>MDSY01027779.1_pt1 | contig 47986 bp, 48 predicted proteins | sample 811131 | NCBI WGS metagenome assembly MDSY01 (sample SAMN05326643, study PRJNA326480) | marine metagenome | isolation source: seawater | place: Atlantic Ocean: South West | collected 2010
CACGTTGATAGGCTGGATGTGGAAGCGCAGTAATGCGTGTAGCTGACCAGTACTAATAGCTCAATTGGCTTGATTTATGCACTGAAAAAATTTTTTAAGGAAATTTATTAAAAATTAATAGTAATTATAATTATAAAAGAACAATTTTAACCTTGCAAGATGAACGAACAAGAAAAATTTTGGATTGGAGATTTTGGTGATAGTTATACTAAAAGATTACCTCAAAAAAAACTCATAAAAAACAATTTTCATTTTTTTAAAAAAGTTTTTAGAAGGAATGTTAAAATTAATTCTATTTTAGAGCTTGGTGCTAATAATGGTTCAAATTTATTAGCTTTAAAAAAAATTTTTCAAGATTTAAAAAAATGTAGTGCTGTAGAAATTAATAAAAATGCGTGTAAAAAATTAAATAAGATAAAATTTGTTGAAGTTCATAATAAATCTATCTCTGAATTTAATTCAAAAGATAAATATGATTTTGTTTTTATAAAAGGAGTATTAATTCATATTAATCCAAAAGAATTAGATAAAATTTATAGTAAGATCTCAGAATTTTCTAAAAAATATGTTTTGATTGCAGAATATTTTAATCCATACCCCGTAAGAATTAATTATAGAGGTCATAAAAATAAATTATTTAAAAGAGATTTTGCTGGTGAGTTTTTAAAAAAAACAAAAAAATTTAAGATTATTGATTATGGCTTTGTGTATAGCAAAGACAAATTTCCACAAGATGATTTAACTTGGTTTCTGTTAAAGAAAAATTAATAAATATCTTTTAAGTAAATAGGGTCAAACTTTTCTTTATTGGTTTTAATTTTTTTTCCTAAAATATTAAAATATTGATCAGCTGAAAGTCCTATTTTAGGTCTCAAACAACAAATATCTTTTTTAGTAATCTTTTTGTTTTTTTTTATTCTAGAGGAAGCAAATATAGACCTCCTAAATTTTAAAGATTCTTTTTCTGAGTTTTTTATATCTTTTCTATTGTGCCCTAAAAAGCTGAAATTGTTTATTATTTTTTTTTTAAGTTCGGTCATTTCTTTTGGATTTATTGAAAAAGCATTATCTTCTGAGTTAATCTTTTTTGACAATATAAAGTGTTTTTCTATTGCAACCACACCTAATAAACCTGCTGCAACAGATGTATTAATACTATTTGTGTGGTCTGACATACCAACGTGTATATTTTTAAATTTTTTCTTTAAAAAATCAATGCGTAGTAAATTAGAGTCTTTTTCTGGAGTAGGGTACCCAGAAACACAATGAAGTAGAATAATTTTTTTATGATATTTTTTTATACAATTTACAGCATTTTTTATCTCTTTTAAATTTGCCATCCCTGTAGATAATATTACTGGTTTTTTAGTTTGAGCTACTCTATTTATTAAATTCAAATCTGTAATTTCAAAAGATGCAATTTTATAAAGCTGAACATTTAATTTTTCTAATAATTCCACAGCACGCAAACTAAAAGGGCTACTAAAAAGTGTAATATTATTTTTTTTAGCAATAGTGAATATTTCTTTATGCCATGCAAATGGAGTTTCTGCTTTTTTATAAAGGTCCCAAAAATAATTATTTTTCCATAACCCATCTTTAATTTTGAAATTCTTATTTTTTATTTTGCATGTTATGTCCTCAGCTTCATATGTTTGAATTTTTACTAAGTCAGCGCCAGCTTTTTTTGCAGCCAGCAAGTGTTTTATAAGCAGATTTTTATTACCCATATGATTGCATGAAATTTCAGCAATAATTTTGGGTGGCAATTTATCAGAAAAGATAATTTTTTTATTAATTTTTATCATTTTTATCTTCATATATCTTTAGTATATATTTTTTATTATTATAAATAAAATATGCGGGATATCTTTCATTATCCACAATCCTTAGAAGATTAAATTGATTTTTTATAGTTTTATTCATATTTAATTTACTATCTTTAGGTGTTCTCATTTTAAAATAGGTTGGTTTACCAATTTGTTTTTTTTCTTTTAAATTGTCTATTTTTTTTAAAAATGATAAGTAAAGTTTTATTGTTTCATTGAATTGTATATCTTTTATTTCATTAAATAATTCATTACCTTTAAATTTAATTTTTTTTTTTATAAAATAAAAGCCTTCATCATAATTTTCACTTGCATTGAATAAGGTGAAAACTATTTCATTTACATCCTTTAGTAACTGCCAGCTGATTGGAGACATGCCCCTTCCTTTTGGAAGACTAGACCCGTGAACAATGATGTTATATTTTGATTTCAACAGTGACTTATTTGGAATTTTTTCCTTGTAAGTAAAAATAAAATTAACATCGTATTTTTTTTTTAATTTTTTATGATTATCAAAAAAGTAAATTTTTTTACAAAATTTCCTTAGTTTTTCTTGTATTATTAATTTATGCTTATCAGTTACCCAAGATTTCTTACTTATCAAACATTGAATTTGCATATTATTATTTAATGAAATATATCTAAAAAATTAACAAAATATACAAACAAGTGTTTTTATGGATAAAAATATTAATATAATTAATCAAATAGAAAAAGTTAGATCAAAAAATAATGTAAATTGGATGAATATTTTGAGAATTGCATATAAAAATGATCCGAAAGCAGTAATTAAAGTTTTGAGAGCAATTAATTCTCATGATGGAAAAATTTCAAAACTTTTCAAAAAAATTAAAAATCATAAATGAAATCAATCGATAGAATTCCGTATGGCAAACAACACATAGATTATAATGATTTAACAATGGTTAAACAAAGCCTAAAAGCCTCACTTATTACAACTGGATCATATGTTATAAATTTTGAAAAAAAGCTAAAAAAATATCTAGGATCAAGATATGCGCTATCATGCAATAGTGGTACGTCTGCAATACATCTTGCAATGATGGCAGCAAAAATAAAGCAAGGTGACAACATAATAATGCCATCAGTTAATTTTGTTGCTAGTGGAAATATTGCAAAAATCTTAAATGCAAATATTTTTTTAGCAGATGTGGATCCTTTATCTGGACAAATGACAGGTACTTCAGTTGAGGAATGTATAAAAAAAAATAAATTAAAGAAAATTAAATTGTTGGTTACGATGTATTTAGGGGGTTATCCTGATAATATAACTGAATTTTATAATTTAAAAAAAAAATTTAATTTTCTTATTCTTGAGGATGCGTGCCATGCTCTTGGGGCTTCGTATCAATTTAAAAATCGGTTTTTAAAAATAGGATCATGTAAACATTCTGATATTGCAGCGTTTTCCTTACATCCGTTAAAATCTATTACCACAGGGGAAGGGGGTGTAGTTTCTACTAATAACAAAAAGTTTTATGAAAGGTTAAAGTTACTAAGAAGTCATGGAATTGTAAAAAATAAAGACCCTTTTAACCATAAATACAATGTTAAATTTTCTGGTCTAAATAATAGATTAAGTGATATTAATTGTGCACTAGGTATTACACAGCTAAAAAAAATAAAAAAATTTATTACAAAAAAGAAACTTTTTTCTAAATATTACGACAATTCATTTAAAAATATTACAGGTATAGAGCTAGGTCACTCTCAACTTAATAAAAATATCTCTGCTTGGCACTTGTACATTTTGATAATAAACTTTTCTTACTTTAAGACTACTAGATTAAAATTTATGAAATATCTTTATAAAAAAAATATTATTTCACAAGTTCATTATATTCCAATTTATATGCACAGTAATTTTAAAAAATTGGAAAAAAATTATTTAATAAACACTAAGTCGTATTATGATAGATGTATTAGTATCCCTCTTTACTACGACATGAGTGCTAAACAACAAAATAAAGTAGTATTAGAAATTAGAAATTTTTTGAAAATTAAGTAGATATCAAATTTTTTTTAAATGTATTTTTTTTATTAAGTATATTAAAGTGTGGAACATTTTTGTTTTCAATTAGTCTAATTATATTTTGATAGTTTATTGTTAATTTATTTTTTTTTAATTTTTTTATTATTTTTGTAACAAATAATAAATCTTTTTTGTAATCAATACACAATCTCATATTAGACAAATTCTTTTGGTATGCTATATTCTGACATTTAAATAACTTTTGATTATTTCTTAAAAATAATGTGACATGCTCTTTTTCATAGTTTTTTTTTGCATTAAAATATATTTTTTTTAATGTAGTTTTTTTAAACATTTCAACATCAAAACCTTGAGGAAAGCTTGGCTTTAATATATTTGATGTATAATCGTTGTTATATTTAAAATGATTTTTGATAATTTTTTTAATGATACTTGGATCAGCAAAAGGACAATCAGCTGTGATTCTTATAATATTTTTATATTTATAAACCATATTGGCAAAATAAAATCTTTTTAAAACATTATTTATGTCTCCTAAAAAAAAATCTAAATTATTTTTTTGACATAGTTCTTTTATTTTCAAATCACTTTTTTCTGTTGAGGTTAAAATTACTAAATTCTTGAAGTGTTTTTTTAAATTATTTGCTATATATAAAAAAAGTGGTGTACCATCTATTTTTTTTAATGATTTATTAGGAAATCTTGATGAACTCATTCTTACTTGAATAAAAATTGCATAATTTTTTTTTTTAGATTCTAACATTAATATTCTTTTTTAAGGCTCGTTTTTTAATCATATTTGGAGTTATTTCACTAAATAAAAAAACACTTGAAGCAGCCACAGCCATGATTTTTTTATTTTCTAGAACTTCTATAAAATCTTCTATTTTTCCAGCACCTCCATTAAAAACAAGTGGCACTTTTAAAAAAGAATGAATTTTTTTTAATAATTGCAAATCATAGCCCTTCATTGTTCCCTCATTATCTATGGAGTTAAGTAAAATTTCACCTGCACCTAGGTCTTGTACTTTTTTTACCCATTCAATAATATTTATTGTATGTTTTTTTTTTGCACTATGGGAATATATAAAGTATTTTCCATGTTCTGATTTTACATCAATAGATAGCATAATACTTTGTGAGCCAAATCTTTTTGCAATATTATTAATTATTTTTGGATTATTGAGAGCACTTGATCCAATGATAATCTTATCTGCACCTTTATTTAAAACTAATTCAACATCATCGGTAGTACTTAGACCCCCACCAACTATTAGTGGCATATTACACTTATAGGAAAAATTATCTAATATAGAGGTATCAAACTTTAATTTTTCTTTTGAAGCCGCAAGATCAATTATAACTAATTCATCCAGGTTTCTATCTTTAAACACATTAAAGATTTGATTGGGATTTCCAATATTTCTAATATTTTCATAGTTTTTTGTTTTTACTAAGTTACCTTTATAGTGAAGCAAAATAGGTATTATTCTCTTTTTTAGCATACTAAATAGATAAAAAATTTTTCAACAACCTTTTACCTTGTTCGTGACTTTTTTCAGGATGAAATTGTACGCCATAAATATTTTGATGCTCAAATGCACTTGCAATATTGCCATCCGATAGTTTTCTTGTTATTAATTTTTTATTATCCACATCACAATAATAACTGTGATTATAATAAAAATTCTCTGAATTTTTAATACCTTGAAAAAGTTTAGACTTTTTAATAATAGAGCTATTATTCCAGCCATTATGAGGACAGGGGATTTTTTTTGTATTAATTTTCTTAACTTTTCCTGAAATTATTCCCAATCCTTTAAATCCTGGAGCTTCTTCACTTTCATTTAATAAAATTTGCATGCCCATGCAAACTCCAAGAATTGGTATTTTCTTCTTAATTAATTGTAGAACTAACTTATCAAGATTTTTTCTTTTTAGATATTGAGCTATTTCTAAAAAATTTCCGATTCCAGGAAAAATCATTTTTTTTACTCTATTTGATTGAAAGTTATTATCATCAATTATTTTAAATTTTTGGTTCAAGGAATTTAAAGTTCCTACCCATGAGTTTAAATTACAAACCTTAGTATCTAAAACAATTAACATTATTTCAGTATAAATTTTAGCGTTAGGTTTCCATTTTTATCTTTTAAAATTTTTTTATTTTTATCTTTTTTAAAAATATTACGATTTGTAAATTGATCACATATTTCATTAAATTTTTCAAGAGTTACATCTATATCCCCCAAAATTTTTTTTAGTGGTTTACCTAAATATTCTTTTGGATATTTCCCATCATATTTTTTTATTAAATAAATTCCTTGAGACCTAGATATCTCTTTTCTTCTTAGCATCAATGAAACCATATCTGTTGTTCTTCCAAATCCATATTTTAGATATTTAAAATAATCATGAATACCAGTTTGGTAATTATCTAAATTTTCATATTTAGAGCATGTTCCTTCAACAATTTTATGATGGTATTTAAAATTATTCTTTTTTGCAATTTCTGCATTTTTTTTACCTTCCCAAGGGAAAAAATGACCTAAAAAATACCCAAATATTTTGTTATATTTTTTTTCATAAATATAGGGTATTAAGTCTTTCTTTTTAAAACCATAAGTATTAATTAAATCCTCTACCCGCAAACTATTCATTCCACCAAATTCCTCTAGCCACCTACGATCTAATTTATCACTATTTATTGCATCAATGGGTCCACCATATTCGTTCTGAGAATTTTCCCCCCACAAGATTAAATTAATACCCAGTTTTTTTGCAATTGTGATCGGTATTGTGAACATCCCAACATGTTCTGGCCAAGAAATATCACCAACAATTTCTAATCCAAGTTTATTTAATTTTTTTCTAATTTTTTGATTAGGTGAGTATTCAATTACATCAAAGCCTAGTTTTTTAATATTATCTAAATTTTTTCTACCTAAAGTAGATAAGTCACAAGTAGTGGAATTAACACATAAAGGTTTTAAATTATATTCAGCCGCTTTTAAAGCCTGATAAGTGCTATCTTTGCCACCACTTACTGGAATAATACAGTCGTAAGCAGCATTTTTTTTTTTGTTTTTTTTAGCGATTTCAGCAAATTGATTTTCTTTACTGACCCAATCAATCTCCATTCGTTGTGTATAAGAAAAACAAGCACTACACACACCATCAGAATTAAATTTTAGCTCAGGTTTAGTAGATGGATAAAGGCATTGAACACAATATTGCATAATAAAATTTAAGAAATATCTATCTATACTAGAAAAATATGCGTAAAGAAATACAATTTATATACAAAATTATTAAAAAATTAAAATTACTTTATCAATTTATAAGGAAGAAATGTTTTTTAAAATTAGTCACACCATAATTAAACCAGGGCTTGGCCTTACAAAAGAGTGTGTATCGCATAATATTAACTGCTTATATTTTTACCAACGTTTTAATGAAGAATTTGAGTTAAACATCAAGAAATTGAAATATTATAAAATAGGGAAAAAGTTAAATATATTGAATATAAAAAGACTTCAGGAGGGATTGTTTGATATTAATTTATTCAAAAAAAGTGTATCAACTTCCAAAATAGAATGGTCAGCACAAAAACTATGCTAAAAAAAATTTCAAAAAAAATTAATATTTTCTTAACATTTGATCAAAAACTTAGAATATCTGTTTTAATATTTCTCCATATAGTTTCATCTTTTTTAGAAATTATAAGTATAGGAGTGATACCAATATTAGTACTTGCATTAATTAAACCTGAAAAAATAATTTTATTAGCAAAAAATTCTATATTTGAAAATTTTTTATCTTTTATTGCGTTACAAGATTTTATTTTATATGGATCATATTTAATAATTTTTGTTTTTTTATTTAAAAATATTTTTTTATCCTTTCTGATGTACTTTGAGATTTCTTTCTTTTCATCTCTTAGGAAATCTGTTTCTTTTAGATTGTTTGAGAAATACATTGGTCAAGATTATTTATTTCATACACATAATAACCCATCAAAACTTATCAGAAATATTTCACAAGAAATAGATTTTGCAGCAGGGTATATTGAAGGGATAATGACTATAATTAAAGAGAGCTTAATTGTAATCTCAATAATTATACTGTTATTATTTATAAATATTTGGATGACTTTAGCAATTACAATTTCTTTAGCTAGTGTTGTTATAGTATTTTATATTTTGTTAAAAGAAAGAATTAGAAAAAAAGGTTTATTAAGCCAAACTATGCGTTCTGAAATTATAAAATTAGTGAATCATACTATAGGATCAATCAAAGACATAAAAATCCTACAAAAGGAAAATTATTTTACCAAAATATTTCAAGGATATTTTGGTAAACATGAGAAACTGAAAATATACAAAACAATGGTTAGTCAACTGCCACAAAGAATATTGGAATTTGTTATAATTGTATTAATTGTTAGTTTTATTATGTTTTTTAAAGACAGTTTTTCTTCAATTGAAGAATTTATTAGTGTTCTGACATTATTTGTTATTTCTGCAATTAGACTTTATCCAAGCTTTAGTAGAATTAATGCAAATTTAATAGTGGTAAAAGATTTATTTGTATCATTTGATCTAATCAGAAATGATTTAATGTTGAAAGAAAATTTTAGTTCAGAGATGGTAAGTCATGTACCTAAATTTACAAAGTCAATTATATTTGACAATGTATATTTTAATTTTGGAGATAAAAAAATTTTAAAAGGTGTATCATTTGAAATTCTTAAAGGACAATTTGTAGCTTTGGTTGGAAAATCAGGAAGTGGTAAATCAACAATCATTGATTTGATAATGGGTCTTTTAATTGCAAATAAAGGAAAAATTAAGATAGATGAAATGGGGTTAGATTTAGAAAAATTTGATTATAAAAAATTATTTGGATATGTGCCACAAGACATTTATCTGTTAGATGACAGTATTAAAAGAAATATTGCACTAGGTATTGATGATAAAGACATAGACCATAGCAGATTAAATGATGTCATCAATCTTTCTCAATTAGATAAATTTATAAAAAAAGAAGGTAACGATATCAATTCAATAGTTGGAAATAGAGGCATTAAGATTTCGGGTGGAGAATTGCAAAGAATAGGTATTGCAAGAGCTTTATATAATAATCCTGAAATTATAATCTTAGACGAAGCAACAGCTAATCTGGACCATGATACTGCATTGTCATTTTTAGATTCATTAAATTCTATTAAAAAAGAAAAAACAATAATATTTGCAACTCATCAACCAGAGCTAATAAAAAAATGTGATAAGGTATATTATATTAAAGAGGGTGTTGTTTTAGAAAAAGATAAAATTTAATAATGAAATTCATAAAAACCATAATAGGAAATTTAGATAAAAAAAGTATTTCTAAAATAAAAACTAAAAAATGGAATGGGTATGTCATGCCCATTAAAGATAATATTTTTCAAAAATTAGATAAATTTAAATTAGAAAAAGTAGATAAAAAAAAATTTATTAAACTAAAAAAAAAAGATTTTTTAATACCGATCGAAATTAATAGTATAATTGGTGTTGGAAAAAATTATACTGAAAATTATAGTCAGAAATTAATAAAGCAATTTAATAAAAGTCCAGATTTTTTTATGATGAATAAGAATTCCTTGATAGCATCTAATAAAAAAATATTCTTAAATAGATGTTATAAAAGTATTTTAGTAGAAGGTGAGATTGGTGTGGTAATAAAAAAAAAATGTAAGAATATTAAACAAGATAAGGCTAAAAATTATATTCTTGGCTACTTAATCTGTAATGATTTTTCTGGAAGAGACTTGAAGAGCTTGAAAAAAGACAGCATATTATTAAGAAAAAGTTTAGATGGATTCCTTCCAGTTGGCCCAGTAATTAAATTAGGTCATCAAAAAAATAATTTTATAATTAAAACGACAGTAAATAAAAAGCTTATTCAATCTTTTGATACGCAAAATCTAATATTAAATATAGAGCAAATTATTAGTAATTTAAGTCAATATGTTACACTAAATAAAAATGATCTGATATGCACTGGATCAGCAATACCTAAGCCTAAGGTTAAAAGAGGAGATAATATCACAATAACAGTGGATGGATTAGGCATGCTTAACTCAAATATTATTTAATGATTAAAAAAAAATATATTTTAGCTATTACACTGGCCAGGGGGGGGTCAAAAGCAGTTCCAAATAAAAATATAAAAAATATTTTAGGAAAACCACTAATTGCGTATACAATAAAAGAGGTTTTGAAATCAAAATATATTGACGATTATATAGTTAGCACTGATTCAAAAAAAATAGCCAGTGTTGCTAGAAAATTTGGTGCAAAAGTTCCTTTTTTAAGACCAAAAAATATCTCAAAAGATAACTCTGCACCACAGGACGCTCTACTTCATGCCCTAAATAAATATGAAAGTATGACAAATCGAAAATTCGATTACATTGTTGAGGTTATGTGCACAAACCCTCTTAAAAATTTCAAAGATATAGATTCATGCATTGAAAAAATTTATAAAACAAAGTCAGATACCGTTATATCAGTTCAAAGACTTTATGATCACCACCCAATAAGAATAAAAAAAATCAAAAATGATAGAATTTTTAACTTTGTGTTACCGGAAAATGAAAGAACTAGAAGACAAGACTTAAAACCTTATGCATACATTAGAAATGGCTCCATATATGCAATATCAAGGGATACCTTAAAAAAATATAAATCAAAAATTGGAAAAATATCTAGACCATACATAATGCCAGATGAAAGATCTATTAATATAGATGAAAAGACAGATTTTTTAATTGCAGAACATATGCTAAAAATAAGTAAATAAAATGCTTTCTGAAAATCAAATAAGTTTTTTTAAAGATAACGGCTATCTAGTAGTAGAACCAAATATTATATATAATGATAAAGATTTGTATGACTTAAATAATATTTGTAAAAAATTTTTTTTTAATTATGAAGATGGCTCTTTAGAAAAAAATACACAAAAATATAATCCAGAAGATTTTATTATAGATCATAAAAATATTAAATATATCCAAAATGGTAATACTAATAATAAAAATATTTTAAATGCAAGAAGGGCAATTTGTATGGGGCATCAAACAGAACATGGTTTGAGCAACTATATTGAAAACTCTAATTTACAATTGTGTGTAAAAAAATTATTAAATACAAAAAAAATTTCATTACACACATCATCATTAACAAAAGTGTACCCAGGATGCATTGGTGAGCCCAAAAAACTGCACACAGACTTACCAGGCTTTGTAAGTAGTCCATTATCTTTTGTTAAAAAAAAAAAATTTGTATTGAATATAATAATGTATTTAACTGATGTAGACCAAGATTTAGCACCACTCAGAATTAGTCCAAAAACTCATCAAGACTATTTAAATATTAATGATCATTTGAGATTAAAAAAAAATATAAAAAAAAATATAAACTTACTTGGAGCATCAGACATTGGAGTAGATGAAAAAACTATTATGGACTTAAAATATGAAATTAAAAAGATTCAAGGAAAAAAGGGAACAGTGATTTTTTTTTCTGGTAATTCATTGCATTCAGCAACTGAAAATAAAACAAATAAATCAAGACTTCATTTAAATTTTAACTTTGGAAGAAGAAAAGATTTAGAAATAAGAAAATTTAATTATGATATGATAAAACACGATGATATAAATATTTTTAATTATTTGAGTAATTTTAATGATAAAATAATGCTAGAAAGATCATATATTGATTCATTTAAAAATAAGATTTTAAATAAATATTATAAATACCATTCAAAAATTGAAAATATCATTCAAAAATTTAGAATATGATTAATGATTAAAAATTGTTTAGTTTTCGGTGGCAGTGCTGGTATAGGAAAAAGTTGTGCTAAGAAGTTATTAGAAGAGGGGAACAAAGTTTTTCTTTTTTCTAGAAATAAAAAAAACTTAGTTAGAACGCAAAATGAATTTAGCAAGTTTAAAGGAAAAATTTTTATTTTTAATGGTGATATAGGAAAAAAAAATCATACAGATAAATTTATCAAAGAAGCAAAAAAAAAATTTAAAAAAATCCATGTAGTTGTGTTTAGTAGTGGAGGACCGCAATTAGGAAATTTTGATAAAATTAAACAAAAAATTTGGATTGAAAATTTTAATATTCATTGTCTTGGTTTTTTAAATATTTTAAACAAAACAATACCAATATTTAAAAAAAAAAAATTTGGGCGAATAATAGTTATAAGCTCAATGTCTGTTAAACAACCCATAGCTGGACTAGATCTATCAAATTACTTCCGACCTGGATTAGCAGGTCTTTGTAAGAGTATAGCGACACAGCTAATAAAATACAATATTACCATAAACACTATCTCACCAGGATCTGTTTTAACAGAAAGGTCTAAGAAAATAATTTATGAAAAAGCCAAAAATAATAAAATATCTTTTAAACAAGGATACGAAGAGTCTTTAAAAAAAATACCTATTGGTAGATTTGCAGAACCAGATGAAGTTGGTGATTTAGCTAATTTTTTATGTTCAAGCAAAGCAAATTATCTAACAGGTGGAATTTATATGATCGATGGTGGAAAATATTTATCAATATAATTTTACTATTCGAAAAGTAAAAAAAATTCTGAGTGAAAAGTATTCTTTACTTGGAAAGGTAAGTAATCTTAAATTATTTGATAATAATGGCCAAAATAGCATAATATTTTATTTTACTTGCAGTAAGAATGAATATTTAATCAAAATAATTGAAGAACCTGACAAAATTTATGGAAAAAAAGATAGCCAAAAAAGATTATTAACCATTACAAATATAATTTCAAAATTATCTAAAAAATACCAAATAGAAAAATTTATAAAAAATGATTTTGGTAAATACACTACAAACTATAAGAAAAGTATATTGCGTGTAACTGAATATATTGAACATAATAAGATTAACAAAAAAAATTTATTAAAAAAATCCATACATGTATTAAGCAAAGTTCATCAAGAATTTTGGGCTGAGCTCAACATTAAAGATAAAGAAAATTTAAAGCATCTTAAGATTCCTTATAATTTAAATTATTCGCTTAGAAAAAAAATAGATATCAAAATTTTTTTTAATAAAGTAATAAAAAAAAACGATAATAATATTTACACAACTAATATTAAAAAAATAATGAAAAGATATACTTTGTTAAGTACATGGGCAGATGAGATAAAAAAAATAGAGAAAAAAAATTTTTTTCATCACCAATCATTTACACACAATGATTTTCATCCAGAGAACATTGTTTTAGATAAAAAAAATAGAATTCATTTGCTTGATTTTGATAATATACAATATTCACAAACATTTAGATGTTTATATTTTTTTTTATTGAGATTTGCATTTTATAAAAAAAATACAAATATAAAAAATTTAAAATATGCTTATGGATTGCTAAAAAAAAATTACTACACTGAAATTCCAGATTATCACACTTCATTAAAATTTTTATTATATGTAGAGATAGAAAAAATATTTAAAATTTTATGCAGAATTTCTGAGTCAAATGGCTTAGAAATTTTTATAAAAAAGATTATTAGTGTACATCTGCCAAATGTTATATTTTTAATAAATCAAATTAAAAAAAATGAACAATAGAAGGGTACTGAATGATAAAGACCTTATCTCATTGTCAAAAATATTAAGTAAAGCTTACAATCTAATTGATAAAAAATTAATTAATAAATTTTCTACGCACTTTAATATTAATGATGCTGCATCAAAAATTATTATAAGAAGAAATTTAGTTCCACTCACGTATTTTTTTTTTGAAAATTTGTTACTTTTATCACGACATAATCTTAAAAAAATAAATTATACAAATAATATTGATTTCAAATATAATTTTAGTCAAATTGAAGATTTTGAAGAAAGTATAAGTAAAGAAAAATTTAATAGATATTTTTTCAATTTTATTATTGAAAGTTTTTACGCCTCGCGCCAAAGAAAAAATCAAAAATATAAAGAATATATGTTTATTAATTATAAATTAAAAACTTATGATAATCATAAAAATAATTTATTTTTATTAAATCATAATCTTTTACCAAAATTTTTTTTATGTTTAGAAAAATTTATTTTTCGTTTTTTTCCAATTTTATCTAGAATACCCACACTTCATTTATCACAGTTACAAAACGTATTTTTTAAATACGGGTGGTACATATTCTTTTTAAAAAATTTAAATTATAATTGGACTTATAAAAAAATATCTATCGATAAAAAACAAAGATCATTTTTTTTCTCTAAAATACTTCCTGATAGCTTCTATGTAAATTTTTTATCAAATTCTAAAATTAAAAATATAAATTATAAATTTCTTTCACAAGTTTTTGATTGCTTTATTATGAATGCTTTTCCTTTAAGTTTTTTTGAAAACTTTAAAACAAACTTAAATTTTGCAAACAAAAAAATTATTAATTCTAATTATAAAATAATCTTAAGTTCTGGAGATCATGATACTAATAGTGTTTTTTATAATTGTGCTGCAAAAAATAATGATTTTAAAATTGTAAAAATTCAACATGGTGGCTATGAAGGTTATGTTGATAAAATTCCAACATATTATGAAATGGATTATATTACTGCAGACTATTTGTTATCTTGGGGTTGGAATAAGATAATTAATAATCATAATAAAATAAAAACTAAAATTTTACCTATGCCAAGTCCTTGGCTTACAGAGCGAAAAGAATATTTTACCAAAGCAATATTTAACAAAACAATAAAAAAATATGATATTTTGTTAATGCCAAATAAAATCAGAGAATATAATATAGCACCCTCTGGAACTAATAATGTTAATACCAGTACAAATATTTATGCTCTACAAAACTTTATAAAACTTGTTGAATTACTAAAAAAAGAAAATTTAACCACATATTGTAAATTTTATAATGAAAAAAATTATAATTTTTTTACACAAAATTTAAATAAAAAACTTAAGTATTTTCCCAATATCCATTTCTCTAAAAATTATGACAAGGGACTGACTGTTAATTTGATTTCTCAATGTAAATTAGTTTTATGGGATGTGCCAGGAACTGGATTTCTAGAGTGCTTGGCTTCAAGAATACCAACTTTATGTTTTATTGATAAAAAAATAATTCAAATACACAAAAGTGCATATGTTATTTTTACTAAGTTAAAAAAATCTGGTATCGTAAATTATAATCTTAATGATTTAATAAAAAATGCAAATATTTTTATAAAAGATGATAAAAAATGGATATCTAATAAAAAAAGAGTTTCTACAGTTAGAAAATTCATTAATCAATTTGCAAGAACTGATGATAACTGGAAAAAAATATGGATAAATAAAATAAAGAATATAGCACTAAGATATGAACGATAAAAAATTATTTAATGATGGTTTTATTAATTTGGGAAAAAATTTTCTAAACGTTTCTGAGATTGATAATTTAATTATTCAAAGTAAAAACTTAATGAAGGAAGCCATAAATAATAAAGATAACCTTTCTAACATTAATATTTCTAATAATGATTTTAATGATGAGTCTATAGGAAGTGGTGGTTTTGCATTAAAAAGAGTTGATCAACATAATAGTCAAATATCTAAAATCTTAGTAAAAATTTTTGAAAATACTAAAATTAACAATTTGTTAGAGAATTACCTTGGAAAAAATTTTAAGATTCATCATGTGGGCATAAGAAAATCATCAAAAAATGATAAAGGATTAGGACTTCATCAAGATGGACCAGGGCAAATGAATTTAACAATTTTGTTAGATGATAATCTTGATATATTTGGTTCAACAGTTTTTTTAAAAAATACTCATCTAATTGATGCTAGATTAGATGAAATAAAATTATTGACACCTCCTTTATTTCTTAAACTTTACAAATTTTGTTTGTCCTATATTCGTGGTCATCGTGGTGACATTTGTTTATTTTTTAATAGAACGTGGCATGGGAGATATCCTTCCAATAGAGAAGAATCAAAACAAGTGATACTTATAGGACTTCATCCTGAAGGAACAATATATGGTAGCGAATATGATGATTGGTATGATGATTATTATTTAGAAGGTTTAGGTAATTGTGCATTCAGAAACAGAATAGATCATAAAATAGGAACTATTAAGGTGAATGATCAAGTTGTAAGAATACAAGACAGTCCTTCAGAAAAAATATCTTTAAAACTTGAAAATCCAAAAAAAAACAATATTGAGAATTTTAGTTTTGTAAATCTGTTCTATGTAATTACAGTAATTTTAATAGTTTATCCTGCAAGATGGATCAAAAAGAGTAAAGCTATTAGATTTTTTTTTACATGAAAATAATTAGATTATTATCTATTCTTGATTTTAAAATACCAAAAAAAAATAAATATATTTTTCTTAGTGAAATGTCCTTTGTAAGATTAAAGAAAATTGATATTTTTAAAAAATTTGGTGTAATTTCTCTATTGAGTGAAAAAATTAATATTTTTGTTATTATTATAACTATTTATAAAAATGGATTTTCTGGTCTCAAGAAAAATTATATAAAAAATTATGTTAATTTTGTAAACCCATCTATGATTGTCTGTTATATAGACAATTATTATCTATTTTATGAATTATATAATTTTTTTAAAAAAAAAAAATAATTTCAATATCCATACAAAATGGAATGAGAGCAATTGTAAATGATATTTTTAGTTTATTTGATAAAAATATTAGAGATCTAGGGTGTGATTATTTATTAACAATGAATAAGTCAACAGGGGAAAAATTCTTAGAATATATTACAGCCAAAAATATAATTATTGGCTCAATTACTAATAATAATAATATAAATAATAATCATAATAAAAAAAAAACAATATTATTCATTTCCCAATTTACTGAAAATAGAATGCAAAATGGTATATATGACCAGCGGTGTAAAAAATTTTACTCAGGAGAAAGCTTTTATAAAGCAGAAAAAATAGTTGTAAAATTTTTAGTTAATTTTTGTAAAAGAAATAATTTTAAATTTGAAATAGCTTCAAATAGTTCTGGCAATTCAGAAAAAGAGTATAATTTTTTTTCATCCATGATATCAAATGATATTGAATTTAAATTATTAAAAAAAATTCATGAAAATTCTACATATAAATATTCAGATGAAGCTGAATATACAGCATTTATTGATAGTACGGCAGGTTATGAATCTTTTGCGAGAAGAAATAAGATTGTTGGATTTTCAATCCGTGGAAATTTTTTAGATATAGCAGAAGGATGTTCATTTGCATGGCCAGGTAAAAATATCAGTGAAGGCCCTTGCTGGACATCAAGGAATGATGTAAACGAATTTAGACGGATTGAAAATTTTATGTTAAATTCTGATAATAATGACTGGAATAAAATATTTGATGAATACTCTGAAAAAATTATGATACATGACATTAACAACTCTATATTGAATAATTTCTTTAAAAAAATTATCTAATAAAAATAGTATTTTATGGTTAACAATTCATCTTATTTAATCACAGGCGGAACAGGAAGTTTTGGTCAAGAATTTCTTAGATATCTATTAGATGTTGTTAAGGTAAAAAAAAAAATAATTATTTTTAGTCGTGATGAATTTAAACAGTTTGAAATGAAAAAAAGATTTTGCCCGTTAAAATATCAAAATTTAAGATATTTCATTGGTGATGTAAGGGATAAAAATAGATTAGATAGAGCATTTGCAGGAGTAGATATTATAGTTCATGCAGCCGCACTGAAACAGGTGGATGTGGGAGAATATAACCCAACAGAGTTTATTAATACGAATATAATAGGTGCACAAAATATTATCGAGGCATCAATTTCACATAAAGTTAAAAAAATATTAGCTTTATCGACAGACAAAGCTGCAGCCCCTATAAATCTTTATGGGGCCACTAAATTATGTAGTGATAAATTATTTGTAAGCTCGAATCTATATTCTGGAAAAAAATTTCAGGCTTCTGTAGTTCGTTATGGAAATGTTTTTCGATCAAGAGGATCAGTCATCCCGTTATTTCAAAAACAAAAGAACGATAAATATTTTACAATCACACATAAAGATATGACAAGATTTAACATTTCAATTGCAGAAGCAGCCAAGAAAGTTTTTTGGTATCTTAAAAATAGTATTGGAGGTGAAATTTTTGTGCCAAAATTAAGCTCCTACAAAATTTTGGATGTAGCAAAGGCAATAAATCCCAAGAATAAAATTAGATATATAGGAATAAGACCTGGTGAAAAAATTCATGAAGAGCTGGTTACATCAAATGATGCTTTTAATACAATAGAGTATAAAAATGGATATATAATATTACCAACTTTTGAACTGCATGGTTTAAAAAAATACATTTCTCACTACAAGGCTAAACCGGTAAAAGAAAATTTTCAATATGCTTCCAATTCAACTAATAAATATCTTTCGATACTAGAATTGAAAAAACTTATTGAAAATAACTTAAATGAGTAAGATTACTAAAGTGGTAACTAAAAAAAAATTATTTTTGTTACCTGAAATTGATTTTTTTCCATTAGATAAAATAAATAAAGATTTTTTTTTTTCAGCAAAATTAAACAAAACACAAAAAAAAAATATAATAAAAAATCAAATTATATTTAAAAAATTTTTAAAAAAACTTTCTAAAGAATTGAATAAAATACACAAGGTAAATTATTCTGAAAGATTTTGGAATATATTAATGGGGCATTGGCTTGAGGCTTATATAAATACAATATATAGACAGTATACAAATATAAAATACTGCATAGATCATAAGTACAAAAAAAAAAATATAGTAAAAATAAAGAATTTCAACTTTACTATTCATGGTACAGAGGATTTTTATTGGATAACAAATAACTATGATTGGAATCAAAAAATTTTCATACACATTAATAACAAACTAAATAAAAATAAAATTAGTGAAAAAAAAATAGACATCAGTAGTAAAAATTTTGAAATAAAAAAAAATCCAATAAAATATAGGTTTAAATTTAGAAGTTATTTGAAAATTATATACAATTATATATGTGAAGTGTTTACCAGTAATTATGAACCTTTAATCATTGGGACATGTCTAAATAAAGTAGATGATTTTTTTTTAAAACTGAATTTTTCTATACTGCCAAAATATTGGCTCAATCGAAATTTTATACGAGTTAAGAAGGATAAAAAAATGAGAGAAACGTTTAAGAGCGCCTTTAAGTATAAAAATAAAAATATATTGGAAGGTATATTATATAATCTAATTCATGAAAATATACCCACATGTTTATTAGAGGGATTTAAGAAAAACTTATCTTGTGCTAAATTACTACCGTGGCCTAAGCATCCTAAATTTATATTTACTAGTAATAATTTTTGCACAGATGAGATTTTTAAATTGTACACAGCAATGAAATGTGAGGAAAATATTAAATATTTTGTTGGCCAACATGGAAATATTTATGGCACTCATTTGGAAGCGAAAAATATTACAGAAATTATAACTTCAGATAAATTTTTAAGTTGGGGCTGGAAGGGTGACAAGAAAATAATCCCAACGTATATGTTCTCAAAATCTAAAACAAAAATTGCAAAATCTAATAATGATAAAATTTTATTTATAGTAAAGCCACATCTTCATAATATAATTACATATAATATTTACAGTAATATGATTTTTAAATTAAAAAAAAACATAGAACTTATCAATAATTTAGATGATGAAATTAAAAAAAAAATAAGTATAAGAATTTTACCTAGTCAAACAAAACCCAAATTTAAGAATTTTTTTATTAAAAATAATTTATTTTTTTTAGATCAAGAATATTACTTTCAAAAATATATTAAAAATATAAGGTTTGATAGAAGGAATATTAAACTAGAAGATACTTTTAAAGATTATGGCTTAATAATACATAGTTATGATGGAACAAGCTTTAATGAGACCATGTATCACAATATTCCATCTTTGGGAATTTGGTATTCAAAATTGGATAATTATAATGTCAATACAAAAAAAATATATAAAGATTTACAAAAAAATAAAGTTATTCATTTCAACAATAATAGTATAATTAAATTCTTAAATAACAAAGAAAATCAAGATATATTGAGTTGGTGGAATAATGAAAAAGTAAAAAAATCAATTAATAATTATCAAAAAAATTATGCAAACAATAATACTCAAAATATCAAATTATCAAAAATTTTAAATAAATTAATATAATTATGGAAAAAATATTTTTAAAGCCAATTGACCCAAATAAAACCAATTTGATAAGTTTTGAAGATTTGCAATTATTTAAGAACAAGTTAGTAAAACTTTCAAAAATAATAGATAAAAAAGAAATGTCAGACCCGATGTTATTTTGTGTAGAAAAAGTGAAAGAAATTAACATTTAATTTTTGATGATCGAAAAAAAGATAAAATCAATACTGTACAGGATTAAAAAATTTTTTTTTAACGTGTTTTTAATTAAACAATCTAACAATGATACTATTTTTGAAAAAATTTATAAGAAAAATTATTGGGGTTCGGCCGAGTCTGTTTCTGGACCCGGTTCTGATTTAATAAATACTCAAAATATTCGAATTGAGTTACCAAAGATTATATCAAAATATAAAATTCAAAAGGTTATAGATGTGCCTTGTGGAGATTTTAATTGGATGAAATTAGTTGTAGATCAATCTGATATTGATTATTTAGGGTGTGACATCGTAGAAGAGTTGATTAATTTAAATAAAAAACTTTATTCATCAAATAGAGTGAATTTTTCTAAACTTAATTTAATGAAGGATCAGTTGCCAGATTCTGATTTACTAATATGTAGGGCACTTTTTTATCACCTTGATTTTTTTAGTATAAAAAAAATTTTAGAAAATTTTAAAAGATCTAATATAAAATATGTTTTATTAACAAACTCTCCAAACCTAGAAAATTTTATTAATAAAGATATAATTAATGGACAATTCAGAGATCTTGATTTATTTAAAGCACCATTACTCTTTCCAAGTAACTATTTATATAAATTTGAAGATATACGCAATCCTCATACAAATATAATTGAACAAGAAATGATACTATGGAAAATGGATGAGTTACTTAATAATATAAACTTATAAACTTAAAATAAACCATTATAACAAAATTCAATAAATAAAGTTTTTCTCAGGTATCTTTTAGAAGAATATACATTATTATTTAAACCAATTAAAATAATGAAAATCGCATATTTTGTAGAAAATTATAAAAGAGGTGGTGTAGATACTTTCATAAAAAATCTCACTTCAAAAAAAATATCTAATGATATTTTTTATTTGATTTATAATAAAAATAATCCAGGCATTAACTACATAAAGAAGAAATCTGTAAATATAAGATATTTACATTATTCGATTTTTTCATGGGATAAACTTTTTAATAAAAAGATGAATTATATTAGTTTATTTATTTGTAAGACAATTTACTCAATTTTATTCCCATTAACTTTTTGTTATCAAATTTTTAGATTAGTATTTTTTTTTAAAAAAAATAATTTTGATAAATTGATGGTTGTCAATGGGGGGTATCCAGGCGGAGATATTTGCCTTGCAGCCACTATTGCTTGGTTACAAATTAACCCAAAAAATAAACCATGGATAAATTTTCATAATTTTGCTTTAAAAAAATATAAATTTTTTTTGTTAGATTTTTATAAAAACCAAATTGATAAAATTATTTCAAACTCGATAATGGGGTTTATATCAGTCTCAAAAATTTGTACATTAAGTATTAAATCCAGAAAATATTTAAAAAAGAATAAACTTTTTACAATTTACAATGGTCATTATTTTGATAGAAATAATAAAAAATGCTCAATTAAAAAAAATTTCGATTTACCTCAAAATTCCAAAATATTATTAATGTTAGCTGAATATGACTTACGTAAAGGACATGAATACATGATCAAAGCAATGGAAAAGATTATTGCATCAAAAAAAAATGTATTTTTATTTATATATGGATATGGGGATAAAAGTTTAATAGAAGAGCTTGTTTTAAAATCACCTTCAAATAAAAATATATTCCTTAATGATTTTGAGGAAAATAGTGCTAGTTTAATTTCTGAATGTGATTTAATGGTCATACCATCCCAACAGTATGAGTCATTTGGATATACAGCAATTGAAGCTATGAGCCTAAAAAAGGTTGTTGTAGCAACTAATTCAGGAGGTCTACCAGAAGTAATAGATGACAAATCAACGGGGTATTTAGTAAGCAAAAATAAACCAAATCTTTTTGCAAAAAAAATATTATATTTACTTGATAATTCAACAACTCTAAAAAAAATGGCCAACAAATCATATCTTACGTATAAGAAACGTTTTACCAACGTACAGATGATAAAAAATTATAATAATTTAATCAAACACAATAGAATTAAGTGATTTAATTGTTTAAATGTAGTATGAAAATAATTTAATATGGACTTCTATAAAATCTACCAAAATAAAAAAATTTTAGTTACAGGTGCCACAGGGTTTAAAGGTGCATGGCTGTGTTTATGGTTGCATATTTTAGGTGCTAAAGTTTTTGCAATTGGATATTCACCAAATAAAAATAAAAATTTATTTTATTCTCTTAATCTTCATAAAAAAATAAAAATAAATATATTGGATATTAGAGATATGAAAAAATTAACTTTATATGTTTCTAAGATTAAACCAAAGTTTATCTTTCACTTAGCAGCTCAACCATTAATTTTAGAAGGTTATAAGGAGCCATACAAAACATATGAAATTAATACACTTGGAACACTTAATATACTTGAAATATCAAGAAAATTTAAATTTGTTAGATCTTTAATTTGCGTGACTTCTGATAAATGTTATGAAAGTAATTCGTCAACAACTGGATTTAAAGAGACAGACAGGTTGGGAGGAGTAGATCCATATAGTGGCTCTAAAGCTGCAGCTGAAATTATTATCAAAACCTATATTGAAAGTTTTCAAAAAAAACAAAAATTATTAGGGATTGCAAGTGCAAGAGCTGGAAATGTAATGGGTGGAGGAGATAAATCACCAAACAGATTAATTCCAGACATAGTAAATTCTTTGTATAAAAAAAATAAAATTTCTATAAGAAATCCAAATTTTAATAGACCATGGCAACACGTTATGGATCCATTACATGGTTATTTAATTTTAGGAGCAAATCTTTATAAAAATCCTAAAAAATATTCAGGTGCATGGAATTTTGGTACTGAAAAAAATACAGTAACCTCTGTTTTGACAATCGTTAGATATGCAGTAAAAAATTGGGGTTGGGGAGAAGTTATATTAAAGAAGCAGAAACAATTCTATGAACAGACCAATCTACAATTAAATATAGAAAAAACTAAAAAAATTCTCAAATGGAAGCCTAAATACAGGATTAAAGATAGTGTTAAACTAACTATAGATTGGTATAAAAAAGTTTTAAACAAAAAAGCTACTGCAGAAGAAATAACAAAGAAGCAAATTCTTAATTTTATGAAATAATTTTGTGAATAAAGCTTTTTATAAAGTAGAAAAAATTCCTATACTGAAAAATCCTAAAGGTAATTTATACAAAGTAGTTTCAAAAAATCATAAATTTTTTAATATATTTGGTGAACTCTATTTCACAGAAGTTTATCCTAAAAAATTTAAAGGATGGAAATATCATGAGAAAAGAACACAAATTATAACAGTTTTAAGGGGAAAAGTAAGATTTTATTTAAAAAAAAAAATCAATGATAAGCCAAAGATTATTGATATTGAATTTCCTGATAAATTAAAATTATTAAAAATAGAAGCAAAAACTCATTATAGTTTTGAATGCATGTCACGGAGTAAAAGTATGATAATTAATTTAATAAATGAAGTTGTAAAATGAAACTTGTAATACTGGCTGGTGGAAAAGGAACAAGACTATCTGAATATACAAAAAGAATTCCAAAGCCAATGGTAATTATTAAGAAAAAACCAATATTGTGTCATATTATTGATCACTACCTAAGTTATGGTGTAAAAGAAGTAATTATAGCAACAGGTTATAAGCATAAAGTAATCAAAAACTATTTTAAAAAAAATATCTATAATGATGTGAATATAAAAATAGTTAATACAGGCTTAAACACATTAACAGGTTTGAGAGTTAAAAAATTACAAAAATTTTTTTTGAAAGGAGAAAATTTTTATCTAACCTATGGAGATGGTGTCAGCAATGTAAATATCAATAAATTATTAAAATTCCATATAAAGCACAAAAAAATTGCCACATTAACAGCTGTGAGACCACCTGCGAGATTTGGAGAAGTAGAAATAAAAAAAAAAGTTATTATAACTTTTCAAGAAAAACCTCAATTGACAAGGGGAAGGATAAATGGTGGCTTTTTTGTTTTTAATTATAAGCTATTTAGTTTTTTAAATAATAAAAATAGCATGTTAGAAAGAGGAGCTATCCAAAAAATAATTGATAAGAAAAATTTTATGGCTTATGAGCATAATGGATTCTGGATGTGCATGGACACATCAAGAGATAAAGAATTATTAGAAAAAATTATCAAATAATTATGCAAAAATTAGTTAGCATAATAATGAATTGTTACAACGGTGAAAATTTCTTAAAATCGTCATTAGATAGTATTCAAAAGCAAAAATATCGAAATTTCGAATTAATTTTCTATGATAATTGCTCTACTGATAATAGTAAAAAAATATATAAAAGTTATAAAGATAAAAGATTTAAATATTTTTCGACTAAAAAAAAAATACCACTTGGAAGAGCACGATATAATTCTTTAAAAAAAGTAAGTGGAGAATATTTTCTATTTTGTGACAGTGATGATTATTTAATGCCTGAAAAAATTTTCTATCAAATGAAATTATTCAAAGATAAAAATATAGCAGCAGTTTTTAGTAACTCATTATTTATTTCAAAATTAAATACAAGGAAATTATATAATAATAAAATAAAAGATGGTAAAATTTTTTATGATTTGATTAAAAATTATTACATCAGTTTTGATACAATAATATTTAAAAAAAATTTAGTGTTAAAATTAGATGAAACTTTAGATAAGAAGTTTGATTTAATACACGATTTAGATTTAATAATAAGACTTAGTAAAATCTATAAAATTAAATATTGTAATAAAGTGCTATCTAAATGGAGAGCACATTTTAATAGTACCAGTAATAATGCTTATATAAAAATTGCTAATGAAAAAGAACAATTTATAAAAAAGATTCTTAGTATGCATCCAAAAGATAAAAAATTAAAAAAAGAAATTTATACTTTCAATCAAAAAAAGATAATTGAGGTCTGTATAGGGCATGTATTATCTGGTCAAAAAAATAAAATGAAGTTCTTGATGAGAGAAATTGATGATAATATATATAAAACAATCTTCACAGTATTATATTGTTTACCTTTTAGTAGTTTTATAATGAAAAAAATAATTTACTTTAATAAAATGTATTTATTAAAGTAATAATAAAACTTTAAATTTATTAAGATAATGAAATTTTATTTTTCACATGGCAGAACAGCTTTTAAATATGGATTAAAATATTTATGTTTTAAAAAAAATGATAAATTAATGATGCCCAATTATCTTTGTGATGTTTTATTAGAACCACTTAAAGATTTGGGCATAAAACCTATTTATTATGAAATTAACAATGATTTTACAGTAAATTTTAGAAGTATAAAAAAAAATTTAAATAATAAAATTAAGGGAATTTTGTTTATCAACTTTTTCGGTTTTGAAGAAAATAAAACAAAATATTATGAGCTTTGTAAAAAAAAAAAATTATTTATTCTTGAAGACAATTGTCATTTAATTAAAAAAAAATTTAGCCGAAATAATAATCTAGCTGATTTGGTTTTTTACTCATCTAGAAAATTTATAAAAAGTTCTTATTCAGGCGGAATTTTAGAAATATTAAATAAAAAAAAAGATTTAAATTTTGTAATAAATAAATTAAATAAATATCCAGTAAGTTTTGTGAATAAGATTAATACTCTTTTAGAAAATAGTTTTTTTTTAGCTAAAAGACTAATTAAATATTATTTTTTCAAAATGCCAAATTACAATAAAATTATCGGAATTGATGAAAATAAGGTTAAAGAAGATTTTAGAATTGATGATAAATCTTATCATGAATTAAAAAGACTTGATTTTGCTAAATTACATAGGATGAGATTAAATAATTATGATACATGGAAGAAATTTTGTTTACATAATTCAATAAAACCAATTAATAGAAAAATTCAAAAAAATACAATACCCTGGCTGTTACCTGCATATATAACTGATAGCAATCTAAAGAAAAAATTATTTAAATATGGGTGGAAAGAAGGTTTCAATATAATCTCTTGGCCAAACCTTCCTAAATGCTTAATTAACAAAAAAACAAAAAAAAAATGGAATAATTTGATTTGTTTTAATACTGACAAAGCACCAGCTAGTTTAAAAATATTTAAATTCTAATATGATTCAATCATTAATAAAAAATATAAGTATTGAAGTTTTTAATGATTTTACAAAAGAATTAGAGGAGCAATGGGTAGAGTTCGAAAAAAAATCAAATCATTATTTTTTTCAATCATTTGTTTGGCAAAAAAAATGGTATCAACAACAAAAAAAATACCAAAAAAAAATTAGAAATTATTCAGTTATTGTTAAGAACTCTAATGAAACAATTATGATCATCCCATTAAATATTGATTATTCTTTTGGAATCAAAAAATTATGTTGGTCTGGTTTTCCATTTGCAGATTATAACGCTCCTTTAATAAAAATTGACTATGATATAAAACAACAGGACTTTTTATTTATATGGGACAAAATCACCAACAACAATAAAGACTTTGACTGTATATATTTTAATAATCAGCCAGAAAAAATAATAAATTTTTATAATCCTTTTTTTAAGTTTCTTAAAAAAAAAATTAATAACTATTCTTATGGTATAAAATTTAATAAATTATTTAAAATTAACAAAAAGGAACTTGCTAATATTAAGTATCAAACCAACAGATTGAAAAAACTAGGAAAATTAGATTTTAATACTGTGATGACAAATGAAGATTATATAAAAGTTATTAATTTTATAATTTTTAATAAATCGAAACAATATAATAGAACAAATGCATGGAATTTATTTAAAATAAACATTCATAGAGATTTATTTGAGTCAAATAATTTAAATATGAGGGAAAATATTGATTTAAGTTACCTTACGCTGAATAATGAAATTATAGCAGCTCAATCTGGATACAAATATAATAAAAGATATTATTATTTATTTCCCGCATACAAATATGAGTATAGAAAATTTTCACCAGGTAAAATATTACTTGAAAAAATGATAGATACAAGAAAGTCAGAATTATTTAATTTTTTTGATTTAACAATTGGATCAGAAGATTATAAAGAAAAATTTTCTAATTATAAAATGGCTTCAGCATTATTTCTTCAATCAAAAAACTTAAGGGGTTTAATTTATATTTCTTTTTTAAAAATAAAATATCTACTAAAGTCAAAAATTAATAATGATTAATCATAAATCAATTAAATATTTAGAAAAAGTAATTGTAACTCTAATCAATTTTTTTAAATTTTTACACAACAAGAATAATTTAAGAATTCTTGTTTTTCACAACATAGATAAAGAAGATTATAAAATTTTTTATAATTATCTTTTGTTGTTAAAAAAAGAATGGAGTTTTGTTACACCATATCAATTTGAAAATCACATAAACAATAAAAAAAAACTTAAAGGTAAAAACTTATTAATTACTTTTGATGATGGTTTCAAATCTAATTTTTATGTAGAAAAAAAAATTTTGAGTAAGCTTAAAATTAAATGTATTTTCTTTGTTCCAACTGAATTTATTAAATTAAAATCACTTAAAAAATCTAAAGTATTTATAGGTAAAAATATTTTGGACAATTATATTTCAAATAAAAATCAGGATAGAAACATGACGGTCAATAATCTAAAGTCATTACTAGGTAAAGGTCATATAATTGGTAGTCATACCAAAACACATGCAAATCTTGGTTCAATTTTTGATAATAAAATATTAAAAAAAGAAATTATAAATAGCGCTCAATATTTAGAAAAAATATTAAATATTAAAATTAAACATTTTGCATTTACATATGGTAATTATGCAAGTATGAGCTATAAATCTCTTAAATTGGCTTTGCCTCAATATGATTTTCTTTATTCTTGTTTACGAGGTAACAATTTTAACGTAGGCAAAAATGAAATTATCAAGCGTGATGCAATCTATATAGATAAAGGTGGTAAGCTAGCATCTATTTTTTTATCAGGTTTTTTTGATTTTAAATATTTTTTTTCTATATTCATTATTAACAAATTAATTAAAAAAATTACTAAATAGTGAGTTGATCAACTAATTATCATGTTATTGTTAATGGTATTTTATAAAATATATAAATGATTATAAATGAATTCAAAAATAACCTATCTGTTTTAATTTTATGTGGTGGTAAAGGTTTAAGACTGAGACCACTAACAAAAAACCTTCCAAAACCATTAATAAAAATTAATAAAAAAACTATTTTAGAAAATATAATTAATTATTTTTTAAAGTATAAGATAAAAAATTTTATAATTGCAAGTGGATATAAAAATGAGTTTATTAATAAATTTATAAAAAAAAAATTTAAAGAAAATAATATTAAGATTGTTTATACTGGTTTAAATTCAGATATAATAATAAGGTTAAAAAAATCATCCAAATATTCAAAAAAATATTTTTTAGTTTGTTATGGAGATACGATGGTTGACATCAATTTGAACAAATATATAAAATTTTACTTATCAAATATAAAGAAAATAACTATGGCTTCTTATCAATTAAAATCAAGCTTTGGAATTTTAGATATTGGAAAAAATGACAATGTGTTAAATTTTAAAGAAAAACCGATATTAGATATATGGTTTAATGTTGGGTATTTTATATTTTCACAAGATAAATTTAAGTATTTCAGAAAAACTAAAAAATTTAAAAATTTATTAGAATTTTTAGCTAGAAAAAAATTGATGAAAACATATAAGCATAAAGGAAATCATATTACCGTTAATACATTAGAAGAGCTTGAAAAAGCAAAACAACAGATTAAAATATTTAATTGAAATGATTAAAGATAGTTTTTGGAAAAATAAAAATGTTTTTATAACTGGCATTGCAGGCTTTGTAGGATCTAATCTTGCAAAAGATTTAGTTAATAATGGAGCTAATATTATTGGACTTACTAAAAATAAAAAAATTGACAGCTTGTTGTTTTATGAAAAAATTGACAAAAAAATAAATTTGCTATTTGGAGACATTACAGACAAAGAATTATTAAAAAGTATTTTTTTAAAATTTAATATAGATATTTGCTTTCATTTAGCTGCACAAGTAGAAGTTGGTTCTGCAAGGAAATATCCATTCTTAACTTGGGAAACGAACGTACGAGGCACATACACTCTTTTAGAAACAATAAGAGAAAATAAAAAAAAAATTAAATCAATAGTAGTAGCCTCAACAGACAAAGTGTATGGTGAATATCCAATAAAACAATTGCCATATAAAGAGGAATATGAACTCAAAGCTAAATTTCCATACGACACATCTAAGGCTTGTGCAGATATGATTGCTAAGTCTTATTCTACTAAATTATTTAAGTTACCTATAGTAATAACTAGATTTGCAAATATTTATGGGCCAGGGCAACTTAATTTTACTGCATTAATACCAGACGCTATATCCTCTTGCCTATTAAATAAAAAATTTATTATGAGAGGTGATGGTCAGTCGATAAGAGATTTTGTCTATATAGATGATATTGTTGATTTATATAAATTATTATCAAAAAACCTATATTTAAATCCTAAAAAATTTTCAGGACAAGTGTTTAATGCAGGTACCAATATTCAACATAAAATAAAAGATATATTAGAAAAAATATTTTTGTATGCAAAAAAAAAACAAGAAATTCGAAGCATTTTTAAAAAGATGCATAAAAATAGGACAAAAGGAGAAATCTCTGTTCAATTCATGGATTTCGAAAAATTACATCATTATTTAGGGTGGAAACCAAAATATAAATTTATTAACACGCTTCCTAAATTATTTAAATGGTACAAAATATATCTTAAAAATAAAAAATAACATGGCCCTAGCAATTGATATGATAGGAACTAGCTTAGGTAGTGGTACAAAAACATATAATTTAAATTTTTGTCAATATGCAAATTCTCAAAATATAAATAAAAAAATATATATTTTTATTACAAAAGATTATCTAAATAGTATCAATTTACATTTTAATCCAAAAATTATTTATATAATAAAATCAACAATCTTAACTAATATATTTTTTAGAATATTATGGATGCAATTTATTTTACCTTTTGAGTTAAAAAAATTAAAAATAAAGAAACTATATGCACCCATGAATATGGGACCAGTTTGTTTAAAATTATTTGACATAAAATTGATTTTAGGTCTACATTCAAATTTACCTTGGGTTTATTTTTCTAAAATGCCTGGAAATTATTTTAGAAATATTTTTACAAAATTTCTAATGGAGATTTCAATATATGCTTGTGATATTTTAATAGTAGATTCTAAATTTGCAAAAAATGAAATAATAAATTTACTTAAGATTAATAAAAATAAAGTTTTTGCAGTACATCTTGGGATTGATAAAAAATATTTAAATTTAAACGATAATAAATATTACCTAGATAATTTCGAATATAAGAATTATATTATCTCTGTTTTATCATGTGTAAAATACCATAATATAATAAATCTATTAAAAGGTTATATGTTATTAAAAAAAGAAAAAAATATAGATTTAAAGTTTGTTTTTGTACTTCAAGTATTAGACAAAAAATACTTTTCAATAATAAATGATTTTATTTCACACAATTTTGAAAAATATGAAGTTATATTTTTACATAACTTAGATAGTAAATATTTGGTAAATCTTTATCGAAAAGCTACTTTTTATATTTTTTCTTCTTACTGTGAGGTATTCGGATTAACTTCACTCGAAGCTATGTCACAAAAATGTCCTGTATTAATTTCAAACAGATCAGCACTACCGGAGATTAATGGAGAGGCTGCTAAGTATTTTGATCCTGATAATCACAATCAAATAAAAGAAAGTATGAAAAAAATTTTAAGTGATGATAATTATAGAAATGATATTATATCAAAGGGCAGCATCCATTTTAAAAAATTTAGTTGGGATAAAACTGTAAAAGAAACAATTAAAATTTTAGATATTTAAAGTTTTTTTGTTATAAAAAAATTATTTATGAAAATTGCGTCCATATCAGTTCTAAGAATGCAATCTAGAGCTTCTTCTGGTTTCATTACGATGGGTTCATTCTCATTAAAAGAAGTGTTTAACAATACTGGTACTCCTGTTAATTTGTAAAAATGCTTTAAAAGATTACTAAATTTTAAATTAGTTTCTCCATTAACTGTTTGTAGTCTTGCGGTATTATCAAAGTGCGTAACAGCAGGTATAATTGTACGCTTATCTTTCTTTACTTTAGCTAAAGATGACATGTATGGGTTATTAAAATTTGAGTCAAACCAATCAGCTTGGAACTCCTCTAAAATAGAAGGTGCAAATGGTCTAAACGACTCTCTTCTTTTAATTTTCATGTTAATGATACTCTTCATTTTAGGGTTTCTTGGATCTGCTAAGATAGATCTATTACCAAGGGCACGAGGACCAAATTCCATTTTTCCCTGGAACCAACCAATTACATTTCCATCTGAAATAAATTTTGCAGCTTTATGAAGGAATTTATTTTCATCTTTTATATAATTATAAATAAGTTTATTTCTATAGATATCACTATCAAGAATTGCTTTAATGTGTTTATCATTGAAACTTTTTCCTAGGTAGGGAGTTTTTACATTTCTAAGTGTGTTATTATGTTTGCTAGCCACAACAAAAGCTGACCCTAAAGCACCACCATTATCACCAGGTGCAAATGGTATATAAACTTCTTTAAACTTCGAGTTATTAATGGTTAAAAGTCTATTTGCAGACGAATTTAAAGCACAGCCACCAGCATAAACAATATTTTTTGAAAAATTATTATTCATTAGATTGTTTAATATTTTTTGAAAATAAAATTCATAAGTTTTTTGAACAGAAGATGCAAAGTCTTTTGTAAATTGTTCGTTATTTGAGTGATGATTAATTTCATCTTTAAAAAGAATTGATAAATCATCACTGAATATTTGATCTATAACCAGGCTATCGTTAAAAATATATTTAAAATTATGCCGTTGATGATTGAAGTATTTTAAGTTTAATTGAAATATTTCTTTCTCATGATCGATAAATAGGTTATTTTTTATTTTATCAAAATATATAGGATCTCCATAAGCTGCTAATCCCATTATTTTATATTCATCACCATAGTTCTTAAAACCCAAAAATTGAGTCATCCCATGATAAAAAATACCTAATGAATTTGGGAAAAATATTTTTTTTTTTATATTAATCTTATTATTTTTGCATTCCGCCAAAGCAACTGTTGCAAAATCGCCAGAGCCATCTATTGATAAACCTAAAGCGTCTTTAAACCCCGAAGGATAAAATGCTGAAGCTATATGTGCTAAGTGATGTTCAACGTAGTGAAACTTTACACTTTTATCTAGTCGAAAACTTTTAAATAAAAAATTTTTAACATTAATCTTTTTTTTAAGTCTATTAATAGGGCTATCTTTTTTAAAATTTAGATTCTTAAAAAAAAATAAAAATTTTGGAATGAAATTTGTTAAAGGCCTGGTGTTAAAAGCAATATCTGTTATTTGATTGTCATTTAAATTAGCTATATTCAAACATTCTCTTATTGATGCAATCGGATATCCTGAAAAATGTTTTATTCTATTAATTCTTTCCTCTTCTATAGCGGCAATTAATTTTCCATTAACTAGGATGCACGCAGATGAGTCTGCGTGATTTGTATTAATACCAAGAATAATTTGTGGTTTATTCATATACTTTGATTTTATTTTAGACTTTAATTTTTTTTAAATATTTAGCATCATTGAAGTCTATTTCAATAAAGTTAAGTTTATAAAATTTTATCTTATATTTACTGTTTTTATTAATAATAATTTTCATATTGTTTGATAAAGATTCTAATATAAAAAAACTATAGGGGTTTTCCCCTGAGGCTATAGTATACCTTGAAATAGATTGCAGTTCAGAAACTTTTTTAACACTTACTCTTCCAAAATTTCTTACTGAAGGAATGTCAAGTTTATCACCAATTATATTAATTTGAAAATCTAAATTAATTAATTTTTTAATTAAATTATAAGGAAAAAATTTTTCTTTATTATTGTGTTTTCGGTAATAAATCAAAAAATCTATTTTTTTTTTAACAGCTTTTTTAATAACAAAATTGGTAAATACAAAATTAAAGTTGCTTTTTTTTATTGTTTTTTTTGAAAGATATTTTTTCAATAGATCAGTTGAAAAAATTAAATTAGAGAATCTTATATTTATAATAAGTTCACTAATTTTGTATAAGAGGTTAAATAAGTATTTTCTTATTAAATAATTAAATAAATTATTCTTATTAAATAATGCACCACCTGTAATCGGACCAAGAATAGTTTTGGGAGGCAATAATATGAAAATAAAACAGTTCCAGAAAGGAAGATAGTTAATATAGGCAACTTTTCTTTTTTTTAGGTAATTTTTCCAGCAATATAAGATACCGATAAAAGGTGATATGTATCTATTGTAATTTTTTTGCTGGTTCGTATTAAATTTAATTTTATAATTATTCTTATCTATTAAATATTCAACGAACATTCTGGCTAATTTTCCTTCACCAGAATTTTTAGCACGATCAGATGTCCAAACATACAGCATATTTTTAGTCAATTTTCTTGAATGACGTGCGTAAAAACTTTCCCGTTATAAACTTTGCTTTTAAAAAATAATAACATGACTCTAATATCCTTAGTAATCTTCTTGTCGTATCCGTCTTTAATCTCCATAAGAATTCAAAGTTTTTAATACTATTTGGAACTTGAGCTTCTTCGCCAGATGCAATTGAAATTGATGCACCTATACATATTATATTATAATTTTTATTGTTTTTTGCAATGTGGAATGCAAGTTGCTCCTGTTTGGGGGTTGGCAAAGTTATAAAAGTTAATGATTTGGTTGGTAATTTTATTCTAATTTTTTTAAGAGTTTCAATATTTCCATAGGGAAGTTCTTTATTAAGTATTTTTAATCTTGTTTTTTTAGATAAGTACTCTTTACTTTTTTTTGAAATATTTCCTATTATAAAAATTTTTTTAATGCTGTCTGGTATTTTTATATTTTTTATTAAATCTCTGCCAGGTTTTTTTTTTAAATTTGTAAACTTTTGTGCCGATAAACCATCCACCCAATGGTATAAGTTTATGTGTGGATAAACTTTATTCGCAGAATAATAACCCAAGAATGCAAGATTCATTGCAGATAAAATAAAGTTTTTTTTGAATGGAATTTTTTTGAAATTATCAATAAGATTAAAATTATTTTTATACAAATAATTTTTATCAAAATATGTTTTAAAGATTTTTAAATCTTTATTAAGTTTATCACTTCTAAATTTAAAATATTGAATAAATTTAAATGGTAACCTTAATGATAAAATAAACAAATTTGTTTTTAATTTGTTAAGTTTAAAAGCATACAAAATTTCTTTAGTTGACTGAATAAAACTAAAAATATTCCTAGTAGAAATACCTCCCAATCTCATTCTAGTAATAGTTTGATTTAATTTTTTATATTTAATTTTTTTCATATAAAGAATTCTTAAAAAGAATTCAAAATCGGATGCTATAGATAATTCTTCCCTATAAAGTGGGTTAGTTTCATATATTTGTTTTTTAATAAAGGAAGCTGGGTGAGGTGGCATTATCCCATAACGCATTTGAGATGTATTAAAATTATTTACTGTGTAATATCTTTTAATATTATAGAATTGTGAGAACTTGAAATAAACTATGTTTCCTAAAAAAATTTCTATATTTTTATTTTTATTAATTACCTGTACAACTTTTGAAATAGTATTATGTGATTGATAAAAGTCATCAGAATGTAATAATGCAATGTATTCCCCACTAGATTTTTTAATTCCATAATTAATTGCCTGATAGATACCAGAATTATCTAAATTATAAATTTTTTTATTTTTATTTGGATATCGTTTGAGTATTTCTTTCGTTTTGTCAGTCGATCCACCATCTATGATAATATGCTCAATATTTTTATAGTCTTGAGATAAAACTGAATTTAGTGTGTCTCTAATGGTTTTCTCACTATTTAAGGTCACGGTTATAATTGAAATTTTAAACATTTAAATATTGTAATAAAAATATTTTGATATATTAGTTATTTTATTTCTATCATGAAAGTTAAAAAAGCTTTAATCACAGGTGTCACTGGTCAAGATGGATCGTATTTGACTGAGTTGCTGCTTAGTAAAAACTACATTGTTTATGGTATAAAAAGAAAATCTTCATCGTTAAACACCGATAGAATTGATCACATATATTTAAATAAAAAATATAAAAATAAATTTTTTTTGATTTATGGTGATTTAACAGACATAAATTCAATTTCTTCAATTATTAATAAAATCAAACCAGACGAAATTTACAACCTTGCAGCACAAAGTCATGTAGGTGTAAGTTTTGAACTTCCTCATTACACAGCACAAGTTAATGCATTAGGAACGTTGAATGTTTTAGAGGCAATAAAAGTCAATAAACTCCAATCTAAAACTAGATTTTACCAAGCTTCAACTTCAGAATTATTTGGTGAAATACAAGAAAAAAAACAGTCAGAAAAAACAAAGTTTTATCCAAAAAGTCCTTATGCAACTTCAAAATTATTTGGATATTGGATAACTAAAAATTATAGAGAGTCTTACAACGTGCATGCATCCAATGGAATACTTTTTAACCACGAATCACCAAGAAGAGGTGAAACTTTTGTTACTAGAAAAATTACAATAGGAATAAGTAAAATCATCTTAGGAATAGATAACCATATAAAATTAGGTAATATTTATTCTTTAAGAGACTGGGGTCATGCAAGAGATTATGTTGAAATGTGTTGGAGGATTACCCAACATAAAAAAGCAGATGATTTTATTATAGCAACTGGAAAACAATATTCTGTAAAAAATTTTGTTGAAAGGTGTTTTAAATATTTAGATATAAAAATAAAATGGAGTGGCAGTGGTCTTAATGAGGTTGCTACGATAGCAAAATATAATCAAAATCAATATCCACACTTAAAAAAGGATATGAAAGTTATCAAAATAGATAAAAAATACTTTAGACCAAATGAAGTTGAAAATTTAATTGGTAATTTTTCAAAATCAAGAAAAGTTCTAAAATGGCAACCTAAAACCTCAATAGATGATTTAATTAAAGAAATGATTGATAATGATATAAGGGTATCAAAAAAATTACTAAAATAACTTGAACAAAAAAATATTTATAGCAGGACAAGAAGGCATGGTGGGTGGTGCAATTCTTCTTGCAATTAAAAATAATAAATATTTTGATGTAATTAATTGTAATAGAAAAGATTTAGATCTTACAAATCAAGGTTTAGTTGATAAATGGTTTCAAAAAAATAAACCTGAAATTGTAATAAATGCAGCAGGCAGAGTTGGGGGTATACTTGATAATTCAACATATCAATCAGATTATCTGTATACAAATGCAATGATTGGATTAAACTTGATCAATTCAAGTTTAAAGTATGAGATTAAACAATTTATTAATCTAGGTTCAGCTTGCATTTATCCAAAAACAGTTAGCCAGCCAATTAAAGAAGATTCATTATTATCCTCAAAGCTAGAAGAATCCAATGAGGGTTATGCAATTGCAAAAATAACATGCTTAAAATACTGTCAATACATAAAAGAGAAATATAATAAAAATTTTATATCTATTCAGCCAACAAATTTATATGGGGTAGGAGATAATTTTAATCTTAAATCCAGTCATGTTTTACCTGCACTCGTTAAAAAATTTACACTAGCTAAAGAAAAGAATTTAAATGCAGTAGAAATTTGGGGATCCGGAAATCAAAAAAGAGAATTTCTAAACGTAAACGATCTAGCTAAGGCAATTTTATTTTTACTTAATACAAATATTAAAGATAATTACTTGAATATAGGCAGTGGTGAAGAGGTTTCAATTAAACAACTAGCAATGATTATAAAAAAAATAACTAAATATAAAGGAAAAGTTGTTTTTAATAAGAATTATCCTGATGGTGTAAAAAAAAGAATAGTTGATAGTAAATTAATTAATAAATTAGGATGGAGAGCTAAAATTAAACTTAAAATAGGTCTTAATGAGTACTGCTCATACTATTACAAAGAAGTGATGCCCTATGAAAAATAAATTGAAAATTAGTAGCTTAATTTATAAACAATTAAACTATAACAAAAAAAAGTTGTAACAATTATAAACAATCTGTTTATATCAATATATGAAAAAATTAATGGAATAATAACAATTAATTGAATTATTATTAAGCTTTGCAGGTGCGTAAATTTTTTAGACAATAAATGATGTAGATGAGTACGATCAGGCTTCAGTGGGTTTTTTTTATTTAATAATCTTTTAAAAAAAACTCTAATTAAATCAATACCAGGCAACATCATGAAAATAAAAATTTCATCAACATATTTAATTTGTCCCACGTTATATAATTTTATAAAAACATAACTAATTAAAAATGATATTAATAAAGAACCAGAGTCACCTAAAAATGATTTATTTTTGTAATTAAGATAAGAATAAAAAATAAAAAAGATCAATAAAATTTTAAACAAATAAGAATTTGAAGAAAAAAATAAAATAAAGCTAAAAATAATCATTGAATAAAAACTAGCCTGTAGGTTAATTCCATCAAACATGTTAAAAGCATTTAAAAATACTAAAAAACAGAAACTAGTAAACACTAAATTATATTTTTTGATATTAATAATTCCATCGTAAAAAGAAAAATTGATTGATGAAATAAGAAGATTTTTATCAAAAATTAAAGTTATAAATATTATTATGAATAATAATAAAAATTTATAATTTGGAGTTAAGTTATATTTATCATCAAACAATCCAATAATAAAAATAGCAGAGGAGGATATCATGAAGATAGATAGCTCGAAATTGTCATTGAAGAATACTTCACTTGATAAAAATTCTTTATTTAGGAATATTGTTAAAAAATAAATTAAAAGATTAATCATTAAAATAAAGCCACCTGCTAATGGTGTTGCTTTTAAATGAAATTTTCTATCCTTATCTGGTTTATCTTGAATATAGTGAAAAAAAAACAGTTTGTTAAAGTATATAACGATGAATAAGTTAATTAGAATGCAAAGTGAAAGATAAAAACTCAATGGTGTCATTCTATGTTATATGTCTATATTTTTGCATGAAAATAAAGCCTGTATAGAATAATATTAAATCTATACTAAAAACTGAGTAAGAGCTTTCAGCTAATGATCTAATTAAAAAAACAAGCATAATAAAAAAAAAATAACTGGTTAATCTTTTCTCTTTATTAAAAAACAAATATGTTAAGACCTGTATTCCAGATGTTATTGTTATTATAAGAAAGAACATAATTCCTATAAAACCAGAAGATGTAAATACATAAATTAGTCCATTTGAGGCAGATTGATTAATTAGATATCTATCACCTTGTGCACCATAACCAAAAAATAAATTATTGTCATAACTGTATTGATCAAAAATTTCTTTCCAGTCATCAATTCTTCCGCTGGTACTAACCAATTTAAAATTTGGTTGCTTATATCTTTGTGTAATGTTTTTTGTTTGATATTGATTATGACATTCTAAATTTTCACAATTTTTAAAAATTAAAATTTGTGTCCTGATTTTTTGAGTTGAAAGAATTAAAAAAGTTAGCATGATGGGTAGTACAATATAAATTAATAAATATTTAAATAAATTTACTAACGTGTATTTTTCACGAATTATAAAATTTAAAACAATAAACACAAATGTAATACCCAATATAAGTCTACTTTGATATAAAATAATAGCAGAAGTAAAAAAAATTAAAGGAGTAATTCTTAAAATTTTTGATTTAATAAATTTTGTAGAAAATATTGAGTAGGTTATTAAAAGTATTAATGATGTTCGGGAAGCACCTGATGATCTCATACCGCTGCTATCAGAAAAAAAATAAGTTATTCCTCCATAAAATCTTCCAATACCATCTATATATAGGATTAAGTCACTTGTAAAACTGATAAAAAAAACAATCGACATCATAATGAAAGTTATAAAAATTATAAAATATATTTCATCCTTTTTGAAATAAAGAATTATAAGGTTCAAAATTATTAAAATGTTTATTGAGGATAAAATGTATAAAAAATTCCATAAAGAATTGGCGGTATAAAACAAACCTGGTATTTGAGATAAAAAGCATAATAATGGTATATAAAAAGTTAAAATGATGTTTGTAGAGTTCTTTTTATATTTTAAAGCTCTCATAAAAAACATAAAACACAATATTGGAAAACATAATAAATTCAAAGTTATTCTAGAAAATTGTATTACCCCTCTTAAAGTTATGCTTTCATTTTGTGTTAGTATGAATAGATCACTATAGTTTGTGCCAATAGAGGCCCATGTGAAGATATAAAATAATATTATTATTATTTTATAATAAATGTTTTTAACAGTTGATATTTTTTTAGTAAGAGACATTATCTATTGGTGTGTTTTTTAAAGTATTATTAAGATCTTTTTTAATAAACAACCAAAAACCAAGCAAATAAAATAATATTAAAGATATCCAGTTATTAAAAATATTTCCAGAAGGCACCATGGGAAATATATTTATAAGCACACCAAGGTTTATAAAGTAATAAGAAATATTAATCTTATCATTTTTATAGATCTTTATAATAAATTTACAGTAAATTAATATTATATGACAAAGTACATAGAACCCAAGTATAAATCCAAAAATTCCAATATCAGACAATAATTGAAAATAAGTGTTATGTGGATGTGTAGAGCAGACTAATTCATTATTTCTTTGATTTGGAGCCAATTCTTTAAATTTATTTTTTTTCAAATTATGACATTCATGATAAAAAGTCTTAACACCAGATCCAAATAAAAAATTTTCTTCAAAAATTTTTATTGATGTAAAAATAAAATTCTCATGCTCAGAAGAATAAAACTTAACTGAGGACATGTCCAGTTTCTTATGTGGCTTACTTTCTTGAATATCTAGTATTTGTAATAGTGTGAATTTTGTATATTTAATTGTATGCTGAGGATTTGTAACAGCAAGTAATGAGAAAATTAAAATTGTAAAGGATATGAATTTAACTTTATATTTAGCTATAAATAAATATGAAATAACAACTATAAAAAAAAGAAATAATGCAGTTCTTTCAGTGGATAAAAATATAATTGATCCTGTAAATATCAAACAACTAATGCTTAATATATTTTTTATGTTTTTAGTATGCCAATATATTACTGCAAGTGTTAGTGGTAAAAATCTTACTAGATAGCTTCCAATTTTTTTTTCTTCATTAAAAAAGCCTGTAACAGGCTTTAGTGCTAAAATATCAATGTTACCCTTTACCCCGAGCAATTCATAACCAAATAAATTTTTTCCAATAAAATACTGGATAAGAGCATCTATCAAAACAATCAGCATAGTAAGTATTAATGAATATGAAAATATTTTTATAAAAAAATCATATTTCATTAGTAAATAATAAATAGTTAAAGATAATAAGAGATACCTAAAATAAAAAAATGAGGCTAAAAATGAAATTTTAAAATATTCTGTAAAAAGTAGGCTGGTTAAAATTATTAAGTAGAAAATTACCATAAAAATAATTTCAGTTTTAATTTTTTTTAAAAAATAATTTTTTTTTTTAAAAAGAACGTAAATCAAAATAATTCCAGCAATAGAACTAGCAAAATCTGCAAGAAATATACTTATCGCTAAAAGAAAAGGTATAGAGATGATTATTAGTAATAAAAACTTATCAATAAATTCAACTTCTTTTTTAAAATTTTTATACAATTCTTGCATTTTGTCTTATTAATCAAGTTTATTAGTTGAAAAAGAATTCATAAGTGACACATATAAAATAATTTAATGCAATATAGTATTATTATATTTAATTAGTATATTTTATATATATATACATCTATTATTATATGAAAAAAATTTTAATTTGTGGTGCTGGAGGATTCATTGGAGGTCATTTAGCTAAATATTTTATTAATGATAAAAATTACCAATTAGTTTGTGCAGATATTAAACCACTAGAATATTGGTTCCAAACATTTGATGATGCTGAAAATTACTGTTTGGACCTTAAGGATTACAATAATACCTTAAAAGTTACAAAAAATGTGGATTATATTTTCAATCTTGCTTGCAATATGGGAGGTATGGGCTTTATTGAAAACAATAAAGCAGAATGTATGCTCTCTGTTTTAATTAATACAAATTTACTTAGAGCCGCAGTTAAAAATAAATGTGAAAAATATTTATTCTCATCAAGTGCGTGTGTTTATAATGGATCAAAACAAAATGGAACTTTTATACCAGGTTTAAAAGAGACGGATGCATATCCAGCTGAACCAGAAGATGGATATGGTTGGGAGAAATTGTTTAGTGAGAGAATGTGCAGACATTTTATGGAAGATTTTGGTTTGGAGACTAGAGTTGTAAGATTTCACAATATATATGGGCCAGTTGGAACTTTTGATGGAGGTAGAGAAAAAGCCCCAGCAGCATTATGTAGAAAAATTATTAATGCTAAAAATAAAAATTTAAAGAAAATTGATGTTTGGGGTGATGGAAAACAAACGAGAAGCTTTCTATACATTGATGATTGTATTGATGGAATGTTGAAAGTTTTTCACAGTAATAGCTCTGATGTCTTCAATATTGGTAGTGAAGAGCAAGTTTCAATTAATCAAATGATAGATATTATTGAAAATATAGCAGAACATAAAGTGGATAAAAATTATCAACTAGATAAACCATTAGGTGTAAGAGGTAGATCAAGTGATAATACTTATGTCACCAAAAGAATTGGATGGAGTTCAGTACACACTTTAAGTGAAGGGCTAAAAAAAACATATCAATGGATAAGTAAACAAATTGATAGTGACACAAATATCAATAAATTTTGCAAAAGTAGCATTGATAAATAATTTAATTATACAAACATGAAAGCATTATGGCTAGTCTCTTTTAGACCATTTGGGAAATCTAAAATTAACGATCTATTCCAAAGTATTTTTTTAGACTCAGTTAAAAGTTTAGATTTTGATGTAACATTGAGTTTAACCCAATTTGATGATTTAAATGTAAAAAAATTTATTGATGAAAAAAATATAAAAAATTTTTATATAAATATTCCAAAAATTAATTTACCACCCAAAAAAAAATATTCTAATAAATTGATGCTAGATAATGCATTAAAACAATATATTGACGAAGATGATTATCAATATTTAATTTATTCTAATGCAGATATTATTGTACCAAATAATTTATTTGATGAGTTGTCCAAGATAAAATTAGAAAATTTTTGTGCATTTATTTATCCAAATACACATGTAATAAATGGAAATATAAAAAATATAAATTGGCCACATTATGGTATTGATTTGATAATTTTTAAAGTTTCAAAACATAAAGCAGAAAAATTTAAAGAATTAATTAAGACATATAATGCATATGATTGGGGCCTTCAGGAAAATTTTTATATGGCAGCAAGTGAAGCTTTAGATTTAGAAAAAATTAATTTATTTAAAAAAACAAAAGTGATAAAATTTGAAAATGATTTTTCACTATTTTTAGAGGATAGAAGCTCTCAAACAAAAGCATGGAAGGAAAATAGAGACTATTTTGTAAATTTTTTGAAAGTTAATAATTTAAGTAAATTATATGCTTATGGATCATATTATTATTTATTATATAAAATATTTAGGTTTAAAGATTTAAACTTCAGTTTAATTGTTTCATACTTAATATTTTATCCATATTATTTATCTAAAAAAATATTAAGTTTATTTAAAAAATTTTGATGAAAATATAAACATTTCTATATTCAAAATATTAAAAAATTATGGAAAAAAAAATAAAAAATAACTTAATAAACTCAATACTAATAAATTTTATTTTATTTTTTTTAGTAACAATTACAATTGTATATTTTTATTTAAATCTGCAAGGAAATATAAGTATATCAAGTTATGCCTTTAATGAATTATTCATTAATTATCAGGCAGGATTTATACGGAGAGGTTTATTGGGGGAATTATTTTGGCAAATAAATAAGTATTTTCCAGTGAAACCATTAATATTTTTTTCATATTTGTTTTTTATTTTGCACTTAATACAAATCTATTTATTTGTTAATATATTTAAAAAATATAAAAATTTTTACTATATCTATATAATAATATTTTTATCACCAGCTTTAATTTTATTTCCACTTTATGAAGTTAATCTTTATTTTATTAAAGATGTTTTAATAAAATTATCAATTTTATATCATGCATATATAATTATCAGACACAAAAATAACAAAGCATATATTAAAAGTTTAAAACTTATTTTAATACCCTTTTTAATATTGGTCATATTAGTACATGAATACCAAGTTTTATTTTTGTCCATTCATTTTTTATTGTCAATCAGTTTTTTGAAATCTAAAAATGAAATAATAAGATTATTAAAATTATATTCAATATTACTAGTTCCAATTATGTTGGTCTTAATATTTATGGGTAATTCTGTACAATATGATAATTTGAATTTAATATTAAAGATATTTGAAATAGATAAGATTCATTCACAATTAGCAGGTGGTTTTTATAAAGCAATCGGTGGTTTTTATAAATGGCACTTTTATTATTTTGGTTATAAAGATTTTATACAATTATTATTAAGTTTATTTCTTGGAGTGGGAATTTTTTTCATTTTTTTTAATAAATTAATAGAAGAAAAAATTTTAGAATTTAAAAATAAATATCAAAAAAATTATATATACTTTTTCATTCCAACCTTACTTTGTTTTTTACTTGCATTAGATCATGGTAGAAATATTAGCCTGATTGCGACACACTTAGTGGCATTCTTTAGTGTTTTAACTTTAGATGAAAAAAAATTAAATATTATAAAAAACAGACTTGATGAAGACTTTTTAAAAAAATGTTTATTAATTATATTTTTATTTTTTTATGTTTTTATGTGGAGATTAGATCAAATGGCTGGATTTGGTGGAAGAGAGCAAATCAATACTATATTTCAAAGCTCAATTTTTGGAGAATTTGCCAAATTTATAAAATTTTTATACAGCTATATAGATATAAATATAATCAGCTTACCTGTAATTAATTTATAATCTACTACCAACAAAAAAATAATGTTTTTGTTTGTTTAAAATGTTCCCGGTATAGAATTTATTTTTGATAATTTTAATATTAAAACTCTTAGATAGTTCTAATTTTAGCCTATTAAAGTATTTTAAATTATTAATATTCTCAAATTTTTCTTGAAAACTAATTAGAATAATTTCACTATTTTTTATCAGAGAATTAAAATTATATCTAAATTGAATTGGTGTTTCAGATAATGACCAATTTGCTATGAATAGATATTTAGAATTATGTGAAAATTTTTTAATTTTTTTTATATTCGAAGATAGTTCAAAATTATTTGTACTTGAAAACCCAACATCTAAATTACAGTGCTTTAAGTAATAATATTGTAATAAATTTACATATTGAGTGTCAAAACAAATGTACTTAATACTTGGACTTATTTTAGAAAATATCCTAGCCATGCATCCATACCCACTACCAAATTCAAAAACTTTTTTAATCTTATTTAGGTTTAAGTTAAATTGATCTAACAAGATACTTAAGTGGTATACATGATTAATTCTATTACCTGAACTTTTGGGATATAAAAAATACCTGATGGGGTTACCAATTGAATCCTCATTAATTAGTTTTTTATAAAGTGACCATTTTTTATCTTTTTTTAATTTTTTTAATTCTGAATAAACAAAAAATCTATTATGTAAAAAAAACATTTTTTGAATAAAACTTTCCCTTAAAAAATTAGAAATATTATCATTTTGTAACAAAAAAAACATCTTCTTGTTAAATAAGTTGTGAGTTTTTTTTAAATTTTTTTTATTAATCTTTTTATTTTTTAAATCCTTCTTAATAAAAGTTTTAATTAAGTTATCTCTAGTAGCATTAATTTTTTTATTATTATTGCACCAAAAGCTTAAATATGTATTTAACTTTCTTAAATAGTCACTAATCATTTTCCATCAGTATTAATAATTCAAATAAATTTTGATAGTTTAAAAACAGATAGAGCATGCAGATAAATAAAATAGAATATATATAATAACTGTATAATTCTTTAATTTCTTTTTGTAAAATATTTAATCTTAAAAAAAGCAGTGTTGTTTCTTTAGCCAATATTATTGATGCTATATAAATCAAAGAATAACCACCATTAGTAAAGAAGTATAAAGTTAAAAGAAAAAATGGCATTACAAGAAGTTCAAATTTTAAATTTTTTTTCAACGTTTGTGATGCTTCAAATTTTGAAATCAATATATGTGATGCACATGAAAAAATTACACTTAATGAAAAAATTTTTGATAAAATTAAAATATTTTCATTAAAGTTTTCACCTAACCAAAATTTAAGAAGAATTGAATAGAAAGGAAATAATAAAAATATTAAAATAGGAATTAATTTTAAAAAAATTTTAATTGTTAAATTGAAATCATGGTTTGCTTTTTTTTTTGAAAATAATGGTAACAAAAAAGCACTAAACCCTTTTGAAAATATACTCAATTTTCCAGTTAGTTGTTGAGGTATAGAATATGTAGCTAGTGCTATTGGACCCATAAATATTTTAATTAAGTATTTGTCAAATAAATCATAAAATTGAATTAAAATAGCATTTAACGTTAACCACTTACTATTTTTTTTTAAATTATTTGCTAAAATTTTATCTGTTGATTTCAAAATTAGATTATTATTAATTATTATTAATATCATTGTTAAGATAGTAAAAAGCTTAAGTACAGTTGACACCAATAGCAGGTGCTCCAATTTTAAATTACCATCATATAACAAAGCAAGAGATGGCAATGATAATGATAGACTAAAAAAAATAAAATTATAAAAACTTAAAGATTTAAATTTTTGACTTCCTTGAAAAACTGATTCGAGACTAATATAAAAAATTGTTGAAATTGTACATATAGTAAAATAATTGAATATTGAATTTATCTTAAAAAAACTAAATAAAATTTCTTCTTTAATAAAAGATAAAATAATAAAGATAATAAAAACTAAAAGAGATATCATCAATGTGTATCTTAAACCTTGATATGCTATAGCTTTACTTTTCTTGGGAAAATTATTCATACTAATCACTATTGATTTACCAATCCCTAAATTTAAGATTAAAGAAATAGTTAATAAGAAATGAAAAATTAAGTAATTTCCATAATTTTCAGCTCCTGCAATATTTAAATGAATTGGAATTGATATTAATGAAATAAATATGGATAATATACCTGGTAGTGAAAGAATAACCCCATTTGAAATTAATTTATCATTATTGATTATCATTTTTGATTATTTATCAGATAATTATTTATAAAGTTAGTTGTTATGTTTTTCATTGAATACTTTTTAGAATAATAAGATTTATCATTCAAAGATTTTATTTTTAAGCTTTTATTATTTCTGATTACTTTAAAGATGTTTCTTAAAAGCAACTTTGTATCATTTACTATAAATGGAGGGTTTTTATTTTTTAGTTCTATACCTTCAATTCCTTTTTTTGTAGATATAACGATTGCTCCTAGCGATAAGGCTTCAATTATTTTGATTCTTGTGCCAGATCCAAATTTTAATGGAACACACATACATTTTGCATAATATATTAAATTATATAAATCTTTTTTTGGAACAATTTCTTTATTGATTATCCAAGGTAGGTTTTTACTAAACCCCCCTCCTGTAAGCACTAATTTTAGATTAGGGATTTTTTTTATAAGAGATGGCATAATCTTATCGTTTAGATAGTCAATGGCATTTTTATTGGGTCTATATTTGTATGAACCACAGTAAATTATATAATCTTGTTTTATTTTTTTTTTATTATTCCAATTTTCTATAGTTATTGCATTTGAATAAAGCACTGCTTTATGGCTATAAAGGTTTTTAATCTTATTTTTTTCAAGATTTGATACAGATGTAGATATGAATGAATATTTAAATACCAATCTCTCTAAAAATTTTGTTAAATAATATATTAATATATTGGAGTATTTTTTGCGTATTTCTGATTCTACTGAATGTGAAATATATACAATTTTTGAATTGGGTAATAATATTTTAAAACTGAATAAAACTAAAAAGCTATAAAAGATCCAGCTTGCTCCCTCAATTATAATAACACTATTTTTAGATTTTTTTAAAAATTGAAATATGTGAAATATTAGTTCTGGAAGTTTAATAATTTTATTTATTGGGCTTTCTTTTTTTATAAATATAGTTTTAATTTTATGATTATTAATTTTTTTTATATGAGATATTTGAAATAATTTTTTTATAAAAGGCCAATTTTTAAAACGACTATTAACTACAGCTGAAGACCCCATGTTATCTGGAATAATAGGAAAAAATGTAACAAAAGCAGTTTTAAATTTAGACATTTTGATTTAGTTAAAGATTTAATTTTTTATCAAATTTTATTACATTTATATAATTAGATAAATAAAATAGATATATGGTCATTTTTTATGCCAATTAGATAAATAATAATTTGCGTTTTTTTATAAAGTGAATATAAAGTATCTGCCTGGTGATTATTGCGAAGGGGCAATACCCGATCCCATTCCGAACTCGGAAGTCAAGCCCTTCAGCGCCAATGGTACTTTGTCTTAAGACACGG
>MDSY01110842.1_pt1 | contig 47951 bp, 48 predicted proteins | sample 811131 | NCBI WGS metagenome assembly MDSY01 (sample SAMN05326643, study PRJNA326480) | marine metagenome | isolation source: seawater | place: Atlantic Ocean: South West | collected 2010
AAAGCAAAAATAGATTTTTCTTTTTTGTTATTTGAAGAATTTTTTACATATGATGAATGCTGGGAAGATACTGGAATAGCTAGAAATAGAAGTGGAGGAAGAATATTTATAAAAAATGATAAAAAAATAATATTCTCAATTGGTGCTTATGATATTTGGACAGCTCCCCAAAATTTAAAGAGTATGTTTGGTAGCATTATTGAAATAGATAAAAAAACAAAAGAATATAAAGTTTTATCAAAAGGACACCGTAATCCACAGGGCCTTTATTATAATAAAAAATATGATATAATAGTATCAACAGATCATGGGTCTAAACGCGGAGATGAAGTAAATATTGATTTAGAACCAGGCAGCAAAATCAAAAATTTTGGTTGGCCGATTGCCTCATATGGTGATCATTATGATGAAGATAAAGATGCAATCAAAGATCTTTATTTAATAGCCCCATTACATAAATCACATAAAGATTATGGTTTTGAAGAACCTGCTAAATATTATAAGAAAAATGTTGCGCCAAGTGGTATTATTTTTGTACCAGAAAAATTTAGCAAGATTAAAAAAAGTTTTTTTATTTCAGGCCTAGGATTTAGTCAGCCCGATGGTGCAAAAGCCCTATATATTGTTGGCTTTAATGATGATTTTTCAAAAATTATTAAAGAGGAAATGATTTCAATTGGAGAGAGAATAAGAGATTTAAAGTTTTTAGAGAAACAAAATTTTCTAATTTTATTCTTGGAGTCCTCATCTTCTTTTGCATTGATAAAATTGCTAGAGAACTAAGATTCTTTTAAAAATACAATTATTACCAATAAATAATATTTATCTTTCTAAATTTTTATAATTACTTTTTTATTTTATAAAGAGACCTGTTAAAAAAAGCTTTTGTAATAGTTTTAACTTCAGACATACCATTTATGAGGGGGTTTACACTTGATTTACCACCAATTCTTTCAGGCTCATCACCTGGGATATCTGCATAGGGTATATTATTTCTTAAACACCCAATCGCCAATTGAGTATGAACAGATATTCTTGCAGTTTCAGTATTTATGTTTAATTTCTCATATAAATCTCTTTTAACACATTTATAACCACCAAGAACATCAGTAAATTTTCCACCAAAAAGAATATTTACTAAACTGGTAAACATCCAATTTCCAAAAGCAGTGATCAAATTATCATCAAAACTTTTTGCCCCATTTTTATATCTAGATACACAAACATAATCATATCCTTCTTTAGCTTTTTTAATCAATTCTGGAAGTTTTTCAGGTATCATATTGTTATCAGGTGTAAAAGGCATTACGATATAATCAGATTTTGCAGCATTGACACCCATCATATAAGCATCGCTCATTTTAGTTTGTTTCAAGTCAATTTGATTTTTATCATATACCTTATCCTGAACTATTACTTTAAAACCTTGTTTTTCCAGGTATTCAATCGTTCCATCAGTTGATCCTCCATCTATGCAGATTAACTCATCAAAAAGTGATTTATCTACTCTAGGGATAATAAGTTTACATCCAGTAATTTCATTAAGGGTCATAAGAACTAAGGAAATAGACATTATGAGTTTATCTCTTATTATTGTATATTTGTAAATAGCTAAATAATTGTAAAAATAAAAACTTTATATGAAAAAAATCTTGGTAGTTGGGGGATCTGGTTTTTTAGGTGTTAATATAATTAAAAGATTAGATAAAAAAAAAAATTTGGTTAGCTCAACACAATTTAAAAATAAAATATTTTATAAATTTAGAAATATAAAATATTCAAAAGGTGACTTGAGAGATATAAATTTTTGCAAGAAAATAACAAATTCTATAGACACAGTATTTATGTGTGCTGCTGTTTCTTCTGGTGCAAATGATATAGAAAAAAACCCAATGTTGCATGTAGATGATAATGTAAAAATGAATTTAAATATAATTAAAGCAGCAGCTGAAAATAAAGTAAAAAAATTTGTTTTTATTAGCAGTAATGTTGTTTATCCAAATCATAAAAAACCAATGTCAGAAGGAGATGTAAATTATTCTTTTTTTAAAAAATATTTTAATGTTGGCTGGATGAAAGTTTTTTCTGAAAAGTTATGTGAAATGTATAAAAATAAGATGAAGATTTTGATAGTCAGACCTGCAAATTTATATGGACCATATGATAAATTTGATCCTAAAAAATCCAAGGTAATTCCCTCTTTAATTAAAAAGTTTGAAGAAAAAAGAATAATAAAAGTTTGGGGAAATGGAAATGATATTAAAGATTTTATGTATATAGAGGATTTTGTTGATGCTTTACTTTTAATAGTTAAGAAATACAAAAAATTTATGGTACTAAATATTGGTTCTGGAAAATCAATAAAATTGAAAAAAATAATTAATTTTTTGAAAAAATTTTATAAAAAGAACAATATTGTTTATGATAAGAAAAAACCAACCATGGCTCCAGTAAGAATAATAAATGTTAACAAATTTAAAAACATGACTAAATACAAATTAAAATTTTCTATTGAAAAAGGATTAGAGAAAACTATAAAATGGTATAGAGACAATAGTTAAGTGAATATTTAATTACATTTTATTAAATGATTATACATTGAGATATATTAAATGAAAAAAGTAGCTTTTATTACTGGTATTTCTGGGATGGTGGGATCTCACCTTGCAGAATATTTAATGAAAAAAACAAATTTTGATATTGTTGGAATGATAAGATCGAGAAGTTCACTAAAAAATCTTTCAAATCTAACAAAAAATATTAATGAAAAAAAAAGAATTCAACTAGTTTATGCCGACTTAAAAGATGGTATTTCAGTTTCAAAAGCAATTAAAGATACCAAGCCTAATTTCATATTTCACTTAGCTGCACAAAGTGATCCAAAAACAAGTTTTATCACACCTTTAGAAACAACAGACGTTAATATTCAAGGTACAATTAGACTGTTGGAAGCTTGTAGAGAGTATGTTCCAAAATCTTTAATACATGTTTGTTCATCATCTGAAGTATATGGAAGAGTTAAAAAAGAAAATTTACCAATAGATGAAAATTGCCCATTTCATCCAGCATCACCATATGCTATTTCTAAAATTGGAACAGATCTTGTTGGAAGGCATTTTGCAGAGGCATATAATATGAAAATTATGACTACAAGAATGTTTACTCACACTGGCCCAAGAAGATCAGATTTTTTTGCAGAATCATCATTTGCAAAACAAATAGCAATGATAGAAAAAAAATTGATTAAACCTACAATTTATCATGGAAACTTAGACAGCCTTAGAACTATTGCTGATGTTAGAGATGCAGTAAGAGCGTATTATCTACTACTTACTGAAAATCCGAGAAAAGGAGAATCTTATAATATTGGAGGTACATATACTTGCAAGATAGAAGATATATTAAATTATTTAATCTCTATTTCAAAAATTAAAAATATTAAAAAAAAACTAGATAAAAATAGACTGCGACCACTAGATGCTGATTTGCAAGTTCCGAATACTACAAAGTTTTATAATCAGACAAAATGGAAACCTCAATATGAGTTTAAAAGAACAATGAAAGATTTATTAGAGTACTGGAGAATAGAAATAAATAATAATCCAAATGACTATATAAATAGGTAATTAAATGAAGATAAATAAAAACTTAATAAAAAAAAACTTAAATGATATTGAAAATAATTTTAAAAATTTAGATGATGAATATTATTTAGAGCTAATTCAAAAAGCAGCATTATTGATAGTAAAATCTATCAAAAAAAAAAATAAAATAATTTTTTGTGGTAATGGTGGGTCAGCATCGGATGGAGAACATTTATGTGCTGAACTTGCTGGCAGATATCTGAAAAATCGAAAAGCATATCCAGCTATTGCGCTAACAGGCAATTCATCATTGATAACAGCATTAGGTAATGATTATGGATTCGAAAATATATTTTATCGACAAATTGAGTCTATTGGAAAAAGAGGAGATATTTTATTTGCAATAACGACATCGGGCAAAAGTAAAAATATTATTAAAATTTTACAATTAGCTAAAAAAAAAGGAATTAAAGTAATCCTTTTAACAAGTATAAAGGCTAAAAATTTAGAGAATAAAGTAGATTTAATAATTCCAGTGCCGTCCAAAAGAGTTGATAGAATTCAAGAAATGCACATTGGTATAGGTCATATAATTTGTGAAACAGTAGAAAATTGTATAAATTAGATCAAATTGTAATTTTCTGTGGTGGATTTGGGACAAGATTAAGTAAAATTTCAAAAGGGGTTCCAAAACCTTTAATTAAAATCAAGAATACAAATTTTATAGAAATATTAATTCAAAATTTATCAAGGTTTAATTTCAAAAAAGTTTTACTTTTATGTCATTACAAAGGTATAAAATTCTATAAAAAGTATCATAATAAGAAAATAAATGGATTATTAATTAAGTGTATAATTGAAAAAAAACCATTAGGAACATTGAAAAGTTTAATCAATGCCAAAAAAAATTTAGATAATTTTTTTCTACTATCTAATGGGGATACATTTTTTGATGTTAATATTTCAGATTTATATAAGAAATTTGACTATAAAAAAAATTTAATGTTATTGGGTGCTGGAAAAATTTCAACAAATGATAAGTTAAGATACCAAAATTATTTAATTAAAAATAATTTATTAAAAGAAGTTTTTTACTCAAAAAAAAAAAATCAAATTATTAATACTGGTTTGGGAATTGTAAATAAAAAAGTATTAAATTATGTTAAAAAGGACGAGAGTTCATTTGATAAAGATTTAATTAAATATTTAACTTCAAAAAAAAAAATTCAGGTAGAAATTCATAAAAAAAATTTCATAGATATCGGAACACCGAGAGATTTGAGTTTATTCATAAAGAAAATAAATCATTTCACAAAAAAACCTGCAATTTTTTTAGATAGAGATGGTGTTATAAATTATGACTATGGTTATGTTTACACAAAAAAAAATTTTATTTGGAAAAAAAATGTTTTTGAAGCTATTAAATATCTAAATGATAGAAATTATTATGTTTTTATCATAAGCAATCAATCTGGAATAGGAAGAGGGTATTATTCTATACATGATGTAGAAAAACTACACTATTGGTTGAGAGACACCTTAAGAAAAAAAAGTGCACATATTGATGATATCTTTTATGCGTCTTTTTATGCTAATTCAAAATTAAAGTTTACTAAAAAAGAAAGACTTTTAAGAAAACCAAATATTGGAATGATTAATAAGGCAAATAAAATTTGGAATATTGATATGAAAAACTCTCATGTTGTTGGAGACTCAATTGTTGATAAAAATCTTGCCAGAAATGCCAAACTAAAATATGTAAATGTAGATAATAGTAGTGATTTACTAAATATTGTTAAAAAAATTTGTAAATAATTTTTATGATAAAAAAAAATGAAAAGATTTTTGTAGCTGGGCATAATGGATTAGTTGGATCAGCTATCGTCAGACAGCTAAAATTAAAAGGTTATAAAAATATAATCACAATTAATAAAAAAGAACTGAATTTACTTAATCAAAAAGATGTCTTTAAATTCTTAAAAAAAAATAAACCAAAAGTTACAATAATTGCAGCCGCAAAAGTTGGTGGAATTTATGCTAACAATGTCTTTAGAGGTGAGTATGTTTATGAAAATTTAGCTATACAAAATAACTTAATACATGGATCATATATAAGTGGTGTTAAAGAATTAATTTTTTTAGGTTCAAGTTGTATTTATCCGAGATTATGTCCCCAACCAATTAAAGAACAGTATTTACTAACTAAAAGTCTTGAAAAAACTAATGAAGGTTATGCCGTAGCTAAAATTTCAGGTGTTTTAATGTGTCAAAGTTATAATCACCAATACAAAACAAATTATAGGTGCATAATGCCAGCTAATTCATATGGACCAGGAGACAAATATGATAAACTTAATTCACATTTTTTCCCAGCACTTATTCAAAAAATTGTTAAAGCAAAAAAAAATAAAGATAAATTTATTAGATTATGGGGTAATGGACAGGCAAAAAGAGAGCTAATATTTAATGAAGATATAGCAAATGCATGTATATATTTTTTGAACAAAAAAACAAAAGAAACATTAATAAATATTGGAACAGGTAAAGATAAAAAAATTATAGATTATGCAAAATTTGTTATGAAAATGCTTAATTATAAAATTCAAATTAAATTTGATAAGTCTAAACCAAATGGCGTCCCAAGAAAATTATTAGACACATCTCTAGCACAAAAATATGGCTGGAAAGCTAAAACGGACTTAGAAACTGGTTTCTGGAAAACCTACCATAGTTTTATAAAAAATATTTCTAGCTAAATTTATTGTTATTTTTTTTGAATATAAGTAGTGCAAGAAGACCTATAAAAATTAATAGAGATAAAAGTCGAAGCATAAACCTTACTTTATCATGATATTTAATTTCAATAGTTTCATTATTATTATTAGAATACATTAAAAATTTACTGATTTGGAAACAGTCATTTTTATTGCATTTCCAATTTTTATCAAAAACAAATGGTATTACTGGAAAAAGATCAAAACTGTTCCTTACATCTATTCTATAATTAGAGTTCTTTTCTTTTATGAAATCGCCATCTATTTTATAGAATAAATTTTTTTCAATATTTAAACATTTTAAAATTGAATTTTTACACTTACTAATATTTTTTTCTAATTCTTTTGGATTTGTGATCCCTAGTAAATTTATTTTATTTTTTATGAAATAAAACTCCTCATCATTTAGCCTTAAAATATCAATTATTTCAAAATTATAAACATCTAATAAATTCAATTCATCTTTAGACAGAAATGAATAATTGATATTAAATATACTTAAAAAAAATAAATTTTTCATATCTTTTATTTGAGGCATGACACCAGAATAGTAATAATTAGTATTCATTGGTTGTTTGAAAAAAATAGTAGATAGGTTATTTTTCAAATTTATATTAAAAGGGGATAAATTAAATTTTACTAGGTCTTTTGCGTTATATATACCAAATTTTGCAGAATTATTTTTATCCAAAAGTTTATGTGCATTTGGACTCAAATAGACACGATTAAAATTTTTATCAATTTTTAGATTGTCAAAAAAATTAATCATAGTTAAATCGTTAGGTTTGTTTACTATAAAATTATTAGTACTTTTCATAATTCCAGAAAAATTTTTTGCAAAATAAAAGATAGAGTAAGAAAGAAGAAGTGTAATTAGAAAAATTTTTAAATATTTTTTAAGCTGATCAAAATATTGTAAACAAATTAAGCATGAGACAATAAGAGTAAAATCTCTAATCCACCAAGAGGCGGACATAATAAAACTCAAAAATTCCAGGACTTCAGAAAAATTGAAAATAATAATTATAAGAAAGATATATTTTAAATTAACAAAATTTTCTTTTTTTTTTAAAAAAAATATAAATAAAAAACTTAAAATTATTAGAAATGGATTTGAGGGCAGTCTATTGATTGATCTATAGTATGATGTTGGAAATAAAGATTTAATAAAATCATTAACTCCAGGGTTATTAGCTATGAATCCTGTATCTGCTACTTCTTTATAGGAATTAATTACTAAAAATATGTTTCCAAAATAATAGAATTTTTCTAGCAATAAAAAAATCAATATGACCAAAAAAATATAAAGTTTATTATCTTTTATTATTCTTATTTTGTTTTTTGAAAAAATGAAAAGTATAATTAAAAAAATACAATTAAAAAAAATAAATCCAATGTGTCCATTTTCAAAAAATAAGAAAAAAAATATTGAAAACTTAATATAATCTTGTAGTAAGTTTTTTTTAAGTATTTTCAAAAAATAATACGCAACGATAAAAGCAAAAGTAAAATTAGAACTAGCAGTAATCCAATCATCAGAGTAGTGAGAATTAAAATTTGTGTTAGAAAAAATAATTAATGGAATAAAAAAAATAACATACTTTTTTATATCTAATAATTTATTAATTTTAACAAAGTAAAAAGATTGCAAAGAAAGATGTAAAACTGTTATTAAAAAATAAAATAATTGAGTATTTTTAATAAACAATAGTAATGGATTAAAAAAAACACCATTACCCATTGGAAAATTAATTCCTGGGCCAATACTGTCAGAAAAAAAAATAAATGGATTTAGGTGATTAATACCAATTATATAAGAAGAAAAAAAACCATAATTATAGTCTTCTAAGTCCATTATACCAAAAAAAACTACTGGTAAGGTGAAAACAAAAATTAAAATTATTGTAAATATTATTTTAATTAAATCTAAGTTTTTTATTTTAAATTTTATATCTTTCATTTTTAAAGTGATCAATATTATTTGCTTTAAATATTGATTGAATTTCTTATTGTTCACTGAGCTATAAGAGCACTATATTTCTTGAACAGTTTCTAGTTTAATTAGTTTTATTAATCAATCCTAAATTAGAAAAAAGTATGTTAATAATTAAGGCATACAATTTTTAAACTTCTAATTACAAATTTTAATGTACTTTACATTATATTTCATAATCTCTATAAAAAAATGACAAAAGCCAATATTAATCAAAATAGTTTAATATTAAAATTTAAGTTTTAAAATGAAAAAAAATTACTTTGGCAGTCCATCAAATTATATTTATAATATTATTGTTATAATAAGTTTTTTTTTGTCTTGTATTTGTTTATTCAAATATTCAACATCATCTGAATACTTAAAATTTTTTTATCTTAAATTTCTATATTTTTTTATTATAACATTTTTAGTTTTATTTTTGTTAAGATTTATTTTAGACAGAGCAATTATCACCTACATTAACATAAGCCTATTATCCATTGGTGTTGCCTTAATTATTATGGAGTTATTCATTAATATTAATATTAAAAAATCACAAGCTATAAGTGATTTAGAAAATAGAGCTTATCATGCTAAAAAATTAGGATTAGAATTTGATAAAAGATCAAAATTTGAAGTCTATAATGAAATGTTAAAAAGAAAAGTAAAAGTTGCACCAAGTATTCCACCAAATGATTTTTTTGTAAATTATAAATTTTATAAATCTAAAGAAGATATTTATTCATTATCTGGTGTTTCAAATATTAAAACAGTGTTTTGTAATGAAGGAGGAAAACGTATTATATATGAAAGTGACAGGCATGGATTTAGAAACAAGAAAGAAGTTTGGGATAGAAATGAGGTAGATTTTATTTTATTAGGAGACTCTTATGCACAAGGTGCTTGTGTAAAAGATAAAGATACCATTCATGAAAGAATAAGTTTTTACACAAATAAATCAATCCTTAACTTAGGGTACCAAGGTCATGGTCCATTAATGCAACTTGCAGCTTTAAAAGAATATGGCTCAACCAAGAAACCAAAAAAAATAATTTGGTTTTATTTAGAAACTAATGATATTGACAATTTAGTTTACGAATATCAGTGGGATGTTTTTAAGAATTATCTTATTAAACCAAGTTATTCTCAAAATTTACTTTTAAAACAAGAACAGATTAATAAAAATCATAATTTAATTATTAAATTAATATATGCTGATAAAGAGATTGGAGACAAAGAAAAGAAATCAAAAACAAAATATACAGCTAAAAATTTTGTTTTTGATTTAAAGCAGGTGATAAAATTATATAATTTAAGATTACTTATCAGTTACTTTATTCCTAGAGAATATTCACTCGTGAATGATTATTATAGCCCTTTAAAAACATTTAAAACATATGAAAAAATTTTAGATGAGGCAATTAAAGTATCTAGCAAATGGGGAGGTCAAATATATTTTGTATATATTCCATCATCATCTAGATATTTTAGTGGTGGTATTCAAAGATATTCACAAAGGAAATATGAGTATATGAAAAAAATGATTCTAGGAAAAAAATTAAGACTTATAGATTTAAAAAAAGAAGTATTTGAAAAATACGATAATCAAAACTTATATCCATTAAACTTAAACGGACATCCAAACGAGAAAGGTTATGACCTGATAGCGGAATATATTTCAAAAATTCTTATGGAAAAATAAAATGATTTTAATTAAAAAACTGTTTAATTTTAAGACATAGGTATTATTAAAAGTATATTTATTTGTAAGAATAATTATTATAAGAAAAAATTTAAAATGTTAATAAATAATAAAGGCAAATACTTTGGAATTAAGACCTAAAATAAATAAATGTGAATTTAAAGATAGATTTTGCTTATTTGAGATATCAAATTTTTTAGAGGAAGAAAATTATAAAGATTTAAATGCTACTTATCCTGACTCAATTTTATTTTCAGCGCATAATGATTTTGCAAAATCTTTGACAGATGAAAGTAGTAATTTTTTTAGTTTTCTTGAAAAAAATGAAAAATGGAAAAACTTTATAGATAAAATTAACAGCAAAAAATTTGCTGATGATTTGATAAAATTATTTGAATTGAAGAATATTTATTTTTCAGAAAAAAGTTGGAAAAAAAATATTCCAATATTCAAAAAAGTTAAATTAAGTTTTTGCTTTAATATTTCAGAAGAAGGAGGTTTTAGTAAACCTCATACAGATAGTTCAAGAAAGCTAGCTTCAATGGTTCTTTTCTTTGTTGACAACTCATGGAGCAAAAAAAATGGGGGACAGGTAAAGCTATATAAACCAAAAAATACTATATTTGAAAATAATTGGAGAAATGAAAGGGTAGATGAAGAAAATTTAGAAGTTATAAAAACTATTATTCCATCTCCAAATAAAATTTATGGATTTAAAAAAACAAAAAACTCATATCACTCAGTGGAAGCAGTCAAAACAATTAATGGATTGCACAGAAAAGTCTTAATGATAAATTTGATTTATGAAAAAAAATCAGATAGTCCCTATTATCAAAAATTTTCTATTTTAGAAAAAATTAAAAAAATGATTAATTGGTTGTAAAATCTATTTTATTTAAGAAATAGATATAATATAATTTAAATAAAGGATAGCAAAATGAGTATAGATAAAAAAACTAATATAATTTTTAAAAAAATTGAAAATACTAGAAAATTAAATAATTCAAATTGGATGGAACTTCTTAAAATTGCCTACATAAATAATCCAAAAGAAACTACTAAAATCTTAAAAAGAATATTGCAGAAGGATCAAGCGTTAATAAAATTAGCAAAATTTTTAACTAAAAAAAAATAAATATTTAATGAGTAATCAGTTTGATAAATCTACAAATGATTTAGCCAATCATTATGATAGGCTAGTAAAAAAATTCGGCAATAATGTAAAAAGTTCACAGCAATCTACCACATCAACAAGAAAAAAAAGATTAGAAATTTTAATACAAAACTTGAATTTAAAAAAAAAAAATTCAGTTTTAGATTTTGGTTGTGGTACAGGTTTTCTTTATGAGCACCTAAAAAAATTAAACTTTAAAGGATCATATACTGGAATTGATATTTCACTAGAAGCTATTACCCTAGCCAAAAAATTATATAATAAAAATACTAATTGTCATTTTATAAAAACAAATATTTTTAAAAAAAAGCTGAAGAAGAAGTTCGATTATGTTCTTATTAATGGAACATTTAATAATAATACAAAAAATAATTGGAGTTGGATGAAAAAATCCTTGATACAGTTATTTTCAATTACAAGAAAAGCTATTATTTTTAATAATCTTTCATATTATGTAGATTATTATGACAAAAGATTATTTTATATTAAACCTGAAAAAGTTTTTAGTTTTTGTAAAAATCAATTGGGAAATCAAGTTGTATTAAATCATAGTTATATTTTAAAAAAAAATACAGTACCCTACGAATTTACAACTTGTGTCAAAAGAAATGATTAAAAAAATTAAAATACTTAATAGAATAATTTCAAATTCTAATAAGCCTTTAGTAATAGCAGAAATTTCTGCTAACCACCAAAATTCACTACAGAAAACATTTAAACTTCTCAAAAAAGCTGCTGATGCAGGTGTTGAGGCTGTAAAGTTTCAGACGTTTAATTTAGATGATATGACTATTAATTTAGATAAGAAAGAATTTTTGATAAAAGATAAATTTAAAAACAAGAGTTGGAACTCCAGATCTTTATATAGTATTTATAAAGAGGCACAACTACCGTTTAAATGGCACAAAATGATTTTTGATAAAGCAGAGTCATTAGGATTGATTTGTTTTAGCTCAGTTTTTGATTTGAAATCTTTAAAATTATTAGAAAAGCTTAAATCACCAGCATATAAAATTGCTTCCTTAGAAAGCCTTCATTTTCCATTAATAAAAGAAGTCTGTAAAACAAACAAGCCTATAATTATTTCTACAGGAACCCTAGGTATAAGTGAAATAACTGAGCTATTAAACTTTCTTAAAAAAATTAAATACAAAAAATTTATAATATTGCATTGTGTTTCTGATTATCCCACAGAAAATAAAGATGTTAATTTAAAATTTATCGATTATTTAAAAAAAAAATATGGTTGCTTGGTGGGATTTTCAGATCATACAAGTAGTTTGGGTGCTGCTATTTCTTCAGTTGCTCATGGAGCATGTTTAATTGAAAAACATTTAAAATTAAATAATTCTCAGAAATCTTTAGATCATCAATTTTCAATTGATACCACAGAGATGCAAAGAATGATCGCTGAAATAAATAATGCGTGGGAGTCAATTGGGACTAATAAAAAAACTATTACTAAAGGAGAAAAAATAATAAAAAAATATAGAAGATCTATTTATTGCTCTAAAATTATAAAAAAAGGGGAGCATTTTACAAAAGATAATATTAAGATAATTAGACCTGGTAAAGGGCTGTCACCAAAAAACTATGAATTTTTATTAGGAAAAAAATCTTCAAAAAAAATACAATTAGGACATCCGATTAATTTCAATTTAATTAAAAAAACTACCTGAATTAATTATAGATAAAGATTTTTGACCTTCATTGAATAATAAATCTAGTACACATGCATATTCAAGGAAAGGCCCAAATAATTGTTCATATTCTGGATGTTTGTAATTGTGGTATCTCAACTTAATTTTATTTTTTTGAAAAAGATTTTCATTTCCATCGATATATGCTTTTGAACCTATGGTAGCCAGATATTCATCTGCTTTAAAATATTTACAAATATCAATTACTTTTTCAATTTTCTTTGTTTGAAGTTTTAAATCACCGGATAAATAAATTTTTGTTTTAATTTTTAGGACTTTTAAAATCCACTTAATAAGCTCAATATTTAGGTGAAATAAGTTATTATGTGAAAAAGCTAAATCAATAACGTTATAAAAATCATCTTTATAAAAGCTGAAAAATTTTGATTTATTATAGTTACTTGTAATAAATTTAATAAATTTTTTTTTAACAAATTCTGGGTTACTTATTTTTGTGAATTTGATTAAATTATTTTCTCTATTTGAATGTGTTGGTATTGTAAATAACCCAAGTCCTTTTGGTGTTTTAAAATAATTTCGATTTTGCCAACTTTGATGAGAATAATCAACATCATCAAGAATAATAAATTTATTAACTTGACTGATCATATCAAAATACCCTAACCAAGGGAAAAATGTGGGTTGTGAAATAAATAATTTCATATTTTGGACAAATTAATTAATAATAGTATTGTTTCTAAATAATACACATTTAAAAATTATTTCAATATGAAAAAAATAGCAATTGTTGGTGGGGGTATAACAGGATGTATCTCAGCAATGTATTGTGCAGATTTAGGTTATCAAGTTGAGATATACGAAAAGAAAGAAAATTTAGGAGGAGTAATTAATGATTTAGAAAAAAATGGAGATTTCTTTTTTAATGGACCTCAATATTATGATACAGAAAGTTGGTGGATAAAAAAGTTTAAAAAAAACCAATATTTTAAAAATTTATTTTGCGATTTTAATCTTAAATATGGATCATTTAATGATTTATTTAATCAAGACATATCCTCAAAGGACTTTGCACAAATTAAAACCAATTTAAGATTTAAACAAATAGATAAAAAAAATTTTGAATTTTATAAAGATAGAATTAATAGTTATCAAAAAAATATTTCTGCACCACTGCAAAATTGGTCAAAAAAATATTGTAAAAGTTATGAAATTTTACATGCAAATTGTGCATTATTATTGAATACTGGAAGAGTATTTTTTTCTAAAGATGAAATAAAAATTTTAGATTTAAAAAAAAAAAATAGTTTCATAGATGAGTTACTAGGAATACCTAATAAAAATTTTAAAGATCAAAAATTCTGTATACCTATTTTAGGAAATAAAAATTTCTTTGAAAGATTGAGAAAACATTTAAAAAAGAAAAAAATTAGAATAAATTTTAATTCCACTCTAAAATTAAAATATGAAAATAATAATATTAATTTGTTTAATAGAAATAAAAAAATTAATTTTGATTATTCAATTTGGTGTGCAAATCCTGTGCCATTAATTAAATCTTCTAATTTAGGAGTGCTAGATAATCCAGTGGTTAATGTATTGGTACTCTCAATGAATGTTAAACTTAAAGAATTCTTAGATAATAATTTATATTTACAAGTTTTTTCGAAAAAATATAATTTATTTAGAATATTTATTTATAAGGTTGAAAAAAAAATTAAACTATCGTTAGAAATAATATTTGATAAAAAGATCAATAAAGAAAAAGAAATTAATTTTGCTATTAAAACTCTCAAACAACATAAGATTTTCGTTGATAATTATGATCATGAAACAGAGAAAAAAGAGATAAGACACATGTTATTTTCAGTTAATGACTTCAAAAAATTTAAAGAATACGAACACTCTCCATTTAGTGGAAAAATACTTTCGGGTGGTTGGCAATTAATTGGTAGAGAGAATAAAATAAATTATATTATTAATAATATAAATAAATATATTAAAGACTAAATGCATTTATTTTTTATTGATCAATATATTAGTTTAGACATGATGGCTCCAATAATGTTCAAACTTTCAAAAAAGAATAAAGTTTTTTTATATAATTTTAACAAAGTTCAAACTTTTAAACATATTCAATTATACAAATTTTTATTAAAACAAAAAAATATTAAGATTGCTAATTTTACTATTTTTGATTTATCAAAAAATTTCATAGTTTTACTTTTTTTGAAATTTTTACTACTGTTTCCATCTTTTATTTTAAAAAGAGGCTACAGATATTGGAGTTATATATGGAAAAATTATAATTTCACTTCAAAAAAAAAAATAATGGAATTCATAAAAAAACAAAATATAAAAACAATTTCAATTGATGAGAGTCTTTCAGCAAAAAAAAAATTATTTTTATCAGAAATTTCAAAACAATTAAATATTCCAATAGTTATGAATCACGGTGGGCTACACACAGTTAAAGCTTTAAAAAGTAATACAAAAAATATAGAAAGATGTACATTTTATTTATCACCTAATAAATTTCCCATTCTAATGTATAACCCAAGTAAGAATTATTTTAAATCTGGAAAATATAATCAATATGGTTCACCAAGGTTTGATTTAGAGTGGTTAGATATTTTAAAGAAAATTGCAAAAATTGATTATCAGAAAGAATCTAAAAAAACTAGGGTTGCACTATTTGTAAAGCCAGCAGCAATATTTTACCCAATTACTCTTAAACTTTTAGAGGATTTAAAAAAAATTAATAATATAGAGGTAAAAATTAATTATAAACCCAGAGATGTTTGGCCGACAAAAATTTCAAATATAAGTAAAAGTGAAATACAATCATCAGAACTAATTATCTGGTCAGATATAGTATTATCATATGCAAGTTCAATTATTTTGGAGGTAATTTGTAGAGATAAGCCACTCATTTATTTGAACTATTTGCAAAATGACACAAAAGGAGGTACCTCATGGTTTGATGATCTAAATTTTATTAAAAAGGGAAAAAATTTAAATAATACTTTAAAAATTTTATCAAATTTTAATAAAAGTAAAAAAAAACATGTTATAAATAAAAAAAATAAAGAAATTATCTTAAAAAAATTTATCTCAAATCCCAAGGGAAAAGGAATTTTAAATAAGTATTATTTTTTTTATAATAAATTAAGTAAAATAAATTTTAAAAATGTTTAATAATAAAAGTATTTTAGTTACTGGGGGAACAGGATCATTTGGTAGAAAATTTATATTAAGTATTTTAAAAAATTATAATCCAAAAAAAGTAATTATCTATTCAAGAGATGAGCTTAAGCAATCTCAAATGATGGAAGATTTTAAAAATAAAATCAAAAATTTTAAATCTTTAAGGTTTTTTTTAGGAGATGTAAGAGATTATGATAGACTATATTTAGCTTTACAAGACGTTGATTACGTGGTCCATGCAGCAGCCTTAAAGCAAGTGCCAGCAGCTGAATATAATCCTACAGAATTTATTAAAACAAATATTCATGGAGCAGAAAATATAATAAAAGCATCTTTAAGAACCAATGTAAAAAAAGTTATTGCACTATCAACTGATAAAGCAGTTAATCCAATTAATTTATATGGTGGTACTAAATTAGTTTCAGATAAATTATTTGTATCAGCAAATAATTATGTAGGAAAAAAAAATATATCTTTTTCAGTTGTTAGATATGGAAATGTAGCTGGATCACGAGGATCTGTAATACCTTTATTTCAAAAAATTTCATTAAATGAAAATTTTTTTCCAATAACTGATGAAAATATGACTAGATTTTGGATTACTCTTTCTGAAGGAGTTAACTTTGTATTAAAATCTTTTGAAAGAATGAAGGGTGGTGAGATATTTATTCCAATTATTTCATCATTCAAAATCACTGATTTAGCTAAAGCAATTAATTCAAAACTAAAAATAAAAGTAGTGGGTTTAAGACCAGGTGAAAAAATAAATGAACTGATGTGCTCTTCTGATGAAGCGACTCAAGTTATAAGATTTAAAAATTATTTTATAATATTGCCATCAATTAAAAATTTTGCCCCTACAAGGAATAAATATTTAATAAGTTCCTCAAAAGAGAAGGGGAAATTTGTTGGAAGAAGTTTTGAATTTTCTTCAGATAAAAATAAATTTCTCAATGTCTCTGAACTAAAAAAGAGAATTAAATTAATCGATGATTAATTATAGCAGTCAAACTATTGATAAAAAAGATATTAATGCAGTCACAAGAGTCTTAAAATCAAAATGGCTTACAACTGGTCCTTTTGTAAAAGAATTTGAGGAACAATTAAAAAAAACAGTAAATTCAAAATATTGTATAGCGGTAAACTCAGCGACAAGTGCATTGCACATAACCTGTATGGCACTGGGAGTAAAAAAAGGAGATTATGTGTGGACATCATCAAATACATTTGTTGCATCAGCAAATTGCGCATTACTTTGTGGGGCAAAAATAGACTTAATAGATATTGAATTAAATAATTATAATTTGGATGTTGTAAAACTCGAAAAAAAGTTAATTGAAGCAAAAAAAGAAAATAAACTGCCCAAAGTAGTAATCCCAGTTCATTTTGCAGGATACCCATCTGATATGGAAAAAATCTTTAATTTATCAAAAAAATTTAAATTTAAAATTATTGAAGATGCCTCTCATGCACTTGGATCAATATACAAGAAAAACAAAATTGGTAACTGTAAATTTTCTGAAGCTACTATATTTAGTTTTCATCCAGTAAAGATAATTACGACTGGTGAAGGCGGAGCAATAATGACCAATAATAAACAATTAAACCTAAAGCTCAAATCACTTAGATCGCATGGAATAATTAAAAATTATATTAATAAAAAAAAAGTAATTAAGAATAAGCCTTGGATTTTTTTTCAAAAAGACCTTGGATTAAATTATAGACTTACAGATATACAGGCAAGCCTAGGTACCTCTCAATTAAAAAAACTCAATAGATTTACTAGAAATAGAAATGATATAGCAAAAATTTACAATAGAGAACTAATGGGCCTGCCATTAAAATTACCCACACTTTCTGGAAAAAATTACTCAACATTTCATTTATATGTTGTGATGCTAAAAAAAAAAAATAGAGACCTTCTTTACAAACGATTACTTGCAAACGGTATTAGAACTAACATTCATTATATTCCAATATATGAACATCCTTACTTTAAGAAGTTTAATTTTTTAAAAAAAAATTTTAAAAATAATGATGAATATTTTAAAAATGCAATAAGCTTACCTGTTTATCCAAATTTATCAAAAAAAAATATTTTTAAAGTAATCAAGATTGTAAAAAATTTTTTAAATTAATGAAATCAATCTGTATAATACCCGCCAGATCTGGAAGTGTAAGAATAAAAAATAAAAATATTATTAAATTTCAAAATAAACCAATAATATATTGGTCTATAGAGGCCGCAAAAAAAAGTAAATGTTTTAAAGAGATAATTATAAGCACTGACAGTGAAAAAATAGCCAAAATTGTTAAAAAATTTAAAAATGTAAGTGTTATTAAAAGACCAAAAAACATTGCTAAAGATAAGACACCCCTTATAGATGTAATTCAACACACTCTAAAAGAAATTAATATTAAGTATGATGCAGTTTGTTGTATTTTGCCCGCTTCGCCTCTAATAATTTATTCTGATATAGTATCATCAAAGAAATTACTTTCAAATAAATGCAACTTCGTAATTCCAATCACAAAATATGATTATTCACATGATAAATCAATTTTTTTTAAAAAAAACAATTATATAAATTTAACTAAGAATAAAACTGCACTTAAAAGATCACAGGAACTAGAAGACAAATATCATGACTCTGGTCAATTTTATTGGGGAAAAAACGATACTTTTTTAAAATACAAAAATATTTTTAAATCACAAAAAGTTAAGGGGTTTATCATTCCAAACTATCGAACTAGAGATATAGACACTAAAGAAGATGTTATAATCTCTGATCTAATTTTTAAATTTTTAAAAAAATGAAAAACAGTTTTTTTATTTCAAGGGACTTAGAGGGACCTTATAAGTTTCTAATTGATTCATCAAAACTGCATTATGAAAATAGTACTAAGAGTAAACTTCCTTATTATAGATATAAAAGTAAACGGATTAGTTTTGATTGTATATTATTTATAATTTTGAATATCTTTAATTTAAATTTTTTTTTCAAAGAAAAAATTATGTTATTAAAGTATAAAAACTACAACATAAGCAGATATGCAATCTCTGAAGTTTATAAGAACTATGATGTATACTTTAATCCAGTAAAATTTTTTTTTGAATGTGTAAAAAGATTTTATTATTGTGCATTGACGATTGAAACGGTTATAAACATTAAAAATAATAAAGTTAAGGCAGCTTTTATAGATCATGGTATGTATAGAAATGGTTTAATGATTGAATATTTTTCACAAAAAAAAATACCCATATATTGTCTTGGATATCCAAAAGGCATATTTGCTATAAAATCTTCAAATAACAAAATTTTTAAATATGAAGAAATTATAGAATTAAAAAAATCAAAATTTTTAGATAGGAAAAATGTCAATAAAGCTAAAAAATCAATTAATAAAATTATTGATAAAACAGAATTAATACCATGGATGAAAAGTGTTAAATTCAAAAAAATTGAGGTTAATTCTATAAATAAAATAACGCATTTAATATACACACATGCGTTTACTGATGCACAATTAGTATACGGATATGATGGGTTTAAAAACGTTTTTGAGTGGACAGATTTTACAATAAAATTTTTACTTAAAGAAAAAAAAAATAGGATACTTATAAAAGCTCATCCAACTTTTTTTCACAAAAAATTTCCTACAAAAAACGCACTTATTGATCAAAAATTATTTAACAAGATATATGAAAAATACCAGAATGATGATCGAGTAATAATATTTAGATACCCTACAAAAAATGGTGATTTGCTTAAAGGATTAAATAAGAAAACAATTTTAATCTCTCATCATGGTTCAGCTATCTTAGAGGGTCTACATTTGGGTTTTAAATGTATAGCTTCTACTCGAACTTTCTGGAGTAAAAACCTAAAATTAACAAATCAATGGAACAATATAAAAGAATATAAATCAAATTTAAAAAAAAATTGGAGTGAATTATATTTTTGTAATAAAACAGATTTGTATGATGTATGTTATCAGTTATTTTGTGATAAAAATAGTTTATATGGTAAAAATTACTGGCAACAAATAATTTGTGACAAAACAAAAATAGAGAGAAAATTTCTGTATGAAAATTCTGCCAAGATATTTCATGAAATTAAAATTAAAAAAATTATTTTTGACAACATTATTCAAAAAATTTCAAAAACTATTCATATTAAAAATTTCAAATAAGCTAGTATATTCATGAAATCTTTAAAGTTTGAAAAATATTTACGAGATATAGGTGTAAAAAAAGCTGACAATATTCTGGTATCATCAAATTTACTTAAGATTTTAATTCAAAAAAAAAGAGATTTTTTAAGATTTAACCCGAACGATATATTGGATGCACTTATTTCTGTTGTTGGTAGGTCAGGCACAATTTTAATACCAACCTATAATTGGGATTTTTGTAAAGGCTTAGGTTTTCATTATAAAAAAACCCCATCTAATTCAGGAACATTAGGTAATTTTGCACTAAAAAGGAAGGATTTTGAAAGGACTAAAAATCCAATTTATTCGTTTGCTGTTTATGGAAAAAATAAAAAATATTTAACTAATCTAAAAAATAAGAGTTGCTTTGATTTAAAGTCACCTTTTGGTTTCTTAATTAAAAATAAAGGTAAAAATATTTTTATAGATATCAATGATATTTATATAGATGCGTTTACTTTTATGCATGTAGCAGAACAAGAAGTTGGTGTGAATTATAGATTTTTAAAAACTTTTTCTGGCAACTATATTCATAAAGATGCTAGATTTAAGAATGCCAAGTTTAAAATGTTTGTTAGAAAGTTAGAACAAAAAACAAGGAGAATAAATCCCAAGATTAAAAAAGAACTATGTTTAAGAAGGGCTTATTCTAAAAAGATTATTAATAATATTGAATTTATTAATATAAAAATGAACGTAGCACATAAAATTATTAAAGATGATTTAAATAAAAATAATAAATTAATAATTTTAGAAAAATAAAAGATTAATGTTCATAAATTACTTTATCAAATTTAAAAAAAGAGTTGCATTAATAGATGCTAAAAGAAATCAGTTATTTTTATATGAAGATTTATTAAAAAAAATTAAATATTATGATAAGTTTATAAAAAAAAACTCAGTTATAGTTATATTGGCCTCAAACAATGTAGAAACAATTGCTTTTTATTTATCTTGTTTAAATTCTAAAAAAAAATGTGTCTCTATAATTCTAGATGAAACTTTTAATAAAAATTTTATAGAATCTATAATTAAAAAATATAAGGCAAATATAATTTTTTACCCTACTAAAACATTAATTAATAAATCTTATAAAAAAAAATTAATCATTGATGATCAAGTTATTTCTGAAACAAATTATGCAATAAACAGCATAAATACATTAAATAAATTATTACTTACGACTTCAGGCACTACAGGAAGCTCAAAATTTGTAAGACTTTCAAAAAGTAATTTAGAGTCAAATTCTAAATCAATAATTAAAAGCTTAAAAATTAATAAAAATCATACAGCAATGACAATGATGCCTTTAGGGTATTCTTATGGTTTATCGATATTAAATACACATCTAATGAAAGGTGCTAAAATAATAATTAGTCAAAAAAGTATTTTTGAGAAAGATTTTTGGATCTTTTTTAAAAAGTTTAAAGTCAATAGTTTAAGTGGTGTTCCAGCATTTTATGAATATATTAAAAAACTTGATTTAAAAAAATTAAATTTGAAAAAATTAGTGTATATTAGTCAGGCTGGTGGACACCTTGAAGCAAAGACTAAAAACTATTTATATAATTTTGCAAAAAAGTTTCATGTTAAATTTTATTTAATGTACGGACAAACAGAAGCATCTCCTAGGATCTCATGTCTTGATGTTATTAAATATCCAAAAAAAATTAGAAGTGTGGGTAAGGCTATTGATGGTGTACATGTAAAAACAATTGATAAAATAAAAGTAGCTGGAGAATTACATGTTAAAGGAAAAAATGTGTGTCTAGGTTATTCTAATAATATTTTAGATTTAAAAAAAGGGGATATTAATAGAGGTCATCTCAATACAGGAGATTTAGGATATCTCGATAAAGATCAATTTATCCATATTAAAGGTAGAGCCAAAAGATTTTCTAAATTATATGGTTTTAGGATAAATCTAGATGACATAGAAATATATCTAAATAAAATGCATATTACTTGTAATTGTTGTAGTGACGATAAAAAAATTTTCATAAAATATGAAAAATTAATTGATTTAAAAAAAATAAAAAAAATTCTTTATTTTAAATTTAATATAAACCCTAATTCCTTAGAAATCATAAAAGTAAAAAAACTTGATATGAAGAATACCTTAAAACAAAAATTTTAAATGTCTAAATTAATTTTTAAAAATAGAATTAAAGATTTGACGATTAGACATTATAAAAATTGTTCAGTTTATAAAAAAATAATTGATAAATTAGGATTTAACAAAAAAGAGAAAGATATAAATAATTTTCCATTTATACCAGTTAATTTATTTAAAACTTTGGAATTAACAAGTGTACCTAAAAATAAAATTGTTAAAGTGCTTAATTCTTCAGGGACTACAGGCACTATAAAATCTAAAATTTATTTAGATCGAAATAATTCAAATAATCAAAGAATAGTTTTAAAAGAGATAGTACAAAATATAATAGGAACTGAAAGATTGCCAATGTTGATTATTGATCAAAACCCAAGCTTAAAACAAAATAAAAATATGGCAGCAAAAGAAGCAGGAATTTATGGATTTTCAATGTTTGGTAAAAATCATCAATACTTATTAGATCAAAACAATTGTATTAATTACGATAATTTACAATCTTTTTTAAATAAGTTTAGCAATAATAAATTTCTAATGTTTGGTTTTACTAGCAATATTTATAAATATTTAATTAAAAATTTTGATTTTAATAAGACACAAAAAAATGATTTTAGAAATGGAGTACTTATTCATGGAGGGGGTTGGAAGAAAATGCTTTCTAAAAAAATAAACAATAAAGAATTTAGAATTCTATTGGAAGAAAAATTAAATTTAAAAGATATTTATAATTATTATGGTTTAGTTGAACAGACTGGTTCTATTTTTTTTGAATGTCCTAAATGTAACTTATTTTATACATCAAAATATTCAGATATAATTATAAGAGATAATAAACTTAATGTCTTAACAAAAGGTAAGGGCATGATCCAATTGTTATCAATTTTACCTACTAGTTACCCAGGTCATAATATTTTAACCGAAGATGAAGGTGAGATAATTAGTAATAATTGTGAGTGTAAAAAATGGGGCAAACAGTTTAAAATTCATGGAAGAATAAAAAGATCTGAAATAAGAGGATGTAGTGATGTATAATTTCATAAAATGAAAATAAAATTCTTAGTTGGAAATACAAAAGTTACAAACATCTCATCAGTACCATTTGGCAAAAAAGAATGTAAATTGTTGAATGATATTTCCTTAAAATTAAAATTATTAAAAGATATTAATAAGTATCCCGACATAAAAGCTGCTGCATTTTGGTGTAGAAGAAAGAATATTGAAAATCTTAAAAAAAATTTAATAGACAAAAATCTAAGACTGGGAATTGGTAAATTATTACACGTCACACCTTCAAATGTACCTACTAATTTTTTTTATTCATTAATGATAGGTTTATTAACAGGCAATTCAAACATAGTTAAAGTTCCAACAAAAAATTTTGAACAAGTAAAATTAATTTGTTCAGTTATTAAAATTGCTATTAATGAAAACCCTTTTTTTAAAAACAGAATCTCAATTATACAATATGATAATAATGAGATAGAAATTACAGAAACCTTGTCTAAAGATTGTAATGGCAGATTACTATGGGGTAGTGACCGAACAATTGAAGATCTAAAAAAGATACCCTCTAAAACAAAATCGATTGATATAATTTTTCCAGATAGATATTCTTTGGCTTTATTAAATTCTCAAAAGATTAATCAGCTGTCAGAAAATGGAATAATCAATTTGGTAAAAAATTTTTATAATGATACTTTTTTTTATGATCAAAATGCCTGCACATCTCCCCATTTAATACTTTGGACTGGAGATACAAATACAATTAAAAAAGCAAAAAAAATATTTTGGTTGCATTTATTAAAGCAAGTGAAATCTAAATTTGATTTAACAAATCACATAACCTCAGAAAAACTAAATCATATTTATAATTTAATAGCAAAGCATGATAATCTAGGATCATTAAAGAATTATGAAAATTTGATACATGTATTTGATAAAACAAAACTCAGATATGATAATGATAACTTAAGAGGTAAATGGGGAGTATTTTTTGAAAATAATATTAGCGATTTAGACAAATTAAATAAATATATTAATGAAAAATATCAAACTCTTTCTTATTTTGGTTTTGAAAAAAAATATTTCGAAAATTTTATTATTAAGATGAAACCACTTGGCATTGATAGAATAGTGCCAGTTGGCAGATCAATGGAAATGAGTTTTTTTTGGGATGGTTATGATTTAAAAAACACTTTAACTAGGACTGTTGAAATCAAATGAAATTTTTAACCTTAGATAAGAGTAACATACTTGAATATCAACAAAATAAAGACCCATATTTATTTATTGATTATGCTACTAAAGTATTTCCAGGCATAAGCGCTGAGGGTTACAAAGATTTAAATTTAAAGGAATGGTTTTTTGAAGTTCATTGGCCTGGTGATCCAAATATGCCAGGTATGCTACAAATTGAGGCCTTAACTCAAATGAGCTCTCTATCAATTTTAACTCTTCCAGGGAATAAAGGTGAAATAATGTATTTAGTTTCAGCAGATAATTTAGTTTTTAAAAAAAAGATAACACCAGGCTCAAGGTTTTTTATAAAATCTGAAGTGATGAGCTATAAAAGAGGATTAGCAACTTTTAATGCCAAAGGTATGATTGATGAAGAGCTAGCATGTTCAGCTACAATAAAGTTAGTATTGCCTAAAGAAATTAAAAGGTATAAAAGATAAAATAATGCCAATTGCCTCATCACTGTTACAAAAACCAAGACTAGTTAAAAAATTAAAAAATTTTTATGACTATGTCCAAAAAAATGATGGGAAAGTAGGGACTAAAACAAGAGGAATAGATCTAAATTTTAATAATGCTTGCAATCTAAGGTGTAAGTATTGTTTTACAAATTCCCCCAAAGGAGATCATGTTAAAGAATACCTTGATATTGGAGCTATAAGAAAGTTAGCCGATGAAGCTGATGAGCTAGGATATTTTGAATTTGACCTGCAAGGAGGTGAATTACTATTACAGCCAGATAAATTATTTGAAGTTCTAGAAGCGATAAGACCAGAAAGATTTTACATGTACCTTACTACAAATGGTTATTACTTAGACGAAAAAATGGCTAAAAAATTAGCTGAATATAAAGTAAGTAGAGTTTCTGTAAGTATTGATAGTATGGATGAAAAAATTCATGATGAAATTAGAGGAAGAAAAAATTCCTGGAAAAGAGCCATTGAAGGTCTTGAGCATGTTAAAAATGCAGGCATGGATCCTTATTTAAATGTTACAGTAGGCCACTACAATGCTAACACTGAACACTTTAAGCAGTTACTAGATTACTCAAAAAATAAACGTTACAAAACACTTCTTAATGTAGCTGTTCCATCGGGTATGTGGCAAAATGCAGAAGATATTATTTGTGACGATGAAGACAGAAAATATTTAAGAAAAATTAGAAAAGAATATAAGAATTTAGTGAGAAACATATGGAATCCTTTTGACAAGAACAATGAAAAAATTTTAGGCTGCACTACAGTAAACAGAGTTTACATCACACCAATAGGTGATGTTTTGGTATGCCCATATGTTCATATTAAAATAGGAAATATTTTTGAAAAACCTTTAAAAGAAATTATAGATCATGGTTTTAGCATAAAATATTTTAGAGAACACAGCGATCTTTGTCTAGCAGGTGAGGATAAAAATTTCATTAGTCAATTTATGACTAAAAGTGGGCAAACAATATTTAAACCAGCGCTTGCAGAGGAAATTTTTTCTAAAGAAGACTTCGTAAGTGATGCTTCTTAAAAAAAAAGTTGCTGTAGTAACTGGGTGCAGTCGAGGAATAGGAAAAAAAATCATTGAAATTTTTTCGAAGAATGATGCTAAAATTTTTGCTTGTGCTCGAGTAGCGGATGATAAATTCAGATTAAATTTAAAAGAAATTGAAAAAAAATATAAAAATGAAATTATTCCTATTGAGCTAGATCTAAATTCAGATGATTCTATTAAAGTAGCATCTACAAAAATATTATCTGAGACTAAAAATATAGATATATTAATTAATAATGCAGGAATTATTCATACTGCAAATTTTCATATGACTTCACACAGTAAATTAAAAGAAATTTTTGAAGTAAATTTTTTTTCTCAAAATAAATTTACACAAAATATTTCCAAATCAATGATTAAAAATAAAAAAGGAAATATTATATATATTTCTTCAACATCTGGAATTGACGCAAATCATGGACGTAGTGCTTATTCATCGTCAAAAGCAGCAATAATTGCTCAGTCAAAGGCTTTATCTAGAGAGTTAGGTTTTTATAATATTAGAGTAAATACAATTGCACCTGGTCTTACAGACACAAGTATGATGAAAAATAACACATCAGAGGAAACAATCAAAAATGTTGTTGATAGTTTATCGTTAAAAAGAGTAGGGGAGACCTTTGAAATTGCAAATGTGGTTTTATTCTTAGCCTCAGATTTATCAAGTTACATAACTGGACAAACTATAAGAGTTGATGGAGGCATGTAATGAGTAAAGAAAAAAAAATTATTAATAAAATAAATAAATTTGCACTCAACTCTAGAAAAAATATTTTAGATATGGCTCTAGCCGCAGGTGCTAGCAGCTCACATTTTGGAGGTGCCTTGTCAATTGTGGATATAGTTTCAACTCTTTATGCCTCACAAATGAAAATAGATAAAAAAAATCCTAATTTTAAAAGTAGAGATAGATTTATACTAAGTAAAGGACACGCCTGCCTAGCTTACTATGCTGCACTATGTGAAATAGGATACTTAAAAAAAAATGAGCTCAAAAGTTTTGAGCAAAATGATTCCAATTTACTGGGTCATCCTGTTTTAAATAAAGAATTGGGAATTGATTTCTCTACAGGTTCATTAGGAATGGGATTGGCTCTTGGTATTGGTGTTGCTATTGCTTCTAAAAAAAAATCTATTAAAAATATGATTTATGTAGTTCTTGGTGATGGTGAATGTAATGAGGGATCTGTTTGGGAAGCAGCTATGGCAGCATCAAACTTTAAATTAGATAATTTGCAAGTAATAATTGATAATAATGGTTACCAGCAAACTGGCTCAAATAAAGAAATTATGAACACGAATAACTTAGCAGAAAAATGGAAAAGCTTTGGATGGGACACCAAGGAAATAGATGGACATAATATAAAAAAATTATTTAACTATTTTGAAAAAAATAAAAATAAAAAAAAACCTAGGGCGTTAATAGCAAAAACAATCAAGGGTAAAGGCTTTTCTTTTTCAGAAAACAATAATGAGTGGCATCACTCAGTTTTAACAAAGACACTTTATGAAAAAGCGTTGACTGAAATTATACAAAAATAAATTATATGAATATAAATGAAAAAAATATCAAAATTTGGTCAACTATAGGACCAAGAGCAACATTTGGAATTGCAGCATTATCATTTGCTAATGAAATTGAAAATTTAATGGTTTTAACATGTGATGTCTCTACTTCTGCTGGATTAGATAGATATAGAAAAACTTATCCTGAAAAATACATTGACTTAGGCATAGCAGAACAAAATATGATCGGTGTAGCTGCTGGTTTAGCGAGTGAAGGTTTTAATGTAATTACAACTACCTTTGCACCGTTTCAAACGATGCGGTGCTGTGAGCAGATTAAAGTAAACCTAGGTTATATGAAACAAAAAGTTTGTATGGTTGGAATAGCTAGCGGTTTAGTGTTAGGCTCTCTAGGATATACGCACTGTAGTATTGAGGAAATTGGAGCTTTAAGATCAATACCTGGAATAACAATAGTTTCTCCTGCTGATTCTCTTGAAACAGTGAAAGCATTACAATCTGCAATCAGTTTTGATAAACCTATATATATAAGACTTACTGGTGGTTCTAATAATCCAATTGTTTATAAAAATGATTATGAATTTAGTATCGGAAAATCCATTACTCTTAAAGAGGGTAAGGATGCAACTATTTTTTGTTGTGGAGCAATAATTACTGAGTGTTTGAGGGCTGCAGATTTACTAGAAAAAAAAAATATTTCTACAAGTGTTGTGAACATGCATACAATAAAACCATTAGATAAATTAGCGGTAGAAAAATCTTTAAACAATAAAATAATTGTTACTGTAGAAGAACATAATATTATTGGGGGTTTAGGTAGTGCAGTATCCGAATGTATATCCACTTACTCGCACAGCCCAAAACAATTAAGCCTAGGAGTTAAAGACACTTATGGAAAGTGTGGAGATTATAAATATATGTTAAAAAAACATGGACTTGAAGCTGAAAAAATTGTAAATGACATATTAATTAATATCTAATATGAGCAGTTTAAAAAAATATAAAGATACATTTATTACTTCACTTTCATTAGATAAAAAAAAATTCAATGAAAAATTAGAGTATAACCAAGTAACGGAGTGGGACTCTATTGGTCATATGACTTTAGTGTCAGATTTAGAAGAAGCATTCAATATCTCATTTGAAACTGACGATATAATTGACTTTAGTTCATATAAAAAAGGTATGGAAATACTTAAAAAGTATAAAATAAATTTCAATAATTAGAGATAAAATCAAACTAAAATTTTATTATCTTTTAAAATTTTTAATTCAGCATAAACTTCTCTGAGTGGTTTATTTATTTTTTTAGATATTTTAAATATATTTGTTTTTCCATCACTTAATGCCAACAAATTCATTCTAAGTCTAATATCATCATAGTTCCCTTTTTGTGAAATAGTTGGATATAAATTTCTTTTACCTAGATTTGGCTCACAAAAAAAATGGCTTTTGGGAAATAGTGAAGTTTCAAAACAATCAATAATATTTGTAAAAACCTTTAAAGAATCATCAAGCCCTTTTTGTGTAACAATCTTAAAATTATCTTTATCTGTGTGATATTCAGGAAAATATTTTGATCTAGAAAATGTACTAACAGGAAGGTCAACATTTGGTGAGCAATACTGTCTTTCATCACTAGTTCGATCTAAAAAATCATATATTGTTACGTTTTTGTAATTGATTAATGCTGCCTGCAATGCATCATCAGATAAAGTTTTGCCAAGACGGCTTGAGGTGTAGCTATAGGCTCTTTCATCTCCAACACATGAAAGATTGAAACCACATATCATATTTTTTTTTAAGGTTTTAATTTTGTGACTTATGTAAGCTATTGAACCTATTGTTTCTGGCAATAGAACAAATCTATAAGAATATTTTGGTTTCTTATATTTTATCTTTATATATGATAAGATGGCACTTAATAAAACAGGTCCAGATAATTCATCGTTGGCCATAGAAGGATGGCATACATAGCTACTGAAAAAAATTTCTTTTTTACTTTGACCTTTTATAATTGCTTCAATTAATTCAAGATTTCCATCTTTAAAATTTGTATCAATTGATACATGAAATTGGTCGTTTGGGAGTTTATTTTTTTCATTTTCTGACATACAAAAACCCCATCTTTTTTTATAATAGCTAGTTACGTATGGAACTGAATCAGGCTGATTTTTTTGAGTATATATATTTTTTAAAAGATCTTTTTTACTAATTTTTTTGTTGATTGGCTGAGAGTAACCCATGATATGTAAATTATTGTTTTTAAATTCACAGTATTTTTTTCCCTTAGAGTCTGTAAAATAAGCATTCTTAATATTCCATTCTTTTGGAATGACCCAATCAAAAACCTTAAGTCCAGTTTTAAATTTTAATATTTTAAATTCAGGATTTATTTTTTTAAAGTACCTTAGTGTTTGTTGAGTTCCTAATCCAGTTATTGATCTACATAATGGAAATAAATCTTTAGCCCATTTTAACATAGGAAATGTTGGGTTTTTTTTTTCCATTATTTTCTGTTTAATAATCAATCATGGACATATATATTGTAATTAATCTATATTTCAACTAATTAAACAAGATGATAAAGAGGGCACTTTCAAAAAAAATTGAAGATGGAGGATTGATATTAAATCCATCTAATGAAAAATCAATTCTTGACTTAAAAAGAGAAGAGGTAATCAAAAATTTTGAAGATAAAGGAATAATTCTTTTTAGAAATTTTAAAATTAAAAAAGAAGATATAATCAAATTTACAGACAGGTTTACATTTTCTTACGCCAATGATGCAAATAGAAGAATGTTTAGATTTAAAAATAATAACATTAGAAACGTAGACACTGGAAAAGTTGAAATATTTTTACATAGTGAGGCAAGCTACTCACCTGCATGGCCAGAAATTGTTTGGTTTTATTGCAATAACCCACCTTTAAAAAATGGACAAACAACTATTTGTGATGGAAATAACATTTTCAAAAAATTTGATTATGAATTGAAAAATTTTTTTTTATCAAATGAAATAGTATATAAGCTCAAAATACCATTTGGTAAATCTAAAAATATAAAAAAATTAAAAGAAAAAAAAATAAAACCTTGGTACATAGAATATCCTGGAATAAAAGATTGTTTCTTAAATCCTAAAAATAACGAAATATTGTTTAAGCTTAAGAGGTATGCGATATCAGAGACGAGAAAACTTAATAAGATGTCATTTTGTAACCACGTTCAGATTCCACTAGAGAGTGATGATCAATTAATCAGTATAGAGCTAGAAAATAGAAAAAAAATACCAAAAAAAATTTTAGATAAAGTCAGTAAAATAACAAAAAGTTTAACATTTGAAATGGATTGGCACAAAAATGACTTAATAATGATTGATAATAGAAGATTGATGCACGGAAGAAGAAAAATTTCTTCTAAAGATAACAAAAGAGATATTGTAAATATTCAAACATTAAAAGCTAATTTTGGGTATGGCGCCACGACCAGAATTTAAAGATAAATAAAATGAAGAGTTACATCAGTGATTTAAAAAAAGTTTTTTCTATTTTACCAAATCATTTGAAAAAAAAATTTAAGTTGATTTTTTTTTTATTATCAATCGGTGGACTATTAGAAACAATAGGAATTGGTGCAATAATACCTTTGATTTCCATTATAATCAATGAGCAGGGTGGATTAGATTTTGTCAACAATTTTATTAATGTAGACATTTATTCAAAAAATCAAATATTGATTTTTCTAAGTACATTAATTTTTATTTTATATCTGTTTAAAGCAATTTTTTTAAGCATCTTGGAATTTATTATTCAAAAATTTACTCTAAGTGTTAATTCAGAGCTTACTACAAGTTTATTTAAAAATTATTTAAACCGTCCATATAAATTTATATTTGCTAATAATTCCTCTATTTTATTTAGAAACCTGACATCAGAAGTATCCAATTTTGGTGCTGGAATTATTGAACCACTTATAATGGCAGCAAAAGAATTTTTTATATTTATTTTAATAATCAGTATGTTAATTGCAATTAACTACCAAATTAGTTTAACAATAATTATATTTGCAAGTATATTTTTCTTGATAGTAAAAATATTTCTAAAAAAAATATTACACAATTTAGGTAAAAAAGAACAAAACTTTAAAGGAATTGTTAATAAAACAATGCTGGAAGCTCTTCTGGGTTTTAAATTTATAAAATCATATAAAATAGAAAATTTATTTGTATTAAATTTAGCTAAAACCCTTGATGCATTTATAAAAGTAAAACATAAATCTAGTGCTTTAAGATCTCTACCAAGAATATGGATTGAATTATTTATTATTTTAGTTTTAATATTTTTAGCCATACTTTTTCAGTATTTTCAAAATAGTTTTACTGATTATGCAATTTTTATATCAATTTTTATGATTTCAATGATGAAAGTAATGCCATCTCTTATTTCATTTATTAGGGTTGTTAATACATTTCATAATTATCAAGCATCAATACAGTTGATTAGTAATGAACTTAATTACGACATGCAACCACAAGAAAATAAAATCAATTTAGATAAAGATTTTGAATGTTTAAAATTTAAAAATTTATACTTTAGGTATGAAAATCAAAATAAAGATATAATTAAAGATTTATCTTTGGAGATTAAAAGTAAAAATCAGATAATTGGAATATGTGGACCAAGTGGTTCTGGAAAAACAACATTAATTGATTTATTAATTGGACTGTTAATTCCAAAACAAGGTAATATTTATGCAGATAATAAAAAGTTAGAATTTAAAGATCAAAATTTTCAATTGTTTGGTTATGTTCCACAAAATACATTTTTATTTGATGACAGTATCAAAAATAACATCATGATAACCTCTGAAAGGGAAAAAATTCCAGTCGAACAATATCAAAAAATATTAGCACAATCTGAATTACTTGATTTTGTTAGTTCTTTGGATGACAAAGATGAAACTATGTTAGGTGAAAATGGAGTAAGAATTTCTGGAGGTCAAAAACAGAGAATTGGAATCGCAAGAGCATTAATCTCTCAACCAAAAATATTAATTTTTGATGAAGCAACTAGTGCACTAGATCAAGAGATAGAAGAAAATATATTTAAAACAATAAAAGATTTATCAAGTAAAACATCTGTGATAGTTATTTCTCATAACGAGAGAATATGGAAATATTGTACTGAGTTATACAAATTAACTGATGGGAAATTAATAAAAAATAATTGATAAAAATTAGTGACTTCAAATCCAAAAAAAATAAAGATAATAAAAAATAAAGGAATTGTATTTTGGGTAACAGGCTTATCTGGAGTTGGCAAAACAACGATTTCAAAAAATCTACATAAAGAAATATCCAACCATTTTGGAAAAACAATTTTTTTTAATGGGGATGATTTTAGAAAAATATTTAAACTTAATAAATATAACTTAAATGCAAGAAAAGAATATGTGCTTCAATATTCTAAATTTTGTAAATTTGTATCAGAGCAGAATATTAATGTTTTAATTGCAGTTGTTGGATTGTTTGATTTTGTACGTTTAAGAAATAAAGAAAAAATTCAAAATTATGTAGAAATTTTTATTAAGGCAAGCAAGAATAATGTAAAAAGAAATGATAAAAGAAAAATTTATTTTAAAAGTGATGTATTTGGTAAAGACCTAAAACCTGAGTTACCCAAAAATTCAGATATATCAATAATAAATGACTTTAAAAAAAAACCTGAGGCAATATCAAAAAGTATTTTTAATAAAATTTTAAAAAAAATTAAATAATGATAGTTGCAGAAATTTGCTCAAGTAAAAATTATTCAAAAAAATATGCAATGAGAAGTGATTTGTATGATTTGCTTGCAGATAGAAATGATAAATTTTATTTTATAAATTGTCATTTTTTGGTAGATAATGAAAAAATTGATATTGATATAAGAAATTTCAAAAAAAAAAAATTTTCTTTTTTCACCCAAAGTCCTATGAGGAGCTAAATAATTTCTTAAAAAAAAATGATATTTTTTTAATAAATAATCTTTCACCTAAGTTTTATCATTTAAAGATTCATTTATTAATTAGCAAAAAAAATATTTATCAAGTAACACTTGATAATTTAGGTGAAATGTCCAGCTATAAATTGGAAAACTGGGAGGTCGTTAATTTAAAAAAAAAATTTTATTACTTATACATAAAAAAATTATCATTTATTTTTTATAGAGTATTAATATTTATAAGACTTTTAAAACCAATTAATAAAATTTTTATTGCTAGAAAAGATTTAGAAAAAAAATATAAGTTACGATCAAATTTTTTTAAAAGCATATTTGGACAAAGATACCTTAAAACGCAACCAATAAAGCCAAAATTTACTTTGAGTCAATATACTAGATCTAAAGATAATAAGTATATTGTTTTTTTAGATTCAAATATTAATCACAAAGACAGCATATCTCGAGGCTACGTTGCTACTAAAAGAATGCAGATAGATTATTTGAAAAAATTAAAAGACTACTTAATTGAAATAGCTAAAGTGTCAAAAAAAAAAGCAATAATTTGTTTACATCCATCTTCTAATTTAGATCTTTATAGAAAATATATAAAGGGCATTAAAATTGTAAAATTTAAAACTGAATATTATATTTTAAAATCTTTTATTGTTATTTTTCATGACTCAAGTTCAGTTACCTCTGCTTTTTGTCTAAATAAAAAAATAATAAATCTTAAAAGTGATCACATGGGAGATTATATTAATAAAAGAAGTGAACTATATAAAAATAAAGTACACCTTATAACCCATGATTTGAATAATTATCATACAAAAATAAGTGAAAGTATGATTCATACCTTACAAAAAAATATTAAAAATCAAAAAAATTTTATGAAAAAAATGTTTTTTTTAGAAAAAAATTATCTTCATTTAAATGAAGCTATTTTAAATGAAATCAAGGTTATAAAAAATAATAAATCTTTTAACAAAGATTAAAAAAAATTTTAAGAAACTTTTATCTCAGCAAATGAAGTTTAATTATTAAAATATTTTAAACTACCATCTTTAAACTTATCTATTATATAGTTAAGATCTTTTTTTTGCATATTATAAGGAAAAAAAATAATTCCATTACCTGGATAATGAATTTTATTTCTTAATATAAATTTTCTAAATTTTGAAATCTTTTTATTTTTTTTTGCTTCGAAAAAATCTCTTTGAATACGACTATTTAAATTATTTTTAGTAAATACCAGCCTTAATACAGATTCAAATCTGTATATTCTCATATCGATATTATTTTTTTCATAAAAACTATTCAAATTTTCTTGAAAGTATTTTGATGTGTTGTTTAAATTTAAAAAAATCTTTTTTTTATTTCTTTGAATAAAATTAAACACTTTATTTCCTATGTACATGATTATTGAATTTCCTGAAAAAGTACCTCCAAAAAATACTTTCAATTTATTTTTATTTAATTTTGTAATAACTTTTTTTGATAAAGAGATAAAACCAATTGGCAAGCCTGCACCATAGCATTTGCCATAGGTAGATATATCCGCATGAATATTAAAATATTTTTGAACTGTAGAGCCATTTGTTCTTAAACCAGTAATTAATTCATCAAAAATTAGCACTATTTTATTTTTATTACAAAATTTTCTTAAAAATAAAAGATATTTTTTACACTCATAGGTTGGAAGTGAAGCTTGAACGGGTTCAATTAAAATACAAGAAATATTTTTTTTATTTTTATTTAGAATTTTTTTAGATAATTCAATATCATTGTAAGGTATCCAAATAAAATTTTTCTTTTCTTGATCAGAAATACCAGCAGATAAAAATTCAGGTTTTAATTTTTTATTTGGTTTAAATAATAATTTATCTACTGACCCATGCCAACTACCAACAACACTTACAATTTTATCTTTTTTATTAATTGCTTTTACAATTCTTAAACTTTTAATAACCGCTTCAGTACCCGAATTGCAAAAGATAATTTTTGAGCAAGATGTTATTGTTTCCTTAATTTGTTTTGAATACCTATCAGCATATTCGTTAGGTGCTGCAAAATTAGAAATATTTTTTTTCACAACATCTTTAACAGATTTTTTAAAAATATTATGGTTATGACCGAGTAATAAGGAGCCTGCACACTGAGATAGGTCAAATTTTATAAAATTATTTAAAATTTTTGAACCTTTACCTTTATTGATAAAATAATTTTTATTAGAATAACCTTCATTTAGTAGAGTTTTTGACATAATTTTATTTTATATGATAATAAGTATTAATATGTCAATTCTATTCAAATTGCTATCGTAGTTCTAAGAGTTATGATATTAAGATTGGGTTTATTTTTATTTAGTAAATTTTACTTATGGATCCCAGAGAAACAATTAAAAAAAATCTTAAAAGAAGATCAAAGAGTGTAGATATTGTGGACCTTCATAAAGGCATTCCAATGCCTACTTGGGTCGAATTAAGCTTAATAGATGTTTGCAATAGAAAATGTATTTTTTGCCCAAAATCAGATTCAAAAGTAGCTCCAGATACATATCAAAAAATGTCTAGAAGTATAATTGATAGAATACATGATCAATTACTTGAAATACATTTTAAGGGAAAAATTGCTTTATGTGGATATGGAGAGCCACTGCTTCATAAAGATATTAATTATATTGTAAAGAAACTATCGAATGTATCAGCTGTTGAATTGATTACTAATGGTGATGTTTTATCAAGTAAAAGATTACAAGAACTATATATTGCGGATGTTAGTAAGGTTTTAATAAGTATGTATGACGGGCCCGAACAAATTTCTAAATTTAAAGAAATGACTAGAAAAGCAAATGTACCAGAGGATATGGTGGTTTTAAGGGACAGATGGTATGATAAGCATAATGATTTTGGTGTTAAATTAACTAATAGGGCAGGCACAATATCAGTAGGAGAGCAAGAGGTTATTGGGAAATATTCAAAATGCTATTATCCAACTTATCAATTTTTAATAGATTGGAATGGCGATATTTTTTTATGTCCTCAAGATTGGCACAGAAGAGTTTCTATGGGAAACATGATGCAACAATCTATTCTAGAGGTTTGGTCTGGCAAAATTTTAACAGAATTTAGAAAAAATTTACTTAATGGTAAAAGAGATGCGTCAAATCCATGCAGATCGTGCAATGCAAATGGAGCTTTGCTTGGAAAAAATCATGCAGTGGCTTGGAATAAATATTATAAATTTAGTTAGATTAAAAATAATATTTTTAAAAAAATGAATTTTTTAAAAAAAATTAAACGTACTAAATTTTGGGAAGTAATTGTTACAAATTTTATATACCCATTATATAATTTTTTTTGGACTTATATCCTTAATTTTGATGCTAAAATACTATATTGGCTTTGGTTTTATAAAAAAAATAGAGAGTATTTCCAATTAAATGATAATGATAAAATTGTAATTAAAGACAATATAGAATTTCAAAATTTTTCAAAAATTATTTTTGAAAAAACATCAAAATATTTAAATGAAACAAAAAAAATAATCTTATCAGATGATTATAAAAATAGTTTAAAGAAGACAAATTATTCTAGATCTAAAGCTCCGTACCATTTTAGTCTTTATAATTTTTTAAGCGATCAGGATAAAAGCTTTATTGTCTCTTTTGCATTGTCAGAAAAAATGATTTCTACTGCTGCAAAATATATGGGTGTTTTTCCAATACTTACAAAAGTAGGGATTAGTCATAATATCCCTAGAGAAAACACCCCATCAAGAGCAGCTATGCTTTGGCATAAAGATGAGTTTGGATTTAAAAGTCTAGATTTTTTTATGACTATAAGTGATCTTGATGAAAATAATGGACCCTTTTTTTGTATTAAAGATAAAATTAAAGCAGGAGTATTTAAATCTTTTAGTAACGTCAGACAAACACAAGGAGAAAGAGGTAAAGTTGATTTTGATACTTTTAATAAAAAATTTGGTGATTATGAAGTTTTAGATATTAAAGGTAATGCTGGTAATTCAATTTTTTTAGATAGTTTTTCAACTTATCATAGAGGTGGGGAGTGCATTTCAAAAGATAGAATAATGTTAAGATTTTGCTATCAAACTAAAGATGCTATTTGTGATGAAAGTTTCTACCAAAATAGTGAAAAATATATTTATGCTCCATTAATTAAGAAAAATAATAATTTAAATAAATTTGAAAAATATGTCCTTTTTAAAAAACCCTCTAAAATAGTTAGAAAAATTAGTAAAATTTTAATTCAATTCTATTATTTAATAACGTTTAAATTTTAATATCAAAAGTTCTTAATTTTTTTTATAAGCTGTTTAAGTAGTGCATTTAAAAAGATAAAGAATATTAAAAAAAAATTCTGTCTATTATCAATCCGTATTGAGGTCTCTTCTAGTAGATGATTCATAAAACTCAGAGTGCTTGAGTAACCACCACTCTTCATAGTTCCAATAAGTTCACTTTTATTTGTGGCTACACCGGTTAGTTTTTTTTTTATTATGGCTCTAAAATAAAAATCATAATCTGCAGAACACTTGTATTTTGTATTAAATTTTCCAACTTGTTTTAAAGATAATAACTTAATAAAAAAACCTGTAGAATGAGAAGTAGCAAAGTCAAAGTTATAATTCAGTCTAAATGGATTGTATCCAGATTTAATAATTGATGTGGTTGTGTAGTTTCTTTTTACAGTTCCAAAAACAAAATCTACATTTTTATTACTATGAAATTTATTATGTATAATTTTTAGTGCATTTTTTGTTAATAAGTCGCCAGAATTCACAAATACAAGCACATGGCCAGTTACAATCTTAATAGCTTTATTCATAGCAAAATAAATACCTTTATCCTTTTCAGAAAGAACATAAGATAATTTTTTTTTATGTTTTTGAATTATTTGTAGAGTTCTATCATTAGATTTTCCATCAATTATAATATATTCAAAATTTTTAAAACTTTGAGATAATACACTTTTTATAGTTTTTTCAATGTTAGTCTCGTCATCTTTAACAATAGTAACAATAGAAAAAAAAACTTTTTTTAATTTTTTATTATTCATGTATGATTTATATAAACTAAATAAATATATATTAATTAAAATATTTCGTAAATTAAATGTCAATAAAAATTGGTATTACAGGTAGTACTGGAAGCTTAGGAAAGGAAATAATTAAAACAAAAAAAGGTTTTAATTATTCTTTTTTTAGGGGGGATATACGAGATAAAAAAAAAGTGTTAAAATGGACTGAAGGTAAAAAACTTGATGCATTAATTCATTTAGCAGCAATAGTACCAATTAAGACAGTTAATCGTGATAAAAAAAAAGCTTATAATGTTAACCATATAGGAACTAAGAACATTGTTGACGTTGTTAAGAAAAATAAAATAAAGTGGTTTTTTTTTGCCTCTACTTCACATGTTTATTCTTCATCAACAAAAAAAATAAGTGAAAAATCTAAAATAAGACCAATTTCTTTTTATGGTAAGACTAAACTTTTGTCAGAAAACTATATAATTAATCAATTGAAAATAAGCAATACTAGCTATTGTATTGGAAGAATATTCAGCACCACTAATAAAAACCAAAAAAAAAATTATTTAGTTCCTGATTTAAAATCTAAAATAAAAAAATCAAAAAAAAAAATCACACTTTATAACCTTGATCATTATAGAGATTTTGTTTCAATGAAGGATATATCAAAAATAATATTCTGTTTACATAAAAAAAAATTTAAAGGAATAATTAATATTGCATCAGGCAAAGGAATTCATCTAAAAGATATTGCCACATGTATTTCGAAATATTATAAAAAAGAAATTAAATTTGATGACAATAAAAAAAAAACGTACCTAATAGCCAATATTAATAAATTAAAAAAAATTTACAAAAGAAGTTTAGAAAAAAAACTTAAAGAGTTATTATTTTAATAAATGATAAAACAAAAACTTTAACGTGATAGAAAATTGCAACATATCCATTATAATTACAAATTATAATAAAGCTAAATTTCTTGAAAAAAACTTATCAAGCGTGACTAAGCAAAATATTAAAAAGTATGAAATTATTTTTTATGACGATTCTTCAACAGATGATTCAATTAATATAGTTAATAAATTTAAGAGAGTTAGATTAATCCAAAATCTAAAAAAAAATGATAAAAAATCACCTCCATTAAATCAAATAAATGGAATTATTAAAGCATTTAAATCATGCAAGGGGAACATCATATGTCTTTTAGACTCAGATGACATGTTTAAAAAAAATAAACTTCAAAAAATATTATTATTTTTCAAAAAAAATAAAAAACAAAATTTTGTTGTTAACTTTCCTTCAAGTAAAAAAAAATTTAATTTAAAAAAGATAAACCCAAATGAGTCTATTTGGCCAACTATATTTCCTACTAGCTGTATTTCGTTCAGAAAAAATTTTTTTATAAAATATTTAAGATTAATTGAAAAAAATAATTTTAATAATCTAGAAATAGATGCACGATTGTTAATTTATGCACATCATTATTGTGAGGATTTTAATATCATAAATGATAAATTAACTACTTATGTAGATGATGACTGCGGTATATCCTCAAAGTATAAAAAATATTCAATTAATTGGTGGTTTAAAAGATATGAGGCTTTTCAATATTTAAAATTTATATTAAAGAGGAAGAAAAAACAGTTTATTATTACTTTTGATTATTATTTAACTACATTTATATATTTTTTTATTAAATATATAAAAAAATAAACTTATAAATATTAATAATTTAAAAATTCTGATGATAAAAATATTTAAAACTATCAAATCTATATGATTTTTATTTATTATCCTTTAATTCTAATTTCAATTTTAGGCTATGGTTTTTTTGCTAGTAAAAAAATTATAAAAATTGATAATTTTAATTTGGGTTATCAGGGAATAATAGGAATATTTTTTTTATTATTGATTTCATATATTACTACTCAATTCATAGCACATAATATTCTATTTAATTCTTTAATTTTAATTACTGGAATAATTTTATTCATATTTTATTTTAACAAGCTCAATATTAAAAAAAAAAATATTAAGATACTAAGTTTTATTATTGTCTTATTTTTTATATTTATCTTAGTTGGCAAAAATCACGATGATTTCCATTATTATCACTTTCCTTATATTTTGACATTAACAGAATTTCCCCATCCTCTGGGGTTTGGAAACTTAAACCATGGTTTTAAAACACATTCATCAATTTTTTTATTATCATCTTTATTTAGTTTGCCACTAGCCAAGTTTAATCTATTTCATCTAGCACCTTCATATATAATGATATTTGCAAACTTTATTTTAATAAAATTAATTTTTAATAAAGATATTAAAAAAGATTATATTTTTATAATATTTCTAAGCCTTTCATCTTTACTTTTTATTAATATTTTTTTTTATAGATTGGGTGAACATGGAACCGATAGATCAGCAATGATTCTCATAATTGTATTACTTGTTAACTGTATTTATTTTATAAATAAGAAAACTAAAATTATTGATATTAACTATATAAAGATTTTCTCTATTATATTTACTGTTATTGTATCATTAAAAAGCTTATATATAATTTATATCATATTTATCATTCCTTTAATTATTCATATGTATCAAACAAATAAATCAGTAAATTTATTTTTTAATCGAAGTTTATTTTATTGCATATTATTATTTGGATTTGTGGTTGTGACGAATTTTTTTAACACAGGGTGTTTTATTTTCCCTGAAGAAAGAACATGTTTTTTTGATACATCGTGGTCTTTATCTCCTAATACTGTTGAATATTTAAGCATACATTATGAAAATTGGGCCAAAGCAGGATCTGGAGCTGGATATGGTTTGAAGGATTCTGATAAATTGAATTATATATCAAATTTTAATTGGATTCAAAATTGGCTAGATAGATACTTTTTTAACAAAGTGTCAGATTTAATTTATTCACTAGTTTTTACTTTAATGATTTTTGTTGCAGTGTTTAAATCTTCAAAGTTAACAAAAGTTTATAACAGAAGATATAGATTATTATTTTTATTATTATCAATAATTTTTATGATTTGGTTTACACTGCATCCATTACTTAGATATGGAGGCTACCACCTTTTTTTTCTAGTCTTATTTATACCTATAAGTTTTTTCTTAGAAAAATTTAGTAAAGATATTAAAAACTTTGACCACAAAGTATTAACAATTGTTATCATTACGGCCATTATTTTTTTTGGAAGAAATGTCAATAGGTTGACAAAAGAATATAGGGTAAATTCATATAATCCTTTTATTAGTATTGATTATCCACTTAGAGACGAGTCTTTCCGTATTCAAAAACGTATTAAAAAATTAATAAATGAAAAGAAAGTGCCTAAAATATATAAGAATAGGTACATATTTTTCTAAAATATTTATATATGAATTTTTTATTTAAAATTATTGATTTTTTTTATCAAAAAAAAAAATATTCTTTCTTAAGAAAAAATATTTTACAAAACATTGATATTTTTATTGATGTTGGAGCTCATCATGGAGATACAATTAGTGAGTTTTTACAAATCTTTAAAATACAAAAAATTTTTGCTTTTGAACCAAGTAATGAAAATTTTAAAAAATTAAAAGAAAATGTTTCAAAAATAGAAAATAGTTTTTTTGTAAAAATTAAAATTTACCCTTTAGGGGTTGGAAAAGAAAGAGGAATATTACCATTGAACGAAATAACAGATGGTGTCTCTAATACATTCAACGATTTAAATACTCATTCAAAATATCTTAAAAAAAAAAAAATTATAACAACTTTATTTGGAATAAAAAAATTTATTAAAAACCAGGTAGCAACTAAAATAATTACTTTAAAAGACTTTATGGCTGAAGAAAAAATAGAAAAAATTGATTTTATTAAAATTGATACTGAAGGTTTTGAATTTAATATTCTTTTGGGTCTTGAAGAAAAGATAAAAAAGATACGGTTTATATTATTTGAACACCATTATGACAATATGATATTAAAAAATTACAAGTTCAAGGATATACATAAATTATTAAATGATAATGGATTTAAAAAAATTTATAAAACTAAAATGCCATTTAGAAAAAGTTTTGATTATATTTATGAAAATAAAAATTAGTATAAAACTATATATTTTATGAAAACTGTTTTTTATTGGTCTCCATGTTTAACTAAAGTAGGAACTGTAAAATCTACTATAAACTCAGCAATAGCACTATCAAATTATTCTAGTGAGCAATATAAAGTAAAGGTAATAAATACATGTGGCGAATGGGATCTATATAGAGAAATATTCAAACAAAATAATATTGATTTAATTGAATTTAAATTCAAATTTTTTTCTTATTTACCTAAAAATGGCTTCTTGAGTAGTAGATTTTCATATTTGATAATAATTTTGTTTTCATTTTTTCCTCTTATATCAATTTTAAAAAAAGACAAACCTGATTTTTTTATTATGCACCTGTTAACTTCTCTTCCGTTAATATTAAATAATTTATTTAATTTAAAAACAAAATTCATATTGAGAATTTCTGGATATCCAAAATTAAATATAATTAGAAAATATTTATGGAGACTTTCTTCCAAAAATATTTTCAAGATAACATGCCCAACAAGAGATTTATTAACTTCCTTAAAGCAGAAAAATGTTTTTGAAGTAGATAAGATTTTTTATTTACAAGATGCAATCATAAATATTCAGGAATATATCAAAAAAATTAAGCTATCTAATAAAAATGATCTAAATATAATTAAAAATTATAAAAACTATTTTTTATCTGTTGGTAGATTAACTAAACAAAAAAATTACTCTTACTTAATTTCTGAATTTGGTAACTATGTAGAAGAAAATAAAGAAGGTGTTTTATTAATAATTGGAGATGGTGAAGAAAAAAATAAACTCACAGAGTTAATAAAAAAAAATAATCTTACAAAAAATATTTTTTTATTGGGTAAAATAAATAATGTTTATCCTTTTATGAAAAATGCTAGAGCATTAATATTGTCATCCCTATGGGAAGAAATTGGCTTTGTAATAGTTGAGGCTGCTTTTTCTAATTTATTTGTTATATCTAGTAACTGTCCAAATGGACCAAAAGAATTTTTGGAAAATGGTGAGGCTGGATATTTATTTCAAAGTAACAAAAAAAATGAATTAACAAAAAAGTTAGAAAATTTTGTCAAAGAAGAAAACAACCTTAGACAATTTAAAATAAAAGCCAAAAAAAATTCCTCAAATTATACATTATTTAGACATCATTCATGTTTAAGAAAACTATTATTAAATGAAAACTAAACATAAAATATTATTTGCTAAAGTATTATATTTTCTTCTTTCAATATTAATTTCTAAAAATATTATAAAAATAAAAAAAAATAGAATTAACTGGGAGTTAGATTTATCAGAAGGTATTGATTTAAGTGTTTATCTATTTGGAAAATTTGAATATGAAATAATAACTACAATTGCAAAGCATAAATTATCAAAAAAACCTATTTTTTTTGATATAGGTGCTAACGTTGGTGTGCAAACATTACAATTAGGTGAATATTTTAAAGATAGTATTATTCATTCATTTGAACCAACAAATTTTGGTTATAATAAAATGAAGAAAAATATTTCTCTTAATCCATCATTAAGAAAAAAAATTTTTATCAACCAAACATTCTTAACAAACAAAAAAAAAATACCAAAAAAAATTTATGCTAGTTGGAATCTGCAGAATAAAAAAAAAGTACACAAGAAGCATCTGGGATCCTTTAAAACTACTAGTAACGCTAACTCATTTAAATTAGATGCTTATATTGTTAAAAATAAAATACAAAAAATTGATTTTATAAAATTAGATGTAGATGGTCATGAATTAGATGTTTTAAAAAGTGGATATAAGTTCTTAAAGAAAAAAAGAGTACCTATAATATTTGAAGTAGCACCTTATTTGTACAAGGAATATGGATATACGCATAATGATTTAATTAATCTATTTAAAAAATTGGGATATAAATTTTATAATATTTATAATTTGAAAAAAATTGAAAATATTAATGAATTTATTTTATCTATAAAAGATGGAGCAAGTACTACAATGATAGCTAAATAAATATATATGTCTTTAGTAAGTATTATAATGCCCTATTATAAAAAGGAATTTTACGTAGAAGATTCTATCAAGTCTATATTGAATCAATCATATCAAAATTTTGAAATTATTTTGATTAATGATGATAGTGAAAATAAAAATTTTATAGAAAAAATTTCAGGCCTAGATAACAGGATAAAACTAATACATAATGATAGAAATTTAGGTGCAGGGCAATCAAGAAATAATGGAATTAAAATATCAAATGGAAAATATATAGCTTTTTGCGATTGTGATGATTTATGGAAAAAAAATAAATTGGAACTTCAACTAAAATTTATGAGAGAACAAAATTTAAATTTTAGCTTTACTAGTTATGAAATAATTGATGAAAATGCTAATTTTATTAGCAAAAGAAAAGCACCTAATAATATTAATTTTGAGAAACTAAGAAATTCATGTGATATTGGTTTATCTACAGTTATTATAAAAAAAAAAATTTTTGATAAAAATAAATATCAGTTTGCAAACCTCAAAACTAAAGAGGATTATGTTCTTTGGATGAAAATAGCTAAGGATAAGATTAAAATTATGAGTTTAAATCAAATTTTAACTAGTTGGAGAAAAAATAAAAATTCATTATCATCATCAATTTTTCAAAAGCTTATAGATGGATATAGTGTTTATAGAATTTATTTAGGATATGGTAGATTAAAATCACTATTTTTTTTAATAATTCTTTCAATAAACTTTATTCTTAAAAAATAATATGAATTTTATTTATTTATCATGTTTGTTGATATTTACTTTATTTATTAATAAATATTTTAAACATAGACAAATTTTAATAAGTGAAACTGGAGACATTCATCAAAAATTTGCCTCAAAATCTAAAATACCATTAACAGGTGGCATATTTATTCTTCTAGGATATCTTTATTTTTTTAATGAAAATATTTTTTCTTTTATACTTTTTTCATTTATCATATTTACTTTAGGAATTTTTTCAGATCTTAAATTTATAAAATCAGCTAAAAAAAAATTTCTTCTACAAATATTATTAATTTTATCATATGTGATATTCAATGATGTTCAAATTAATGACACAAGAGTTATTTTTTTAGACTCTATTTTGCAAAAAAATTATATAAACTATCTATTTGTTACTTTTTGTATACTTATCATTATAAATGGCTCAAATTTTATTGATGGTATGAATACACTATGTATAGGATACTATTTTTTGATAATTGCTATTATTTTTTATTTACAATTAAATGAAGTATTAAACATAAACAATATATCAGTATCATATATTCTTATTTTAATTCTAGTTGTTTACTTACTGAACTTAACAAATCAATTATATCTGGGTGATTCAGGCTCATATTTACTTGGTTTTAGTTTTTCAATTTTTTTAATAAGCATTTATAATTGGAATCAACACATTTCTCCATTTTTTATAGTTTTGCTACTTTGGTACCCAAGTTATGAGAACTTATTTTCGATTGTTAGAAAAAATATTTTAAATAGATCACCCATGTATCCAGACGCTAAGCATACTCATCAATTAGTATTTTTTTATATCAAAAAAAAATATAATTTAGATATTTTTTCAGCTAATACATTGACTGGTCAAATTATAAATTTATATAATTTAATTATTTTTTCTATAGGACTAACTTTTATTACTAATTCTAAAATTCAAATACTTCTAATTTTATTTAATATTATGACGTATACTTTCATTTATTATAAATCCTTTAAATATAAATATCAAAAAAGTGCTTAATTAAGGTGTCAGATTAAGAAGTCAAAACTATATAATATCAAGTTAATTTCTTGGCATTGATTTAAAAGTTATGCTATCAGTTGAAAATAAATCTAGATGAAAAAAAAAATTGCATTAATTTTTGGAGTAACTGGTCAAGACGGTTCATACCTGTCTTCTTTTTTAATAAAAAAAGGTTATTCAGTTCATGGTGTTAAAAGAAGATCTTCCTCACTAAATACCAGTAGGATAGATCATATTTACCAAGATCCATTTGAAAAAAAAAGAAATTTTTTTTTACATTATGGTGATGTTACTGATGCGATTTCTGTTTCTAGTCTAATCAAAAAAATTAAACCTAGTGAAATTTATAATCTTGCAGCTCAATCTCATGTGTCAGTATCTTTTGAGGTTCCCGAATACACAGCGAATGCTGATGCAATTGGTGCGCTTAGAATTTTAGAGGCAATTAAATTTCATGGATTTCAAAAGATAACAAAATTTTATCAAGCAGGAACATCAGAAATGTATGGAAAAGTTAGAGAAGTTCCCCAATCAGAAAAAACACCTTTTTACCCAAGAAGTCCATACGGAGTAGCGAAAGTTTATGCACACTGGATAACAATTAACTATAGAGAAGCATATAATATTTTTGCATGCAATGGAATATTATTTAATCACGAAAGTCCTGTCAGAGGAGAAACTTTTGTAACTAGAAAAGTAGTAATTGGGCTTTGCAAAATTAAAGCAAAAAAACAAAAAACTTTATATCTGGGTAATATAAATGCAAAAAGAGACTGGGGGCATGCTAGAGATTATGTTGAGGCAATGTGGAAAATGTTGCAAAAAAGATCACCTTCAGATTATGTAATTTCAACTGGAAAACAATACACTGTAAAAAAATTTGTAAACTTGGTTTTGGATGAATTGGATATAAAATTTACGTGGAAAGGTAAGGGCATTAATGAAAAATGCTTTGATGAGTTTGGTAATTGTATTGTTGCATGTGATAAGGAATATTTTAGACCTTTAGAGGTGGATACGTTACTTGGTGACTCACGAAAAGCACAAAAAGAATTAAATTGGAAACCTAAAACCTCAATAAAGGAACTCGTAAGAGAAATGGTTGATCATGATTTTAAAAAAATTAGTAACAAACAACCCTAAGTCAGTGATTTACTTGATATTGCAATCTTTGAAATATTAAAAAAGCTATTAGGTTCAATTATGATGGCTATTTAGTGAAAAAATATTAAAAAAATAAAGTTTTCTTTTACTTTACAATCTTAATTTTCTTAAGTATAAAAAGCCGCCGGTGATTATTGCGAAGGGGTAATACCCGATCCCATTCCGAACTCGGAAGTCAAGCCCTT
>MDSY01123457.1_pt1 | contig 47772 bp, 44 predicted proteins | sample 811131 | NCBI WGS metagenome assembly MDSY01 (sample SAMN05326643, study PRJNA326480) | marine metagenome | isolation source: seawater | place: Atlantic Ocean: South West | collected 2010
AATATTCATTTTGATAGCTCCATAGTCAATAGCTTCCCTAATTTCTTCTAATGAAGATCCAGAACCGCCATGAAAAACAAAGTCTATTGTATTATTTGGAACATTGAATTTTTTAGAGACATAATCCTGAGAATTTCTTAAAATTTTTGGAGTTAATTTTACGTTACCTGGTTTATAAACCCCATGTACATTACCAAAGGCAGCAGCAATAGTAAATCTATTACTAACCTTAGACAATTCTTCAAAAGCATAAGCTACTTCTTCAGGTTGCGTATATAATTTTGAATCATCTACATCTGTATTATCAACTCCATCTTCTTCTCCACCGGTAATTCCTAGTTCTATTTCTAGTGTCATACCAATTTTATTCATTCTTTTTAAATATTTCTTACAAATTGAAATATTTTCTTCAATAGGTTCCTCAGACAAGTCAATCATGTGAGAACTAAAAAGTGATTTGCCAGTTGATTTAAAATGATCTTCACTTGCAATTAGCAGTCCATCAATCCACGGGAGAAGTTTTTTAGCGGCATGATCAGTATGAAGAATTACAGGAATATTGTAAGCTTTTGATAGCTCGTGAACATGTTTAGCTCCTGCAATAGCACCTTTAATAGCAGCATTTTGATTTTCGTTTGACAACCCTTTTCCAGCGTTAAAGACAGCTCCTCCGTTTGAAAATTGAATTATAACAGGTGCTTTCAATGATGAAGCAGTTTCTAAAACACCATTAATTGAATTAGATCCAATAACATTTACCGCTGGTAATGCAAATTTTTTTTCTTTTGCTAATTTGAAAATTTCTTGAACTTCATCTCCTGTAGCGACTCCACTTTGTATTTTCTTCATATCAATAGATTTATTTTAGAATCGACTAAATTAAAAAGAAATATTGATTTAAAATGGATAATTCAATCCGATGTTGAATACTGCTTTTTTAATTTTAAAATCAGTTAACCATCTTTTATCTAAATCAAGTGCAGGATTGTATGTTTTTAAACCCATATCTAACCTTAAAACAAAGTAACCAACATTATACCTTAACCCAATTCCACTCCCAATTGCTATTTCGTTCAAATCTTTAAAGCCATCAAAAGTTCGTTTTGGATCATTGGTGCTATCAAAAACATTCCAAATATTTCCAAAATCAGTAAAAATTGCACCATCAAGTTTTCCAATTAATCCAAATCTATATTCTATGTTAAATGCTATCTTCATATTTGCTTCATTAAATTCACTAATAGCTCCACTACTTCCTGGACCTAATCTATATACTTCCCAAGCTCTATTATCGTTTGAACCACCAGAAAAAAAAGATTTTGAGAACGGAATATTATCTGAATTTCCAAATGGTATAGCAATTCCATAGTAACTTCTAAATGCAATTGTTGAGTTAGTAGAAATAGCCCAATACTTTATGTAATTTATCTCGGTTTTAAAATACTGAGAATAGGCAAGTCCAAGAATTTTTTTATTTCCATACTCATCAACAGATGCATTAAATTGGTTTGCTAAAAAATTTGTTAAACTACCTGCTATTTCAATTTTGAATTTAAATTGTGAAAAATTCTCATCAAATATGCTATTTCTATTATTTGATATAATTGAAAAATTAGATCCAATTATAAGATTGTTTGCTGTTAGCCTATTTTTTCTGTCATTTATATAATTTACAGTATTATAATCTTTCTCATCTAAAGAGATGTTTTGAGAAATAACATCTTCAATAAATGAATTTACCCCAATAGGAATTTTTAATTTATTTAGTGAATTAAAATAGTCGGGATTGGTATTGTATTTTGTAGCAATTGAATTAATAGAATTAAATGAATTTCCATAAATATTAAAGTAGTTAACGCTATTTTTATTATTGACTAACTCTACATTGAAAAGCCCAAAATTAATTTTATTATTGTTTTGATTTGTCCAATCATAATTAAAATCAAACTTGAAACTTTGTCTGTCTAAACCAATATTTGTTTGTTTTGATGTTCCCAATCCAAAATATGTTATTGGATTTGATTCAAGGGGAAATATTTTAGAGCTGAAGGGTATAAAAAATCTTGGGATCTTAAGTCTAATATCGATTCCATATTCAGAAATAGTAGTGTTTCCAGATTTACCAATTGTCCCCCTTGAACTTATTTCTAACCTTTCAGCACCTTGAAAAATATTTCTACTTGTAAAAGAAGTTTCAAATGCTAGACCAATATCTTCAATGTTAGAATGTTTTAGATCAAATCCAAATCCAAGTGAAAATCTCTTTTTCGGATTTAATAAAATATTAGCTTCTAATTGATTATTGGAATTTTCAGAATAAATATAATTTATTGAAGGGTATTGAAAATTTTCTAAATTATTTAATTGTTTTATGGTCTTAGATCTTTGCAAATCACTGTACGAATCTCCATTTTTAAAAGATATTAATTTTGTTAAATTTTCAGGCTTATATCTTAATTTGTCCTTTGAAAAAATATTTATATTTTCATAAGTTATAGGGCTTTCTAAATTTTCTTTTGAAAGCGAAATAAAATTGTTTGTATAAAGATTTATTTTATTGATTTTATGAATTCTATATTTATTAACAAAATTTAAATTTTCATCTTTTGGGTTATTTTCAGAAATATTTATTTGAACAGGTATTCTTAAATCTAAGCCTGTTGTATCTCTTGAAACTTGAAATGAAATAGAACTAATTTGAAAATTATAAACTCCAGAGTTTTTAAATAATTTATCTAATCTATTTCTCTCTAATTCAAAATCTAGAGTGTTAAATGAGTTATTTGTTTTTATAAAAGAATTTTTTAGATTTTTAGAGTAAATAGAATCCAATAAACTTGATTGTATATTTGATTTTATACTATCCAAATAGTATTGGTTGCCTAATTCTATATTAAAAACAATTTTTGCAAATTTTTTGTTGTTTTCATTAATTTCAATTTTTGAAGAAATTTGTGCGTCAAAGTATCCATTATTTTTAAAATATGACTTTAAGTTTTCAATTGAAACTTTAGTTTTAGTTGAATCAATTATTTCGAGCTCTTCTCCATTTCTTTTTTTCCAATTATTAAAACTCTTTATATATTTTTTTATTTGAACAACTTGTTTATTGGAAAGAACATTAGTTATTCTTTTTTTTCTTTTAGGATTTTTATTTACCCATCTATTAAAAACACTGTCAGTATCTTTATTTGATGACTCAAACAAAGAAGCAGAAACAGGAAATCCTAAAAAATAATTGTTTTTATTTTGGGCAAGTAAAGGTTTTAAAGAATCTTTACTAATTGACTTATTATTTATTAAAATTTGATTTGATTTAAGAATAAGAGATTCCTTTGGAATATTTTTTGAAATTACACAAGATTCATAAAATGAAATCAAGAATATAAATAATAGTATTTTTGTTAATCTATATTTCACTAATAAAATATTATACTCAAAAATACATCTTTAAATATGGTTACCAAAAATGATATAAAATTCATAAATAGTTTAAAACATAAAAAGTTTAGAGATTTAAATAATTGTTTTATTGTTGAGGGTAAAAAATCAATAAAGGAATTTATTAATTCTGAATTCAAGCTTATTAAGCTTTTCTCTGTTAATAGTTTTTTTTTTAAAGAAGTAAATAATCAATTACAAATTGAGTATAACCAATTAAAAAAAATAAGTTTTTTAAACAACCCTGACGATCATTTAGCAATTTTTGAATTAAAAAAAACAAAACCAATAAATAATGAAAATTTAATAATTGCATTAGAATCAGTCAGAGATCCTGGAAATCTAGGAACGATTATTCGGTCTTGTGAATGGTTTGGGGTTAAAGACATAATTTGTTCTTTAGACTCTGTAGATTGTTATAATCCAAAAGTAATTCAGGCTGCTATGGGCTCTATTTCAAGATTAAATATTTCTTATTTAAATTTAGGCCAATATTTAAAAACATCTAAATCTGTAAAGATTGGAACTTCATCAATAGGTAAGTCAATTTATAAGTCTAATATAAAATCTGATAATAGTATTTTAGTTTTTGGTAATGAGGCCAATGGAATTTCTGATGAATTATTCAAAATAATAGATTTTAATTTAAGTATACCAAGATTTCAAAACCATAATTTTCCTGAGAGTTTGAATCTTGCATCCTCTTTAGCTATTATTCTAGGAGAAATAAAAAGCAAAGAAATTTAATTAGTGAAAAGTTAGGTTAATAAATATGCCTCTAGTGCTTAATTTATCTATATGTGCTGTCCACGGACTCTCTAGATCATTATCGGGAACTAATTCATTTTTTACAGAAAACAGACCTCTTATTGATGGGGAAAACTTAAAATATTGTAGGTAGAAGTCAATACCAAAACCAAGTTCATAATACAAAGTATTGCTTTTCAATCTAAAAACATTGTTTTTGTTGTCCTCTGGGGAATTTTCATTACTTGATAAATTAAAAGAGGTAGAGATTCCTCCTATTAAATAAGGCCTAAAATTATTTATTTTTTTTGAACTAAACTTCAATAATAAAGGTAAATGTATGTGAGTTGATTTTATAGACCTTAATGTATCGCTATTTTGAGTAAAATTAGATCTTTCATTAAATTTTAATGCAGATTTATTAGTGTGTAATCCAGGCTCAAAACGTAGGTTTAAGTATTCTCCTAGTCTGATATCCCCAATTAAACCAATATTAAGCCCTAATTCTTCCTCAACTTGTGTTGTATAGTTTGGGTTTTTTTTATAATCAATTTTAAAATTATATTGATTAAATCCAATGAAATATCCAAAATGTATTTTTTGTTTATCAAAATTTTGAAGGTTTTCAACTTTTCTGCCTTGAGTTTGACTAAAACTATTAGAATAAAAAAAAAGTAATATGATAGTAGAAAAAAAATATTTCATAATTAAAGTCAAATTTATAAAAGATTAATTTAATTAACTGACAATTTATTTATTGTTAAAAAAACGAGTCTTTTTTTAAAATCAAGTATATTTGTATAGTTATACAATGCTATATACATGAAAATCATAATAGCAGGAGCTGGTGAAGTCGGGTTCCATTTGGCAAAGTTACTCTCTTTTGAGTCTCAGGATATTACTTTAATCGATAATAAAAAATCGTGCCTGAATATTGCTGAAAGCCAACTTGATATTAAAACTATTGAAGGTGACTCTGCTTCGATATCTGTTTTAAACGAAGCTAATGTAGAGAAAGCTGATTTAGTTGTTTCTCTTACTACATCTGAGACAACTAACTTTACCACATGTTTTTTAGCTAAACAGCTTGGAGCGAAAAGAACAATAGCCAGAATTTCTAATGCAGAATTTATTGAAAACAACAAAGCAATTGACTTTGATTCAATAGGAATTGATGAATTAATTTCACCTGAAAACTTAGCTACTGAAGAGATTAAACTTTTAGTCCATGAATCTGCCTTTACAAATAGCCACGATTTTGAAGACGGTATATTAAAAATGATGGGTGTGAAACTTGAAAAAAATGCTCCGTTTATTGGTAAAACTGTTATGCAGGCTGCGTCTGTATTTCCAGGTGTTCATTTTATGCCAATTGCCTTAAAAAATGAAGGTTCAGAAAAAACTGTTATTCCCAGAGGAGATACTGTATTTAAGTTAGGTGATAAAATTTATTTCATTACCAATGAAAAAGGTTTAAAAGAACTTTATAATTTACTAGGAACAGTTAAGCAAAATATTGAAAATATAATGATTTTAGGAGCAGGAAGAATTGGTTCTAAGTTAGCTAGAGATTTAAGTATTGAAGGATTAAATATAAAAATTATTGAGATTGATTCAGAAAAAGCTAATCATTTAGCTGAAGAATTATCAAATGTGATGATTCTCAACGTAGACGGCAGAAATGTGGATTTATTAGTTGAAGAAAATCTTGAAAATATGGACGCTTTTATTGCAACAACTGGGAATTCCGAAACTAATATAATGTCATGTTTAATGGCAAAATCTAAAAAAATTAAAAAAACAATTGCTTTAGTTGATAATATGAACTACTTCAATTTATCTCAATCAATTGGAATAGACACTTTAATAAATAAGAAACTTTTAGCTGCTAATGATATTTTTCGCTTTGTTAGAAATGGTGATATAGTTGAGTTAGCAAAGCTTAATAATATGGATGCTGAAATTGTTGAATTTATTGTAAAAGAGCATTCAAAAGTATTGAATAAAAAAATTGTTGATCTTAATTTTCCCAGACAAGCTATTATTGGTGGAGTAATTAGGGGAGGTCATGGTTTAATAGCTCTTGGTGATTTTGAAATCCAACTTGGAGATAGAGTTTTAGTTTGTTCGACTGCTGAGGCTTTAAACAAAGTAGAAAGTTTATTTTTATAAACTATTATGACCAAACTAAATAAAAAATTAATTTTTTATATAATTGGGATGCTTCTTGTTTTTAACGGAGGAGCAATGCTTTTTTCTTCACTAGTTAGTCTAATTACAAATGATGGTGTTTTACAAGAAGTTACTATGTCAGCTATTATTACAATAGTAATAGGCTATTTGATTATGATATTGACAAAAAGTAATATTAGACAAATTAATAAACGTGATGGTTATTTAATTGTTACAATTGGATGGCTTACTATGGTTTTTTCAGGGATGCTTCCTTATTATTTAACAAATTCGATAACATATTTTCCTAATCTGTTTTTTGAAACTATGTCTGGATACACCACTACTGGCTCCACAATTTTAAATGATATTGAAGCTTTACCAAAAAGTATTATTTTTTGGAGAAGTATGACCCATTGGCTAGGTGGTATGGGAATTATAGTATTAGCCATAGCTATTCTTCCTTTATTGGGAATAGGTGGAATGCAGCTTTTTTCTGCAGAGTCACCAGGAACAGGAATCTCAGGTGATAAGATACATCCGAGAATAAGTGACACCGCTAAAAGACTATGGATGATTTATGTTGGACTAACTATTGCAGAAACTTTATTATTAAATCTAGCTGGAATGAGTTTTTTTGATGCAATTAATAACTCTATGAGTAATATTGCCTCAGGAGGTTTCTCATCCAGAAATGCAAGTATTGGTTTTTGGAACGATAATCCACTTATTCAATATATAATAATAGTTTTTATGTTTTTAGCCGGAACTAATTTTATTCTAATATATTTTGGTTTAACAGGAAGAATAAAAAAAATTATTCAAGACACAGAGTTTAAATGGTATATTTCTTTTATTTCAATTTTTACTTTTTTTATAACAATAGCATTGTTTATGTCTGTCGATTTAACACAAACAGATGTTTTTCATCCTCAGATTTATGGAAAACTTGAAAGTAGCTTTAGGCATGCTTTATTTCAAGTTGTAGCTATTGTTACAACCACCGGCTTTGTTACAGGGGATTTTATTTCATGGACTCCTTTTATAACAATGTTTTTCTTTGGAATTATGTTCCTTGGAGGATCTTCTGGATCTACGTCAGGAGGTGTCAAAATTTTAAGGCATTTAATACTTATAAAAAATGGAATTTTAGAGTTTAAAAGATCTTTGCATCCTAATGCAATTATTCCCCTAAGGCATAATAATTCTGTGGTTGAAAAACCCATTGTGATTCATGTTCTTGCTTTTTTTATCTTATACCTTATTTTATTTATAATCGGTGCAGGTGTATTAAGTTTATTGGGTCTTGATTTTACTTCAGCAATTGGAGGCGCTGCTTCATCAATTGGAAATGTTGGGCCAGCTTTAGGGTCTCTTGGGCCAATAAGTAATTTTGATAGTCTTCCAGATATGGGAAAATATTGGTGTTCTTTTTTAATGTTGGTAGGTAGGTTAGAGTTGTTTACAGTTTTAATTTTATTTACCCCTTATTTTTGGAGAGACCATTAACTTTTCAAAGATGATTTAATTCTATCAATAGCTTTTTTTATTTCTTCCTTAGATGCAGCATAAGAAATTCTAATATTATTTGGACTTCCAAATGCCTCCCCGGTTACAGTAGCTACATGAGATTCTTCTAATAAAAAAATAGCAAAATCTGAAGCATTATTAATTTTTTTATTTTTTAAAGTTTTTCCGAAAAAATAGGAAACATCAGGAAAAACATAAAAAGCTCCCATAGGTTTATTTAATTTAATACCTTCAATTTCACTTAGTAAACTAATTATTAATTCTCTTCTTTCTTTAAATTCCTCTACCATGTATTGAATTTTGCTGACTGGAGCTTCCAAAGCTGCAATTGTTGCGCGTTGTGCTATACAGTTAGTTCCACTTGTGATTTGACCTTGCATTTTTGTACAAGCTTTTGCTATCCACACTGGAGCTCCAATATAACCAATCCTCCAACCAGTCATTGCAAAAGCTTTTGCCAAACCATTAACGGTAATTGTTCTTTCATACATTGAAGGAATTTTGGCAAAACTATAATGAGGAACTCCGTAATTTATATGCTCATAAATTTCATCAGATAATATGAAAATTTCAGGATATTTTTCTAAAACTTTAGCAAGTTCAACATACTCTTTTTTAGTGTATACAGATCCACTAGGATTGTTAGGAGAATTAATTATTACTAGTTTAGTTTTGTTTGTGATAGAATTTTCTAATTCTTTAGGAGTTATTTTAAAATCACTAGAAATATCTGATCTAATTTCAATTGGATTTCCTTCAGCTAAAGTAACAATTGCAGAGTAACTTACCCAATAGGGCGCTACAAGTAAGACATCATCCCCAGGATTTACTAATACTTGAACTGTATTAGCAATAGATTGTTTAGCACCTGTAGAAACAACAATTTGGTCAGCTTCGTAATGTAATCCATTATCCCTTTTAAATTTTTTACATATTGATTTTTTTAAATCAAAGTAACCATCTACTGGTGTGTAAGAATTAAAGTTGTCATTTATTGCTTGAACCGCTGCTTCTTTAATAAAATCAGGTGTATTAAAATCTGGTTCTCCAAGACTCAACCCAATTATATCTGTACCATTTTCTTTTAACTCTCTTGTTTTAGCGGCCATAGCTAAAGTTGCTGATACAGGAAGATTATTTATTCTATCGGAAAGTTTATTTGTCATTTAAATATGAAATATAGTTTTAAAGATATTTATTTTCAAAAAATTATTAATGTATTTTAGATTAAATAAAAAAAAGTTTTGAACATTTTAAAATCTATTTTCCCAAATCTAAATAATCGACAATTATCTCAATTTGAAAGCTTAAAAAAAATGTATGAATTTTGGAATAAAAAGATAAATGTAATCTCTAGAAAAGATATTTTAGAGCTTGATACAAGACATGTGTTGCATTCTTTAAGTATAGCTAAATTGATAGAATTTAAACCTAAATCTAAAGTTCTTGATGTAGGAACAGGGGGAGGATTTCCAGGTGTTCCCTTGGCAATAATGTTTCCACATGTTTCATTTCATTTAACAGATTCTACAGGAAAAAAAATAAAAGTAGTCAAAGCTATAATCAAAGAATTAGGTCTGACTAATGTTAAAGCTGAGAAAATTAGATCAGAGCAAGTTAAGGGAAAATATGATTTTGTGGTAAGCAGAGCTGTCACAAACATGACTGATTTTATAAAAATAGTAGATGGAAAATTTTCCTCTAGAAATAATCACCAAATAAAAAATGGTATTATTTCTCTTAAGGGTGGTGATTTGAGTCTTGAACTAAAAAAGTTTAAATCTGCAAGAATTATTGAAATTACTGACTATTTTAATGATTCTTTTTTTGAAACAAAAAAAATAGTGTATTTGCCTATTTCATATAAGGGTATGGGTAGTCTGTCGGTGGGTTAAAATTTTCTTTTATTAATCTTGGTGATACCCATCTCAATAAATTTAATTTTGAACCAGCTTTATCATTAGTCCCTGACGCTCTTGATCCTCCAAAAGGTTGTTGACCTACGACTGCACCAGATGGTTTATCGTTAATATAGAAGTTTCCAGCACTATATCTCAAGTGTTTTAAAGCGTAATCAATACTTTCTTTGTCTTTAGAAATGAAAGCACCGGTTAATGCATAATTAGATGTTTGATCAACTAATTTTAAAGTTTCTTTCCACTCGTTGTCCGGATATAAATAAATAGTTACAACTGGTCCGAAAATTTCTTCGGTCATTGAAGCATATTTAGGATTTGTAGTGATTATCACTGTTGGTGAAATAAAGTAGCCTTTAGAATCATCATAAGTTCCTCCAATTAATATTTCCGCATCATTATCTTTTTTTGCGTTTTCAATATAATTTACAATATTATCATAAGATTTTTTGTGGATTACAGCTGTCATAAAATTCTCAAAATCAATCGGAGAACCCATTTTTATAGTACTAATTTGAATTTTTAAATTTTTGAAAATTTCAGATGATTTAGATTTTGGAAGATAAACTCTTGATGCTGCTGAACATTTTTGACCTTGGTATTCAAAAGCTCCTCTGACAATTGCAGTAGATACAACTAATGAATCTGAGGAAGAATGTGATACTATAAAATCTTTTCCACCTGTTTCGCCAACAATTCGAGGGTAATCTTTATACAAATTTATATTAGCACCTACTTTTGACCAGAGTCCCTTAAAAACATGAGTTGATCCTGTAAAATGAATACCTGACAAGTTTGGATTATTTAGTGCGATATTTGTAACCATTTCAGGATCTCCAGTTACCATATTTATAACTCCTTTAGGAAGACCTGCTTCATTAAAAACATCCATTATTACTTTAGCTGAATATATTTGATGGTCACTAGGTTTCCACAATATAACGTTGCCCATTAAAGCAGCACTAGCACATAAATTCCCTCCAATAGCTGTAAAATTAAATGGTGTAATCGCATATACGAACCCTTCTAATGGTCTGTATTCTAATTTATTAGAAACGTTACCCACAGTTATTGGCTGCTCATTGTATATTTCAGTCATGTAGATAATATTAAATTTTAAAAAATCTACTAATTCACAAGCTGCATCAATTTCTGCTTGATAAATACTTTTTGATTGACCAATCATAGTTGCAGCATTAATTTTGGACCTATACGGACCAGCAATTAATTCAGCCGCTTTTAAAAAAATAGAAGCTCTTTCTTGCCAAGGAGTATTTGTCCATTCGTTTTTTATTTCTAATGCGCTTTTAATTGCATTTTCAACATGAACTGGTTCACAGACAGAATGTGTTCCTACAATTTTTTGATGATCGTGAGGAGGTGTTATATTCTCTTTTTTATCTGTATAAATCTCTTTATCACCTATATATAGTGGAATATTAATTTTTTCAGAATACATAGAATTGTAAGTGTCTATAACTTGTTTTCTTTCTTCAGATTCTTTTAAATAATCTTTAGTTTCTTCATTTACATGCTGTGGAACTTGAAAAGTGGGTGTTTTCATTTATCGTATTTTAAATAATTAATTGAATTTAGTTTAAAGCTTGTGGAGCAGTTAATTTAAATGTCGGTATGTAAGCCCTAAATTTTTTTCCATCACTAACATCAATCATATTATAAAACCCCCTCATGGCACCTACAGGAGAAGTAATTAAACATCCTGAGGAATATTCATATGAGTTACCAGGACTTATTAACGGTTTTTCACCAATTACTCCTTCTCCGTCTATTATTACATCTGAGCTTAAAGAATCAAAAATCCTCCAATGTCTAGTTTTCAATTGTACCGTATTTTTACTTTGATTAGTGATTTTAATGATATAATTAAAAGCAAAATGAAGATTATAGTTTTTAAAATAGGAACCATCGTAAATGGTTTTTACAGATATTCTTATCCCTTTAGTAACATAGTTAACCATAATTTTATTCTTATTAGCTAATATATTGATTTAATAAATCAAAATGAATCACTTTTCTTTAATTTTTTATATTCAAGGATGTTAGACTGTTTGAGCCTATTATTGTAAAATATCTATCATTAATTTTTTTAATAAAAAGTAAGACTTTATATTCATTTTCGCTTTCCCAAAAATCACCATCAAAGTTTTTAATTTTATTATCATTACTAGAATTTATAAAACCATATTTATAATTATAAAAACCTTGCTTGAAAAGAAAGGAGCCATTGTAAGATTTAGTTTTAAAGTTGTATTTTAATTCATAATTGTCATCTTTCATGAAATCATTAAATTTTCCTAACAAATAGATTTTTTTATTTGAGTTATATAGTTCAGCTTTAAAATTAAAATAAACCCTTGCATAATCATTTTCAATATCTAAATCATAATTTTTATTTGAATTAATAAGATAGTTTCCATTTATATCAGGATTATATTCGTATGTACTATTGGTTCTTTCCTTGTCCGTCACTAAAAAATTATTATAAAGTTCTGTTAATGTAGATTTATATATTCTGTAATTTGTGGAATTAATATTTGAATTATCAAAATTAAAAAATTCATTCCCACCTTTAAAATATATGTCTTCATATATTAATTTATCTGAGAAAACATATTTTGGTTTTTCAATAATTTGTGATTTTATCCAATTATTGTTTTTTATAATTACTAGTTTTAATTTAGAAGAACTGTTAAATATTTTTGAACAATTAACGCAATTAACATTCACACTAATTTTTTGATCAGTATTTATATTACTAATAATATTTGATTTAGAAATTGAAATTTGAATAGGAATTTCATTTTTGATAATAGAAAATCTTTTTTCAAAAACTTTTTCTCCGTTTGAAAAATGTATACTCAGTGAATAATTTCCTGAAATTTTCAATTTTATTTCATCATTTGGAATTTTTAACTTGTAATGGGTAAAAGATTTTAAAGTATTAAATGAATTTCTGTATTCTTTTATTCTCAAATCGTCGAAGCCATCTATAAAGTCTGATTTAGATATGTTAGAAGAATTCCAGTCGTAATCAAAATGATTTATTTGGTAGTAATAGTTTTTTTCATCTGAATCTAAATCATCAAAACTTAATTCTATAAGGCTGTTAAAGTCCATAAAAGGACCAGAAAATTCAGAATTTTTTATCAATATGGTTTTTATATTTTTAGGAATTTCAGATTTTTGTGAAAAAATATTATTGACTAATAAAACAAAGATTATTTTTATTAATACATCAAAATTTAAGCTCATCATACACTGTAAAGATATTACAAATTAAATATCAAAATTATAATCTTATTTAGAATAGTTATAAATAAAAACCTTATTCGTAAATTAATGTTAAAACGACTTTTACTTAAGCCATTAAATTAATAAATTTGCACTCGATTATTCACTACAATAAATATGTCAAACGACATCAAGATTAAAAATGGTTTAACCATTAATTTAAAAGGTGCTGCTCAGAACATCATAAAAAAAGCTGCTCACCCTAAATCCGTATCTTTAAATCCATCTAATTTTCATCTAATTATTCCTAAACTGGTTGTTAAAGTTGGTGAAAAAGTACAACAAGGAGATGTAGTATTTTTCTCAAAAAATGATAATAGAATTAAGTTTTGTTCGCCAGTTGATGGTACAATCAAAGATATTGTAAGGGGTGCAAAGCGAAAAATTATTGAAATAATAATTGATGCAGATAAAAATCAAAGTTTAAAAGATTGTAAATCTATTGATTTTAATGATTTAAGTTCTAATGAGTTAAAAAGTATATTGTTAGATTCAGGTTGTTGGCCTTTTATTAAACAAAGGCCTTATGACATAATTGCAAATCCAAATGATAAGCCTAAATCTATTTTTATTTCTGCTTTTAATAGTGCTCCAATATCTGCTGATTTACAAATTATTTTAGAAGATCAAAAAGAAGAATTTAAATTAGGGATTAAAGTTTTATCTAAATTATCCGATGGAAATATTAATATTTGTGTCGATAAAAATAGTTCAGCTTTCATTAATGAAATAGAAGATATAAAAGTTTACACAATTAATGGACCTCATCCAGCAGGAAATGTTGGAGTTCAAATTCACCATATTGATCCAGTTAACTATGGAGATAGAGTATGGACATTAGGAGCCGAAGATTTAGCGATTATCGGAAGGTACTTTATGACAGGAATCTATAATCCTATCAGAACTATTGCTGTTTCAGGACCACCTGTCAAGTATCCCCAATATTACAAAACTATTACTGGGGCAGAATTAAATAAAATAATTGATGACGCTGGAATTAATCTAAATGATTCATTAAGATTTATAAATGGAGATGTATTAACCGGATCAAAAGTTGAATCTGATAGTTATTTAGGTTTTTATAACAATACACTATCTGTTTTAAGAGAAGGAAATCACTACAAAATGTTTGGTTGGATTCCTTTTATAAATAATAAGGTTCCAAGTATATACAAAACCTCTTTTTCTTGGTTATTTCCAAATAAAAAATATGATTTAGATACAAATTTAAATGGTGAAGAGAGAGCGCTAGTTATCACTGGAGAAATGGAAAAGGTTTTTCCAATGGATATTTTACCCATGCAGTTACTCAAAGAGTGTATGGCAGGAAATATAGAAAAGATGGAAAGTTTAGGGATTTATGAAGTTGCACCTGAAGATTTTTCTTTAATTGATTATTCCTCCTCTTCTAAAATTGAGGCACAATATATAATTAGAGAAGGATTAGATTTGATGATTTTAGAGGTTGGTTAACAGTATGTTATATGAATATTAGAAATAAAATAGATAGACTAAAAAAACCTTTTAATAAAGGTGAGAAATGGGAAAAGTTTGCGCCTGCGTTCAATGCACTTGATACTTTTCTTTTTGTTCCAAATCACACAACAAAACATGGTGCTCACATTAGAGATGCCGTAGATCTTAAACGAACTATGATTACAGTAATTATAGCGTTATTACCTGCTTTGTTTTATGGTATTTATAATACAGGTTTTCAATATTATTCTCAACTTCAAATAGAGTATTCAAATATTGATATTATAATACATGGATCAATGAAAATAGTCCCAATGATAGCTGTATCTTATATTGTAGGACTTGCAATAGAATTTGCTTTCGCAGTTTTTAGAGGACACGAGGTAAATGAGGGCTATCTTGTTACTGGCTTATTAATTCCAATGATTATGCCAGTTGACATCCCGTTGTGGATGGTTGGATTATCAGTTGCATTTGCTGTTTTTATTGGTAAAGAAGCATTTGGAGGTACAGGAATGAATATTTTAAATCCAGCTCTAACTGCAAGAGCATTTGCTTTTTTTGCTTATCCAACTTATATGTCAGGAAATCAAGTATGGGTCTCTGAGGCTTCAAATGTAGATGGGGTTTCTGGTGAAACAATTTTAGGTATGTTAGCATCAGGAAATAGCACACTACCATACGAACCATTACAAATGTTTATGGGATCTATTCCAGGATCAATTGCTGAAACTTCCACTTTAATGGTATTAATAGGTGCTTTAATACTTGTACTCACTGGAGTAGGTAGTTGGAGAATAATGGTTGGAAGTGTAATAGGTGCTGCCTTAACAGGAATGTTATTTAATCTTTGGGGAGTTAATGAGTTAATGAGTTTTAATTGGGTGAATCATTTAATGGTTGGTGGTTTTGCTTTCGGGGTAGTGTTTATGGCTACAGACCCTGTATCAGCAGCTCAAACAGTAAAAGGCAAATGGGTTTATGGATTACTAGTGGGATTATTTTGTATTTTAATTAGGGTATTCAATCCTGCTTACCCCGAAGGTGTAATGCTAGCTATTTTACTAATGAATGTTTTTGCTCCAACAATTGATCATTATGTAGTTGAAGCTAATGTCAAAAGAAGATTAAAAAGGATAAATAAACCAATTGTAAATATTGCTTAACATGAACAGAGATTCAAATTTATATACTTTTTTATTTGCTGCCGTAATGGTTTTAGTAGTGGCTACTGTTTTGGCTTTTACATCACAATCTTTAAAAGACTTACAAAATGAAAATGTAAGAAAAGAAAAAATGCAAAATATTTTATCTACAGTTGGAATAATAACTGATCGCGATGGTGCCGAAGATTTATTTAATAAGTACATAGAGAAAAAATATGCTTTAAAAAATGACGGCTCCATTAATAGTTCAGTAGATCCTTTTACTCAAGTTAAATTAAGTCTAGAACTTAAAAAATCTCCAGAAGATCAAAATTTTCCACTTTATGTAGCAAATATTGAAAATTCAAAATATTATATAATTCCAATCAGAGGTAATGGATTATGGAATGCTATTTATGGTTATATTTCTTTAAAAGATGATTTAAATACTGTTAAAGGAGTTGTGTTTGATCATGTTGGAGAAACTGCTGGTCTAGGTGCAGAAATCACTCAAGACTGGTTTAAGGAGATGTTTATTGATGAAAAATTATTTGATTCCGACTATAATTTAATGGGTATAGCTGTATCAAAAACTAATAATGATCCATCGAATTTAGATAAAAACGACCATGAAGTAGATGCTATTTCTGGGGCTACAATAACTGGAGACGGTGTTTCGGATATGATTAAAGAAAGAATACAACATTATCAGCCTTATTTTAATTCTTTAAAATTAAATCCATTAGCTTTAAATTAGACATATGTCAATTAAAAAATCTAAAAATAATAATCCTTTAATTTTTTTTATAAGTAAAAGTAGTGAACCACTATTTTCTAAAAAAAATAGGGCACTTTTATCTGATCCTATGGATGATAATAACCCTATTACAGTTCAGGTTTTAGGAGTTTGCTCAGCTTTAGCAATTACTGTTCAGTTGAAAGCAGCCATTGTAATGACATTATCAGTTGTCGCAGTAATGGCAGCTAGTAACGTTATTATTTCATTACTAAGAGATTTAATTCCCAACAGAATTAGAATTATTGTTCAACTCGTAGTTGTCGCATCGATGGTTATTTTAGTAGACCAAGTCTTGAGAGCATATGCATATGATGTGAGTAAAGAATTATCCATATTTATTGGATTGATTATTACTAATTGCATAGTAATGGGTAGGTTAGAAGCTTTTGCACTAGGAAATGGAGTTTGGAGATCTTTCCTTGACGGAGTGGGAAATGCAGCTGCATATGGATTTATACTCATATTAGTTGCATTCTTTAGAGAACTCTTGGGTTCAGGAAATTTACTTGGATATCAAATTATTCCAGACTCTATTTATGAAATGGGTTATGTAAACAATGGCTTTATGCTTTTGTCTCCTATGGCATTAATTATTGTCGGAGTAATTATATGGGTACAAAGATCAAGAAATAGAACATTAATTGAAAAAGGATAATTTATAATAAAATATATGTTAGAATATGCAAATTTATTTATAAAAAGTATTTTCATTGAGAATATGATTTTCGCATATTTTTTAGGTATGTGTTCATATTTAGCTGTTTCCAAAACGGTAAAGACAGCAGTTGGTTTAGGTTTCGCAGTAATATTTGTTTTAACAATTACTGTTCCTTTGAATTTTTTAATTGATCAATATGTTTTACAAGCTGGTGCTCTTACATGGATAGGCCCTGAATATGCTGAAATTGATTTAAGTTTTTTGAGCTTTATTATGTTTATTGCTGTAATAGCATCAATGGTGCAATTGGTTGAGATGGTTGTTGAAAAATTTTCACCTGCACTATATGGTGCTTTAGGCATATTTCTTCCTTTAATAGCTGTAAACTGTGCTATTTTAGGAGGTTCATTATTTATGCAAATAAAAGATTTTTCAGGAATTACTGAGTCTGCTATTTATGGTTTTGGGTCAGGAGTGGGATGGCTTCTTGCAATTGTCGGTATTGCAGCTATCAGAGAAAAAATAGCATACTCTAATGTTCCTGCTCCTCTGAGAGGCTTAGGTATAACATTTATTATAACAGGCTTAATGGCTATTGGATTTATGAGTTTTATGGGAATCAAATTATAATTTTTATGACAGTTACTACATATATTATATTAAGTATAACAGCTTTTGCAATTGTTTTATTTTTATTAGTTGGAATGCTTCTTGGTGTAAAAGCCAGATTGATTCCATCTGGACCAGTGACTCTTTTGGTAAATGGAGATAATGAAGTAGAAGTTTCCTCTGGAGAAACTTTATTGTCAACACTTGGTAATAATAAAATTTTCTTACCATCTGCTTGTGGTGGTGGTGGAACATGTATTCAATGTAAATGTGTTATTAAAGAGGGAGGAGGAGAAATCCTTCCTACAGAAGCTCCTCATTTTAGTAGACAAGAAATCGCAGAAGGATGGAGACTTGGTTGTCAAGTTAAAGTCAAAGAGAATATGGTAATTGAAGTGCCAGAAGAAGTTTTTGGAATTAAAAAATGGGAAGCCACTGTTGTTAGAAATTGGAATGTAGCTTCTTTTATTAAAGAATTTGTTGTTGAGATACCTGAAGATATGGGTTATAAAGCTGGAGGGTATATTCAAATTGAAATTCCAGAATGTGAAATAGACTACAAAGACATGGATATTACTGCGCATCCTGATGAACATCCTGAAGATTTACAAAAATTTAAACTAGAGTGGGATAAATTTAAACTTTGGGATTTAAAAATGAAAAATCCAGAATCTGTTGAGAGAGCTTATTCAATGGCTTCTTATCCGGCGGAAGGTAAAGAAGTAATGCTCAATGTTAGAATTGCTACACCTCCCTGGGACAGAAATACTAATGGGTGGATGGATGTTAACCCAGGAATAGCTTCTTCCTATATTTTTTCGAAAAAACCTGGAGATAAAGTTACTATCTCAGGTCCATTTGGTGAATTTTTTATAAATCATTCTGAATCTGAAATGTTGTACGTTGGTGGGGGTGCAGGAATGGCTCCTATGAGGTCTCATTTATATCATCTTTTTAGAACTTTGAAAAGTGGACGAAAGGTTAATTTTTGGTATGGAGGAAGATCAAAAAGAGAATTATTTTATGTTGAACATTTTAAAGCTCTTGAGAAAGATTACCCTAATTTTAAATTTCATATTGCATTATCCGAACCTAATGAAGAAGATAATTGGAAAGTTAAAGATGGTTTAGATGGAGAAGGAGATGGTTTTATAGGTTTTGTTCATCAAACTCTTATTGACAACTATTTGATTCACCACGAAGCACCTGAAGATATTGAAGTATACTTTTGCGGCCCTCCTTTAATGAATCAGGCAATAGAAAAAATGGCTGATGATTTTGGTGTTCCGCCTGAGAATGTCAGATTCGATGATTTTGGAGGATAATATTCTTCCACAACCACTTAGCGAATTGAAATTACATCAATTAGCGATGAATATTGTAGGTAAAAATCTTGAAAAAAATAATTATGAATTTTTATCTGTTAATAGTAAGCTGAAAAAAGATCCTCAATTTGTTTGCACAAAAAATAAAAATCTTTTTTTTATAATTGTACAAGCTATTATATATCCAAAAAATCCAAAAAATATAGAAATTGCAGACTTAGAAAAAATCAAGGAACATGCGGATAAATTTAATGCAACTTTATTTTTTGCTGGAGTAGGTTTAGCTAATGCTGAAAATTATGAATATCCTATATTTAAAGATTCGAATTATGTTGTTAATTTTAATGGAATTGAAAAAATTATTTAGCATATTTTTTATTTTATTTTTTATTAGTTGTTCTAATAATTCTAAACCTGCTATTTATTCAAATTCAGGAAGAGCTTTAGGGACTACTTACAAAATCTTATACACTTCTAATAGCCCACTTGAAAATATAGATTTTTTAACAGATTCAATTTTCTTTCATATTAATAGGTCACTTTCTACTTATATGAAATCATCTGATATATCAAAAATTAATGCTGGGCTACAATCTGTTAAAGTTGATAGTCATTTTAAAAATGTTTTTAATAAATCTAAAATAATTTGGGAATCTACTTATGGATTTTTTGATCCTACCATAGGGCTTTTGGTTAAAGAATATGGCCTAGGACCCGAAACTAATATAAAAAGTTCTATTAATATTGATAGCTTGATGAATCTTACTGGTTTTGAGAAAGTATCATTAAAAAATGATTTAGTTTTTAAACAAATTGAGGGTATTTATTTAGACTTTAGTGCTATTGCTAAAGGTTATTGTGTGGATGTAATTTCAGAAATGCTTAAAAACAATAATATTAATAATCACTTAATTGATATTGGAGGAGAAATGGTAGCAAGTGGAAAAAATGAAGTTACAAATCGTCCATGGAGAGTCGGATTAACGGATCCACTGAATTATGAATCTAATAGTTTTGTTTATAAGATTAAGCTTAAGAATTTAGCTTTGGCAAGTTCAGGAAATTACAGAAAATTTATATTAGATAAGAAAAGTGGTGAAAAGATAGTTCATACTATAAATCCCATAAATGGTAATGCATTTGCTACAAATATTTTGAGTACATCAGTAGTTGCTGAGGATTGTATTACTGCTGATGCTTACGCTACGTCTTTTATGGCAATGCCATTAGAAAAGTCTATCGAACTTATTTCAAAATTGAAAAATATTGATGCGATGATTACTTATTTTGATAAAAAAAAGAATATTCAGATTTTTACATCCAAGGGGTTTGATAAGCTTATTTTAAATTAATTTTTTACATATTGGAATTATTTCATTTTCAATAATACCATATTTTTTAATTTCAATTTTACTAAATTTTTTTGCATACGTATTTTGTTCTACATGAAATCCAATTCTTTCAAGTCTGTCAAAGTAATCTCTTCCATATATTCTCACGTGATCGTATTGCCCAAACTTTTCCATTCTGTCTTTTTTTGTTTTTATATTTAGATCTTCATATGTTTTCTTTTTTTTTAAATCTATAGGAACTTGTAAAATTGCTGTCCCATTTTTTTTTAAAACTCTAAACAATTCTTCCATAGCTTTTTTATCATCTTCTATATGTTCTAAGACATGATTGCAAAGAATAAAATCAAAAAAATTGTTTTCGAACGGCAGATTGCAGATGTCACCTTTGATATCTGCTAATGGAGAGTTTAGATCAAATGTCACATAGTTTTTCAGATTTAAAGATTTAAAGATTTTAAAAAAAGCTTGTTCCGGAGCTATATGTAAAATTTTATGATTAGAATTAAAAAATTCTGACTCATTTTTTAAATAAAGCCATAATAACCTATGTCTTTCTAGGGATAAAGTTCCAGGACTCAATGCATTAGGTCTTTGATTTATGTATCCATAAGGCAAGAATTTCCTGTAAGATTTATTATTAATAGGGTCATAAAACTTACTTCCTCTGAAATATAAATCAATAAGAGGTCTAAACACTTTACTCCAAAAAATTAATTTAGGTCTAGGAATTTTATTTATTAAAATTTTTATTAACCAATTCAATATTAATTATTTAAATTGGTTTTCTTCATCAGATTTAATACCTAATGAATCATATATATAATCAAAGGTTGAGAGTAGATTAGGCACTCCATTTATAATTGCAATGTTGTGTTCAAAATGTACACTGGGTAAATTATCTTCAGTTAGAATGGTCCAACCATCCTTCAGTTGATTTATTTTATAACTACCCATATTGATCATTGGTTCAATAGCTACAACCATTCCATCTTTAAATTTTTTACCAGAACCTCTTTTACCGTAATTTGGCATTTCTGGTTTTTCATGCATCTCTTTACCCAATCCATGCCCAACTAATTCTCTTACCACACCATATCCATTAAATTCGTTATGATACTGAATTGCATAACCTACATCTCCAACTCTATTACCTTTTTTAAATTCCGAGATACCTAAGTATAGAGATTCTTTTGCAACTTTTATTAATTTTTTTATATCTTCCTTAACTTCTCCTACCTCAAATGTGTAAGCGTGGTCACCATAATAACCATTCTTTAAAACTCCGCAATCAACTGATAAAATATCACCTTCTTTGACTTCTTGATTATTTGGAATCCCATGAACAACTTGCGAATTAGGACTAATGCATAAAGTATTGGGAAAATCATATAAACCTAAAAAACCTGGGACAGCATTGTGGTCTCTAATAAATGTTTCAGCCAACGAATCTAGATGAAGAGTGTTTATTCCAGGTTTAATTTCTTTAGCTAACATCCCTAAAGTTTTAGACACTAGTAATGCACTTTCTCTAATTAATTCAATTTCTCCGTTTGATTTAATTAAACTCATTTTTAAAAATCAGCATAAGCATTCTTGTATATTTCTCCACTTAAAATATTGTATATATCTTTTTCTAAGGTTTCTATTGGAAACTCTACAATTCTATTAATTTCTTTTCCATTTTTTTTTAAATATAAAAGTGGGTATATTATAAATTTCTAAATCTTTTTCTAAATTATTTGGGGTTGTTTTTTTCAATGTCATAGCTATTAATTCAAATTTATTTTCTTTAATTTTTAGAAAATCCATTAATTTAAAAAAAGCGGGAGAATCTCTTCTACTATCGCTACACCATGTACCCATAAATACGGTTATTTCAATATCATCCATCAAGGGCTTAATCTTGGCAGCAATATTTTTATCTAAAGAATAACTTTGGTAATTTTCTTTATACCAAGCGGAATGAGGTTTATAATTTAATTCCTCTTTTTTAAATAGACCTATTATATCTAAATATTTTTCTTCATTTGTGACATCTATTTTAGTTAATTTATCAGATTCCTTTTCAGGCTTTGGAGTTTTTGATTTACAAGAAAATAAAACACATATAAATATTATAAAAATTATATTTTTCATATTAATCTATTAAAGATTTTCCAGTCATTAATTTGGGCTTATCTATATTCATCAAATCTAGGACAGTAGGAGCAATATCAGCTAATATTCCATCAGAAACTTTTTTAATTTCTTTATCAATAATAATCACAGGAACCATGTTAGTTGTATGAGCTGTATTAGGCGAGCCGTCAGGATTTTTCATTATATCACAATTCCCATGGTCAGCAATTATAATTATAGAATACTGATTTTCTATTGCGCTATTAACGATTTCTTTTGAGCACACATCTACTGTTTCACAAGCTTTTATTGCTGCTGAAATATTTCCAGTGTGCCCCACCATATCTGGATTAGCAAAATTTAAGCATATAAAATCGGTTAAATTTTTATTAATTTCTTTTATTATTGAATTTTTTATATCAATGGCACTCATTTCAGGTTTTAGATCATAAGTAGCAACTTTAGGCGAAGGACACATTATCCTAGTTTCATTTTTAAAAGGTTTCTCTCTTCCTCCATTAAAGAAAAAAGTTACATGTGGATATTTTTCAGTTTCTGCAATTCTAATTTGAGTTTTGTTCTGTTTTTCTAATACTTCACCCAATGTGTTTACAATATTTTTAGAATCATAGATGACCTTTATATTTTCAAAAGATTCATCATAGTTAGTCATCGTAAGAAAATTTAACTTTAATTTTTTCATATTAAAATCAGGGAAATTCTCCTGTGTCAAAGCTTTAGTAAGTTGTCTTCCTCTGTCAGTTCTAAAATTAAAAAAGATAACATCATCATTATCACCTATAGTTCCCTTAGGATTTCCATTTTCATCAGTTATTACAATTGGTTCAATAAACTCATCGCTTATCCCATTATCATAGGACTCTTTAAGAGAATTTTCTATATTATTAGATTTATTTCCTAATCCTTTAGTTAAAAGATCATGAGTTTTTTTTATTCTTTCCCATCTATTATCTCTATCCATAGCAAAGTAACGACCTATAACAGAAACAATTTTTGCATTGGTGGATTTGATTTTATTATTTAATCTTTTGATGAATTTTAAACCAGATTTAGGATCTACGTCTCTTCCGTCTGTGAATACATGAATATAGATTTTTTTAATTTTTTTTTGCTCACAAATATCTAGTATCCCTTCTAAATGATTTATATGTGAATGTACTCCTCCATCCGATAATAGTCCTATTAAATGCAGTTTGTTATTTGATTTTTGAACTGATTCTAAACAGTTTTTTAAGTTTTTCTGATTTTGAAAAGAATTTTCTGTAAATGCAAGATTTATTTTAGCTAGTTCTTGATTAACTATTCTACCAGCTCCTAAATTAATATGTCCAACTTCACTATTTCCCATTTGACCTTTTGGAAGCCCCACACTTTCTCCAAAAGTTGTAAGCTTTGCAGATGGGTAGTTATCATATAGTGTATCTATAAACGGAGTGTTAGCTTTGTCTATTGCAGATACACTAGGGTCTAAAGCTATTCCCCACCCATCTAGAATCATTAAAATAATTTTTTTGGAAATTTTCAAAATGTGAAAATATTTATGTTTTAAAACAAAGATAATTATAATCGAAGGAATTAATTATTTTAAATATGGATTTATGTCTAAGATATATTCACTTTTATATTTTTCGATAAACTCTTCCGTAAAATATTCTGAACCTTTAATTTTACTTTTTTGAATTAGTTTTTTTAGATCAGATTTTAAAAATAAAGAAAGCATTTTCTTTGAAATTGGGGCATAACTAAAGTGCCAGGGTTCATGTTTAAATCCTTTTCTTTTTGGATTATCATTGTAGGTAATATAAAATCCAAACTTTTCAGAATTTAAATTAAGCCAATGTTTTATATTGTAAAAAATTCCATCTTTTTGAAATTTACTACTCATTAAAACATTTTTTTCTTCTGAATAGTTTTCGTCGATAATATCAATTTCTGTTCCCCAATGATGTCTCGATGTCCCAGGAATAGTTGAGTATTTTATAATTTCGTTAATCGCTTGAACTGGGTTTAAGGAATATTCGCTAGTGAATTTCTTAAATTTTTTATTCCATATAAATTTTTGTCTATCATATCCCCTGTGAGCCGATACTATTTTTAGTTTTATACCATCTTTTTTTGCTGCTTTTTTCATTTTCTTGAAAGCATAATATGTATTTTTTTCAAGCTTTATAGTATCCCCGATTAAATCAGGATTCTTAATTCCTTGAAGAATGTCTAAGTTCATATTAGTTTGAGAAAAATTAAAATTACTAATTATTATAAAAAACAATATTATTGAATATAAATTTAAATTCATTTTAATTTTTTATATAAAAAATAATGAAGGCCTATTCCGGCAATTTCATAACGAATTCCTAAATCTATGTAATTTAATTTTAAATAAAAATTTGCTGCTTTTTCTCTTGCATTCATCCAAATATTTTCAATCTTTAAATTTTTACAACGCTTTTCAGCTTCATTTAATATTTTGATTCCAATTCCTTTTTTTTGAAAATCCTCTAAAATACACATTCCTCTAAGTTGATAGCAATTGGTCAGATTTTTATAATTAGAGTTGTTTTTTATTAGAGAAACCCCACCAATTATTTTTTTACCTTTATAAGCTCCTATGTGAATAGAACTTTTTATGTTATCTCCATCAAATTTACAAAATTCGTAATTGGAATTATTTCTCAAAACCTTACTTCTCAAACCTAACAGTTCTGTTGATTTAACTTTTTTGATAAGAATATCCATCACTTATAAATTTAATAATATAATTTTAGTTAAAGTAAATATTCTTTAATAAATCATTAATATTATATTTGTAGTTAAGCGAGAGTAGCTCAGTTGGTAGAGCGTCAGCCTTCCAAGCTGATGGTCGCCGGTTCGAACCCGGTCTCTCGCTCTATTTATTTTATTGATGAAATATTTTTTTCTTTTTTTCTTTATCTGTAGTTTTTCATTCTCGCAATCTAATTATAGAACATGGATTAAGGGAAAAGTTTTATATAGAGATAGTAATGTGATTTCAGCTAATGTTATTAATAATACTTCCCAAGAAGCCACAATTACCAACGAAGATGGAGAGTTTGAAATTAAAGTTAAACTAAATGATAGATTGGTTTTTTCATCTGTTCAATACCAAATCCGTTCTTTAGTAATAAGTAAAGAGATCTTACAAAAAAGTAGAATAGTAATTGATGTTAATGAAAAAGTAACAGAGCTTGATGAAGTAGTTGTAGGACCTGAAAATACAGAAAAATTTCTTGACTTAAAAGAAGAAGAATTTAAAAAAATTGATTATAGTTTTGATAAATCAACAAGAATTGAAAATCAAATTTTACAGGCTGGCAGATTTAATAACGGAATTAACTTTATAAATTTATTTAAAGCAATAACTAAATCTAATTCGCAAGAAGAAGAATCAATTAGCCTTTCTTACACACCTAGCAATTTATTAAGAGAAGTTTACGATGACTCCTTTTTTATATCAAATTTGGGTATTCCAAAGAAAAAAATTCCTGAATTTTTATTGTTTTGTGATGAGAAATTTCCTTCAAAATTTTTATTTAAAAAAAGCAACGAATTTCAATTAATTGATTTTTTAGTTAAGCAAAGTGATAAATTTAAAAAAATACTCAAAAGAGGTTAAAACGATATTTTGTTTCCTTTTTTTGGGTTTACAAATTGTTTTTTCTCAAACTATTCCAGAATACAAATCTTTTAAAGGGGAAGTTGTAAATGATTCTTTAAATTTAAGTGGTATTCACATAATCAATAAGAATAGTGGAGCAAAATCAATAACAGATGAAAAAGGTTTTTTTAGTATTGGAGTAAAAAGAAATGACACAATAATTATTTCTTCTATTCAAATAAAACCTCATTTAATTGTAATTAATTCCAAAGTTTATAAACAAGACTTGGTAAAGGTTTATGTGGAGCCTTTTATTAATCAATTAGATAATGTAGAAGTAAAACCACATAATTTAAGTGGAAACATGTTAAATGATATGCTAGATTCAGGTGTTAAAAATCCAATAAACTTTAATGATGTAGGAATACCTGGCTTTGAGGGAAAAAGAGAAGAAAAAATAGTTTCTGAAACAACCCTTTTACTGCAGACTCTTTTACTTCCAATTTCTGGAGGCTTAGATATAGAGGCAGTTTACAAACATTTGTCAGGATATTATAAAGAACTTAAAAAAATAAGATTATTAGACAAACAATATGTTGCTATCGTTAGTATAATGGAGTTTTATGGACTAATCTTTTTTATAAATAATTTTAATTTAGAAGAAGAAGAAGTTTATGAATTTGTTTTAGGAGCCTTGGAAAATACTAATATTGAAGAAGATTTCAGAACTTTAGATCACTCACTTGTTTTAAAATCACTTGAAGACTATTATAAAACTATTAGCGATGAAAAAAATTAGTTTATTAATTATTTGGTTTTTTTTAGTTGGATCAAATACTCACAAGTATTATGTAAGTACAAGCCTTTATGAATTTAAAGAAGATACAAGTTCTCTTCAAATTACAATTAAAATTTTCAAAGATGATTTTATCAATTTAATTAATGAAAAGTATGAAATAGATTTAGGTACAAATCAGAATCTAAACTCAAAAGAAATTAAAGAATTGATTAATAAATATCTAACATCCAATGTATTTATATATTTTGATGACAATAAATATGAGCCATTTTACTTAGGTTTAGAAGAAAACAAAGAAATGTTTATTTTTTATATGGAAATCGAGAACCTTCCATATTTTAAAAAAATTCAATTAAAAAACACTATTCTATTTGATTTATTTGAAAAACAACAAAATATAATTCATTTAAAAAAAGGAATTAAAAAAAGGAGCTTCATTTTTAGAAAAAAAAGTTCTAATGCTTCATTTGAATTTTAAACTTTTTCATTAATTTTAACAATCAAAATATTAAAATGAAAACTATAAATATCAAACTAGTATTACTCTCATTAATGATTTCATTTACAGGGTTTTCTCAGGAAAAATCTGATGAAACTAAACAAAAAGGACATTTGAATTTAAATAAATTTAGACAAATGTACCAGGAATTTTCTTCTCCTAATATGTTTAGAACTGCTGCTGGAGCTCCAGGACCCGCTTATTATCAACAACAGGCAGATTATAAAATGGACATTGAGTTAGATGATAGAAATAAAAAAATATATGGAAGTGAAAGTATTATTTACACGAATAATTCACCAGATAACTTAGAATATTTATGGGTTCAATTAGATCAAAACGTAAGAAAGAAAGATTCTCCTTCTTTAGAAAAAGATGGTAATGGTGCTAGACCATTTTATCGACCTTCTGGATTTACTGATCAATTTTTAAATGATCCATTTGATGGGGGTTTTAATATTGAATACGTAAAAGATGAAAACGGAAAACCTCTGTCCTTCATCATAAATCAAACAATGATGAGAATAGACTTGCCTGAAGTTCTAAAAAGTGGAGAAAAGGTTTCGTTTTCTATAAAATGGTGGTATAATATTCAGGATCACGTAAATCAAGACGGTAGATCTGGTTATGAAAGTTTTAAAAGTGACGGCAATCGTTCTTATATTATCGCACAATTTTTTCCTAGAATGGCAGTTTATAATGAGATTGAAGGGTGGCAAAATTATCAATTTTGGGGTGATGGGGAATTTGCTTTACCATTTGGTAATTATGAAGTAAAAATTACTGTTCCCTCGGATCATATTTTAGATGCAACAGGAGAATTACAAAACCGAAAAGAAATTTTTTCTAAAGAAATGATGAAAAGATTTAATAAGGCAAAAAAATCTTATGATAAACCTGTCTTAATAGTTAATCAAAGTGAAGCAGAACAGGCAGAAAAAAGTTTTTCTACTAACAAAAAAACTTGGCATTTTAAGGCTCAAAATGTAAGAGATTTTGCTTTTGCAACATCCAGAAAGTTTATTTGGGATATGATGGCCGTCAAGATTGGAGATAGAGATGTAATGGCTGTATCAATGTATCCTAAAGAGGGAAATCCATTATGGGAAGATTATTCAACAATCGCTGTAGCTGAAACTTTAAAAACTTATTCAGATTATACTTTTGATTATCCTTACCATAAAGCTATTTCAGTACACGCAAAACAAATTGGAATGGAATATCCAATGATTTGCTTCAATTTTGGAAGACCTAATATTGATGGTTCTTATTCAGATGATGTTAAATTTGGAATGATTGGTGTTATTATTCACGAAGTTGGTCATAATTTTTTCCCAATGATAGTTAATAACGATGAACGTCAATGGGCATGGATGGATGAAGGAATTAATACTTTTGTTCAATATATAACTGAACAAAAACTTGGAGAAGATTATCCTGAAATCATATATCCATTAAAAGAATTTCCCTCTGATAGAGGCCCAGCTAATTTAATTACAAGGTATATGAGTGTAGACCAAAATTTTTTAGCTCCTATTATGTCCAACCCTGAAAACGTATATAGCCTTGGTCCTAATGCTTATGGTAAACCAGCTACTGCTTTAAATATTTTAAGAGAAACTATTATGGGTAAAGAGCTTTTTGATCATGCTTTTAAAACCTACTCAAAACGTTGGATGTTTAAGCACCCAACACCAGAAGACTTTTTTAGAACAATGGAAGATGCTTCTGCGGTTGATTTAGATTGGTTCTGGAGAGGTTGGTTTTATACTACAGATTATGTAGATATAGGAATAAAAGAAGTAAATCAATTTTATGTTTCGTCAAAACCTGGGACAGAAATGATTAAAATGATGGAAGAAAGAGGTGTTCCAATGAACAGGTTAAGAGGTTTGGTTTATTTAGAAGATTTTAAAAATGATACTGAAAACTTAAAAGAAGGAAATCCTTTAGAAAATTCTAAATTATTGAGTAATTATTTAAATGAAAATTTCAGTAAAGAGGAAGTAGCAAGTTTAAAAATTCCTAAATATTTTTATGAGATAGTTTTTGACAAACCAGGTGGTTTAGTAATGCCCATAATTGTTGAATATGAGTACGAAGATGGGACTAAAAAGAAAATCAAGTATCCTGTTCAGGTTTGGAGAAAGAATGACAATGAAGTTAGTAAATTAGTGACTTCAGATAAGAAAATTATAAATATAAGTTTAGATCCAGATTTGGAAACAGCAGATATTGATACATCTAATAATTCATGGCCTAAAAAACAAGATGATTCAGAATTTGATAAGTTTAAAAATAAAATAAAGGGATAAAATATAAAATTTAATGGTTGGTTAAACTAATCTCCTATTTTTCTATCTTTAACTTAAAGAATTAAATATGCTTTTATTTATTAGTGGTCCTGAAATTCTTTTTATTGGACTTATTGTTTTACTTGTTTTTGGAGCCGATAAGATTCCTGAAATTTCAAAGGGACTAGGTAAGGGAATTCGTGTTGTTAAAGATGCAACTGAGGAAGTAAAAAGTGAAATTAAAAAAAGCGCTAAAACTAAAGGCATTGATACAGAATCCCTGAAAAAAGATATAGATAGCGTAAAAGAAAATATTGAAGATTTAGGAGGTTCTATAAAAAGAAATCTCTAAATTTTTCTGCATATTGACAATCCATCTCTTACAGGAAGTATTATATTTTCTATTCTTTTGTCGTCATTTATAAGATTATTAAATTCTATTAACTTTTTTGTTACAAAATCATTATTATGAGCTTTTATTACCTTTCCGCTCCACAAAACGTTATCAACAATTATTAATCCTCCAGAATTAACTTTATCTATGATTAAATGAAAATATTCAATATAGTTTTCTTTATCAGCATCTAGAAAAACTAAATCAAAGGTCTTATTGATTGTTGGTATAATTTCTAAAGCATTTCCTACATGTTGATTTATTTGTTTTGCAAACCCTGATTTATCAAAAAATTTATTTTGAATTTGTTGAAGTTCTTCATTTATATCAATAGTATCTATTGTCCCACCCACGTCCAGTCCCTCTGCTATACATAAAGCGGAATATCCGGTATAGGTTCCAATTTCTAAAACCATTTTTGGTTTTAGAATTTTTGAAATAATAGATAAAATTCTACCTTGATAACTTCCACTTAACATTCTTGGATTAAGAACTTTTAAATTAGTTTCTTTATTTAATTCTTTTAGTAAAAGGGGCTCTTGTTGAGAAAATAACTCCACATAATCCAAAATCTTTTGATCTATAAATTCATTCATTTTTTTGGTTTTGCATATTTATACCTGTCAATCAGAGAGGGTAGCGCATAACCATCTAATCCATTTATAGCGACAGATTTAGCTTTATCTAATTGAAGCCATCCGTCCTTATTTAAGTATTCATTTTCAAAGTAAATATCACTTATCTCTGCAACCATTAACAACGTATCATTCTCTTTAATTTCATATTTATTTAAGTACTTACAACCAAGTTTTATTTTAGAGCTTTTTACAAACGGTGCGGGAAATCCATTTAAATATTCTGATTCAAATTTAGTCATGTCAAATTCTGAAACTTTAGATGGATATCTAGCAGAAGTATGGTGGGCATCTTCTATGTCGTTTACATGAATGTGATTAACGGTAAAAAACTTATTAGATAAGATATTTTTATAACTGTCTCTAGGTACAGTTGTAGGGCGGACAATAAAACCTAGTAATGCTGGATTACTTCCCAAGTGAGTTATAGAACTAAACACGGCAAGATTAAGGATGTCTTCATCAGATGAGGTTCCAATTAGATTAGCCGATTTGTATCCAGTACAACTATTTATAAGATTTAATCTAAAAATCTTATCCATTGAATTTATTTGGGATTTAGAAAAGTGTTTCATGATTTATATTAAAATAATGTTACCAAAAATATTAAATGAAATTAACTTAAATTAAATATATTATACCGATTAACTAACTATTTAAATTATAATTTATATTTTGACATAAATTATTATAAAATGAATTTCAAATTTCTTATACTTTACATACTTCTTTTAGGTTTTATATCCTGTAATAAATCAAATAATATAGATAAGCCTAATGTAATTTTAATAATGTCTGATGACCTGGGTTATGAAGCCATTGGTATTAACGGAGCTAATGAATATAAAACACCTATTTTAGATTCTTTGGCTAGAAATGGAATTAACTTTAATAATGCCTATTCTCAGCCGTTGTGTACACCATCAAGAGTAAAAATCATGACTGGAAAACCGAATTATTTAAACTATGAATATTTCACCTATTTAAATCCAAATGAAAAAACTTTTGGAAATCTTTTTCAGGACAATGGATACAAAACAACTGTAGTTGGAAAATGGCAATTAAATGGTGTTCAGTATGATTTGGAAAATAATCAAGATTTGGATAGACCTCATAAAAGTGGTTTTGATGAGTATTGTTTGTGGTGGTTAAGAGAACAAAACCAAAGGTTTGCTGATCCTTTAATTATTCAAAATGGTATAGAGCTTAAAAAAGATATTGATGATTATGGACCTAATATTTTTACTGATTTTATAGTTAATTTTATTGAAAACAATAAAGATGACCCTTTTTTTATCTATTATCCAATGGCTTTAGTTCATGATCCATTTCGTCCAACACCTTATTCTGATGATTGGGATAATAGAGAAGACAGAAATAAAGGTAATAATGAAATCTATTTTTCTGATTATATAAATTATACTGATAAAATTGTAGGTAAAATAGCTGCTACCCTAAATAAAAATAATTTAGATAATACAATTTTAATTTTTATTGGAGATAATGGAACTGACACTCAAGTTATAACTCTAAATAATGATAATGAAATAAGAGGAGCTAAAGGCTCCACAATTAAATACGCTTCAAATGTTCCAATGATAGTAAATTGGAAAAAAAATATAAAAAAAGGTTTTAAGAGTGATGCATTAATTGATTTTACAGATTTTTATGCAACATTTGAAGATATTTTAAATGTTAAAAAAACAGAGTCATATGGAAAAAGTTTATTGCCTTTGTTTAATAATAAAGACTATAATGAAAGAGAGATTTTAATCACCTATTATAATCCAATGTGGGGAGCAAACAATCCTGATATCAAAAAAGGAGTTTATGCCCAAAATAAAGAATACAAATTATATAAGAAAGGAGAGTTTTTTAATTATTCAAAAGATTTGTATGAAAAAAAACAAATATTAATTAGTGATCTTACTGTGAGTGAAAATGAAATTTATAATACTTTAAAAGAATCTTTAGATACTATTCCAAATTTACCAAAGTATAATCATAATAATTGGATAGAAAAAGGGATAGAAGTTAAACAAAGTGGAAAGTTTACTAAAACATGGGGATTAATCAAAAAATAGCTAACAGTCTTTTTCTAATTAGAATAATATGTTTTGTTTCATTTTGAATACGTTGGTAGTGAATTAGATGATAACGGATATTTATTAGAACCATTTGCATTAATTCCTATAGGATGGTTAATTATGTCTTTGGCTCTATTGTTTTATATTTATGGGAATTAAAAAAAAATAAGCCTCATTTGAGGCTTATTAATAAATTATTTTAAAGAAGAATTAGCCTTTTTTATCGTCTCCACTTCCTTTTTCATCTTTATCTCCTTTACTGCTTCTACAGTAATCCATAACTTCTTTTAAAAGTTTGTGCGATTCAATTTCTTTACTAAACACATTTTTATCATTGTCTAACAGTAAAATAGTCAAAGGGAAATTTAATTTAGGTTTATTTTCTTTGGTTTTTTCGTTCTTTTCAAAATAAGCTTTTATTTGAGAATGAATTTCTTTTCTGTCATTTCCTGAAATTACAGAATCATCACCCATTGTGTAAGAAAGTGGGTATTGAAACTTAAAACATGGTCCTCTTTTTTTCTTATCGTCCTTACCGCTTTTATCTTTTTTATCACCCCACCCATCTTTATTGTCTTTTGCGGATTCTAGTGGTCTTCCGCTTGTAGAAAAATATTTATTATCGTTTCTCTCATAATCAAGTTCAAAATCAAAAAAGTCCCAGCTTTTCATTTCAACTTCATAACCTAACTCAGGAGCTAACTCAGCTAGACGTATAATATCGTCAGGCATATTAAAATCTAGACTACTAATTGCAGCTTTAGGAAGATCATTTTTTGAGACCTTGATTCTATTTTCGTCTTCAATAATTGCTTCAATTAATTCATCGTCAGACATCACTTCAGAATTTTCGCAGGACAAAAATATAAGAGGGAATACAAGAGTGTAAAGAAATATTTTTTTCATAATCAATAATTTATATTAAATGTTTAACAATTATATTATTAAAAGAAAGCAAAACTTACTCAAATATAAGTTTTTTATTCAAAATTTAAAATAATATTTTAATACACTTAATTTATTATCTTGCGTTTCATGTTTAAAAAAACCTTTTTATTATTTTTTTCTTTATTATTTTTTCTTTCAATATTTTCTCAAAAATCATCTGGTATTAAGGAAGAGTTTCCGATTTTCCCAGTTTGTAAGTTAATTCCTTCAAAGCTTCAAAAAAAATGCTTTGAAGAATCAATACAAGAACATGTGGATAAATATTTTATTTTTCCTGAAATTGCTATTGATTTAGGTCTTCAAGCCGTTGTTAATGTTTTGTTTAATATTAACGAACAGGGTATTGTTAGTGATATAAATCCAATCTGCAATCTAGTAGGGGTTAAGTTTGATGATAAAGATGCATTATTGTCGGCAAATCAATTATTTGAGAATGCTGCAGTTAAGATTATTTCACAACTCCCTAAAATGCTTCCTGGAAAAATAAATGATACATTAAGTTCTTTTTCTTATAAAATTCCAATTACTTATAAAATACCCGTCAAAAAAAATAACTCAAACTTAGTTTTTCCGTTAGATAGTGTTGAGTGGGCTCCTTTATTTCCTGGATGTGAGGAAATGAATTCTGATGGATCTAAAACATGTTTTAAGAAAAAAGTGCAGAACCATATTGAAAAATATTTAAGATATCCAAAAAAAGCGAATAAAACAGAAAAAGATGTGGTAGTATTTATCGAAATATTAATCGAAAATGATGGTGTTATTTATGATTTAACTTCGCTAGGTCCTAATCTTTTTAGACAGGAGGCAGAAAGGGTAATTAAAAAACTACCTTATTTTGAACCAGCGTTAAATAATGATATCCCTGTTGCGGTTTCATATACAATACCAATATTATTTAAAAAAACGAAAAATAAATAATGAAAAATATAAAAAATCACAATGGTTGGATAAAAGCTCTATTGTCTTTTTTCTTACTTTTTGTTCCTCAACTATTAGCAGGTTTATTGTTGTTCTTAGCTGGGTATGATCTTAATAAAATATCAAGCGGATCAGTTGATTTAAATACCATGATAATTTTAGAATATTACATGATATTTTTTATGTTTATTCTTTTATGGTTATTTATGAGGTTTATTGACAAGCAACCTTTAATAGAAATAGGATTACAGACCAAAAACAGGTTAAAAGAATTTAATTATGGCATTTTTTTAGGTTTTATTATTATGGGTGTTGCCTTTTTATTTTTATTGTCTATTAATGAAATAGTATTTGTTAATTATTCATTTAATTTAAATAAGATTTTATTATCTATTGTATTATTTGCAGGTGTATCTATTTTTGAAGAAGTCATTTTTAGAGGATATTTATTAAAAAATTTACTAGAATCTTTTAACCCATATATTGCCTTATTTATTTCCTCTATTTTCTTTTCTCTTATACATGGGTCTAATCCAAATGTGACTTCACTTGGATTATGTAATATATTTTTAGCAGGATTTTTTTTAGGAGCATCTTATGTTTTTACGAAAAACTTATGGTTTCCAATAGCTCTCCATTTTAGTTGGAATTTTTTTCAATCTATGTTTGGATTTAAAGTTAGTGGACTAGATTCTTATTCAATAATTGATTTTACAATTCCTCAAAATAACATGTTAAATGGAGGTGAATTTGGCTTTGAAAGTTCTTATTTATCTATAATTGTATTGATTTTCGGTACTTTTATTGTATGGAATTATTTTAAAAAAAAAATTATTGAAAAAAATTGAATTTATTATTTTTAAAAAGGGTCATTAACTCAGTTGGTTCAGAGTGTTACCTTGACAGGGTAGAAGTCACTGGTTCGAATCCAGTATGACCCACTAAATTTAAAACTATGCACAAAAAAATATATTTATTTTTTCTGATTCTATCTTTTATAAGTTATTCTCAGAATTTTGACAAACAAATTAATAAATTGTCTTCTAACTATGAATCTGATATAATTGAACTCAGACATTGGTTTCATGAAAATGCAGAATTGAGCAATAGAGAATTTAAAACTGCAGAAAAAATAGCTGCAGAATTAAAGAAAATCGGTTTAAGCCCTCAAGTCGGCGTAGCAAAAACTGGAGTTGTTGCTGTTATTAAGGGAGGAAAGCCTGGTCCTGTTGTAGCTTTAAGAGCAGATATTGATGGTTTGCCAGTAAAGGAACGAGCAGATTTGCCTTGGAAGTCTAATATGATTGGAGAATATAACGGAGAAACTGTCCCTGTTATGCATGCATGTGGACACGACACACATACTGCTATTTTATTAGGAACTGCCAAAATACTTTATGAATTAAAAGATCAAATCCCTGGTACTATTAAATTTATTTTTCAACCAGCAGAGGAAGGTGCTCCATCTGGTGAAGAGGGTGGTGCTGAACTTATGGTTAAAGAAGGAGTTTTAAAAAATCCAGATGTAGATGCTATTTTTGGACTTCATATTTGGTCTCAAATTGGAGCTGGGCAAGTTCATGTGAGACCAAAAGGAATAATGGCAGCAGTAAACGAATTTAGAATAGATATCGAAGGAGTTCAAACTCATGGGTCAACACCATGGACTGGAGTTGATCCAATAGTTACTGCTTCTCAAATGATAAATTCAATACAAACTATAGTTAGTAGAAATATGCCTCTTACAGAAGCAGCAGCAGTTGTAACAATCGGAAGTATTCATGGTGGAGTTAGAAGCAATATTATTCCTGAAAGTTTATATATGTTGGGAACTATTAGGACTTTAGACGAGGAAATGAAAAAAATAGTTTTAAAGAGACTCGAAGATATTGTTTCAAATATTGCAGAGGCCAATAATGCCAAAGCAAAAATCACATATCAAGTTAGTTATCCTATTACATATAATGATCCTGATTTATATGAACTAATGCTACCTTCACTGAAAAGAATTAATGGTTCAAACAATGTAAACTCAATGAATGCAATTACAGGTGCGGAAGATTTTTCTTTCTTTCAAGAAAAAGTACCTGGAATGTATTTCTTCATAGGTGGTGCTAAAAAAGGTTCAGATCCGTTAAGTGCCGCCCCACATCATACACCTGATTTTTATGTTGATGATTCAGCTATGTTAACAGGCTTAAAATCAATGACAACATTGGCCTTAGATTATTTGATTAAAAACAAATAAATTTCAGTTATTCCATAGGCGGAATTCTATTTTTAGTTTCTTTTTCATAAGCGAAACCTAATTGATATAATTTATTTTCACTAAAAGAGGGGCCTATGAAAGTCAAATTAGTAGGAATACCAGATTCTCTGTAGCCCATAGGAACTGTTAAACATGGATAATGTGCAGCGGCAGCATAGGCTGCATGATAGTTGTTTATAGATAAAATTACATCTAAATTGAATTGTTCTAAAGGAACTAAAAAATATCTTTGTCCTTCTTTTTTTAATTTAACTTTTAATATTTTAAAATCTTCTTCAGAGGTTTTGTCAGAGACTATTCCTTCAAATATACCCTGTCCATAGGGTGCTCTTTTTATACTGTCTTTTAAATTAAAATTTATGATATCAGAAATGTTTTTTACTTCCATATTATTTTTGGCATATTTAAATAAATATTCAGGTAATTCTTTTTTCATGTCAACATCTAAAATTTTTCTAAAACCAGAAAAATCAATTTTTGGGGGTGTAAACTCTATTATTATTCCACCAGCTTCTTTAATATCTTTAATTGCTTTTTTATAAATCGGCTCGTTCAATAAACTTTTAAATACTCCGAATCTTTTACCAGTTAGAGAAGCGTTTATTGTTTTTTCGAAATCAATATCTATCTTTTCTTTTGAATAGTTATCATTTTCGTCGTAGCCCATGATACTATTAAAAACAATCATGTTATCAATAATGTTTTTAGTCATAGGACCTGAAGTATCTAAAGTACTTGAAATAGGAACAATTCCAGTTCTGCTTACAAGACCTATAGTGGGTTTGAGTCCAACAATCGAATTTAAAGAGGAGGGGGAAAGAATAGATCCAGATGTTTCAGATCCTAACGCTACTGAAGATAAATTAGCAGAAATTGCCACACCACTTCCTGAGCTAGAACCACCTGATTCAAATTCTTTTCTTCCATAGGGGTTTAATGTTTGCCCTCCTATTGCACTGTAACCAAGAGGGCATCCGGTGCAAAAATAATATGCCCATTCACTTAGATTAGTTTTACCTAAAATTAAACCTCCATTTTCTTTTAATTTTTTTACTACATAAGAATCTTCAGCTATATTATCTTTTAATAAGGCAGTCCCTGCCGTTGTGGGTAATCCACTAAAGTTAATGTTATCTTTTAGAAGAATTGGTATTCCATGAAGAGAGTAAATAGATTTTGGTTTTTTTTTATCTTTTTCTCGTGCTTCTAAAATTATATTTTCATTTAATGAAATAATAGAATTTAAGTAGGTGTTTTTATTGAATTCAATTTTTTTAATTCTATATAGATAAAACAGAGCGAGCTTTTCATATGTAAGATCTCCAGAAATTATTAGTTTTTGAATTGATGGAATATCTTTTTCAATAATTAATGGTTTTAAATTTTGGTATTCATTTTCAGAAAAATCTTCCAAATAAATATTCAGATTACCATACCAATTATTCTTATCGTTATACTTCGATTGAATCAATTTAAACTGCATTCTATCTATAGCATGGTTTTGATTTGATTTGATTTCAGAAGATTCGTCATAGGAAATCCATTGTTTGTTATTTGGATTATTGCAACCTATGAATAATAAAAAAATGACAAAATTTAAAATATAATTTTTCATAAAATTTTTCGTTTTGGTTTGTTAACTAAGTTATTTAAAAAGTATTTAAGATATTTAATTACTATAAAAAACTTACTTTTAACAATAAAATGTTTAAAGTTTATGAAGATTCAAAGCAAAATAGAGAATATTTTTTCAATCGTTTTTTCTGAAAAAATCATAAAAATTGTTGAAAAATATATTTTATATCTAGCTTCTATTGGTTTTGTAGTTCACTTATCTCTCATTTTTTTAAATAATTATAATTTAATTGATTTAGCAATTATAGAATCTAACTTGCTTTCTAATCCAATATCAGCTTTATACACTCCTTTTTCATTTATTTTAGTCTACGAAGCTTTTTTGTTAATTTATTATATACCAAGATCTTTTACCACTGCAGTTGGTAAACAATATGAAATAATATCTTTAATTGTCATTCGTAAAATTTTTGGAGATATACCTTTAATAGACTTGAATGCTAATTGGATTGAAAATTCTAACAACCTTCAATTGATATATGATTTAGTAGGTATTCTTATAATATTTTTTCTAATTTACTTGTTTCGAAGAACTAAAGATAACTTAGCAGTTAAGTCTGTTTCAGAAAAGTTAGATCGATTTATTGCATCAAAAAAACTAGTTAGTATTGTTCTGTTGCCCATTCTATTGTTGATTATTTTTATTAGTTTTTTTAGTTGGTATAATGGTGTTTTTATTAATGAATCATTTGATGCAAATATTAACTATTTATTTTTTAATGAATTTTTTACTCTATTAATTTTAGTTGATGTTTTTATTTTACTTCTTTCCTTTCAATACACAGAAAGATATAGTCAGTTAATTAGAAATACAGGATTTATAATTTCTACAATATTACTCAGGCTATCTTTTTCTGCAACTGGACTAGCTAGTATCACTTTGATAATTTCAGGAATAGTTTTTGGACTTTTGATATTAATGATATATAATTTAATTGAAAAAGAATAATTTTAAATATGATTTACTATATCTTCCATTTTCATTCCTCTTGATCCTTTGATTAGAATATTTTTTTCTATTATTTTTTTATCAAATATTTCTTTTATTAAACCCTCTTTGTCTTTAAAAAACAAAACTTTATTACTTTCTTTTTTAAGCTTATAAAATTCATTTCCAACAAGAAAAGTTTTATTATTTTCTTTTTCTAAACGATTAATTATTTCTTCATGTTCTTTATTGGAGTACTGTCCAAGTTCAAACATATCACCTAAAATCAAAGCTTTTGATCCTTCTAATTTTAAAAACGAATCAATAGCTAAATTCATGCTAGTAGGATTCGCATTATATGCATCTAAAATTATTTTTTTATCATTATTAAACAAAACTTCAGATCTGTTATTTTTTGGAATATAACTTTCTATTGCATTTTTAATTGAGCTGACATTAATATCAAAATATAAACCTAAAGAAATTGCCGCAGCTATATTAGTGAAGTTATAGTCGCCAATTAAATTACTGTTGATTTGAACTTTTTCGTAGAAAACTGAGATGAAATCTCCCAGATTATTTTTTTTAAACATATAGTTCGCATCATTTTTTATTCCAAATGTTATCGAGTTGGATTTAATAAAATTGATTTGTTCTATATCACTTGTATTTATTAGAATTGGTTTTTTATTTTTTATTAACCAATTATACAATTCAGATTTGCCTTTTATTACACCATTTACTCCTCCAAATCCCTCTAAATGTGCTTTTCCAAAATTAGTTATATATCCTAAATCTGGTTTAATTAAGTTTGTTAAAAATGCTATTTCTCCTATATGATTAGCTCCCATTTCTATTATCGCAAATTCAGAATCTTTTTTGATTTTCAGTAAAGTAAGGGGAACTCCAATGTGATTATTTAAATTACCTAATGTGGAGATCGTTTTAAATTTTTTTTTTAATACTCCATCTATCAGTTCTTTTGTAGTTGTTTTCCCATTGCTTCCAGTTAAAGCTATAATGGTTGTTTTTTTTAATTTAGATCTATGATAAGTTGAAAGTAATTGTAGGGAATTTAAAACATTATCAACTTTTATAAATTTAGCATTATTTAAACTATTATTGTCTACAACGACTTGTTTTGCTCCTTTTAATAGAGCTTCGGATGCATAATCATTTCCATCAAAATTATTACCCTTTAAACAAAAAAAAAGGTTTCCTTCTTCAATTGACCTTGTATCAGTTGAAACTCCATTACAATTTAGAAATAATTCATATAATTGATTGATTGTCATTTCTTAAAAATAATGAATTAAGAGAACAATAAATGTATGTCTGAAAAAATTAAGCCAACAAGGAAACTATCTTTTTCTTGGTTTTGTTGAATTTCTAGTGTCTCCTAAATAAGACATTGCACATCTAAACCCAATAAAGTTAGTAGTCATATTGCCTGGCAAGTATCTTCTTTGGGCTGGATCAAGATAATAAGCTCTATCTAACCAAGAACCACCCTTAAATACTCTAGCTTCATCATTAATTAATGTAGTTCTTTCTTCACCTCCATCTTCTTCTGATGGAGCGTTATACATTCGAGAATAATCACCTTCAATTTGAAAGTCCCTTACTGATCCTCTGTCTCCGTCATTAAAATCTCTATTATCTCCGGTTGAGTAATTGACTCTTTGTTGTTTAGTAACATCTTCGGTGCTAAGAACTTCTTCTAAAAGAGATCCTGGTAAAGCGTTATAACTAGCATTTTCCTCATTAATAGTTACCGTTTTTCCATTTTCATCAATTACAGCTTGCTTATACTGATTTCCTCTATAGTAATTAAAGTCATTTGCATCCTCATCAATAATAGGTCTATATACATCTGCAACCCATTCTGCAATATTGCCTGCCATTCCGTATAATCCGAAATCATTTGGAGGGTATGCTCTAACATTAGTTGTTATACCTGATCCTGTTTCTGACCAGCCAGCAATACCACCATAATCACCATCGGATAATTTAAAATTGGCCAACTGATCACCAACATTTTTTTTCTTTCCAGATCTAGTGTAATCCCCGTCCCATGGAAATTTTTTCTTTCCTCGGTAAACATTATCTTTAGAAATCTCACTTAATGCTAGTGCAGCATATTCCCATTCTGTTTCTGTAGGTAATCTGTACTCAGGTAATAAATCTCCATCTGCTCTGGTAGAATATTTAACTTTTTCTTCACCTTCTTCATTTGTTTCTTTTGCCTTGTCACCCGCAAGTGAATTCATTTTTCCACCATATGCATTTTCGGGATCTTTTAAATATTGCTCTGTATTGAATGTATATCCATCAGAAATACTATCAGGCATTTTAGCTCCTGGTCTAATATATCCTTTAGATTCTAAAATTATCTCATTTACCCTATCTGTTCGCCATTTGGCAAAATTTACCGCCTGTTGCCATTTTACTCCTACAACGGGGTGATTTTGAAAAGCAGGATGTCTTAAATAATTATTCACCATATCTTCATTAAAACCTAACGGGTTTCTCCAAACTAGAGTATCTGGTAGAGCAGCTTTGTATATTTCAGGAAAATTTTCTGAAAAAATTCCTTCCATCCAGTACAAATACTCTCCATACATTTCATTAGTAACTTCAGTTTCATCAATAAAAAAAGATCTAACATATTGTTGTGTAGGGGTATTGTTCCAGTCATGCATTACATTGTCTTTAACATTACCTTTTGTAAAAGTTCCACCTTCAACAAAAACCAAACCAGGACCAGCAGGCTGACCTTTAAATGCCTTTTTACTCTGGAAACCACCATCTTTTGATTTCATACTCCATCCAGTAGCTTGTGAACTATCCTTTCCGCTTTTCATTGAATTTCTGTTACATCCTGTAACAATTAATGTAGTTAACAAGAATAATGAGAATCTAAATAAATTGTATTTTTTCATATTATAAATATGTGTTCTTACCTATTTCAACTTGCAAGATAGCAAATAGTTTAAAAAAAATAATTATTTTAATTAAAACAACTAAAAATAATATTTATATATATTTAACGTTTAATAATTATGAACAAAAACACACTACTTTTATTTTTCACATTTTTAGTATTTAATTACAATTTTTCTCAAGACAGAAGAGTGATAACTACAGCTGTTCCATTTTTAATGATTTCTGCTGATGCTAGAGCATCAGGACTTGGTGAACAAGGCGTAGCAACTACACCAGATGCATTTTCTCAGCATTGGAACCCTTCTAAATATGTTTTTTCAGAAAATCTTTCAGGAATTGGAGTTAGTTATACACCTTATTTAAGTAAATTAGTTAGTGATGTTTTTCTAGCTAATATTAATTATTTTAATATTATAGACGAGAGAAGTTCTTGGTCAGCAAGTTTTAAATATTTTAGTTTAGGAGATATTGATATCATCCAAAATCCTCAAGACATTCCGCTTTTAGAAAATCCAAATGAATTTACCTTAGATGCTTCATATTCTTTAAAGTTAAGCGATTACTTTGCTTTGGCAGTTACCGGAAGGTTTCTAATGTCTGATGTTAAATTGCAATCAGTTGATTCCAATTCTGATTCTGCAAGCTCTTTTGCAGTAGATATTTCAGGTTTTTATCAATCCGATGAAAAATCCTACAATAATTTTAATGGTATTTTAAGAGCTGGTTTTAATATATCGAATATTGGACCTAGAATGAAATATGAGGAATTAGGTAAAAATAATTATATCCCTACAAACCTTAAGCTAGGAACTGCGTTTGATTTTATTTTTGATTCATCTAATAAAGTTTCAGTTAATTTAGAATTAAATAAATTACTTGTTCCCTCTCCAAGTTTGCCTATTTATAATTCTAATGAAGAAATCATTGGCTACAATCAAGTTGATGTAAACTTTTTAAGTGGAATTTTTAAATCCTTTGGTGATGCGCCTGGAGGTTTTAGTGAAGAGTTAAAAGAGCTTACAGTGGCCTTAGGTTTAGAATATTTATATAATGATTCGTTTGCTATTAGAGTAGGTTATTTTAATGAAAACGAAAATAAAGGTGCTAGAAAATATATAACTTTTGGTACTGGTTTTAAAATTGATGAAATTAATATAGATCTATCTTACCTTTTATCAACTTCAAGCGTGATTAGTCCATTAGAAAACACTCTAAGGTTTTCATTTACCTATAATTTTTATTAATAATATAATTTGTTTTTAATTTTAAACAATTGTTTAGTTATATTAACTTTGCATTATAATTTCATTGAATTTATGGATGAAATTAATTTTAATTATTTAAAATGAAGGAGATTACTAAAGAGACGTATTTGAAATGGTATGAAGACATGCTTTTTTGGAGAAAATTTGAAGACAAACTAGCAGCAGTTTATATTCAGCAAAAAGTTAGGGGTTTTTTACATCTTTATAATGGTCAAGAGGCAGTCTTAGCAGGGGCTCTTCATGTTATGGATTTGACAAAAGATAGAATGATTACAGCATATAGAAACCATGTTATGCCAATAGGAATGGGCGTAGATCCTAAAAGAATTATGGCTGAATTATATGGAAAATCTACTGGAACATCCATGGGTCTTGGGGGATCTATGCATATTTTTTCCAAAGAGCATAGATTTCACGGAGGACATGGAATAGTAGGTGGACAAATCCCTTTGGGAGCAGGAATGGCTTTTGGAGATAAATACTTTAATAGAGAAGCAGTAACATTATGTTTTATGGGAGATGGTGCAGTAAGGCAAGGATCTCTTCATGAAACATTAAATTTAGCTATGCTTTGGAAATTACCAGTAGTTTTTATTGTAGAGAATAACGGATACGCAATGGGAACTTCAGTGGAGAGAACAGCAAATCATACTGATATATGGAAATTAGGTTTAGGTTATGAAATGCCTTGTGGTCCTGTGGATGGAATGGATCCAATTAAAGCTGCTGAAGCTCTGGATGAGGCAATTTCAAGAGCAAGAAATGATGAAGGCCCTACCTTTTTAGAAATGAAAACTTACAGATATAGAGGGCATTCGATGTCAGATGCTCAGCAGTACAGAACTAAGGATGAGGTTAATGAATACCGTAAAATAGATCCAATATCTCAGGTAAAAAAAGTGATTTTAGAAAATGATTTTGCCAACGAGCAAGAAATATCTAATATTGATAGAATGATAAAGGCTAAAGTTTTAGAATGTGAAAAATTTGCAGAAGATTCTCCTTACCCAGAGAAGAGTGTGATGTATGATGCAGTGTACGAAGAAGATAATTATAATTTCATATCTCATAAATTAAAATAATGGCCCAGATAATTAATATGCCGAGATTAAGTGACACTATGGAAGAAGGTGTAGTAGCTAAATGGCTTGTAAATATTGGAGATGAAGTTAAAGAGGGTGACATTTTAGCAGAAATAGAAACCGATAAAGCCACAATGGAATTTGAATCTTTTCATGAGGGATTTCTTTTGCATATAGGGATAAATGAAGGTGAAACTGCAGCTGTAGACACTTTATTAGCTATCCTTGGTGAAAAAGACGAAGATATAAGTGCTCTAATAAATAGTAATCTTAAAATGAGTGGTCAATTGGATTTAGTTGATCAAATTAAAGAGACAGAAAAATCTGAAGATTTGACAGAATCTAATTCTAGTTCAAATAATTTTCAATTAATTAAAATGCCAAGATTAAGTGACACCATGGAAGAAGGGACTGTTTCGAGTTGGTTAATGAATATCGGAGATGAAGTTAAAGAGGGGGACATTTTAGCAGAAATAGAAACCGATAAAGCTACAATGGAATTTGAATCTTTTTATGAAGGAACACTTTTGTATATAGGAATTAAAAATGGTGAAACTGCTTTAGTAGATAGTTTATTAGCAGTAATTGGTGATAAAAATGCTGATTTTCAATCTGCAATTGATGATTTTGGAAATGAAGTAATTGAAGACTCTGCTTTAACAGAAAATTTAGATTTTCCAAATGAAATTAACCAAATTGTTGATTCTGAAAATGACGATCAATTTTTATCTTCAAGTGACAGAATATTAGCATCTCCATTGGCAAAGAAAATAGCAAAAGAAAAAAACATAGATTTATCGTATGTAATTGGTTCTGGTGATAATGGAAGAATTACAAAATCAGATGTTGAAAACTATATTCCTACAATTGATAAACCTGTAAAGAGCTTACAAAATGATTCAATAGATGTTAATTTACCCTCTACAAAAGTTGAAAATATAATAAAAGGAACAGAAAGCTTTGAGGAAATTGAAAATTCTCAAATGAGAAAGGCTATAGCCAGAAGACTGAAGGAATCTAAATTCTCTGCACCTCATTATTATTTGAATGTGGAATTCGATATGGAAAATGCAATCGCATTTAGAAAACAATACAATACCTTACCGGAGACTAAAATATCATTTAATGACATAGTCGTTAAAGCTTGTGCAATGGCTTTAAAACTACATCCTAGAGTTAATTCACAGTGGTTTGAAGATAAAATGAGATTAAATCATCATGTTCATGTTGGTGTAGCAGTTGGTGTAACTGATGGGTTAGTTGTCCCTGTTATTCGTTTTGCTAATGAGAAATCTCTAACACAAATAGGATTAGAAGTAAAAGATTTAGCATCAAAATCCAAAAGTAAGAAATTGAGTCCAAATGATATGGAAGGTAGTACCTTTACAGTATCTAATTTGGGAATGTTTGGAATAAAGGAATTTACTTCAATAATAAATCAACCAAATTCAGCTATACTCTCTGTAGGAAGTATTGTTCAAAAACCCGTTGTTAAGGAGGAAAAAATCCAAATTGGAAATACTATAAAACTAACTCTTGCTTGTGACCACAGGACTGTTGATGGAGTTACAGGATCATTATTTTTAGATACCCTTAAAGGCTACATTGAAAATCCAGTCACCATGCTGGTTTAATTTTTAAACTATTTTTCATGAAAAATGTTATAATTACTGGTTCTAGTAGAGGAATAGGTTTTGAGTTAATTAAGATTTTTAATAAAAATAATTTTAATGTAATTGCATTATCTAGAAATCAAAAACCAATATCTGATTTAAATCTAAAAAATGTTAAATCATATCATCTTGACATCTCATCTCCAGAATCTATAGCTGAAACTTTAGGTATCCTTTGTAAGGATATCAAAAAGGTAGATATATTGATAAACAATGCAGGAACTCTAATTAACAAACCATTTAAAGATACTTTATACAAAGATTTTGAATCAATATATAAAGTAAATGTTTTTGGAGTTGCTGAACTCATTAGACAATTATTACCATATTTTGTTAAAAAAAGTCATGTTATAAATATTAGCAGCATAGGAGGAATTGGAGGTTCAATTAAATTTCCTGGTTTGTCGGCATATTCAAGCAGTAAAGGTGCTTTAAATATATTAACTGAAATGTTGGCTGAGGAGTTCAAAGAAATAGAAATTTGTTTTAATGCTTTAGCTTTAGGAGCAGTTCAAACAGAAATGTTAGAAGAAGCATTTCCAGGATACAAAGCAAATACTAGTGCCTCAGAAATGGCAAATTTTATCTACAAATTTTCATTAGAAGGAAATGCTTTTTTCAATGGAAAAATTATTCCTGTTTCCACAACAAATCCATGAAAAAAAATGAAGTATTAAATTATATTCCAAAAACATCAATTTTTCTTGTAGAGAATTTAATTAATGAAGAAGATTTAATTATCAAAGTAGTTAAAGCAAGGAAAACCAAACATGGAGATTTCAGAAGACTTATAGATGGGTCCAATCAAATAACTATAAACCACATAAGTAATCCCTATAGATTTTTAATTACTTTAATTCATGAGTTAGCTCACTTTAGAGTAAATCAAAACTTAAAAAAAAGAATTAAACCACATGGAATCGAATGGAAAAAGACATTTCAATTAATGATGTTGCCCCTACTTAATAATGTAATTTTTCCAGATGAAATACTTTCTAGATTAGCCCATTATTTAAAGAATCCCTCTGCTACAACAGATTCGAATATTAATCTTGTGATTTCGCTAAGTAAGTATGATTTACAAGAAAATGATAATATGTTTTTATTGGATATTCCAAATGAAGATTTATTTCAACACAACGAGAAAAAAATTTATAAAA
>MDSY01077932.1_pt1 | contig 47763 bp, 33 predicted proteins | sample 811131 | NCBI WGS metagenome assembly MDSY01 (sample SAMN05326643, study PRJNA326480) | marine metagenome | isolation source: seawater | place: Atlantic Ocean: South West | collected 2010
CCGTTACCAAACAATAAAAGAAAACTGAAAGTGAAAAAACATTACACTGAGAAGCATTTTGGTGTAATTAGCACTTTCAATTAACATAAGCACCCCATCGTTTGTTCATATACTGCCGAGAGTTAGCATCGGTCATACAAGGTGAGAAAATGAGCGATACAACCGCAAGTGAGAAGGTAGATGACGACGAGATAGTGATTGACGTGGACGAGCCCCAGGCGACAATAGAGGATTTGCCAGGCGTAGGTCCAGCGACCGCTGAGAAACTCAGGGACGCCGGTTTCGACGATCTCCTAGCTATAGCAGTGATGAGCCCATCTGAGTTGGGCGAGCAGGCGGAACTCGGTGAGGCGGTATCAGCCAAGATAATCGCAGGCGCGAAGAAGCTGGCTAACATCGGGGGATTCATCAGCGGTGCAGCACTTTTGGACAAGAGAAGCCAAGTGATGAAGCTAACATCCGGCACATCCGCTCTAGATGAGCTACTGGGAGGAGGCTTCGAGACACAGGCAATAGTCGAGGTGTATGGGGAGTTCGGAAGTGGCAAGACCCAGGTCGGACACCAATTAGCCGTAAACTGCGCCCTCCCGGTCGAGCAGGGCGGATACGGCGGAGAAGTATTCTACATTGACACTGAGGACACCTTCAGGCCAGAGAGGATAACACAGATGGCAGAGGGAGTCGGTATTGACCCATCCGAGGCACTAGAGAGGATCCATGTTGCAAGGGCATACAACTCGGCCCACCAGATGCTCCTCGTTGATGAAATCCAGAGGATGGGGAGAAGCGTCGATGTCAGGCTAATCATAGTTGACTCATTGACTAGCCACTTCAGAGCTGAGTATTTGGGAAGGGGAATGTTGGCCGCCAGGCAACAAAAGCTGAACCGGCACCTCAAGGATCTGAAGAAGCTGGCCGACGTCAACAATGCCTTGGTTCTCGTCACGAACCAAGTCCACTCGAAGCCAGATGCAATGTGGGGCGACCCCACCAAGCCAATAGGAGGCCACATAGTTGGTCACGCAAGCACATTCCGCCTATATCTGAGGAAGTCCAAGGGGGGCCGGAGAATAGCTCGCCTAGTGGACAGCCCAAACCTGCCAGATGGAGAGGCGGTCTTCAACGTGACAACCGAGGGTCTGCGGGACTGATCACCCGCGGGCCCCGTGTCCGATCACGCGAGCTCTTGCATCGCCACGCCAATCTCTTCGATTAGCGGACTCAGATGTTCTTCGCTGAAACCCAATCTCAAATCAGCAGCCGAGAATAGTTCTGGCAATGGTTTCGTGTTTCCTAGTTTCATAGCATTGGCATAATCGTCCAAAGCCTTGCCCCGGTCCTTTCGATGCGTCTGCCACAATTGCAGTGATCCTAGCTGTGCTATTCCGTACTCGATGTAGTAGAACGGCGCCCCATACAGGTGCCCCTGGACCTGCCAGGAGACGCCCCTGAAGTCATCTACGTTGGACCAATCCATATCTGAACCAAATCTCTGCCTAATATCGATCCAAGCATCCTCCCTTTCTTCTCTCGAATGCCCCGGGTTTGCGTAAACCCAATGTTGGAAGGAATCAATTGTTGCTATCCATGGGAGCAGAAATATTACTCCTTCCAGATGGGCACGCCTAGCTCTGTTTGCACCCCCTTCTTCGTAGAAGATGTCCCACCCGGGTTGAGTCAGTAGCTCCATCGACATTGATGCAACTTCTGCGAACTCAATTGGATAGTTTCGTTCGTCAATCAAATCAAGGTGTCCGCAGTACAATGAGTGGAAGGCGTGACCTGCTTCGTGTATCATCGTCTCTAGATCGCCCTGTAGGCCAGCTGCATTCATGAAGATGAATGGAACTCTACTTTTCTCGAGATAGTATTGGTATCCTCCAGGAGCCTTCCCCTTCCTGGTATCCAGATCAAGGGTGTCCATTTCGACTAGCTTGTCGAACATCGAACCCAGAACATCAGACATTCCATGGAACATCACAGAGAGTTTTGACACCATCTCTTCGACATTCTCGAACGGCCGCAATGGTGGCTTTCCTTCTATGTCTGGGCCGACACCAGTTTTCTCATTGACATCCCATGGCCTAAGGCTGTCCAGTCCCAATGAGTCCACTCTGGTCGAGTTTATTTCATGCAATAGTGGCATGCAAACCTTCTCTATTGAGTCATGGAACTCGATGCAGTCCTCCTTTGAATAATCGAACCTATGCATAGCTCTGAACATGTAGTCCGTGTAACTCTCGAATCCCGCATTTACTGCCATCCTATGGCGAATAGAAATCAACTCATCGAATATCTCTGAAAGCCTCTCCGAGTCGACAATCCTTCTTTCAATTACTGCCTTCCATGCATCTTCCCGGACTCCACGTTCATTGGATTCCATGTAGCCTCTCATCTGCGGCATGGTTCTTTCCTCGCCATCGAAATTTACGGTCATCGCACCGTTGATCGCCTGAGCCTCAGTGACAAGCTTAGTCTGATCAACCCCCAATTGTATGTTCTCCTTTCGGAATATTTCGATGTCATTCCTCATGCCTTTGATCATTAATTCGTATCTAGGGGGCATGTCATTGACAGATGGGTGTTCCACAATTCTTCTATTCAGCGAGTCAGAGAATTCTGACAACTTCGGCCTAACATTCTCCACGAAATCAAGGAACGAATCGCGCTTCTCCTCGCTCTCCGTATCACAGGTCATCCCGATATACAGCAGAGCCCCTGTTTCAGAGATATGTTCGGCCAGAGTAGAAGCATCTGCGATCAGCCCCTCGAGGCATCCCGAGCAAGATAGATCACGATTCAACAGGTCCTCCACGTAGGGCTCTATGTTGTCCCACTTGCTAGCGTCGAAATCTTCTGGCACAAAACTCCCGGAATCCATGAGGCAGCCTGAAAGAAACTTGGATTTGATGTTGACCCCGCTGAGTGCTGTTAGTAGTCAGCCATGGTAGCATGCAGGATGAAGCGCGATTCAATGTCCCCACTGCTCACATCTTCCCCCTCCGATATCGCCCCAATCCTCGTGAGTCCAGAATTCTTAGGTATCGGCCTAGAAGCGATCAATTTCGCACCTAGGTGCTCTTGAATTCGAGTAGCTTCTTCGTCAGAGTCATTGTATGTGCTTCTCGGTATCGAAAGCTCCTCCAAGCCCCCTCCAATCTCAATATCTGGGAGGTGAATAACCCATGCTTTAGTGTCTCCACTCCTCAAACCCGCTCTTTCTATTGCCAAGCCAATCTGGCGGGTTCCCGATAAAATCCTCAGAAACTCGGCTGTAACGTCCCTGGCAACCATCGTACCCTCGACCTCCCTCTTTCTGGTGGAGTACCACACCGTCCAGAGATGTGCCTCGCTACAGGCTACTTCATCCGATAGAATCAGCCATCTTTTGTCGGGCCTCCACTCGTTGACGGTAGAAACAACTCTGCCAGGGTCAGAAATAGGGATTCTGAACTCAACACGCCAAGCGGGGAACCACGGCAGCATCCTTCCTCTCCATATTCCTGTGAATCTATGTGTTGAAGACATTACCGTGAACGACTTCTCACGGCTCGACTAGCAGTTTTGACTAGATTTTCTACAAGTTTGGGACTCCATCCCCTCAGATCAGATAGCATAGACCTATCCTTTTCCGTCAGCTCCGCTATGTCAGAAGCCTCAGAGACTCCGAGTAATCTTGCCATCTCCCTGGCCCTGACCCTCCCGACACCCCTTAGAGCAACAAGTCCAAGAAGATCGGATTTGCATCCATATCTTACTCTGCGGTGAACCTCATCAATCGCATCCACTAATGTTCTATGGGCATCCCTTCCCATCAATGACAACTCATCGTCATCAGCTACTATCTGTCTAGTTGAATATAGTAGCCACTCAGCTAGCTCTACACGACTTCTGAGGTCTCCAGGTTGCACTCCCCAATCCGTCTCTATGGTTTCGAAGCTATCCTCCTCCATCCATGATTGAATCACCAATGCCGCCTTCATTCTTCTATCGTCTTCCAGATCGATAGACTCTGCTAGGAACTCTCTTTCATGTCCATGCAAGGCCGCCTGAACCTTATCGAAGTCATTTTTCCTGATCCATAGGGGCATAAAATCAGGAGTACACGAAACAAGGTGAAGAAGTCCCATGGGAGAAACCTGTCCAGATTCGTCCCTACCAGAAAGAATCGACATTGCACGAGATGCCCCATCCCTTAGAATCCTCCCAGAAAGGGGATTCAAGTACAGTCTTGCAACTCTCTTCCCCAGGGGGGTCGCAGAATAGGTCATCGAAGGAGATTCGGCAGAAACACTCTCTTCAGGATCAATGATGCTAGCCTTTCTAAATCCGAAAATTGGCGGCCCTCTTCTCTTGGGCAGGACTTCCTTCGCCCTTTCAACATGACTAGACAGCTCTATTCCAAGCGTATCTGCAGCGGAATTGGCCCATGATGGAGCATCGTCTTCCCAATCTTCATCGGAAGATGAATCGGGTTGCTCTTCCATCATTCTAGTTGCCACCTTTTCCGACTCCCCATCCCTGTTGACCATCCCATTACTCGCAAGCCAGTCGATTACGTCATCCAATCTACCAGCCAAGGTCTCGGAATTCATCTGAGTAGCCAGAAATGTCTTTTCGAAAAATCTGCCCAGTGAGTACCTATCAGAAATCCCGCCTGTTGCAATAATTGAGAGGCAGTGCGTAAGGAGGGCAGGATCCTCAATCGCCCTCAATGCCATTGGGCTAGCTAGCTTGGAAACAACATCCTCAGGCCCTCCCTTCAGGTAAAGATCAACCAAACGCTCCTCTTCTTGAACATCCTTTGCAATAATCCAAGAGTCTCCATGTTCGTCATATTTTGGCCTACCTGCCCTCCCCATCATTTGCCTAATCTCCATTATTGGGAGGGGCATCGAGGCACTTGCAGCAGTATTCCATCTCCGATAATCACGAATTACAACCCTCCTAGCAGGTAGATTCACTCCTTGGGCCAGAGTTGGAGTGGCGACGATGCAATTCAGACTGCCATCTTTGAATGCGCCCTCAATTACTCCCCTTTGCCTCGAAGTTAGGCCCGCATGGTGGAACGCGACACCCCCCTTGATCGAGTTTGAGAGTGACTTCCCAACAGATGAAGACTCCTCGCCCCTGTTTATTTTCGATGAAAACCCACTCCATTTTTCATCTGTTTGAGAGTAGTATGTCCCGTCTCCGGAACTCATCGTTTTGAGTACGTGCTCCGAAAGGTCCCGCGCCTCCTTTTGTGCTGACGCCCTCGATGACACAAAAACCAGAAGTTGTCCGCCAGAAGACACGGTATCATCCAGAACTGCCTGTAGGGACTTGGTCTTATTTCCAATCAATTTCCTTTCAGAGGGCCATTCCGATGGTTCATCCCCCTCTATCCGATGTACTCTAACTTCCAAATTACTCATCACTCCACAGTGAAGCGAAACAGGCCTCCATTCAGATTTTACTAGATCTGCATCCAACCACTCCGCAAGAGACTCAGCATTCCCAACAGTAGCGGAAAGTGCGATAATCTGCGCGTCGGGTTTCTCATGTCTAATCCTAGAAATCAGTACTTCCAAAGTTGGCCCCCTGCTATGGTCGTTCAACAGGTGAAACTCATCCGAAACGACAACCCCAATTTTGCTTAGAAGGTCCTCATTGGCCCTAAGCATTGAATCTAATTTCTCACTAGTGCAAACTATGATGTCAGCATCATTGACTCCTACGTTCTCACTACTCCGGTCTCCTATCGCTATCCCAACACTCAGGCCGATCGAGGCAGCGATTTCCTGTAATTCACCAACTTTCTCAGATGCTAATGCCTTCAGTGGAACGATGTATAGCCCTCTGCTCCCCAACAAATCGCCGCTGAGCCTATGCAACATAGTAAGATAAGCGACCAAGGACTTCCCACTGGCTGTAGGAATTGTCAACATGAGATTATTTCCTTCAAGGGCAGTAGGGAGGGCATCAGTTTGAGGCGGAAAAAGCTCCTCTATGCCCCATTTCTCTCTCAAGAAGTCGACCAATCTCGAATCGAGTCCAAGCCCCTCTAGCCCTCGCGGTGTCCGGTCCACGTACTCTCTCTAGTTCGGCCGTTCTAAAGGATGCCGTGCATACATGGCCTAGTGCCACCGGTGGTAGGCTGGATGGCCTTCCTTTACCGCAACAAATAGCCCCTCTCCTGTGGCGCAAATTTTCCCTCCTGCTGAGAGGGTCATGCCCACCCTTGCACGGTCATCGCTAATCTCGGTTATCTCGGCCTTTACCAGAAGCTTCTCCCCATGGGGTGTTGGTCTTCTGAGTTTGATGCTATAGCTAGCAGTAACCGTGCAGGGAGGGGCCTCAGACCCACTTCTCTCCATCAGGGCCACTGCGGCCGCCCAGTTTCCGTGGCAGTCCAATAGAGTGCCAATAATTCCCCCATTAACCATCCCTGGGAACGCCTGATGCTCATCTGATGTCTCGAACTCCATTTCCAATCCGTTTTCCGTCCTGAAAGACCTGATTTGCAAGCCATCCTCATTGGACGGACCGCAGCCGAAGCAGATGCTGCTCGGCGCAAATTTCTCTTGGACTGATGCCCCCTCCCAACTTCCCATAAGGCTCCGAGGGGCCGGAGGAATTCAAGAATTCCCATTATTCACGTGAGGTACCCTATTTACGTCGAACCGACTGGGGAGGTCGTTGTCCGAACCACATAATGACTCATCAGAAGAGGTTCCTGAGCCTAGGCCGGAGTCTCTCACCCCTCGATTGAAGAGGAGGAGGTTCACTCCACTGAAGGTCGCCAACCAGATACCTAAGAGGAGGAGGATGGAGATTGAGAAGGCCCTGGAGGACAGCACAGGTACGCCCAAGAAGTGGTCCCGCCAGAGCGGTCCAAAGAATCACAATTTCATGAGGAAGAGAATCTCTCCCGGTTCAATCAGGAGAATGGACTTCGACCTCCTCTCGGTAGATATTGGAGAATCATGGCCGACCCCGGTCACCGTCATTCACGGTTCTAGGCCGGGGCCGGTCGTGACTCTTCTTGGAGCAGTCCATGGAAACGAACTAGTCGGCCCCCTTGCACTGACTTACCTTACAGGCCCCAACTTCGTCGGTCCCGGCAAGCCAATAGATCCAGAAGCAATGTCCGGAACCCTGAGAATTGTCCCCGTCGTGAATATGCCGGGATATCGCAGACAGAGCCGATATATGCCAGATGGAAGGGACCTGAACAGGGCATTCCCTGGAAAGCCAGGGAGCAATACGACATTCCGTGTCGCCCACAGGATCTGGAAAGAAGTCGTAGTAGGGAGCGATTACGTAATTGATCTGCACACCGCTGCCTTCGGTAGGACCAATATGCCTCAGATTAGGGCTAATCTCGCTCACGCGTCTAGCAACAAAATTGCAAGGTCATTCGGAATAGAAGCAATTCTGGACAACGTCGGCCCGAAGGGCTCACTTCGAAGGCTGACAAACGAGTCAGACATTGCTTGCATCACATTCGAAGGAGGGGGTCCCAACGAGTCGGACCCTGAGTCAGTGCAGATCTCCATCTACGGGATTCTGAATGTCCTACGTGGGTTGAGGATGATTCCGGGCCATCCCAGCAGACCAAGATTCCGGATTCTGGCCTCTGGATCAGTCTGGTTAAGATCTGACCAAGGTGGCCTCCTGGATGTTCTTGCTCCGGCTGGTAGCTTCGTAGATGAGGGAGAGGTCGTTGCAACCGTGACCGATCCAGAAAGGCCCTCCGAGACTCACGAAGTAACTTCACCTAAGAAGGGGCTAATCATTTGTTCAGCCACGCATCCATTCGTTACTGCAGGAACTCCTGTTGGGCATATATTGCCTGTTTCGAAGGGTGTTAAAACAATCAGGAAGCGACTTGACGAGGACGATTGCCTTGTGATCAGTGGATCGGATGGCGACCCTCCTTGGAGAGAGGATGATGACGTAGAGGACATCACAGTCGAGGGAGAGTGGTCAGGCGGATCAGTCGACGCTGAGTGGGGGCTGAATGACTCTGCGGCTGTGGAAGAGGAAGCGGCCGAGGCCGACCCCTGACTAGTCAAAATCTGGGGCACGAGGCAAACCCGTTTCTTCGTCAACATCGGTGGGTGAATAAGAGGGCTGACCCCCGTTATTTCCGGAAATCAAGCTGGAAACATCAGGAGCGCTTGGTAGTGCGTAGCCTTGATGCTCAACCCCCAAGCTCCCTCTGTCCTGGCTGATGTTGTAGAACTCATATGCTTCTTTCAGCTGCCTCCTGTAAGAGATCCTAGATCCGATTAGCAGAGCCCCGCCAATCAGAGAAATAACCGAAATAAGCGATACGATTGCTCCAACAGGACTCAGAACGAATCCCATCAGCCTCTCCCCCAGACTCTTTGGAGGCTCCCATATCACCATGTCCAAGTTCCATGTGAACTCCGTGATTGCCTCACTATCTGACATCAAGGCAGTCACTTGTTGTGGACCTTCTCCTAGATCGCAGAGGTAGATTTCAAACGAGGTTTCGGCAGACTCGCAGTCAATTGGAAGAATCGTAACGCTCCTGCCATCCTCGCTGACATTCCAAAGTTCAGCCCCAACTGCCGTATTCATCGTGTAGTCACCGAACTTCCATGACATGGTCGTCTCTATTTGGCTAGGCACTGCGCCAATCGAGAGAACTAGAGTATCGTTTACCGACTCCCATCTGTAAACTTCAGAAATCTCAGGAGATGTCGTCACCAGACTCTTCCGGTCCAAACCGTCATCAATTACGCCGCTGCAGTCGTCATCCCAGCCGTTCCATGTCTCAGTCCCATCCGGATTAATCGTGTCGACCAAGTCCTCACAGTCCTCGAAGTCCCTGAAACCGTCCTCATCGTAGTCGAAGTTGAATTTCAATGGGTCCGATAAGGTAACTAGGACCTCATCCCCATCACTCAGCCCATCCTCATCAGTATCGGGGTCGGAAGGGTCGGTTGTGAAATTGTGGAATTCGTCATAGTCCAGTAGCCCGTCTCCATCAGAATCGATATTGTAGAAGTCCTCATCGATGGCCACGTCGCAGTCGTTGTCCTTCCCGTCCAGCAACTCCAGTAGGAAGGGGGAAACCTCGGAATCATCATCGTCGCAGTCGTCGAACCAGTAGACTCCATCGTTGTCATTGTCTGGGTCGAAAACCAGCGGATCAGACATCGAGTCCTTAAGTTCGTATCCATCAGGAAGTCCATCCCCATCAGTGTCGCCATTGTATGGGTTCGTGGAGAGGTTATGGTATTCTTCGAAGTCGCTAAGCTGGTCCCCATCAGTATCAATGGCTTCGAAGCCGTCGTCCATTACCTCGTCGCAGTCGTTGTCAATCCCATCGAGAACCTCAGGTAAGCCAGGGGATCTGAAGGCATCCTCGTCATCACAGTCTAGGAACCAGTGCCATCCATCAGAGTCATCATCCGGATCTGCCCAGTTAGGGTCGGATCCGTGGGTGTTTACTTCCACCCCGTCCCCGAGGCCATCATCATCAGTATCTGCATCGAGGTGGTTTGTACTGTGTATGTGGAATTCCGACCAATCCACTAGCCCGTCGCCATCAGCATCGGTGAAGTTGAATCCCTCGTCGATAAACTCATCACAATCATCGTCAATCCCATTGAGCAACTCCGGCCTTCCAGGATTTACGAGGGGGTCTGCATCGTTACAGTCGTTGAAGTGGTAGAACAGGTCACTATCGGCATCAGGGTCGTAAACCAGCGGGTCGCTTGACCAAAAATTGACCTCGGCCCCGTCGGAAAGCCCATCATCGTCAGAATCACTGTCCAGAGGATCGGTTCCTGTGGTCATAACCTCGGTGTAGTCGTTGAGGCCATCGAGGTCGCTGTCCACCGACAGCGGATCTGTCCCATAGGTGATTACCTCCTCGAAATCATTGAGTCCATCGTCGTCCGTGTCCGCGTCGTATGGGTCTGTACCCCAAACCTCTGTCTCATTCAGATCCTCCAGCCCATCGTCGTCATGGTCCAAGTCGACGTCCATCCCATGGACAATCATGCCCCAGGAGTCGAGAGTTCCAGTGGCCCCTGGGTCTGTGTCCCTGATCTTTAGAGTCCACTCTCCCAGTGAGGACTCATCCCAGTGGTGAACAGTGTTGAAAATCCAATTGTAGTAGTTGTTGCCATTATCATTTCGATTCTCAGCGAGCCAGGACTCCTTGCCCGAGGGGGAAACCAAGACGATGTCCAAGTCCCCCCTGGAGCTGTGTGAAATATTGACAACAATGTCCACGCTTTCGATCTGTATGTCAGTTTGTACATCTAGATCAAATTCAGTCCAGGTGGTGTTTGAGTCGGGAATGGTGGTTGTCGTGATCGAGGGGTTGTAACTCAAGTTTACTTCCTCCCCTACTAGTGACCAAGTCTCGGCTAGATTGACAGCTGCTCCCGCGTCCACGGCCCCGAATCCGTACTTGTGGGAAACATCGTGACCAGCCCCATTCAATTCCCATGATGTGTCACTCGCGTCGTTCTTGCGCGCACTGTTAACCAGGATGTGCTGAACGTCCCTCCATGTCAGGTTCTCATTGGCCTCCAGCATCAAAGCAATTACTCCAGCGGCAAGGGGGGTGGCGCTAGATGTCCCTCCAAAATCGTGTGTAACGTTGCCAGAATTGTTGTATCCACCGCTCCCTGTGATGTCAGTGGTGGTTATCCCCTCGCCGTCACCATTGGAATGAGCAGCGACTAGGATGTTCGCCCCCGGCTCCGCGTAGTATGATTGGTCCCCGTCGTGACTGATTGCAGTGACAGCGATTGTGTATCTGCTGTTCGCATATCCGTCATAATTTGCATTGTCATTGGAACCAAGGCCATTTCCCGCAGCCCAAGTTATGATGTTGCCCAGATCCTCCCTTCCGCCATATGCGTCTTCTTCCAAAGCTGCGGTAGTAAGTGGCCCTGGCCCCTCCAGAGTCTGGCCATCATCGCTTGGGCCCCATGAGTTGGTGTAGATGTCTATGTCGTCATTCTCGTAACTGAGTGCCTCGGACTCGGTCTGGTCGCCAGCCCAGCAAGCGATTAGCGTGGATCCGGCTATTGTGGCTCCGAAAGCAGCACCCGTGACATACAGGTCATTATCCCCAGCCGCTGCTGCAACGCCACCCGCGGCGGTGCCATGACCATCCCACTGGGAGGGCGAAGGGTCATCATCGTCATTGCACCAGTCATACGAAAGAAGAGCGGAATAGTGAGGCGCGATGTCAGGGTGGTCCTTGTCCAAGCCATCATCAACTACGCTAATTACTACTCCCGAGCCATTGTAGTTGTCCCACGCTCCAGTGACGTTTGCATCCTCTCCGGAGACACCACCCGTCTGGCCCGTGTTTCTCAAGTGCCACTGTGCCGGGAAATCTGGATCATCGGGTATGAAGCGGGGCTGCTGCTTCTTCATCACAAGGGGCGAGAAAGACTCTATCTCCCCCAAGGCAAGGGATTCTCTCAGGCCTTCCACAGCCCTTTGAGATTCTACGAATTCCCAAATATACGCCCCATGAAGAATTGGTGCCTTGGCCGATGAGTCAGGTTTGGCCATAGATGACTGGTGTGAATCGATATCCATATTCGTGATTACCAGCCACTCCATGACGGATTCAATCTGAGATTGGGTGTAGGAATCTAGATTCTCTGCCCTCTTCAAGGACATCTGAACTGCGATCGAGTATGTGGATACAATCGAATCATTAGAAACGAAATCGTAATTCTCCTCCCCAGAATCTGCCGAAGAAACCCCGGCAATCGAGGAAAATAGGAGTATCAGCACCATCGCCAACGCGTTTCGCATGGCCGTTCTCGCGTAAGTACGACATATAGCCATTCGTAGTCGCCGATAGGCGCATGAGTCATGTTTCTACGAGCCAACAAATGCACCTATTGCTGCATGTACCTCTTCATCAGTCATGAGGCTACGTTGCGTCTTTGCAACCTCGAACATATGTTCGACTAAGCCGTCCGAGACTTCGTACCCATTCTGTTTCAACCACCAAGTGATGTTCGACCTACCGCTCATGTGCCCAATCCTGATTACCTGCTCGAGACCAAAATCTCCTGCTGGGACGCCTGAGTATACCCTGTCCGCTAGCCAGTGGTCGCCCTTTTCCATAGCCTTGACGACCGCACTGGCATGCACGCCGGTCCCAGTCTCGAACGCATCTTCCCCGAAAACAGGGTAGTTTCTAGGCAAGGCGACACCGATGTATTCGTTCGCCTTCCTCATGTATTCATTCAGTGATGTCAGGTCGTTCTCAATCACGCCCATGAGGCTCAGATTTACCAGAGTCTGATCGAGTGGCGCGTTCCCTGCCCTCTCCCCAACGCCAAGGGCGGTCCCGTGTATCACATCTGCTCCTGCCTCGTAGGCTGCTAGGTTGTTTGCCACCCCAAGTCCACGGTCCTGATGTCCATGCCAGTTGACTTCAATATCACGTCTCTTAACCCCGGAGTCAGGAATCACTTCATCCTGGATGAAACTCAGAAGCTTCCTCACCCCATTCGGGGTAACGTGTCCACACGTGTCACAAACGCAAATCCTGTCTGCACCCAGCTCTATGGCCCTGGAATACACTTCCTTGATCTCATCAGGTTTGCTTCTGGTGGTGTCTTCTGTGACGAACATTACGGGAATGTCATTATCCACTGCGAAGGTAACTGCAGACTCTGCTGTCGACATTATCCTTTCCATCGTCCATCCTTCCGTATACTGCCTGATGGGACTGGTTCCCAGGAAAGCACTGGCCTGAATCTGCCGTTCGTGCTTAGCTTGCAGATCGACAAGCGGCTCTATGTCAGAAACTACCGTTCTAACCGCGCATCCGGGCCTTAGTGAGTAGCCCATATCCCCCATGTGGCTCAGCATAGCATCTATGTGTCCAACGTGAAATGGGCCCGCTCCTGGGAGGCCTAAGTCAACTTTCTGAACCCCAAGCTTCTCCATATAGTCAATCAACTCGATCTTCTGCTCGATGGTTGGATTGCTAGCGCTAGGGCTCTGGAGCCCATCACGAAGGGTCTCGTCGTCAAACCAAAGCTCATGAGGGTGATTCGAAGGATCTCTTTCGACTCCGTAGTCGATAACGTTCCAATCGTAGATCAACTCCTTCTCATCCATGACCTCGCCCCAGTCTCCTACGGTTGCCAACAACCCATTCAGTGCTTGAAGGCATCGGGCATCAACGCAAGCTATGATTGCCCCAATGTCTTCTTTTTCGTCCACTCAATTCGAGCAATAAAGCCTATTGTAATCAGTGCCCCAACAATTGCCCCCTCAAGTCCAACACTAGAGGCCACCAACATTACGAATACCAATGAGAGGTAAACCAAAGAATCGAAGAATGAGCGAGATGCTGTTGCCTTCCTTCCATCCTCGTCAGGGGCCTCGTCGATATCTATTCTCCAAATCGTGCTTGCGTACCAGGCGCTCAGGATTATGGCATTCCAGCCCAGGACGTGGTAGAGCATATCGCCCCAGTCCAGGTCACCGTAGACTATCGGAGAACATGCCGACATTACAATCAGCAGAACTGCGTAGATTTTCATCTCAACTAGGGTTCTTTCGGCCCCCTTGACATTGGGCATCATTGGAACTCCAACCTCTTCGTACTCTCCCGAGCGATAAAGCGCAAGAGCCCAGAAGTGTGGTGGGGTCCACAGGAAGATCACTCCAAACATGAACCACGGCATTAGGCTGCCTATGTCGGTAATGGAATCCACAAACAAAGCCGCAGACTCCATTGAAATTTGCAGATCGCTCTCGGCTGCAGCCCATCCAACAAGGGGTGGCGTAGACCCAGCAATCCCTCCGATAACGATGTTCTGAGGAGTGGTTCTCTTCAGCCAGATGCTGTAGATGAAGACGTAGAATATTATGCTGAAGGCAGCCCAGAATGCAGCAACTTCGTTCGCCATAGCCACCAGCCATAGAGTTCCAAAGACTGACAGAATTATTCCAAAAATCAATGCTGAATTCGGGGTAATCTCTCCTGCTGGAATCGGCCTCTTTGAGGTCCTCCTCATCATTGGATCAATATCCCGATCATACCACATATTGATCGCATTGGCCCCTCCAGCGGTCAGGTATCCTCCTACCAATACCACAAACATCGTCTCCAGAGTGCTAGTGCCGAGCCCCGATTCGCTGAGCAGATCATGGGACAATGTGGAGCATAGTGCAGTGATTTGGAGAAGAATTACTACACGAGGCTTGGTCAGAGAAAAGTACGAACCAATCACCCTATCGCCCCCTCCGCTGTTGTTCCTCAGTGACTACCATCCCTCATTGCGATTACTGAGAGCCCCAACCAAGCCGTAGCTAGGGTTGAGAATGTAGCGGCTGCCATCATAAGATGGGCCAATGAAAGCAACTCAAAGAACCCATCTGAGTCCCAAGACAGGATGTAGAGAGCGCCTATTGCGACATTTACGACGTACATCAGTGTGGAAATGAACACCCAATTCTTGAGCATCACGCCACTTTGTCCGTGCTCGCAGTCTTTCCATATCATGTAAGAAGTGGAGATTAGCAGCAGCCCTACTGCCCCCACCAACCACCTATGGACAACTTGGGACTGAATCTCCCAGTCCTCTATTGAGGGGAACAGCTCCCCATTGCACAGGGGCCAAGATTCCCCCATCCCCCCTATTCCACATCCGTAATTCGCACCGGGGGTCGTGGAGACGAAGGCCCCGGAGAACAGCGTAACGAGTGCGCCTATTGACACCCATCCAAGAATCGGCCCCCATTTCTTCGTCATCAGGGGGTCGAACTCCGCCCAACTCGGCAACTCATCATCGTCCTTGCATAGCTCCATCCAAAGCCAAACCAGGCAGAGCATGAATGCGAGGGCCGATCCTAGGTGGAGTGCGACACTCCAGTGCTCATTGTCAAGCTCGACTGTTAGCCAGCCCACTGCACCTTGCCAAATTATCAGAATAAGTGAAACCAGGGCTGCCTTTTTTGACCTAGGAGAGACCTCGTCTCGAGATCTTATGGCGATCCAATTCAGTATCACCAGAGGTCCCAATATCGCTCCAGCAAGGAGCCTGTGTATCCATTCAGTGAAGATTTGGAAAGAGGTGTATCTGTGACCCGAACCCCTTGAATCGGCTTCTTCTGGGTTCTCTTCCCACCACTCTCCCTGCTCCTCCTCCGAGATGTCGAATCCAAACGTCCCAAAGCACGTTGGCCAGTCCGGACAGGACTCCCCCGCATCGTAGATTCTGATCGTCCCGCCGATGCCTATCACAATTACAGTGATGACAATCAGAGCAACAGTCGTCTTTCTCGGATTTACCGCACCTGAGACTTTCTTGAAAGTCTCACGGCGCAGCCAGAGCAAGATAATCACCCCTTCCGGAGCTCACTCTTCCTCTTCGTGGGGGTCGACATCGATTGGAATCTTGTCTTCCTCATACTCCAGAGTGGCGATCTTCATCGGATCAAGAACCACTCTTTCCTTAGCCTCTTCAACTCCGTAGAGTTGGATCAACTCATCACTGAATTTCTCCCTTAGCTCATCCTCGGTCACGTACAGAGGCGCCCCCATACTAATCTGAAGTGCTCTGGCGCCAATAATTCGCGCCTTTTCGAAGCGTGTGTGGTGTCTTGCAGGCTTAACCATCGGGCGGCCGACCGGAGACCCCCACATAAGCCCTCTTACTCATCTTCGCCCCTTTAGGGGCGTGAAAACCACTCACGGACGCTCAATCAGCATTGCAACTGCATTTCCACCACCAAGGCAGATAGTCACAACTCCGAGCTTCCCCTCGGTCCGTCCAAGGGCATTGACCAAGGTCATCAAGCATCTGGTTCCAGTTGCTCCGAGTGGATGCCCGACCGATATCGCACCACCATGCACGTTGAAGCACTCATCAGGAACTCCAAAATGATCCATAATGGCACAAGACGCGGATGCGAAGGCCTCATTGTGCTCGAATATGTCGACGTTGGATGAGTCTATGCCATTTCTGGCAAGTAGGTCTTCCACCGCAGGTATCGGCGCTGCCATGACCCTCTCTGGAGATACCCCTGACGTGGTGTAGTCTACAATCCTGGCCAGAATTGGTAGCCCAATCTCTGCGGCCTTTTCCTCAGAGGCTACCAGAACCGCGGAGGCCCCATCGGAGACTTGGCTCGCATTGCCTGCAGTGACCTGCCCTGAATCATTGAAAACAGGAGAAAGCGATGAAAGGGCTTCCATATCTGTCTCTGCCCTGATGCCCTCGTCTCTATCCACGTCCCCAACGGGGAAACACTCCGAAGAGATCCACCCCTCTTCCCAACCGATGTTGCTAAGTCGGTGAGATCTCACTGAATATTCGTCTGAACGCTCCCTAGAAATTCCAAACTCCTGAGCACAAGTTTCCCCCGTGTTCCCCATCTTCTCCCCAGTGTATGCATCTTCAAGACCATCATGGGACAATATGGAAACCAGTGACTTGTAGGGAACGTCAACGCCCCTTCTGGCTTCTCTTACAAATCGAGGAGCATTCGTCATTGACTCCATGCCGCCTGCAACCGCCAAGGAGGACATGCCCGCCCTAATCTCAGATGCTGCAATCATGACGGCCTTCAGGCTGGATCCACATACCTTGTTGATTGTAGTGCAAGGAGTGTAGTGCGGCATGCCAGCACCCAGTGCGACTTGTCTAGCGGGGGCCTGTCCGGCGCCAGCTTGGAGTACCTGCCCCATGTACACCTGGTCAACTTCGCCACCGGAAGGGTCTATCTTGGACCTCTTTAGAAGCTCTGAAACCGCCATAGTTCCAAGTTCTGTAGCGGAGTATTTCGACAGCCCTCCTCTGAACTTTCCGAAGGGAGTGCGTGCATATCCGCAAATCACCGCTTCCGGCATACGACGTTCGAAAGGACCTGATGACTTCAAAGGTCCGATGGGCCAGAGGGAAAACTCACTCATTTGTTGAGTGGTAGCCGTAGAATTCCGAGTTTACCAGTTCTGGTCTCATCTGCGGTTTTACGAGTATGGTCCTCACTGCCCACAGATCCTTGAAAATGCGGTACTCAGAAGTAGCATCTAGGTAGTCAACTCCACTGGTCCCCCCGGTCCCTATCCTGCGCCCCATAATCCTCTCAACCATTCTAGCATGAGAGTGGCGCCACTTTACCATGGACTCCTCTAGCTCCACAATTGCGTCGATTAGCTTCCGTGGCCATGCAAGAAGAGGAAGCTCCCTGTATGACTCGATGAAAAGAAGCCCAGCCCTCATCCTGCTGGGGACCCCGTCGGGCTTCAGGAAAGAAATAGCCGACTCATGAGAGGCCTTCATCCTCGCTGCCATCATCTCTGATGAACCCGATGCAGCGTCACAGATCCCCTTGTGTGCTTCGAGATGGGAGTCGACATACTGCATTACGGACTCTTGGTCGTTGTCGGACCCGAAAACCGATCCCATGATGGGTGTTCTTTCCACCCAGAGCATCAGGGATTCAGCAAGACTCGGCCTCGAAGAAGCATCCTCAAGCTTTGCGAGCACTTCCCTGTGCTCCTCGCCCCTCTTTGCCATCCTCCTGAAAGTTTCAAGTGGATCCATGCCGCCAATTCTGTCCGCGTCTTCCAATCCGAGGAGGATCTCAAATTCCCTCATCTGGTAGGACTCGAATCCAGAAGCGCTACCAAGCCCATCCCTGAATGCTAGGAAACCCTGTGGCGTAAGGGTCTCAAGAACGGTCCATTGATTGGCCATTAGCCTGAAAATTTCTGTGGTTCTTCCAAGATGCTCCACCGCTCTCGGAATCTCATCCTCTGGGACAGGAACCTGCCCCAGTATGTCCCTTACCTCAGAGAGCTCTTTGATGACCTGCTTGAACCAGAGCTCGAAGGTTTGGTGAACGATAATGAAGTGCATTTCATCAGCACTCACGCCCCTGTCCTCTCCTTGTAGGGCGAGCAGCTCGTTTAGGTTGAGATACTCTGAGTAGGTCCAGTTCCCGTAATCGCCGCCACTCATGAGTCTCCCCGCGAGTCCTCGCTTGAAGCATTGTCGCAACCTGCGAACAACTCAATAGACAAAACAAGTTCAGAATGTCATGCCCAGTCATTACCGCCCTGCCTCGTCCTTGCTGGTCGGGGACGGGCTGGAACTAAGGGTCCCAGAACAAGGGGACGCCGAGGAACTATTCCTCAAGATAGATGACAACAGGCAGTACCTCAGGGAGTGGCTCCCATGGCTAGATGACGTTACGAGTGTCGAAGACGAGTCTGCAGCAATTGGGAATGGTGCCTACACGGAAAATGGATGTATGTACATGATTCTACTAGGTGGCTCTGTCGTCGGAACTGTTGGACTTAATTCGATAGACTGGTCAAACAAGAGGTTCACTTTGGGGTACTGGTTGTCAGAGGACGCTATGGGGGGCGGAATCGTGACCAAGTGCTGTGTCAGACTCATCGACCACTGCTTTGACGATCTTGGCCTGCACAAGGCAACTATTCTTGTGGCCGTGGAGAACTCGAGAAGCAGAGCGGTACCTGAGAGGCTGGGAATGGTCCTGGAGGGGGTCGTGAAAGACAGAGAGTGGCTGTATGATCATTTTGTAGATGCTGCCATTTATGGCATCACCGCGCCAGACTGGGGTGCTCTCAGGAACCAATGAGGCCATGGTCCTCAATGGAACAGTTTCCAGGGGGGAGGCAGGAAAGAACATCGTCCTGAGTAAGCCCTGTCGCCTTTGAAATCGAATTCGCAACATCCTCTTTCTTTCTGCTCCCGGGAGTGATCTTGGCCCATCTTCCGAACATCCCGGAAATAGTCTCAGTAGTTCCGACAACTGGCATAGGTACGCCATTAACAACACCCATTCCAATTGCAATCTCAAGCTTCAGATCTCTGTGCCAGTTCCTCTGTCCCCTGACTACGAAGGAACCCCTGCCCAGGGATTCACCGCTCTCTGTTGTCTTGGAAACTTGACTGGGCCTGACGTGGAACGCCGTCGCCGCCGCGCCGCCACTGCCCCATGCTCTGGACCAGCATACGGAAATCCTGGCGGCTTCGCCATGGATGGTTTCGGGAAGCTCTCTGGCATCATCTACGCCATCCGCGAGACTCTGTGAGATCTGGAGAGAAGCCACTCCGTCAGGAATGCTTTCGGCGGGGTTTTGGTTGGGTAGCAAGCCATCTTTCAGCTTCAGTGTGCAGGAGGGAGCGCCATGCAAGTCTGCATGAAAGTAGAGGTCCTTGGCCCCCAGGTGCTTCTTCACGACTGAGTCGTTCCCCTTTGCATCCCTTCCACCAATCAGGAAATGGCCACCGGAGAGAATCGCCCATCTGTGCTTCTCGAACCAGAATCTGCGGCTTCGCCTGACGGCACGTAACCTGCCTGCGGCCGCCTCCTTGGCTGCCTTGCGTCCCTCGCGCTCCTGCGACGCCTCCGTTCTGTCGAGAGCATCCTGAGCCCCCTTCGCCTTCTCCTTCTGGGTCCTGCCATTATCGAAATATCTCTGAGCGTTCTGATGGACTGTCCTTCCGACTTCCAGGGTAATGCTGGTGCCAGGCTCCCCTTCTTCATCTGGAAGATATGCCACGATTGTCCTCTTCTTAGGATCAACCCCGCCTATCCATGGTATGTCCAGAGACTTCTCTGCCACAGACTGCCAGTTCGAGTCTTCTATGGCTGAGTTGAATTGCTCCAGAATTGAGTTCACGTGCTCCCAGTTTTCCTGGATCGCCTTACCGAGCTCTTGCGAGACCGCAGCCTTCTGGTGGAATCTTCCGATAGCCTGCCTCTGCTGTTCCGCCCTCCTTTCTAGCTTTCCTAGGACTTGCTGCTCATCAGAACCAGACTCAATCAGACGCTCCTCCTCACGACGGATGAAAGCCGCAGAGTCATGAGTTCCGAAAACTCCGTCTAGAGCAGCCGAGACCGACTCCACCCTGACGGAGAACGAGCCATCGAGGTGGGAAAGAGAAATGGGCGACAGGATTTCTGCGCTAGAGAAGGCCTCGAGCTCAGACTCCGATTTCCACTTCGAAACCGCATCGTTATCTGCCAACCAGAGGATTGCACCCGTCCCATCTTCAAGCTCGGATAGCATGCTCGTAATGGCGCCCATCAACGCCTCTCTTTGCTCTTCATTTAGGGAATTGGCTGGAATATCCTCATCGATTCCCGCCAAGGAGCACGCGGCCGAACCGAAAACCCTCCCGAGGTTCGCTCTGGATGCTATTGTCCTAATGACGTCGCTGTCGCTTTCATCCAGGATCGCCCCTAGTTCCACAATCTCCATGCCACGGGGGTCCAGGGCGTCTGGGGGAGGGACATATTCCACGCCTTTCTTCAGGGATCTACTGGCATAATTGGCATGAGTCAGGGGCTGAATGATGACGCCCTCTCCGTCTATGAGTACTATGTTGCCGTCCCTGAAGAGCTCAATCACCAGTCTCACCTTCCCTCCGCCATGTTCGAAATCCAGTATCATCACGCGGTCGAAACCGTGTTGCTCAACGCCTACTAGCCTAGAATTTCCAAGATGCTTCCGGAGAACCATGGCGAACTGCGATGGATTTGGGGGCATGGGCCTGTCTCTTGTTGAGGTGTAGACCCTCTTCCCCCTGACTATCACCAGATCCCTGTTGGAATCCCCCTTTCTGTTCAGCCTCAGGACCACCTGCTCATAGTGGGGCTGGTACGCCTTCCTGACTCTCGCACCCACCATTTTCGAAAGCTCACGCACGACCCGCGCGACCTCAAACGACGACGACTGCTCACGCATGCTCTCGTCCCGCCGTCAACAGTGCCCTTCATCAGGGAATCGCTAATTGTGGGCCCTGCGAATCAAACAGACGACTGAAATTGCATAATCTCCTTCAGAACGTCCGCCTCATGGGCATATTGGTTAGACGGGACCTCTATCATCTGGCCCCCTGGTATCCTCTCCACGATGCTAAGCACCTTCTCCATTCCGTGCAACTTGTCCGACGATGCGGTCATTACCGCACAAGGAAAATCGATTGAGGAGAGGTCCTCGGGCAGTGAGTACCCCATCAGGTATCTGGCAGACAGAAGCATTTTCCCAAGGTCCTGGGAGAGTAGGGCTCTCCTGTAGCGGATCCTCTGCCCCTCTTCCTTGACCTTCCTGTCAACTGCCCAGATTGCCACCCTCATCAGCCGGGGGTGAGTCCATCGTGGCAGTGGCATTTTCATCAGCGCCCTCGCCCAGATCGGGAACACGAAGTCGGTGTTTGGAGCTAGGAGGATGGATGTCCTCCCTGACAGCCTCCCCTTCTGGAAGGCGTCTATCAGCAGTGTCGAGCCCAGTGAAGATGAGAACCAGTCAACATCCTTGCTCTCGATCCCCAACGACTCCAGAACTGCAGCGATATCTGTATTCAGACAGTCTACAGTGAAGTCACTCTTCGAGATATTCCCCTCGATCCTAGAACTCCCCTTCTCACGCGTTTCGATGTAGACGATCCGGCGGTGTCTCGCCCACTCCTCGATCAGGGGCCTCCATCCTTCGAAAACGGAGCCCCAACCAGGGACGAAGACCACCGGCGCTTCGTTAGCCGGGGAATCTGGAACCCACTCAATAACCCTCAGGGACACCCTCGGCGAGGATTCCACCCACATTTCATTGGAAGCGGAGCCTTCGATTGTCGGGACTCCTGTCCAGTGCCCGTCCACGCCACTGCAAAGGAGGCAGGCACTTTCATTATGACGATGGTCTACCTGCCGCCGCCACCGGATCTGCCGCCGCCACCGGATCTGCCGCCGCCACCGGATCTGCCGCCGCCACCGGATCTGCCGCCGCCACCGGATCGACGTCCTCCAGAGCTTCTAGTGACTCTGCTGCTTCTGTGGCGATGGCCACTGCGCCTATGACGATAGAAACGGCGCCTCCGGTGGAACCAAGGCCTCCTGTGCCAGGGCCTGTCGTAGTAACTTGGTTCGTCGTAGTAATGACCGCCCCATCCAATCCCGGAACCACCCACATGCAAGGCTACGGCACCTCCCGTACCTATATCGAATCGGGCAAATAGTAGAACTACAACCAACAGGATGAACTGAATTATTCCACAGAGAAAGAAGCCGAGAATCTCATCCCAGGGAGAATCAATCCGGACTTCACTAGGGTCTTCAGTATTGTAGTACAATGTAACGAAACTTCCTATTGGCATAGTGCCGTTCTCCGCGTAATTCAAGCAGTCGTCTTCCGCACCTTCGTAGTCTTGGTAAGTTGTAATTGGAAAATGATCAACCTCGGCGGAGTAGGTGGTGTTATCGACGGAGTATGAGACGTCTAAGTCGGCCCAGCAATGCAATTCATACCAGTAGTCGCAGTATTCATCTCCCCAGTCATCCGTATAGCAGTCTTCATGCTCAACCCAGTCGTATCCCGGATATTTTTCGAGGACCTCACCCCGTGTCTCGACCCATTGATCCTTGGTTCCCCCAGCAGCCACTGCCATGAATGATGTTGCAATGAGGCCCAAAGTGAGTAGAATTGCTGCTACAGTGTAGCCAGGGTCCTCGAGGAGCCAGTGATTACCGCCGTATACCTTGGTGCCATTCGACTCCCCGTCTGGGTTCAGAATCAGCATCCCGTTCTCGTGCTTCCAATCAATGTGTTCGAGGAACGTCATGCCTAGAATACAGTATCCAGCATCAGCCTCTCTTAGGGGGTTGATTAACGCGTCAACCTTTCTTATCTTCATCTGTCCAACCGTTATGTCAGGCAAAGTAGTCCTGTACCCCATTCCCGGGCCAGCTGCTGTCGTCGTCCTCACCACTTCTCCCCGATTCAGGTCGAGCATCTCAGCAGTCCTTTCGTCGACCCCGCAGAAGCTCGCTCCAGTATCCACTAGGAAATTTATGTTCCCGATATTTCCAATACTGCCATTGACGTAGAAGCACCCATTTACATCCGGCTTCAGCACAATCCTCTGCCCTGTGAATTCCACTGGAGAACCATCACCGGATCCCGGATCCTTGAAACTGCTGGGCGCGGACTTGGCGTCTTTCTCGGGAGCGGGATCCTCCTCCTTCTTGTCCCACCACCTCTCTGTCATGATTCCACCAGTGAGAGAGGACCCTTCAACGTTCACACTGACTAGGTTGGGTAATATTGGTTGTCACGGGCTTCCACCTTGCCTGAGGATGTGAGTGAGCGTAGGTGCGAAAGCGTCTGGTCACGAGATAGCAGGGGATTCGCCTCCGGGGTGTCCCTATATGCCGATTTGGCTATTTCATCAAGCGAGCTAATCCCCGAGGAAACCGCATCCATGACCCTCTCGTGCCTTGCTGACCTGTGACTGATGTACCTGTCCAGCAGCCTGCGTGGGTTGGGCGAGGCGGGACCGTGCCCCGGGAACAGCATAGGAGGCCCCAGCTCGCGAATCCTCCTCAGGCCCGCTATGTAGGAGTCCATGTCCCCGTTCGAGGATGGGACCAGGATGGTGCCAACGACGACGCAGTTGTCCCCGCTAACGACCCCCGCGTCTCCAACCAGGCAGATGTGCCCAGGGCAGTGCCCAGGTGTCTCTATTATGTCCCAAGTGGAGGAACCAGAGGGCCCATTCAGGGTAATCGAGTCTCCTTCCTTCAAGACGGAGCTGTCCGTCGCCCCGGGAATCGATTCTAGAGTCTCTTCGCTAGCCCAAATGGGTGCTTGGTAAATCTCCGAGATCCCTGTGAGGTCGCCTATGTGGTCAGGGTGCATGTGCGTGAAAACGCTAGCTATGATCCTGGAGCCGGGTGAAAGCGCCTCCGAAATCTTGGCTCTCAGGTAATCCAACGATCTTCTCGACCTCGCTGCAGGGTCCACGATTACCATCTCGCCGCCGGGCTCCCCGAGGATGTAGCAGTTCGTATGCGTGGAAGGGGGCAACGTATCCGTCTCTAGTGGGACAACCTCCACTCCGGGAGCGAACTCCAGCCTGTGGTCGCCACTAGGCGGATCCCCAGCAAGGCTGTCGCATGCGGATTGCAAATCCCCGTAGATCTCAATCCTATCGACGATGTCCCTCAGCAGGGTCACAATCGGTGGCGGGACCCTCAATTGATTAGACTCCCATGCCGATAGCAGGTCCTCCGGCTTCCACCACCTGAACTCGTCAAATTCCGACCTGCCCGGGGGGAATGTTGGAATGACGCCAGGATGTCCAGTGGGGACGTGGAAGAAGAAGTTCTGGAATCTCATGGGGGCGAAGGGTGGAGTCGTCCTGTCCGTGATCATCTCGCAATGAAAACCCTCGGTGGAGATATTGCCCAACTCGACATTCTTTCTCCAAGCCCCCTTGTCTCGGCAGACCTCCTCTCGGATGCTCTCTTCGATGCTCATTATGCCGCCTGATCCATCGGGAGTCAGTCCCACTTCCTCGACCATTTCCCTGAGAAGGGCGAAGGAGGCTGCCCTATACTCATCATCGACACCGAGCCATTCCGGATGGTCCTCTGAGGCTCCCCTGTCCACCCTGCTGACGCCCCCTCCTGGGAAGGCCCAGAAGTCCGGGAAGCTAGGTAACTCGGATACCCTGTGACCCAGGAGTATCTCATGACCGCCTTCTGACTCCCTGCTCAGCATCACTGAGGCCGAGGGACGCGTCTCCGGGGGCCTCGTGGGAGGCAGGGAAACCCCCTCGGGGAGCTCACTCATGCCCCTCGGGGGGGGAATCAGTGCTTCAAACACTGCGGGAATGTTTGATTATGGGCGCCAACCCCACGCGTTCCATGGGCCCCTCGACGACCATCGGACACACTAGCACTGAGACTGGATTGAGAGTATCCGAGATTGAGATGCCGATGTTCGGACTCGGGGTGTATCTCATGAAGGAGCCGGGAGAGTGTAAATCAGCGGTAGTTCATGCCATAAAGAGCGGATACAGGCTCATTGACACTGCAATGGCATACGGGAACGAGCACGAGGTCGGGGATGCGATCAGGGAGTGCGGCGTAGAACGGGAAGAGCTGTTCATAGTTACCAAGTTGAGAAGACCTCACGCTACTGGCTATGACGAGGTGATTCAGAGGTGCAAGGAGAGCCTGGATAATATGGGGCTTGACCAGATGGACCTCTACCTAGTCCATGCTCCTCCCGAGGATGTAGGGGCCAGGGCCTCTGTATGGAAAGGCATGGAGAAGTGCCTCGAGAATGGATGGACACGTGCCATTGGGGTAAGCAACTATGGGGCTCACCATCTCGAGGCGATGAGGTCCTATGCTTCCATTCTGCCCTCTGTTAATCAGATAGAGATACACCCATGGCTGCAGAGGACAGAACTCCGTGAGTTCACCGAGTCAATCGGCGCGACTCCCATGGCCTACTCCCCATTGGCCAGGGGCCACAAGGTGAGCGACCCGAAACTAGGGGAGGTATCTGAGAGGATAGGGTGCACGCCGGCCCAGGCCGCGATCAAGTGGTGCATTGACGTGGGGGCGGTCACCATCCCCAAGTCCAGTAATCCAGGGAGGATCTTGGAGAACCTCGGCTCCATTGATGTCGACTTATCCGGATTCGGGGAAGACTTCGCTTCCATGGACGGCGACTACGTCTCGGGATGGGACCCAACGATCGAGCCCTGAGGTAGTTAGATGAGGGAGCCGGAGACGATAGAGGAAGAGCTCGCGATTATCGCCGAGGCGCTCGATGCGGGCATCGATCCATTCCCACCTAAGAAGGAGCCATCGGGGATAGTCAGACTGAGCCTAGGATGGTTCATGATCATCATCATGGTCAGTTGGGTCTCTCAGTTCCTCTACAGGTCACTTTAGTTTGGTAGTCCCTCCCGGATTCGAACCAGGGTCATGGCATCCAGAGTGCCATATGATGGACCACTACACCAAGGGACTGGCGCCTTTGGGACATAGGCCCGATATTTCAACGAATCCGCAAACCCGATCGGCTTACTTCGCACGGAATCCCGCATTGACCGTCTCGAGGCTCTCTTTGCTAGGCCTGTTCTGCTCTTCCGAGAGTGCCACAAGCGGCGTATCTGTCAACCCCAGCTCGTCTGTAGCTGTTGGTTGGTTCGGATTGTAATAAAGCAGTCCCGTGACGTGACGCCCCTCGTCAGTTCCTTCATGGATTGCCCTCAAAGCAGCCACGGCGTTTGTCGGATCATGCTCTTCCCCGACGGTCTCCAACCTGAGCGTTGACCCGTCGAAGAGCGAGATTTCGCTATACTCCCCTTCTGGGACGTCGACCTCTTCTAGCGGTGAGAAGTGAGGGATGTAGTCGAGAATGTGGAGGACCTCGTCATTCCCCTTGACGTAATTGTATGACTTGTAAGACTCGTCGTTGTTAGCGAAGGTCACGCACGGGGAAATAACGTCGATAACTGCCATTCCCCTATGGCTCATCGCGGCCTTCACGAGAGAGGTCAGCTGCTTTTTGCTACCAGAGAATGACCTTGCCACGAATGTGCACCCGAGATTTATCGCCATCGCGCAGAGATCTATTGGGGCCTGCTCATTCACAGTGCCCTTCTTCTTCTTCGAGCCCTTCTCGACAGTAGCGCTGTATTGGCCCTTTGTGAGGCCGTAAACGCCGTTGTTCTCAATAATGTACACCATGTCGAGATTTCTCCTTATCGCATGAATGAATTGACCAATTCCTATGCTGGCGGTGTCGCCGTCACCAGACACGGCCAGGAACGAGAGGCTCTTGTTCACCATGTTGGCGCCCGTGGTGACCGAAGGCATCCTGCCGTGAACGGTGTTGAAACCGTGGCTCTTCGACAGGAAGTATGCAGGCGTCTTCGAAGAGCAACCTATTCCGCTCATCTTTGCAATGCCTTCAGGCTCTATGCCGTTCTCCCATGCAGCTTGGATGATCACATTGGAAATCTGGTCATGTCCGCACCCAGGGCAAAGAGACGACTTCCCCCCTGTATACTCCGATTTCTCCAAGTTGATGACGTTCAACTTAACTGGCTTCATTCTGCTCCCTCCAATTCTTCCAATATCCTCTCGGAATATTCCCTTGCCCTTGGGGGCAGCCCATCGCTATATGCTACCGAATGCAACTTTGGAAGCAATTCTACGGGAAGCTCCTTCCTCAAGATCCCATAAAGCTGACCATCACGGTTGATCTCGAGTACAATCACCCTCTCGTGCCTCTCGATGAAGCCCTCGACGTCTGAGTGATACGGGAGGGCCCTCACTCTGCAAGTGCTTACGGAGAGTCCGGACTCCTCCAGTATGTCATCGATCTCCACTATTGTGTTCTCCATGGAGCCATAGAAGATAATCCCCACTTCACCGTCCTCCTCTTCCCTTAGTAGGGGGGCAGGCAGTAAGTCTCTTGCACCGTCAATCTTCCTACGAAGCCTCTCCATGGTGGCATGGTAGACCTGCGGGTCCTCTGAGTAAATGCCGTCCTCGTCATGGCCAGTGCCTCGATATAGAATCGGGGCTAAGCCGCTTCCGGGGAGAGTCCTGTAAGCAATCCCATCGCCATCGACATCCCGATACCTGCCGAAGTTAGTGATCGAATCCAACTCCTCCTGCGTCCGGATTACCTTCCCTCTGTCCATCTTCTCGCTCGGGTATTCGAACCCACTGGTCGACCATCTGTTCATTCCTAGGTCGAGGTCTCCGAAACCGAAAACCAATGTTTGGAACCTCTCGGCGTAATCGAATGCCCTCCATCCAAATTCGAAGCACTCGTCCACAGTTCCGGGAATCAGGACAATGTGTTGAGTATCGCCGTGGCTTGCCTCATAGCACATTGTAAGGTCCCCTTGTTGGGTCCTAGTGGGCAGGCCAGTTGAGGGGCCGGTACGGTTTATGTCCCAGATTACTCCTGGGACTTCTGAGAAGTAGAATAGGCCGATGAATTCCGACATTAGGGAAATCCCCGGTCCGCTAGTGCACGTCATTCCGCGACCCCCTGCCCAGCCGGCGCCAAGGACCATGCCGGCAGCTGCGAGCTCGTCCTCAGCCTGAACGACTGCACAGGTAACTCCGCCGTCTTCCCCTTCCTTCAGCTTCGGTATCCACGAGATGATTGACTCGGCCAAGGACGATGAAGGCGTTATTGGGTACCATGAGAGCATGTTGACTCCACCGTAGATCGATCCAAGAGCAGTCGCCTCGTTTCCTTCAATCAGGAATGTCTCAGACGGCTTTTCACGTGCCTCTAGGGCGAACTGGCAGTCGAAGTCCCAGTTCTCAGAAGCGTACTCCCTGCCCTCTGAGATGGCCCTGTTGTTGAGCTCTATCGCCTTCTCCTTGCCCCTGAATTGCTGCTCGACGGCCTTACCTATTGCACTCTCGTCAATCCCGAGAAGGTGAGCTAGCCCTCCAACATAGTACATGTTGGCCATCAGCCTAGCCAGCTTCGGGTTTATCCCCCTAGCCATTTTTGTCATCGGCATGCCGAGGCAGACGCAGTCTTCCCTCTCCACAGGCATCTTTGCGTCTTCGTTGTAGATTACCACGGTTCCCGGACTCAATGAGGCCAGATCCTTCTCCCAGGTCTCCTTGTTCATGAGAATCTGGAAATTTGTTTCGTCACCCGGCGCCTGATATCCCTTGTCGCTGACTCTGATTATGAACCATGTTGGGAGGCCAGAGATGTTACTAGGAAACAGGTTCTTACCGCTCACTGGCACTCCCATTTCGAACATCGAATGGAGTATAATGAGGTTGGAAGATTGAGAACCAGTGCCATTGGCCGTAGCGACATTTATTGTGAAGTCATTGATGATCCGGCTCATCACTCATTTCTCCCATCGGCCCGTCGCACCTAGGCCTCGCAGCCTTCCGCGCTATTAGGGTGGTCTTAGCCGTTCCCCCGGTTGGTCCACCCTGAATTGTCTCTCAAATTTCCGCTGTCGTTTTGTATGTGAGCATGGTCGCGGAGCCCATGCCCGTACCGGATGAACTGCTGAAGTCTTGGGATTTGGCCGATTCTATGTTGTCCGACGAGAAATTCGAGGAGGCACTGTCCGAGCTGCGACAGGCTTGGCCACTTTGCGAGAATGACGGTCAGAAGGTCAGGACCCTTCGTCAGGCAGGAGATATTGGAACCGCCCAAGGGACGCATGACGAATCCTCACAGAAAAGGCATTGGCAGAAAGCGTTGAAGAGCTACAAGAGGGCACTCAAGATTGATCCCAAGAACAAGGAGACTAGACGCAATATGAACTCCTTGCTGTCCATGATGGACGAGAAGTCGATAACGGGAGGCGCCAACATGCAATTCTTCGACGAGGGTAACCCCACTCCAATGGGACTAGTCGCCATGGTGATAGCAGGCATGATAATCCTCACATCAATCAAACTGATTTCCGACGCATTGCAGGAGGATCCAGAAAACCCAGTAGTTTCACTGGAAGTGTCCTACGTTGACGATTCGGGAGAGAGAATAGAGGGAACGATTCAGATTGAATTGTTCCAGGATTTAGCACCCGTCCACGTTGAGAATTTCATAACTCACGCGCAGAACTTCCGGTACGACTTCACAATTTTCCACAGGGTAATTGATGGATTCATGATCCAGGGCGGCGACGTAGACCGTCAGGACGGCATGGGCGGATACGCCGCCAACTGGTACGGGTACTGCAACGGGGAAAGTGCAGCCAGCCAGAGCTCCTGCGACCAGAGCGAGTGGACCATCCCGGATGAGGCGGACAACGGACTTCTCCATTCACCCGGAATGCTAGCAATGGCGAAGACCTCGGCTGCTAACACCGGTGGTAGCCAGTTCTACATCGTACCAACTGGAAGCACACCTAGCCATCTTGACGGCGTCCACACGGTGTTCGGACAGGTCCTAAGCGGTCAGAACCACATAGACGCAATCCAGGAAGTCCCAACAGGGGACAACGATAAGCCAATCGAAGACGTAAGGCTAGTACATGTAACCGTAAACGAGTGAATATCGCTCTCGTTCGGGTGAGTCAAGTTGATTGGCTTCGCCTCCGCCGGTTAGGGCGACGGTGGCCGCATGTCCTCGAACGACCCATTCAACGCTCGCTCATCTTTCGAGACTAGCGATGGCTCATCAGGGGACTTCTTCGACCTAGGGGCATTAGAGGAGCACGGCATCTGCAAACTCGACTCCCTCCCCTTCACAATCAGATGCCTTCTCGAGGCCGCGTTGAGGAAGTGCGATGGTTTCCTAGTGACTGAGGACGACGTGAAGAGGATAGCATCTTGGTCGCCTGACATGGACCCAGCCGAGATTCCTTTCAGCCCCAGTAGGGTAATCCTGCAGGACTTCACGGGCGTCCCCGCAGTTGTCGACATTGCCGCCCTGAGGGATGCAATGGTCGGGCTAGGCGGGGATCCGAAGGCAGTGAACCCACAGGTCCCAGTCGACTTGGTGGTGGATCATTCGGTTCAAGTCGACTACTCCGGACTCTTCCCTAACGCTCGAGAGAAGAACCTCGAGATGGAGTATGAGAGGAATATGGAGCGCTACAAGTTCCTAAAGTGGGGCCAGCAGAGCCTAGACAGCTTCAGGGCCGTCCCCCCAGGGCGTGGCATAGTCCACCAAATCAACCTAGAGTGGATAGCTTCCGTTGCTAGGGAGGAAGGTGGAATCTGGATTCCAGACACCCTCGTCGGCACCGACTCTCATACTACTATGATCAATGGGCTCGGAGTTCTTGGATGGGGCGTCGGTGGGATAGAGGCCGAGGCAGTGATGCTCGGCCAGCCGATTTACATGCTGCTCCCCGAGGTCGTGGGTTTCGAACTGAAGGGCAAAGCATCACCCGGAGTCACTGCTACTGACCTGACACTAAGGATTGTTCAGATGCTGAGGGAACATGGCTGCGTAGGGCGTTTCGTTGAGTTCCACGGGCCGGGCCTCTCTAGCCTCAGCCTTCCTGACAGAGCTACGATAGCCAACATGGCCCCTGAATACGGAGCCACATGCGGCTTCTTCCCAGTAGACCAAGTCACTCTTGATTACATGAGCCTCTCGGGAAGGGAGGAATCTCACGTCGAAAACGTAAGGAGGTACCTGTCTGCTCAGGGAATGTTCCATTCCGAATCCTCGCCAACCCCTTCATTCACCTCCAACCTGTCCCTTGATCTCAGCACAGTCGTCCCCTCAATGGCCGGTCCAAAGAGGCCGCAGGACAGGGTCAGTCTCTCTGACATGAAGCCCCACTGGAGGGAGAGCTTGAATTCCCCCGTGGGCCACCAGGGCCACGGCATCGAACCGTCAAGGAATGGTGACAAGTCTGAAATCCCCAGCAGAGGGTGCAGCCTTTCTCACGGCGATGTTGTCATAGCCGCCATCACTAGTTGCACAAACACCAGCAATCCAAGCGTGATGGTTTCCGCTGGCCTACTGGCCAAAAAGGCAAGAGCTAGGGGAATGTCGATCAAGCCGTGGGTCAAGCCCAGCCTTGCCCCTGGTAGCAGAGTGGTCACAGAGTATCTTGACGAAAGCGGATTGACCACGGACCTGTCTGAATTGGGTTTCAGTGTGGTAGGGTATGGTTGCACGACCTGCATCGGGAACTCCGGCCCCCTGGATCCCGAAATAGAGGAGGCAATAGATAACGCCAATCTTGTAGTTGGCAGTGTTCTTTCCGGCAATAGAAACTTCGAGGGCAGGATCCACCAAAAGGTTCTGGCCAACTATCTCGCAAGCCCTCCCCTTGTTGTCGCCTACGCACTTGCAGGGACCTTGGATATCGATTTCTCCTCCGACCCCATTGGAATGGATCAGTCGGGAAATCCGGTGTTCCTCTCAGATATCTGGCCAAGTGATGAGGAAATCAGGAAAACGGTTGACTCGTGCATCAGTCCTGAGATGTTCAGACATAGGTACTCGGATGTTCTCGAAGAGCCTAGGTGGGACTCCATTCCGAGTGAGGATTCAGACTTGTACCCCTGGGATCAAGAATCGACTTATGTCAGGCTTCCAAGTTTCCTGGAGGGAATAACTCCTGAACCAAGCGAGATAGAGCCGATATCCTCGGCCAGAGTCTTGCTGAAGCTGGGCGACTCAGTAACTACCGATCACATCAGCCCCGCTGGGGCCTTCCCCCACCATGGCCCTGCAGGGGAGTATCTTGTTGGGAAGGGGGTTTCTCCACGCGACTTCAACTCATTTGGAAGCAGAAGAGGCAACCACGAGGTGATGATGAGGGGGACATTCGCAAACGTCCGCATTAGAAATCAGCTTGCCCCCGGTACTGAGGGAGGGTACACCACGCACCTGCCCAGCGGCGAAGTTACCACTGTGTTTGAGGCGAGCAGGAGGTACATCGAGGAAGGAACTCCATTGGTCGTCTTGGCTGGCTCTCAGTACGGCACTGGAAGTAGCAGGGATTGGGCAGCCAAGGGGACCCTCCTGCTCGGTGTCAAGGCAGTAATCGCGACATCATTTGAGAGGATCCACAGGTCCAACTTGGTAGGGATGGGGGTGCTGCCGCTTACATTCCAAGAGGGCCAAGACGCCGACAGTCTGGGATTGGATGGCACAGAATCATTCGACATACCTTCGAGAGGGGATCTAGAGCCATTGTCAAGCATCCGTGTCGTGGCTACCAAGGAAGGAGGAGACAGAGTCGAATTCGACGCAATTGTCAGGCTGGACACTCCCGTAGATGTCGAATACTACCGAAATGGCGGCATATTGCAGACTGTATTGAGGAGTCTCGCAGAGGCGTGACTTAGTTAATGGTGAGTGTCCGGACAGGAGTAGGGGGGATCGCATGAGTCAGGGCGAGAATGTTAGGTTCAGTTACAGATCACACCAAGATTCCATTGAAGTCGTTCTCCAGGGTGATGCCGATTGGGTAAACTCACTCCGTTCTGATATGGGTCTCAAAGGCGCAGTCGGATTCACGAGGCCACTCGGAAAGACGCCACCCAACTCAGGCCAAGAGTCCCAATCGTCGAGTGAGTCAGCAGACCCATCAACCGCCAAACCCACACTGCCAGGCCCTCCTCCAGACCCGTCCAGAATACCCTCTGTGGTCAGGACAGTTGGCGACATGGATCTTTCAGCGCGGGCCTCGGAAATCGGCATGTCTACTCAGACCGACCCAGATATGGCCGCACTGGCCGAGTTCATAGACGAAGTCGACCCCCCCGAACCAGTAACAAACATCCTTTCCAGTGATCCGCAGGCCGAGGCCTGGCTCCAATTGGTCCTGACAATGGTCGTCAGAGAGCACGGCCACACCTCGATGTCCCTCAGTGACATCGAGAAACTGATCGGGGAGAAGGTAAACAAGAATACTGTTGAGATCAAGACATTCCTGGATCGGCTCTGGAGAATAGGAAAACTCGAGAGAATTCATGGCGGTGCAGAGGATCACTACGCACCCAATCCAAGCTGGCTAGAATCGCATTAATTCCGCATTTTTCCACTACAACCCCTTTGGGGTTGCCCCACTCACCTCTAGACAAGGCATAAGAGAGGGCCGAATGTCCCAAAGGGTATGTCGTTCAGTTCGAAGACCGCCCAAAACCGAAACAGAGAGGGTCGAAGGGCCCTGCTTCTGGTGATTTTGCTACTTGCTTCACCATTAGCTGCATTCGCTCCCGCCGCCAGTGCATCGCACATCACGCAGTACGCAGTCCAGAGGGACCCTCAGGACGCGGCAGTGGGTGATATCGACTGTGACGGGGACAATGACATCGTTTCTGCAAGTGCAATGGGGCACTATATCACAGCGCTCTACAATGACGGCTCAGGTGGTTTCGCGGACAGACAGGATGTCTTCATTTCGAACAACGACTCACAGAGGGCTGGATTCGTAGATACCGCTAATGGGGTGGATGTCGAGATAGGTGACATAGATGGTGATGGCAAAAATGACGTCATCTACTACCAGGAGAACATCAGATTCGTCGGTGAGACTTTCGTTAGGCCGGGCAATCTGACAGTGCTTTGGGGGGACTGTGACAATCTCGTCCACGAGTGGTCCGACACGGAGATCACAATTTCCAATCCATATCACATTGGCATGGATGTTGGCGACATAAACGACGATGGAAACGACGACATCGTTCTCGTGACCATAGATGCAACATTCACAAACCAGTACATCCAGATTTTCAGAGGTCCCGATCCAAGCCTGATAACGAACCAGCAGCAATTACCAGTCCCGCTGACAAATGGACTCTATCAGCATGTCAAACTAGGGCACTGGGGCGAGACTGTCCAGGGCGGCGGCCTGCCAGGTAGCATCGGAGACTGCGAGGACTTGGATCTCTGGCTTCTAAGGACGCCACCATACAATACTGGTGTGGGTTACTCGGTTGGCCATTACGACAACATGACCGTCTTGGAGTACGACTGCCTTCAGAACCAGTTCCCGAACCCAATGACCCCGACAGCACAGGGAGTTAACGAATTCAAGCTGGATGCAGAGCACAACTACCCTATGTACGGTATGGACATCTCCGACACGAACGACGACAATGAGATCGATATGATCGCTGTAGTCGACGGAATTACCGGAAACATATCCTACGCGGAAAGGAGTGGAAGTGGATGGAACACGCAGAACTACGTCACCCTGGGTGACTTCAAAGGCGCGTCAATCACTATCGAGGACGTCAACAGGGACGGAGAGGTTGACTTCTTCGTACCAACCGAGCTAACACTAACAAGGCTCCAGGACTCTAGTGCACAGAACCAAACATACCTCCTACTGGACAATCTCAGAGAGATCAACACCGTGGAGATTATTCTAGCAGACCCCGCTGGACCAGGATACCTTTCGTCTCTGTCCTTCGATGTCGGCAGGAGGCCAACAATGGCAATTCCCGGACAACTGCAGGGAGGGGACAACAGTGCCTTCGAGATCGTAATTGGGCAGAGGGACTACTCGTACCGTTTCGCTGACAACACCATGTGGCTGGATACTCAGGGATGGTCTGGCGCTGGAGACTTCCTCTCGGTCCTGACACTAGATAACGAGGACCTCGGGATCACTAGCGTCACAATTGCGCCTGCATCTTACAACCCCTCTACTGGCCAGGCACAACTTGGAGAGGGAACAAGATGGGTAAACTTGACTGTGAAGAACACAGGCCTTAACCCGCTTTCAGGGTCCATAGACGTCGACCTAGAGGTCAAGGAGGTCCTAGGTGGAACTGATACCGTTGTATATTCCAATGACTTCGATGGTAATTCTGACACATCCAATTGCTCCCAGTGTGCATTCTCCAAGACCTCATACACGGGCGACTACGAGTCAGGGGCATCCTCATGGCACATCGAGAGCAACTCGACCGCTGCCACAGAGAACGTATCTTGGTACGAGGCCGACAGCAACCCGACAGATTACTACTGGGCCGGTATGGACTATGGCGGCTCCAACGAGAGCAACTCAGGCTACTTCAACAACATGGACGAGGCTCTAATTCTGGAGAACGTGGACCTAACGGGTGCGGACGCAGCCTACCTCGACATCTCACTAATGTGCAGCACTTCGTTCTTCGAGCTATACCTAGCCGAGCAGTACTCAGTTGTCGAGAGATGGCTATATGAGGACTCATGCGGAATTGAGGTCTGGTCAGACGGTAGCGGATGGGAGTCCGTCTTCTTCACAGGTGGATGGGACAACGAGAGGTACTTCAGAATCCTCGCTCAGGGTGTCGATCCAGAGGTGAACACGTACAATGGAAACTTCTACTCAGGAACGGCTACAGGTTGGATCAACTACACCGAGGGAGGAGGAACCTCGGAAGATCTGAATGAGGCCGAATCGATCGACCTCACTCCCTACGCAGGTCAGGTAATAGACATCAGATTCAGATTCAGGACCGGACTGATGGGGTCAGTTGGGCCCGTCGGATCTTCCCAAGACAGCGGCCTCGACGGCTTCGCCTTCGACAACATTACCATCAGGAAGAGGGACGTGACATTCGGAACCACTGAGACTGTAAGCCAGACATTGAACTTCAACAATCTTGCAGCGGGAGCTTCCGAGGACGTATCACTCACTGCTGACTTCATTGACAACACGACTTACTTCGTGAAGACCGAGTTGACCAACCCAGTCGGCTTCGAAAACATGGACGACCTCAATGATGATGTTAGGTTCCAGACTACCGTCAACAACCTGTTCGACCCGGGACTAGCAGAGGAGCCATGGCCATCCCTGGAGAATGGAGTAAGGTACGCCTCAGGTAACAGAGACGTCGAGCTTGTAGCTAGGAACTGGGGCAATACCGTTACCGACTTCTCAGTTCAGGCAATGATATACAACGCTGAGCCGGATCTGGTAGCCATCGAGGACTTCTCTGGAGTCGATCCAATCTGGACCGACGACGGAAATGAGAATGGTAGCAGGCTCGACGATTCGTCTGGCCAGAACTCAATGCTGCCCCAGAATGTTGGCGTGTTCAAGAGCCACTCGTATTGGCTCGGCCATCCCAACGATGGATACGGGGACAACTGGAGCGAGACCATGACAATCGAGTCGATTCCAATTGCAGCATCAGGTGCCGACTTCACATACCTGACATTCGACTACTACGCAGAGGGCGACTTCCTACAGGACTCCCAGGGCAACATCCTTGCAATCAGGGACGCCGCCAATCTGGAGATTTCATGGTCCAAGGGTGGTGAACTCTACCAAGGAGTTGCCTACGGGAGCTGGACCGACCTCAATGAGAATGGAATCCAGAACACAAACCCCGATGACCCCAACTTCCACAGGTGCGAGGACTTCGACCTCAATGGGTATGACGAAGTAGAGTACTTCGGCGACCACTCAGATAGGCTGAACTCTGTGGTATGGTTCGACACTGAGAACATCGTCAAGTCGGTTACATTGGACCTAACTCACATCGTCCTGCAGAACAGAACAAGCGAGGACAGCACCGATTGGCGCGATGAATGTACATCTCTAGCCGGGTCGGAACTGACTCTAACGTGGAGGTTCCAATCCAATGGCGATGGCATCAACGGTAATGCTGGATTGGCCGGATTCGCAATCGATAACATCCGTGTAGAGGAGTTCACATTCGAGTTTGATGGAGAGTACGTCGAGGAAGTGAACGGCCTAGATGCTTCAGAGTGGTCAAGATTCACTCTTGCCAACCACGACTTCCAGAGCGGAATTTACAAGATCGACGCCATGACGATTTTCGACAACACAACCGTCGGTACCGCTTGGTATGGCGCTGATGAAGTGAATCTAGCAAACAACATCTCGTCAATCATGTTCAGTATCGCAAGCGCTGACATCACTCTGATGCAGCCAGACGTCATGGAGTGCGTCACGGATATCACATACAAGTGCGTCTATCCGATCGATGATGCTCGGGCACACAGCTTCTCAGTCCCACTTCTCAATGGAGTTATTGAGGGCGAGTACGGCCTTTCCATGTCCATAGTTGACTTGGATACAAACCAGGAGGTTTACACGAATGCAGCCGACAACGGCCCATTCACCCTACAGCCTCATGCTAGAGCGTTCGCGAACTGGAGTCAGCCCTACAACTCGTGGGTCGATGGCCATACGTACAACATCAGCTTCGCCGCTGATGTCACGAAGGAAGACGGTACCATTGAGCCATCTGGCAACGTCCGCTTCTTCATCATAACATTCCATGATCAGATCGATGTCGCCGTTCTTTCGAATCCGACAGATCAGAACAGGCTCCAGAGAGTAAAGGCTGATCTAGAATCTATGGGAATGACTTACACCCAGATGAAGCTCGAAAACTGGGACATGTACGCAACTCCAGACTGGCTAGAGCACTATGACAAGGTCCTGCTCCCATGGCAGACGGACTACAACGTGTACTACGGCGACTACTACGAGAAGCTCTCCGAGACGCGCGAGACAGATGGCCTGTCTGTTTCCGAGACTCTCGAGGATTACATGATAAATGGGGGAACGGCACAGATACACCTCGGCCCATACAGGGATGCATACCAGCCAAGCAACCTCCCGTTCGGAATGGACATCGCAATGAGGAATCAGGTCAACTTCACTGTCGACAATAGAATCCACAGCGATAGTATAACCATAGTGGACCAGTACCATCCCCTACTGAGCAACGTTGACCCATCGGCCTTCAGTGCAATCAATGGCGGTTCCCACGTCGCTCTATCGGGACTCGATACTGCACAGGTTCAGGGCACGCAGATACCACAGGTTTGCGGAGGACGCATTAGCGACCCAATGGGTACCTTCCACACTCTGATTCGTGACAATACCTACGATAGCCAATCATTGCTCTCGATCTGTAATCGCGGAGCTGGAGGCATGATAGTCACCACTATTGACGTGGAAAACCCGAGTGTCTCACAGGCGTTCGGCGGGGAGCAGATCCCACTTCTTTCCAACCTACTGGACTACAGGCTCACGCCATACCCAACAGACTTCGGAATTGCTGGTGAGGGCTACGACCTTACGATCAACGGAGAGGCGCCAGCTATCGACACCATCACCGGCGCGTACGCAACCATGTACATCAAGAGCAACTCGGATCTTGAGTTCGACTACGTTACCACCGTAGAGGGAGTGATGGCAGATTGGACCCTAACTTCTGGAAACAATGACTCTGTAACTGGCTGGGATGGTTCCGTTATTGATTCTGGAGAGGTTAGCCACACTCAGCAACTGATGCCTGAGATACCGACCCTGGGGTCGTTCTGCGTCGGCAACACCACCTCCTCTACAGGTTGCAGGATCGGTGCCGAGTGGCTGCTGACCCTATACCTTCACGATGAGGAGGGGCACACCAGAATTACCTACATCAGGCTAGTCACCGATGACACACTGGCCGATGAGTTCAGGCCTCTGGCGTCCGCAAGCATAGTTTCCAACCCCGCACTTTCTGAGTATCTAGAACTGGACGGATCCAAGACCGTCGCAGGGGTGGACTGGCCCATATACAGAATCAGGCTAACAGATACTGGTGACATCAGTCTGTCCTTCACCGCTGAGAACAGCTCAGATCCAGACGCCCCCGAGGGCGAATCAGGAATCGAGCTATTCGAGTGGAAGGTCTTCTTCGACTACCCATGGGACAGCTCAAGCCCTACTCTAGAGGGCCACGAGTTCCAGATTCCGGCTGCAGTCACGGACGAGTGGACATATACATTCAGGAACCTCACCAGCAGCCCCGACGCGTCTCTTGAGAACGAGATTAGGGTTGAACTAATCGTCTATGACAGGGCTGGAAAGCAGAGCGAGAAGCACAGGATGTACTTCATCGTAGTTGGCGAGGACTTCGGCGACGACCCTCCCCTAACGCAGTTCACTTCTCCAAGGCCGACAGACTCGCAGAGAGACGACTTGGTTGTGATCACTGGAAACCTCCTCTCGGGAGCTGAGAATAGCGACGTCGTGGTCGAGGCAGCACTAGATCCAGCAGTTCTGGACTACTCGACCTCTCAGAAAATCACTCAGCGAACGATTGGAAAGTACAACACGACCACGCCTCTAGCCGATGGTGACAGTTTCTCTCTCACCCTGGACATCTCGGATCTTTACCAATTGGACACCGGTGTCGCAGCGACTATCTATCTACGAATCACCGAGGGAGATGGATCTAGGTACGTCCTAGAGGAGACCATTGACATCAGCCTAGTTCCAGCTACTGAGGAAGGTCCCGATGATACAGGCGGGAGCGGTGGCCTAAGCACAACTGTGTTGGCTGGCATCGGAGGTGCCGTACTTCTAATTGTGATAGTAGTCGTAACCCTGGTCATGAGGAGCAGAGGTGGAGGCCGTGTCGAGAGTGACACTGTGGAACAGTTCGGAGGGGTCGAAACCATGGACCCAGTAGAGGCATATGTCCAGCAGATGGTAGCCTCTGGATACGATGAGCAGCAAGCGCGTCAATATGCCGAGCAATACTACGCTAATTACTACGAACAGCAACGTGGTGGCGGCGCGTAACGCAACTTGAAAGCCTGAGGTCCCCCCCAAGGGGCGTGGACACTTCTGGCCCTTACACTGTGGCCGACATAGGCCTAGCGGAAGCTGGAGGTCTGAAGGTTGACTGGGCCAGGGGTAGAATGCCCGCATTAGCGGCACTGCGGGCCAAGGCAATCCAAGAAAGGCCGTTGGAGGGCCAGAGAATCGCCGGATGCCTTCACGTAACAAAGGAGACCGCCGTCTTGATCGAGACCCTAGCGTCGGCCGGAGCCGAGATTTCTTGGTCGGGGTGCAACCCCTTGTCGACCCAGGACGACGTCGCAGCGTGGCTAGCATCTCAGGGGTACTCCATACACGCTTGGCACGGTCAGGATAACAAGGGGTTCTACGACTGCATAGACAGGACCTTGGAAATGTCCCCTACCCTCACCCTCGACGATGGCGCAGATCTGATTTACAGGGTCCACTCCGAGTTCCGAGACCTAGCGAGGGAGATAATCGGGGGAACAGAGGAGACCACGACAGGCGTCCACAGGCTCCGTGCCATGGCGGACGCAGGAGAGCTTCTCTACCCGGTTATCGCTGTCAATGACGCCGAGACTAAGTGGGACTTCGATAACGTCCATGGGACGGGGCAGTCAACTCTAGACGGAATAATCAGGGCTACCAGCGTACTACTCGCTGGAAAGACATTCGTTGTCGCTGGATATGGGCACTGTGGAAGGGGGCTCGCCTCAAGGGCTAGGGGCATGGGGGCCAACGTGGTCGTTACTGAAATTGACCCGATTCCAGCACTGAAGGCAGTGATGGATGGTTTCAGAGTGATGAAAATGGACGATGCGGCGAAAATAGGCGACATCTTCTGCACTGCCACCGGAATGAAGGACGTGATAGTCGCGAGGCACTTCAGCTCGATGAAGGATGGCGCTATAGTCTGCAATACCGGGCATTATGACTGCGAGGTAAGCATCTCTGACCTTGAAGAAATGTCCGACGACGTCCGGACGATAAGGGAGAACAACGAGGCATTCTCGATGAGGGATGGTCGCACACTCCACCTCCTTGCCAGGGGTAGGCTGGTGAATCTGGCCTCCGCTGAGGGGCATCCCAGTGAGGTAATGGACATGTCCTTCGCGAACCAATTCCTAGCTCTATGTCGGTTGGCATCAGAGGGCGATTCATACGGCAATAAGGTGTATGATATCTCGCCGGATCAAGACAGGGATCTAGCTTCTCTGAAATTAGAAGCATCGGAAGTGCAGATCGACGAACTAACCGCAGAGCAGATCGAATACCTCTCTGACTACAGTGCCGGAACTTAACATCCAACTTCAGGGAAGCTCTAACTCCCACTTCGAAGGCATCTTCTCTCCCGACTCTACGATTAGCGCCACCCTCTCTTGTATTGCTGGCATCTTGTTCTGGATTAGGGAAGAGTAAAGCTTGCTGCTCCTGATTACAGGCGGTATGCACACCTTTCCAGTCGAGGTTTCGAAGTCAATCGCCCTCTCCAAGTCTAAAGCATGCCTATTCACCCTCTGCAGCATGCCCATGGTCAGGCGGCTAATCAGAATGATAGAGGATAGGAGAATCAAGAACACGATGGCGAATCCCCATGTTGAGTTTCCAAAAGCCATCATTCCAATGACGCCGATGAAGAATGAGAATGGTGCAACGAACAGGAATAGCCAAAGAGTCTCAGAAACCGGCTTCTTGTCCTTTAGCATCTCCACTTTCGACCAACGCGGATGCTTGGGCTGCTGCGGCTTGAAAATCTCATCCGATTCCAATTTTGTTGCTCGGGCGACTGTCTGACTCACCCTCTCCATCCTGACTCTATTGCCTCCATCAACAGCATCCATTTCAGGTGAAAACAGCTCCTCTAGAAGGTCTGCACACCCCTCATAGTACCCCATCCTGGTTAGTATGGCTATCTGCTCGATGAGGGGGGTTGTCTCTGTCGGCTCGACATCACGCCTCCTCTCCCACCGCCCCAGTGCATCCTGGAGCATTCCGAGGTGATCTACCATCAATGTCCCTCCAAGGTCCCATGCTCTTCGATTGTCGGGATCCAACTCGGTAACTTTCATCAGGGCGCTCATCGATTTCGAGGCCTGTTTTAGATCAGGCATCTCTTGCTTCCCCCGGGAAACAGGTGGCAACTCCATCCTAGCTACCATCATCCATGCATCGGAATGAGTCGGATCAATGTGTACCACATCCCGACTTAGCTCCAGGGCCCTATCCCTGTCGCCGGACTCCTCTGCCTCTATTGCATCGAGCCAGAGTGTTCCCGCGTTCTTGGCCATGAATATCCCGGGGCGCTATTTGGCTTGAAGGATGCGCAAGAATCAGTTAGAAACTATCTCGAATCAACTTATTCTGAGAATCTCTCCTGTCCAATGGAATACTAGCAACTCCCCTTCCGGGCCCTCTCCAAAGCCGACAATCATTCCTCCGCTGTAGCCCACCAGTGTCTCCTCCCAAATTTGCCCCCCTTGGTCCGACTTCAGGAGCCATATTGCACCCGTGCAGAAGTCCCCATACAGGTACCCTTCCTGGAGCACCTCTGGCCCCCAGTCCATCCAGTAACCCCCTGTAATTGAGCAGTTTCCGTTTTGGTGTGGGTAAGCAAGTACGGGGTCAACATAACTCGAATCAGACATCTCCAGAGCTTCGGAGCAACTCGCTCCCTCGAAGGAATGGTAACCCTCCTTTTCCGCCCATCCTAAATTGGCCTTCTCGTCGATAGTAACGAGGTTGACCTCCTCCCAGCAATTCTGTCCAACATCTGCTATCCAGAGCCTTCCCTCAGCATCCAGATCAAAACGCCAGGGGTTTCTCAGTCCATGATGCAGGACTAATGGGTTCTCCGAAGAGTCATTGATTGCAGGCACTACCTCCCCGTTTTCCAACTTGAAAAACAGAATAGCCCCTAACTCGGTGGAATTGTCCTGCCCGTTTGATTCGGGGTCGTTTGCACTCCCGCCATCTCCTATCCCCCAGAGAAATCCTCCATCGCCCGCATGCAATAGGAATCCTCCGTTGTGATTCCTGTATGGTTGTTCGACCTTCTTCAGTACCGTGATATTCTCCACGTCAATCTTCGCATTATCTTCACCAACAGTGGCATATGAAAGAACCAAATCAGATTGATTATCCCCCTCGCAAACCCCATCTTCAACATAAGAGAGAAGCACCATATGGGGATCATCCGTGAATGCGAGGCCGAGAAGTCCCTGCTCCATGTGGCATCTGCTAACTAGGCTACTCAGGTCAGCCACGTCCTCAAGATTATCACCATCCCATGATTTGATGAATCCACTCAGGTACACTATCCAGAGATTCCCATTAGATGGATTGATCAGCGAATGATGAGGTGTATCGAACCCCTCTATGAATAAGTCACAATCCAGGCTCACAGAATCGCCGATTTCGGCCCCCTCTCTGAGATCCGCGAGATTTTGGAGCGCGCCTTCGTCCAAATTGCACTCATTTTCACTGGGGTCCGGCCAATCAAACCCATCATCTGAATCAGCCGATAGGCAGCCAACTGGAAATGTTGAGAGCAACACTACCAATGCAATCGGAAGAACCCTCATCAGAACTCCTTTGCAATTTATGAGAAATAGGCCTGAATGCCTGGTACGTTCGAAACCGCTGCTCCGTATGTACCTAGGTGTTCGTCTGCGCTAGTGGCCACCATTCCATCGGTGTTCAGTAAGTCACTCAGAATCTCTCTTCCCTCAGCATCATCATTCAGTGCGATCAGCGCGTCCTGTATTAGGGCGATAGTCTCGGCATCCATGTTGTCAGGGTTGTAAAGAGCTGGATGGCTTGGTGCCTGCCCGAATGAAGGAAGCATTACCAAATCGTCCAGATCCATGCACCAATCATCACCATCAGCAATCCCGTCATCATTCTCGTCACAATACAAACGGTAAGCTGTGTCCTTTGTCAGAGCAACATCTCCATGACCAGTCATCATGCACTTCATCGCCCCCTTGTAGCCTGAGTACTGTGTACCTCCCTCGGGGATGCTGGAGTCCTTGTGGAAGAAGTTAGTCACCGTGTCTCTCAGAGACTCGATCTTTTCAGGATCGCCCTCTACTTCTGCATAGCCGTTACCGATGAGATACCCCATTGGTATCAGCATGCCAGCGCTTTTCAGCCAGCCAGTGTGGCAAGACTTCTTTCCTTCCATAAGTGCGAATGGATCCGTGTCTGGGTCATCATCAAGATGTGCGGCCGCTATGTCTGAATCGGCCTTAACCCAAGCAGCAGCGTTGTAGTAAGTCCTTCCATCAGACTTCCATTCTGCCGCGAGAACATCCAGATCGTACACCTCCCATGCTAGCCATGCAGCTGCGCCGTCTACAAACCCGATATCGGCATTCCCTTTGTCAATCGCCTCAATGGTGCCACCCGAATTAGTAACCGGGTAAATCTCAACCTCCATCCCCGTAAGGGAACTCATTTTGTCCGCAAGGTGCTGAGGGTTTTTGTCCCAGATCAAGTATGTGTCCTGAACCTGGAAAGCTATTGTGATGCAGTTCTCATCATCTTCGCACTGGTCATAGTTGACATCGAAAATGAGATACAGGACAGCAGCTGATACAACTATCCCAGCCATCAGAAATGCCTTGTTTGCCATCGCCCAATCAGTAATCTCCGCTCTCTTCATGGGCATGTCGAGAAACAGCCCTGAGATAAAATTTAGGGTAGCCTAAACTCTCTTTCTACAAGCCAAAGAACCATCTCGGACCAGCGAAAATCCATCCTAATTTGGTCCTGGAGGCCACAAACAAGTCAACACGGTGTCTTCCGACCCTTACCACATTCACCTTTGCCTCATCGAATTCGGCCCTCCACTTATCTCTCGACTCTGGGGGGAATATTTCCTCGAATCTTTCAGGGGTAGCCATGACTTTCCAGCGCCTTTTTGCGGACAGGGTATTGATGACTTCTGTCCTGGCTTTATCACTAGCGATTTGTTTGATTTCAACGACTACCGGCTCTTCCCTCCCCTCGAGCTCTGTTGCCACCTCTCGGAAGGTCGGGATTCTGATACCACTCTCCCTCCCCGCCTCCTCAATGTCGGAGAATCTCATTTTCCGAGTTTCAAACATCGTTCCATTCACGTCGATCTCATCGTCGTGGAAGACAAAGAGAACACCGTCGGAAGATTCTCTTATGTCAAATTCCCAATATCTGAAATTGGGCTCGGAAGCAACTTGAATTGAGCCCCTAAGTCCTTCTAGGGTATTCTCAAGAATAGTTCCGGAGGCCCCTAGTCTGTGCCCGGGATTCTTCATCAAAACCCACCATTCGAAGACTATCTTCTCCCACGCCCTCTTGAGTGACTTTTCCTGTGGCCACCTCTTCCATGGCCTTTGTTGTGCCCTCTATGGCCCCCTCCTCGCCCCTTCTTGCTACGGTCCCATTTCTTAGGTCCGGGAGATCTCCCTCCATCGCGCCTCGACCCATCCCTTCTTACGCTCCTTCCTCTATTTCCGGACTGGCGTCTACGGTCCTTTGGACGGCCCCTGGGTGCTACTTCAACTGGCGAACCTATTGCCCTCTTGGAATCAACCCCATCGAATATTGGGTGTATGTGGACGAGTCCCGAATCCACTGGCCCAATCACACTGTCGACCCTTCCTAGAACCTTGCCCCCACTGACCCTAATCGTGTCTCCGAGATTCGGTGACCGACCTTCGAATGAGGCCAATAGTCCTCCCATATGTGAGATATCTGTGACCCTGCCGGAGAAAGCCATGCTCAGTCACTCCTCCTTCTATAGATGAGTGCAGCGAAAGCGGAAACCATTGTAGCCCAAATTCCCGGTGCGGGAAGGGATGCCTCCGTTTCTTCCACGGGTTCAGCTGGAACCGGTTCGGGTTCTTGAAACAGTGCGGAGTTATCCACGACCTGGGAGATAACGGAGCATTTGTTCGATGCATCACACCCTTGCACCTCTACTGTATGGGCACCCTCGTCCCATAGGGAGAAATCAATCATGGGCGTTGACCAAGAATTTCCCGAAACACTGACCGAACCTGCCGCAGACCCGTCAATCCTCATCGTGAATGAGACGGACTCACCATCTGGGTCGCTGAATTGCCCTTGCATCGACCACATCGATCCATCCCAACTGGAGTCTGATATCGATAAAAGAGGAGGAGAGCTCTCCTTGGAAATCCCTAGATCATATGACCCAGTCATGTGGTAAGAGCCATCTCCCTGGGCCGAGATAGCGACCAAAACGGCTCCCGGGACCATGTCCGAGCTGGGAGCCATGATGGTCGTCTCATCCGATAGCAAGGTAACTTCAGAACTCTGGGAAGAGCCATCCTGCAAAAGTGAGACCACCACTTCTAGTTCTGGCCATTCGCCATTTGGAGTCAGGGTTATCGAATGGGGGTCCGAGAGAACCTGCGAATCGGTTGAAACCGTGAAAGGGACCCCAAGGTGCCAAGTTCTGTTTCCTGATGATTGCATTGCGGAGTCGACCGCCTCGCACGTAACTTCCTGTGCTTCCCCAGATGGAATTAGTGCCATCAAAGACTTGTCATTACCTTCGGATAATTCCAATGAAGGATCAGCTGTGCATTGGATGTTCAATGAGGAAACCCCCGACTCATCAGTGAACCATGTAGAGACTGAAGACCACTCCGCCCATGTGGATAGCCCTGGGTGGGGAGAAGGGAACCATGACCCGTCCGCTGGCGCAGATGAAGTCCATTGCGGAGGGTCATCCACTGGAACGGGCAGAGTAGTGAAGTCGAAGAACAGGTCTTCCCCTTCTGGCCAGTCCTCACTCCATCCGTTTGGAGTGAGCTTGAGTGTAAGGCTCCCGTCATCGTTGGTGACAAGTTCGAAGCTCGAGGAGCCATCGCCTATGCAACCGCCCCTAACAGGGGCCTGACCGCCCGCAGTCGACTCATTGAGGCCTACGTCTCTGCCCTCGCATTCGTCCCACATGTCCAGGCGTAGCCCCTCGTCAATTGGGAATCTGAAGTCCAAACTTGCTCCAGACATGTTCGACGCATTGAATGCCAAAGTGAAGCTATCGGGGTTGGAGACTCCCGGTATCGTCATTGTCGCGTTCAGCCAAAGCTGCACACGGCATTCATCTACGTTTTCAGAGGAGGGGATGGACGTATCGCAGTCTCTGTCCTGATCAGGGATAACTGGGACCTCCTCGCAATCTCCCCCAATGGACGAAGTGCACCCCCTTATCTGGGAGTGCCTGGGTGGGACGATGTTGAACTCCTCGATCATCACTCCGTCCTCCTCCCAGCTGGTGTTTTTCCAGTCGATCCCAACGCCCCCTCTGTGCGCGGGCCCATCCCTGAGTCCAATTCTAGTCAGCGTGTGCTCAATGCACTGGCTCGCTAGGGCACGGAAGAACTCCCTCTCATCAGTAGAGAACCACTCGTCCCCTCCCTTGTTCGGGTCGATAAGCTCCATGAATTCATCCATCGACACTCGGAGGTCATCAGCCAGAGTGTGATTCACCCAAGCAACAGCTCTCACTTCCGCAGATTCCCAATCATCATCAACTATCACATCGAAAGTTGCCGCTGAATACTCAAACATGTTCTCGAAGGTAATTGATCCGCATTGCTCCTCTAGACTCCCTCCTCCTCCGAGCTGTTCCATTCTAAGTGAATCATCACTTAGGTGGCTTCCAGTGTCATGGATAGGGATGTAAGTGAATGCCATTGAGAGCACTACTGCGATGGAGGCAACCACGGCCCGCATATGCGCTTCCATGGGATATCTTGGGAGCCCCCGTCCCATGACTCTATCGCATGTAAAATTAGAGTTTAGGGTGCCCTAAAACTGATAAGCAAGTCTCGACCCGCCCACGAAATGAGGATAATATGAACCTAAAAATGACAAGCGCAATGATGACAATGATGTTTCTGCTAAGTGCACTCGCAGGGTGCACAGGCAG
>MDSY01070364.1_pt1 | contig 47756 bp, 39 predicted proteins | sample 811131 | NCBI WGS metagenome assembly MDSY01 (sample SAMN05326643, study PRJNA326480) | marine metagenome | isolation source: seawater | place: Atlantic Ocean: South West | collected 2010
CCACGATTTCCGGGAACTGCTTTTTCAGGATCGGCACGAAGATTTCGTTCATCGCCACGCCCAGCACCGCCGGTTCGTCCGGCGGCCGGCCGGTGTAGGTGCTGTGGTAGATCGGGTCGCGGCGGTGGGTGATGCGGTCCACGGTGAACACCGGGAAGCGCTCCACCTCATTGTAGTAGCCGGTGTGATCGCCGAACGGCCCTTCGTCGGCGTACTCGCCGGGTTGCAGATGACCTTCCAGCACGAACTCGGCGCTGGATGGGACCTGCAGGTCCGAGCCCAGGCATTTCACCAGCTCGGTGCGCGAGCCGCGCAGCAAACCGGCGAAGCCGTACTCGCTGAGCGTATCCGGCACCGGCGTCACCGCGCCCAGAATGGTGGCCGGATCCGCGCCCAGCGCCACCGCCACCGGGAACGGCTCGCCCGGGTGGGCCTCCTGCCATTCCTGGAAATCCAGGGCACCGCCCCGGTGGCCCAGCCAGCGCATGATAAGCTTGTTGCGGCCGATCAGTTGCTGGCGGTAGATGCCCAGGTTCTGACGTTCCTTATTAGGGCCACGGGTGATCACCAGCGGCCAGGTCACCAACGGGCCGGCGTCGCCGGGCCAGCAGGTCTGGATCGGCAGCTGGCTGAGATCCACGTCGTCGCCTTCGATAACGTGCTCCTGGCAGGGCCCCGAACCGCTCACCTTGGGGTTCATGCTCAGCACCTTGCGGAAGATCGGCAGCTTCTCCCAGGCGTCGCGGAAGCCCTTGGGCGGCTCCGGCTCCTTCAGAAAGGCCAGCAGCTCGCCCAGCTCGCGCAGCTCTTCCACCGACTCCCGGCCCATGCCCAGCGCCACCCGGCGCTCGGTGCCGAACAGATTCCCCAGCACCGGGATCGACGACCCCTTGGGGTTCTCAAACAGAATCGCCGGACCGCCCGCCTTCAGCGTGCGGTCGCAGATCTCGGTCATTTCCAGGCGCGGGTCCACCTCGCGGGTTACCCGTTTCAGTTCGCCCAGCTTTTCCAGTTGCTGAATAAAGTCGCGCAGGTCGCGGTATTTCATCAATCCAATCTCGCCGGCTGCAAGGTGGCGGCAGTATAGCAGCCGAGCCGCTGTCCCCGGGGCTGCTCACATGGACAGTATGACTGGTGTCGGCAAACCAAGAGGTCACGTGATCGGGAACGGACCCCTGGCGATAGGTTTGTAACTTTCTGAAATATCTGATTTATTCGGTTTTACATAAAAACCAGAAGGCGGGATAGGACGCTGGCGCGTTCATTGGATATTCGTGCCGGCGTCCTAATACCTGTTAGCTCGTCAAATATAGTAGGAGGAGAACATGGAAGATGAACAGCAAGTTCAATGTGCGAACTGCCTAAGAACTCTTTACTGGGTCGAAAGTGGCGTATGGGGGATTACTGGCGAGCTGTGTTCCGATTGTCAGGCGGCAAGCGATCGAGAGGGTTATGACGACGATATTTGATATTGAAATCCAACCGCTGAGTAGCACTTGCGGTTGTTGGGCTTACCGCAAATCCCATTCGGCGCTAGGCGAAAAATTTACATGACTGTTAGGCCCAAGGGGCGCGGTTTCAGCTATTGGTCGAGAGCTGAGCTAACAAATCGCTGCAGTTGACCGCCCAAAGCACTGGCGCGCTATGGATTCCCTCCACAGTCTTCGGCTGTTCCGGCGGCAACTGAGCTTCGGCGTTATGCTTGTGAATTTCCACAACGGTAGTTGTTCGAGATAATAATGAGGGAAGAATGAAAAGAATTGGGCTTTTGAATAGCTTCTCCCGTGAAGCGGACGATCTAAAAAACGCACTTAAGTATATATCTGAAAATGAAGGATATGAAATCGAGACCCTTGATGATTTTGATCTAAAAGAAACAGTATCAGGTGCAATTTGGGGTCTAATTAATCTTTGTGATGTGTTGATTGCTTTTGCTAATAAAAGAAATGAAAGCCTTTATTATCAAATAGGGTTGGCTCATGGTGCAGGAAAGCCCGTAATCATCGTCACCGAACATGAATACTCTCTTCCCCCAGAAATCAGAGGGCAGCGTATATTGAGTACATCTCAGCGTAGCCTTTTTGATAGCAATTTCATATTTCAACTTACAGAAGCAATTGAAGATGCAACAAGAAGGAAATCTGGCTATCTGGGTCCTAGATATGAATACAAACGGTATTCAATGTACGAGGATTTTCGACCTTCAAGAAACTTCCGTGACTTGTTCGCAGAAGAAGGTCCCAGAAGAAACCAGTTATTTGAGCAATGGTTTTCCGAGCTGGCTGCGGGAATTGAAGGTTGGGAGGTTATCGAGTCTGACACTAAAAATAGAAGAGATAGAGGGTTTGACTTAGTTATCTGGAACTCCCACGAAGACTCTGAGCTGGCTGTTTTGGGTAACCCAATAGCTGTTGAGATAAAAGCCATTGGCTCAATGAATTCTTCAATGTTGCATCAGTTCCTCCATATGAGCAAAAAGTCTGGGATCAAGGGGCTTATTTTAGCAACTACAGGATCAAATGATAGAAGAACAAGAAATCTACTAAAAAGGCTGCGAATTGAAGAAGGTATAAATGCTATAGCTTTGGATCGGGATGACCTCATAAATGTAAGAAATTCCAGTGATTTGTTATTTCTCGTAAAATCCAAAGTAAGAGAGCTCTTGTACGGGCAGGAGTTCTGAAAATGTTCGATATAGATCAATTTAGAACTCTAATTGACGACGTTGATGCAGCTACCACAAATCAACAAAAAGGCCAGTCATTTGAGATTTTATCGATATACATGTTTGAGCACTTAGAAGGTGTAGACGTAACCGAGCATGATATTCGAATGCCTTCGGAAGAAATTGACATTGTGCTTTGGAATGCCCAAACAGAAGAAATACTTCGGCCTTGGGATTCCGTCATACTGGTTGAATGTAAAAACTGGACCGCCTCGGTCGGAGCGCCTGTTTTGGATAACTTTGTAAATAAAGTAAAAAGGAGAGCGTTAACTACTGGAATATTTGTAGCAGCCAATGGAGTTACCGGTGGTTTTGTGAGGGGCGATGGCGCTGACCCAGGCGCAGCAGGGATTTTAACTAGTGCTTTGCAAGATGGAGTAAGAGTAATAGTTATAATCATGGACGATATTCGAGCCATAACATCGCTAGATGATATTAGGGCATTGATAAAGAAACGATATTGTGGGCTATATGTTCATAAGGTGCTTTAAGTATAACAGGGCGCTGCTGCCGGACAATTTTTTCGCTGCGCGCAAAATCTGCCGCAGAGCGGCGTTACGCGATCATGGGGGTATGGTGAGCAATTTGGAAAACATCGATACGTTTCACACCTGCGTCTCTGTAGTCTTAAATAGGCTGTATGAGAACTTCCCTAATCCCATCGATATTGATGTCTTCTATATTGAGGATAAAAACCTATCTTCTCGTGTTTTATACAATTATGACGATGAGATGGGCTGCTGGGATGAGGAGGGTAATTCGTCAAGCGATAACCCCATTAAAGATGATATCTACATCTATAAAAACTCCATCTACTTTTTGATTGACGAAGAATACTTGAGAGCTGATAAGCCGGAGCATGGCCAAAATCAAAGGACATTCTCCAGCTGTGTTCTTACGTCAAAAGGGTTGGCTGTGCTTGGTAAGGTGGGTGTGAAGCAGAAATTTAATTGGGGAGAGGTCCTGCACTCGGCAATCAGGGATGGAAAATACAAGACAATCAGGAATGTTGCAGAAAATATTCTGTCATAGAATTTCGTGTAACCAGGCGGTCAACTGGAAACCAAAAGCGTGTCGCTTTCGGTTTTCTCTGCTGGCGCTCCAGCGCTAGTTACTTCAGCGTTATCACTTATCCAAAATTGAAGAATAGTAAAGATGAGTAAGCTCGAAATTTCTGGATCGGCATGTTGTTTCAATTCGCTTTCCGATGTTGTGGCATCAATAAATAGGGAGTGGAAGAATCGATGGGGACATGGGAATCCAGGTTTTTGTTTTCGGGGTTCAGATATAGCAAGCTACGATCTAAATCCAAGCTTACTTAGGGAGCCCTATCCAGATGTGCCAAGTGACCTTGCCAAACTTGAAAACACGCTATGGGTTGAGTTTCGATTAAGATCGAAGCCGTTATTGGGTCACAACGTGTCTGGGGGCTGGGAAGCACTTTTTACCATGCAGCAATATGGACTCCCAACTCGGTTATTAGACTGGTCTGGCAGTTTAGCTGTAGCTACATACTTTGCTATTCGAGATATCGACAAGCATGAAGATGGGGCGGTATGGGTGATGGCTGCTAGGCACCTCATGGAGTTACGAGGTGTCATGGGCTCTTGGCGGACGGTTGTTGGAGATCCGTCTATCGAAAATCTATCCCTCAGAGAGAACGATAAGGAACTCGATAAATTTATGGAAAATAAACCTGTACCAGTTGGCCCAGATCAATTAGTACCAAGGATGATTGCTCAGCGCGGTATATATACGCTTCATTCCTTTGAAAAAGGTTCACTTGAATCGCTTGCCGTGAAGGATAGAGAGCAACATGGTGATTCTTGCTTCCTCCACAAAATAATTATTCCGGCTCACGTCAAGGAAGGTCTACGGTCTGAAATATTGTTGGTCGCTGGAATAAACGAAGAAACGATATTTCCGGATATCGAAGGGTTTGCTAGGGGTTTTGCCAATGAATATAAGCGAAAGCATTCATCAATGTGATAGCAGAGCCATTAAATTCGCTCCGGATGGACGCTCGCAAGATCGCGCCATTTATGGCAGCGTTATGCAGGTGGTAGACATTGACTGATAAATTAGAAATTGAAAAGCCATTGGCATATCTGGATCAGAATGTTCTTGATCTTTTTGTTAAAGGTGAAGCTTCTGAATTTAAGGAGGAAATAGCTGCTAGGTTTCATGTTGTTTATTCTGATGAGACCTTAAAAGAGATCTCTAGGTCTGGAGAATATGATGTTAATTTTATTGGTGTTCTTAAACGTCTAAATGCCTACCATATTAGAGTAAAAGCTGAAGAAGGGAGATTCTTGATTGGAGGGGATGCCACTGTAAATGGCGCAGATCCTGACCATATCTATAGAGAGTACTTAAATAATAAATCTAGTGGGCAAGATATAATATCCTCAGGGAACAAGTGGCTCCATAAGTTTTTTGGTGGTCGCCCAGGTGAGAGTTTTTCATCAATATACGCTGAGCAGAGGTTGGCATTCGAGGCTTTGCTTGGTGAAATGGATTCCCATGCCAAAGATGCAGAGAAAGAATTTCCAGGCATACGCGAGGTCGTCGACAGTAAAAAACAAGAAATGCTTAGACAGTTTGAATCTGCTATAGGTGAAATGGAAGAAAGAATGCAGCAGGATATCGGCGATGGGCTGGAGTGGTCTGGAGTAACCGATTTTCGAAAAGGTATAGAGCTTGGGCCTGCCGAACTAAATAACATAGAACCCCCTAACGTTGTAAAGAAAATATGGGAGTTGGTCCAAACAAAAGAGAGAAAACTTTCAAGCGTGTCTCTCGAAGAGTTCTTGTCTTTCGGAAAGGCGCCGGCCCAGCCTGAAAGGTCGTTGCACGAATATGAGAAAGTTCATGCCATTTACCATATGTTAAATATGGTCGGGTATTTTCCTGACTCAAAGCAGCATAAGGAAAGGCGATTCATTGCGGCTCAAAGTGATGCCGGTCACGCAGCAATGGCAAGTTTTTGCGATATGGTATTCTCCAGGGATGAAAGATTTGTCAAGAAGCTCGGCGCTGCGTTGGAGTATTTGGAGATTGAAACACTCGTGTGCTTCGTTAGGTTGAAGGGGGCATAACAAGGCGCTGCTAAGGAACATTGTAGCTCCCCCGCTTTAGTGGACACCTTCTCCTAACGAGAGAAGGAAGGTCTGGGTGTATTCGACCAACTTCGCACCACCTTCATGCCTCATCCGGTAATTAGGACCCAAGAATGTTAAAAGCAGACCGGGGTTCAAGGGATGCGTATTCACAGGGTCGGGGCAGGTGCCGCCGTTATGGGGTTGTTCTGGGCGATGTCTTCGCCAGTGGGCGGCCACGAGCTGCAACCGGTCAACGTGAGCGGGGAAGCACAGCAACAGCCGCTGCCGGTGGCGGCCTCGGAAGGCCGGGTGGACGGCGACGAACTGCGGACCCGCCCGATTCTGAGAACCGGCGAAGTGATGGAAACGGTGCCGGGGCTGATCGCGACTCAGCATTCGGGCAGCGGCAAGGCCAATCAGTACTTCCTGCGCGGCTTCAATCTGGATCACGGCACCGACTTCAATACCTCGGTGGACGGCATGCCGGTGAACATGCCCACCCATGGGCACGGGCAGGGCTACACCGACATCAATTTTCTGATTCCGGAAATGATCGATGACGTCTATTACCGGAAGGGCCCCTATTACGCCGGCGTGGGCGATTTCTCCGGCGCCGGCAGTGTGGATCTACGCACGCGCACCCGTGCCGACGGGCAGCGTCTGAAGCTCACCGCCGGGGGCGACGACTATTACCGGGCGCTGTTGTACGGCGGCTCCGGGGTGGGCGACGGCGACTTGGTCTACGCCCTGGAAAGCCAGACCTACAACGGCCCCTGGGAAGACGTCAGCGAAGACGTGGAGAAGTATAACGGTCTGCTTCGCTATGGCTGGAACCAGGGCGATACCCGCTATACCACCACGGTGATGGGCTACAGCAACCGCTGGAACAGCGCCGATCAGATCCCCCGGCGGGCGGTTCGCTCCGGTCTGATCGATGAGCTCGGCTCCCTGGACGAGGACGCCGGTGGCGAGAGCGAGCGTTATTCCCTGTCTCTGTCCTGGAGTAACCCGCGCCAGCAGGGCACGATTTACGCCATCGATTACGGGCTCAATCTTTGGTCCAACTTCACCTACTTTCTGGATGATCCGGTCAACGGCGACGAATTCGAGCAGGTCGACGAGCGTGGCGTCTACGGCGGCGAGGTGTCGTTCAACAACGATCTGCGCCTGGCCGGCATGCCGGTGACCGGCCGCTGGGGGCTTAGCCTGCGGCACGACGACATCCGCGATGTGGGGCTGTTCAGCAGCGCCGGGCGGCAGCGCATCGGCACCGTGCGCCGCGATGAGGTGTCGCAGACCGCCGCCGGTGTGTTCGGCAGCCTGGAGTTTCAGCTCGCCGAGCGCTGGCGGGCCACCGCCGGGCTTCGCTATGACCACTACTACTTCGATGTGAACGACCGCGCCGGCATCAACGAAAACGGCGTCGATCTGTCCGCCAACTCCGGCAATGCGGACGACGGCATCGTCAGCCCTAAATTCAGCTTGGTGTGGCTGGCCAGCGAACAGGCCGAGTATTACCTCTCCAGTGGTTTCGGCTTCCACAGTAACGACGCCCGGGGCACCACCATTGAAGTGGACCCGCTGGACGGTTCGGCGGCTGAAAAAGTGGACCCGCTGGTGCGCTCGCGCGGCGAGGAGCTGGGTGCGCGTTTCTACCCGGCACGGAATCTGGAGATGTCGCTGGCGTTATGGCAGCTGCGGCTGGATTCGGAGCTGTTGTTCGTGGGCGACGCGGGCAACACCGAGGCCGGGCGGCCGAGCCTTCGGCGCGGGGTGGAGTTCAATGTGTTCTATAACCCCACCGATTGGCTGTCCCTGGACCTGGAGCTGGCGGCCACCCGCGCGCGTTATCGTGATAATGAACCCGGAGAGGGGGACTATGTGGAAGGCGCGCCTGATCGCGTGATCGGCGCCGGCGCCCACTACCATAGCGGCCACTGGTTCGGCGGTTACCGTATTCGCCATCTGGGCCCGCGGCCGCTGGATTCATTCTCGGATCAGGAGTCGTCCAGCACCACCATTCAGAACGTTAAGGCGGGCTGGCGTGGCGGTGATTGGGAGCTGGCGGTGGAGGTGCTGAACCTGGCCGATTCCGGTGACCACGATATCGATTACTTCTACGCGTCCCGCCTGCAGGGCGAGCCGGCGGCGGGCGTGGAGGATCTGCACTACCACCCGATTCTGCCGCGCACCTGGCGGCTGAGCGTGCAGCGCGCGTTCTGAACCCCGGGCCTGAAACGCAAAACGCCCCGGCGATCACCGGGGCGTTTTTTGTAACGGGGCCTTGTGGAAAGATCGCCGCTGTTACTTGCGCTTCATGGAATCGAAGAATTCCGCATTGGTCTTGGTCTGCTTCATGCGGTCGATCAGGAATTCCATGGCGCCGATTTCGTCCATCGGGTGCAGGACCTTGCGCAGAATCCACATCTTCTGCAGCTCGTCCTCGCTCACCAGCCGCTCTTCGCGGCGGGTGCCGGAGCGCTTGATGTTCATGGCCGGGAACACACGCTTTTCCGCCACTTTGCGGTCCAGGTGCAGTTCCATGTTGCCGGTGCCCTTGAACTCCTCGTAGATCACTTCGTCCATCTTGGAGCCGGTTTCCACCAGGGCGGTGGCGAGGATGGTCAGGCTGCCGCCTTCCTCGATGTTCCGCGCGGCGCCGAAGAAGCGCTTGGGCTTTTCCAGGGCGTGGGCGTCGACACCGCCGGTGAGTACCTTGCCGGAGCTGGGCTGCACGGTGTTGTAGGCGCGCGCCAGACGGGTGATGGAGTCGAGCAGAATCACCACGTCCTGTTTGTGTTCCACCAGGCGCTTGGCTTTCTCGATCACCATTTCCGCGACCTGCACGTGGCGGGCCGGCGGTTCGTCGAAGGTGGAGGCCACCACTTCCCCGCGCACCGTGCGTGACATCTCGGTCACTTCCTCGGGCCGCTCGTCGATCAGCAGCACGATCATGTGCGTTTCCGGGTTGTTGCGGGCGATGGACTGGGCGATGCCCTGCAGGAGCATGGTTTTACCGGCTTTCGGCGGTGCCACGATCAGGCCGCGCTGGCCTTTGCCGATCGGCGCTACCAGGTCGATCACCCGGGCGGTGATGTCCTCGGTGGAGCCGTTGCCGACCTCCATGACCATCCGCTCGGTGGGGAACAGCGGGGTCAGGTTCTCGAACAGGATTTTGGTTTTGGCGTTTTCCGGCCGGTCGGTATTGATCTCGCTGACCTTGAGCATGGCGAAGTAGCGTTCGCCATCCTTGGGGGGCCGGATCTTGCCGGCGATGGTGTCGCCGGTACGCAGGTTGAAGCGACGTATCTGGCTGGGCGACACGTAAATGTCATCCGGGCCGGCCAGGTAAGAGCCTTCCGCGGAGCGCAGGAAGCCGAAGCCGTCCTGCAGAATTTCCAGCACCCCATCACCGTAAATATCCGAGCCGTTTTTCGCGGCTCTCTTGAGGATGGAGAAGATAACGTCCTGTTTGCGGGTTCTCGCCAGGTTCTCCAGGCCGAGTTCCTTGGCAATATCCAGAAGTTCGCCGATCGGCTTCTGTTTCAGTTCGGAAAGATTCATTGGTGTTTTACAGGATGTCCAGAAATGAATTGACGGAATACACCTTGGATTGGTGTCTCTCGATGGTCGGATCCGGGCCGGCGGGCCTCGGAATTTCTTATTGATTCGTTTTCATTCGCAGGGGCCGTTTCACGGTCTCCCAAGGTCGGGGACATCGTGTCGAACGGGGCCTGCTTGACTAAGGCTGACGCATTCAGTGGGAGCGATAAACGGTGAAACCCTTGCAAATCATCCGTCGGCGGGGCCTGAATTCCAGGGGCCGGACATGATGACTATCTCGGAAAAAGGACGCTCAGAAACGTACGAATTAGAGATCCCTGCCAGAGGGTGCGAATACGTTGATTCGGGAATGTACCACCGGGCCGGAGGGCTGTCTAGTCCGGCACGCGCTGTCCGGATACATTGTCCGGAGACAGGGGCGGCCACGGGCCAGACGGCCCGTGGCGCGTTCACCGGCTGGATCAGAGTGTGCTGTCCAGGAACGCGGTGAGTTGGGACTTCGACAGAGCGCCCACTTTGGTGGCCTCCACGTCGCCGTTCTTGAACACGGTCAGCGTGGGAATGCCGCGCACGCCGTACTTCTTGGGCGTGTCCGGGTTCTCGTCGATGTTCAGCTTGGCGATGGTCAGCTTGCCGGCGTAATCCCCGGACAGGTCTTCCAGGATCGGCGCTACCATTTTGCAAGGGCCGCACCAGGGCGCCCAGTAGTCCACCAGAACCGGACCGTCGGCTTTCAGGACTTTCTCCTCGAAATCCGCATCGGTCACGTTGATAATCTCGCCGCTCATTGAAATCTCCTGCTAGGCTTTCGCGGGATGATGACGCCGACACGCAGCCGACGCCGTCACAGGTCGATTAATATCGGGGTCTGGCGCGCGGATTTCAAGCGCGCCGAACAATGGTGCCGACAGAGCGCGCCTATCGGTGGCGCGCCGAAGCAGCGGGAAAGCCCGCGTGGCGCCCGCTGGGGGCCGTTTCACGGCCGGCTCTGGACCGTCAAGGAGAGAGGTTTTGCGACAACCTGAACATCTGGCCGCCATCGATTTGGGGTCCAACAGTTTCCACATGGTGGTGGCCCGGCAGGCCCAGGGCGAGGTGCGTGTCCTGGAAAGTTTGTCCGAAAAGGTGCAGCTGGGCGCCGGCCTGGGGCCCGATAACCGCCTCGACGAAGACGCCCAGACCCGCGCCCTGGATTGCCTGAGCCGCTTCGCCCAGCGCATTGACGGCATCCCCCGCGGCAATGTGCGCGTGGTGGGCACCAACACCCTGCGCATGGCGCGCAACGCCACCCAGTTCATCGCCCGCGCCGAACACGCTCTGGGGCACGACATCGAAGTGGTGGCGGGCCGCGAGGAGGCCCGGCTGATCTACCTGGGCGTGGCGCACAGCCTCGCCGATGACGCCGGCGCGCGGCTGGTGGTGGATATCGGCGGTGGCTCCACCGAGCTGATAATCGGCGAGCGCTTCGAGTCCACGGAAACCGAATCCCTGCATATGGGCTGTGTCAGCTACGGGCAGCGCTTCTTCGCCGACGGCAAGATCAGCGAAGCCGCGTTCAAGAAGGCGGTGACCGCCGCCCGCCAGGAGGTTCTGTCGATCGAGACCAACTACCGGCGCCTGGGCTGGGCGCAGGCGGTGGGCGCTTCGGGCACCATCAAGGCGATCGCCCAGGTGTGCGAGGAGAACGGCTGGAGCACCGAAGGCATCAGCCTGGAAGGGCTCGACAAGGCGCGCCGCAAGGCGGTCAAGGCGGGCAGCGCGGACGCCCTGTCGCTGAAAGGGCTGCGCGACGACCGCAAGGCGATTTTCGCCTCCGGCCTGGCGATTCTGCTGGGCATTTTCGAGCAGATGGGGCTGGCCCACATGCAAGTGTCCAGCGGCGCCCTGCGCGAAGGCCTGTTGTACGACCTGCTGGGGCGCTTCGCCCACGAGGACGTCCGCGAGCGCAGCGTGCAGGCGCTGATGAACCGGCACCATGTGGAGCGCGCCCAGGCCGAGCGCGTCTGGGAAACCGCCCGGGGCCTGTACCGGCAGGCCGCCGGCGACTGGGATCTTGAGGACGAAGAGGCCCAGGCCACGCTGCGCTGGGCGGCCCTGCTGCACGAGGTGGGGCTGGCGGTGTCACACAGCCAGTTTCACAAGCACGGCGCCTACCTGGTTTCCAACTCCGACCTGCCCGGCTTTTCGCGCCAGGCCCAGCAGGCGGTGGCGGTGCTGGTACGCGGTCACCGGCGCAAGCTGCCATTGTCCACCCTGGCGGAATGCCCCGAGGATGAACAGGCCCGGCTGCTGCGGCTGTGTCTGCTGCTGAGGCTGGCCTGCCGCATGCACCACGCGCGCAACGGCGCGCCGGTGCCGCCGCTCACCCTGAACGCCGGCGAGCGCACCCTGGAGCTGGTGTTCCCGGGGGGGTGGCTGGCCGAACACCCCCTCACACTCGCCGATCTGGAGCAGGAGCAGGAGTTTTTCCAGGCCGCCGGCTACCAGTTGACGGTGACCGACGCCGCCTGACGCACGCGCCGTTCAGGCACCGCCGGACAGGGCGTTGAGCAGCGCCTGTTGGGCCAGGAAGGGCGCCTCGTGCTCGGCACGTTGGACCCGGCGGTAGATGCCGTCGCCGTGCAGCTCCCAGGCCTGGCCGTTGTCGCGCAGGTAATAGTCCAGGCCCTGCTCCAGCACCTGGGCCTTGAGCGCCGGTTCGTTCACCGGAAAGGCGGTCTCCACTCGGTTGAACAGATTGCGGTCCATCCAGTCGGCGCTGGAGCAGTACACCAGGTCTTCGCCGGCGTGGTGGAAATGGTAAATGCGCGTGTGCTCCAGGAAGCGGCCGATCACCGAGCGCACGCGGATGTTCTCCGACAGCCCCGCGATGCCCGGGCGCAGGCAGCAGATGCCGCGCACGATCAGATCGATCTGCACCCCCGCCTGGCTGGCCCGGTACAGCGCCCGCATGATCTGCTCTTCGGTGAGCGAATTAAACTTGGCGATGATGCGCGCCGGCTTGCCGGCCAGGGCCTGTTCGGTTTCGAAATCGATCCACTGCACCAGGCTGGGATGCAGGGTGAACGGCGAATGCTTCAGCTGCTTAAGCCGCGCCGCCTTGCCCATGCCGGTGAGCTCCTGAAAGATCTTGTGCACGTCCTGGCACAGCCCTTTTTCCGCCGTCATCAGACCGTAATCGGTGTAAATCTTGGTGGTCTTGGTGTGGTAGTTGCCGGTGCCGACATGGGCGTAGCGCTTGATGCCTTCGCCGTCGCGGCGCACCACCAGCAGCATCTTGGCGTGGGTTTTGTAGCCCACCACGCCGTAGACCACCATGGCGCCGGCCTCTTGCAGGCGGCGCGCGCCTTCAATGTTGGATTCCTCGTCGAAGCGGGCGCGCAGCTCCACCACCGCCGTCACTTCCTTGCCGTTGCGCGCGGCGGTTTCCAGGTGGTCCAGAATTTCCGAGTTGGTGCCGGTGCGGTAGAGGGTCTGCTTGATCGCCAGCACCTTGGGGTCGCGGGCCGCTTCCGCGAGCAGATTGACCACCGGCGAGAAACTTTCGAACGGGTGGTGCAGCAGGATATCGCCCTGATCGATGGCCTCGAAAATGCTTTCGTGTTTCTTCACCGCCGCCGGCAGTTTCGGGCTGAACGGCGGATAGTGCAGGCGCGGCCGATTCACGCTGGTGAACATGCGCGCCAGGTTCACCGGGCCGTTCACCTCGTAGGCGTCCTGCTCGGTCAGTTCGAACTGCTCCAGCAGATATTCGACCAGGTCGCGGGGGCAGTTGTCGGCCACTTCCAGGCGCACCTCGTCACCGTAGCGGCGTGACAACAGCTCGCCCTTCAGCGCGCTGGCCAGGTCCTCCACGTCCTCGTCCACTTCCAGGTCGGCGTTCCGCGTTACCCGGAACTGGTAACAGCCGGTGGCCTTCATGCCGGGGAACAGGTCGCTGACATGGGCGTGGATCATCGAGGACAGGAAAATAAAGTTGTCGTTGCCGTCCTCGCAGATTTCCTCCGGCAGCCGCATCAAGCGCGGCAGCGAACGCGGCGCGGGCACGATGGCCAGACCGGTGGAGCGGCCGAACGCGTCCTTGCCGTCCAGCGACACAATGAAATTCAGGCTCTTGTTGACCAGTCTCGGGAAGGGGTGGGCCGGGTCCAGAGCGATCGGCGTCAGCACCGGATAAATCTGATCGCGGAAGTATTTTTTCACCCATTCGGTCTGCGCCGGCGTCCAGTCTTCGCGGCGCAAGAAGTGCACGCCTTCCTCGGCCAGCGCCGGCAGCAGGATGTTCTGCAGGATGTGGTACTGGCGCTGCACCGCGTCGTGGGTCAGGCGCGCCACCTCGGCAAGGATCTCCTCGGCGAGCATGCCGTCCGGGCCGGGGCGGCCGGTGCCGGTTTCCAGACGGTTCTTCAGGCCCGCCACCCGGATCTCGAAGAACTCGTCCATGTTGGAAGAGAAGATCAGCAGGAAATTCAGACGCTCCATCAGCGGGTGATGGTCGTCCATGGCCTGCTCGAGTACCCGTAGGTTGAACTGCAGCAGGCTCAATTCCCGGTTGATATAGAAGTCCTGATTGCTCAAATCGGGGCCCTGGGTACCGGTGTTGGCGTTCATTGCGAGTCCTGAGCTGGGAAGCGGAAGGACCTATTGGATGACATTAGCATGACAAGAGGATGACAAGGATCCCTCTTCACTTGCCAGGAATGATAAGTATAATGCGAACGATTATCGTTAGTGGCTTGTCAGCCAACTGTCATTCCTGGGGAAACATCATGCTCAATCAAGATTTCGCCGCCGCGGCGGCTCTGATCACGCTGCTGACCGCGCCGGCGCTGGCCGCCGCCCAGCAGGAGAACAACGCCGGTACCCTGGCGCCGGTGGAAGTGGGCGCCGAAGGCCCCGCCGATGACGGCTACATCAACGTCGACAAGCCGGCTTCCGTGGGTAAAACCAGGGTGCCGGTGGAGCGCCAGCCGTTCTCGATCGAGACCGTGGACCGCGAGCTGATCGAAGACACCGGCGCCAAGAATATCCAGGACTCCTTGTTGTATATGTCCGGGGTGTATGGCGCTAATTTCGGCTTCGATACCCGCGGCGATTCGGCCATGGTGCGGGGGCTGAGGCCCTCGCTTTACGTGGACGGCCTGCGTGCCAGTTACGGTTCCTACAACAGCGTGCGGCCCAACATCTATGGCCTGGAGCGCGTCGAAGTGCTCAAGGGGCCCTCGTCGGTGTTGTACGGTCAGGCGGAGCTGGGCGGCATCATCAACGGCGTGTCCAAGCTGCCCAAGGCGGAGAAGCAGGGCGAGCTTCGCGCGCAGGTCGGTTCCTACGATCGCAAGGTGCTGGCGGCGGACGTCACCGGGCCGCTGTCCGAAGACGGCAAGCTGTTGTACCGGCTGGTGGCGCTCAAGCGCGACAGCGGCACCCAGGTGGATTACGTGGACGACAACGGATACGTGTTCGCGCCCTCGCTGACCTGGCTGCCCTCCGACGACACCACCGTCAGCCTGCTCTTCAACAGCCAGGAAAACACCGGTGCGGTGTCCGCCCAGTTCCTGCCCACCCAGGGCACCCTGGAGCCCGGTCCGCAGGGGGACATCGGTTCCGAGACGTTTGTCGGCGAGCCGGACTGGGACCGCTATGACCGCCGCAAGGACGAAGTCACCCTGTTCGTCGATCACCGTCTTAACGACACCTGGGGGATCGCCACCACTGCCCGCTATACCGAAACCGAGACCGAAACCCGGGAGCACTGGGCCAATATCGGGGCGGCACCGGCCGCCGACGGTACCATCGGCCGCACCATCTACATGGCGGACAAAGGCACCGAGATCTTCAACGTGGATGCGCGGCTGGAAGGCGACCTGCGCCTCGGTGCCACCCGGCATACCCTGGCCATCGGTGTGGATCGACAGAACGCGCTGTGGACCGAAGACAACAGTTTCAGCGCGACCGGCGGCGGCACCGATCTGAACGTTTATGACCCGCAATACGGCAATGTCAATTACGCGGTGCTGGATCCGGAAGATAAAGACGACAACCGCATCAGACAAACCGGTGTGTACGTGATCGACCATATGGAGATCGACCGTGTGGTGGTATCCGGTGCGCTGCGTTACGACGATACCACCACTACGGTGCTGGGCACTGACGGCGTCGATACCGATACCGACGACACCGCCACCACTGGGCGGCTGGGCCTGATGTACCGGTTCGATTCCGGCCTGTCGCCGTACATCAGTTACTCGGAATCCTTCGTGCCCAACCTCGGCCTGGACGGTTTCGGCGAAAGCCTCGATCCGACCACCGGCGAGCAGCGCGAGGCCGGTGTGAAGTACCTGTCCCAGCGTCACGGACTCGCCGTCACGGCGGCCTGGTTTGATATCGAAGAAACCAATCGCGTAGTTGACGGTGCCAATCCGCAAAGCGTCGAGCAGACCGGCGCCGTGGTGGACGGCTGGGAGGTCTCGGTGAAAAAGCGGCTGGGCAACGCCAGCGTTCTGGCCAACTACACCAAGCTGGACGCCCGAGAGGATGAGACCGGTGAGCGGCTGGCGTACGTCGCTGAAGAAAGCGCTTCGGTTTGGGGCAAATACGAACTGGAAAGCGGTTTCCGCTTCGGTGCCGGGGTGCGCTATGTCGGCGATACCGTGGGCAGCGACTACGGTAGTGGTGCCGGTCCGGAAGTACCGTCCGTGACGCTCTACGACGCCATGGTCGGCTACCGCACCGGCCCCTGGGACTTCACCGTGACCGGCAAGAACCTGGCGGACAAGGAGTATGTGTCCTGGTGCCGTGGTGAAGGTCTCGACTGTGGCTACGGCGAGCGCCGCGTGATCCTCGGCGAGGCAAGCTACAACTTCTGACTTGTAGGAGCGGGCCTCGCCCGCGAAAGGCCGGCAAAGCCGGCCGGCGAGATGCCAGAGAGCTCAGGTATCCCGCCGGGAGATTCGCTCCCTTTCGCGGGCGGGCCCGCTCCCACAAGGCCCGTTCCAGCGATTATCTTTTCTGTTCGGCCAGCTTGATGGCGGCGGCCTTGGCGAAGTAGGTCAGGATGCCGTCCGCGCCGGCGCGCTTGAACGCCAGCAGCGATTCCAGCATCACCTTGTCCTGGTCCAGCCAGCCGTTCTGGAACGCCGCCATGTGCATGGCGTACTCGCCGCTCACCTGGTAGGCGTACACCGGCACCTTGAACTCGTCCTTCACCCGGCGCACCACGTCCAGATAGGGCATGCCCGGCTTCACCATCACCACATCGGCGCCTTCCGCCAGGTCCAGCGCGATTTCGTGCAGCGCCTCGTCGGAATTGGCCGGGTCCATCTGGTAGGTGCTTTTGTCCGCCTTGCCCAGGTTCGCCGCCGAGCCCACCGCGTCGCGGAACGGGCCGTAATAGGCGGAGGCGTACTTGGCGGAGTAGGCCATGATGCGGGTGTTCGGAAAGCCGTGGCCTTCCAGGGCCTGGCGGATCTCGCCGATGCGGCCGTCCATCATGTCCGAGGGCGCCACCATGTCGGCGCCGGCCTCGGCGTGGGACACCGCCTGCTTGACCAGGGCGGTGACAGTGACGTCGTTAAGCACGTAGCCGTCCTCGTCGAGGATGCCGTCCTGGCCGTGGGTGGTGAACGGGTCCAGGGCCACGTCGGTGATCACGCCCATCTCCGGCACCGCCTCTTTGATCGCCCGGGTGGCGCGTTGGGCCAGCCCGTCCGGGTTCCAGGCTTCGGCGCCGTCCAGGCTTTTCACCGCCACCGGCGTGACCGGAAACAGGGCCATGGCCGGGATCCCCAGGTCCGCCAGCTGGCGCGCTTCCTCGCACAGCAGGTCCACGGTCATGCGCTCGACGCCGGGCATGGAGGGCACCGCTTCGGTGTGGTTTTCGCCGTCGAGGACGAACACCGGGTAGATCAGGTCGTCCACGGTGAGGGTGTTCTCGCGCATCAGGCGGCGGGAGAAATCGTCCTTGCGCATGCGGCGCATGCGGCTGGCCGGCCAGGGGGCACGGTTGAAAGACATGGGCCGAACCTCTCGATGGGAAGGGATAACGAATGGGAAACGCAGTTTACCAAGCCGGCGCGGCAAGGGGAAAACGAGCCGGCGCCACGCTCTATAATGGCGTTATTGTGCCATAAAACAATTATTATGACGGACAATATGGTGATATAGTGCGGAAATGGATAATAAATGTACAGCGCAGATCTTTGTGGGCGGTGCGTGGCGGGACGCGGCGGTGATCAGCCTGGCCGGCCCGGAACACCAGGGTTGGCGCACGCCCACCTACACCACCTACTTGCCGGATTACGCTCTGGATTATCTGGGGCGTCGTGACGCCGCGGCCTGTGGGGTTCGTTTTCCCGTATCCCTGGAAATTGACGACCAGGACACCTGGCCGGCCTGGCTGTTGGACGTGTTGCCACAAGGCTACGGGCGACAGGAGTTACTGCGCCAGTTGGACCTGCCGGCCACCGTTGAAGCCAGTGGGGACTGGCCGTTGCTGAGGGCCGGCGCCGGCAATCCGATTGGCAACCTGCGCATCAAGGAAGCCTGGGACTGGCTGGCCGAGGGGCAGGCCGGTCCGGCACGCGGGTTCCGCTTTGACGAAGTGGCGGGCCGCCATGAAGATTTCGTGGAGCATCTGGCCGGGCACGGCCTGTTCGTGGCCGGTTCCTCCGGTGTCCAGGGCGAGTGGCCGAAGATTCTGCTTACCGAGGCCGACGACGGCCTGCTTTATTTGGATCATACCTTGGAGGACAGCCGTGCCCGGCGTCATTGGTTGGTCAAATTCCAGCGCGGCACGGACCGGGACCTGGAAGCCATCCTGCGCGCTGAGGCCCTTTATATGGCGTTGGCCCGGGCGTTGGGCCTGCGCGTTCACGGTGCTCTGGAGATGCACGGACGCACGCTGTTCATCCCGCGTTTCGACCGCGGCGTTGATGGTGGCGGCGTGCAGCGGATCGCCCAGGAGAGTCTCGCTTCGTTATGTGGCCGGGCAGGCTTCGGTCTCGGTTTGCAGCACGAAGACGCCTGCCGGGCTCTGGCCGAGGTGGTCACCGATCCGCAAACGGAAATCATTGAATACCTTAAGCGTGACGTGGCCAATCTGGCGTTGGGCAACAAAGACAACCACGCCCGCAATACGGCCATCGCCCGGTATCAGGATGGCCGTATCGCGTTGACCCCGGTGTTCGATTTCGCGCCCATGTTTCTGCACCCGGACGGGATCGCCCGGCAGAGCCGTTGGCACGCGGATAACGGCGGGCAGCCGGACTGGCAGGACGTCACGGAAGCGTTGGCGGCGGCGGGCAACCTGGAGGCCGGCCTGTTGCGACGCGCACTGCGGGACATGGCGCCCTGTCTGCGGGGGCTGCCACAACGCATGGGCCTGCTCGGCGTGGACGCGGACCTGGTGGCAAGGTTGCGACCGGGTATTCTGAAACTGGCGGACCAACTGGAGCGTCTGCATGGATAAGCGCTACGCCCAAATGAGCCCGGCGGAGCAGGTCGAACGGCGTCGCGAAGTGCTGAGCCACATCCAGGCCAGACCGGAGCTGTCGGTGGATCAGGTGGTCTCTCTGCTGCGCGGCGAGCTGCGCTTCACCTTGAGTGAATACAGTCGACTCACCGGCGTGTCCGCGCGAGTGATTCAGGATATTGAACAGGGCCGCGGCAACCCCACTCTGGGCACCGTGGAGAAATTACTGGCGCCGTTCGGGCTCAAGCTCGCGGTGGTGTCGTCCCGAGCGCCACGATTGATACAGGGAAGGGAGTAACCCATGGGCCGTTGGCGACCGAAAGGCAAACCCGCCTCCAAATACATCACGCCGGAGGGTTACCGGCGTCTTAACGAAGAGCTGCAGCGGCTCTGGAAGGAAGAGCGGCCGCCGATCACCAAGTCGGTGCAGGAGGCCGCCGCCCAGGGCGACCGCTCGGAGAATGCCGAGTATATTTACGGCAAGAAGCAGCTTCGCGAAATCGACCGGCGCATCCGTTTCCTGAGCAAGCGTCTGGACGGCATGAACGTGGTCGAGCGGGCGCCGGAGGATACCGGGAAGGTGTTCTTCGGCGCCTGGGTGGAAGTGGAGGACGACGACGGCAAGGTCGAGCGCTTCCGCCTGGTGGGCCCTGACGAGGCCGACGGCAGCCGTGGCGAGATCAGTGTCGACGCGCCACTGGCGCGGGCCTTGCTTGGTAAGCGGGTGGACGACGAGGCCTGGGTGCGAACCCCCAATGGCGAACGCTGTCTCTACGTCAACCGAATCTGGTATTCCTGAAACCCCGGCAACGGAGCCGCCGCGCGCCCATGGAAAACGATAACCGTATCTGGTTCTTTATCCGAAAGTCGCTGTTGGGCGGGCTGCTGATTCTGTTGCCCATCTCCATCATCGCGTTCTTCTTTAAATGGATTTACGACGCCGCCACCGGTTTGATCGCGCCGTTCACCGGCCTGGTGGTGCGTTTCTTCGGGTTGCCCAAGTTCGCCGCCGACTGGGTGGTGGTGGCGGTGCTGGTGGTGTTCTGCTTTCTGGTCGGCACCCTGGTGGCCACCAGCCTGGGCAGCTGGCTGTGGCAAAAACTGGAGAAGCGCGGCATGGAGCGCCTGCCGGGGTACCGGCTGGTCAAGGAAGTGACCATGCAACTGTTCGGTGGCAGCCAGGACAGCCTGATGCGCGGCGAAGTGGCGAGGGTGTGGCTGTACGGGCGCCAGGTGCCCGCCACCGTGCTGGGCTTGATCACTTCCCGTCACGAGGACGGCCATCTGTCCGTGTTCGTGCCCACCGGCCCCAACCCCACCTCCGGCTTTATCTATCACGTCCATGAGGACCTGGTGGAGCGGCGGCCGGACATTCCGGTGGAGCAGATGATGAAAACCGTGGTGGCCTGCGGGGCCGGCAGCGCCGCGCTGCTCAGCAAGGAATAGCTATTCGGTTTCGGCGTCTTCCAGGGCCTGCATGGCTTCCAGAAGCGCCATCTCCGACTCTTCGTGGCGGCTTTTCAGGTCGCCCTGGCGGCTCAGTAACTCGCTGAGCTCGCCTTTGCGGGCCGGGTCGGTGTAGAGGGTTTCGTCGCCCAGCGCGGTTTCCACCTCGCTCAGTTCGGTGCCCAGCCGGTCCAGCTGTTTCTCCAGCTTGTCCACTTCCTTCTTCAGCGGTCTGAGCTGTTCGCGCAGGCGGGCGGCGTCCTGGCGGCGCTGCTTGGCGTCGTCCTTGCCGGCGGTCTTGTTGTCGCCGGCGGGGGCCTTGGCCTCGCGGCGCGACTGCTGCAGCCAGCGGGCGTAGTCGTCCAGGTCGCCGTCGAACGGGCGCACGCCGCCCTCGGCCACCAGCTGGAATTCGTCCACCGTGGTTTCCAGCAGGTGACGGTCGTGGGACACCAGCACCACCGCGCCCTCGAAGCTTTGCAGTGCCATGGTCAGCGCTTCGCGCATGTCCAGGTCCAGGTGGTTGGCGGGCTCGTCGAGCAGCAGCAGGCTGGGCTTCTGGTGCACGATCAGCGCCAGGCCCAGGCGTGCTTTCTCGCCGCCGGAAAAACGGCCCACCGGGTCGAACACATTGTCGCCGTGGAAGCCGAAGCGCCCCAGTTCGTTGCGCAACTGCTGCTCGCTCCAGTTGGGGTGCTGGCGGTGGAGCAGTTGATAGGGGCTTTCGTCGGCGGCCAGCCGGTCCACCTGCTGCTGGTGGAAGTAGCCGACTTTCAGGTCCGGGTCCCGCTGAACGTGGCCGGAGAGCGCCGGCAATTCGCCCATCAGGGTGCGTATCAGCGTGGACTTGCCGGCGCCGTTGGGGCCCAGCAGGCCGACTCGGGACTCCGGGCGCAGGCTCATGGAGACCGCGCTCAGGATGGTGGTGTCCTGGTAGCCGCAGGCGGCGTTCTCCAGCAGCACCATGGGGTTGGGCAGTTTCAGTGGCGTCTTGAAGTCGAATTCGAAGCCGGAATCCACGTGGGCCGGCGCGATGCGCTCCAGCTTTTCCAGGGCCTTGATGCGGCTCTGCGCGGCTTTGGCCTTGGTGGCCTTGGCGCGGAAGCGGTCGATGAACTTCTGCATGTGCGCCACCTGCGCCTGCTGCTTGTCGTGCAGCTTCTGCTGCAGGGACAGCTGCTCGGCACGCTGACGCTCGAAATCCGAATAGTCGCCGGCGTAGCGTTTCAGGCGGCCGTGTTCGATATGCAGGATCTCCGACACGGTGGCGTCCAGGAAGGCGCGGTCGTGGGAAATCAGCATCAAGGCGCCGGGGTGCTGCACCAGCCACTGCTGCAGCCAGAGAATGGCGTCCAGATCCAGGTGGTTGGTGGGCTCATCAAGCAGCATCAGGTCGGCGTCGCTGATCAGCACCTGGGCCAGATTCAAACGCATGCGCCAGCCGCCGGAAAAGGCGCTCACCGGCTGTTGTTGCTGACTGTCCGAGAAGCCCAGGCCGGCCAGCAGCGTGGCGGCGCGGGCCGGCTGCTCCCAGGCGCGCAGCGCGTCCAGTTCGGCGTGGGCGCGGGCGATGCCGGTGTTGTCGTCGCTGTCCTGGGCCTTGGCCAGGGCCGCCTCCCAGTGCCGCAGCGCGCGGTTGCCGTCGAGCACGTAATCCAGCGCCGGCTGCGCCAGTGCCGGTACTTCCTGCACCATCATCGAGAAGCGCCAGTCGGCGGGACGCTGCACGGTGCCGCCGTCGCTTTCCAGTTCGCCCATGATCAGCTTGAACAGCGAACTCTTGCCGCTGCCGTTGCGCCCCACCACGCCCACGCGCGTGCCTTTATGCAGCACGAAACTGGCGTCTTCGAGCAGCAGCTCCGGGCCGCGGCGCAAATTGATGTGTTCCAGGGACAGCATGGTATAAGGGGCCTTGGGATCGGCGAATTCCGGACCGGCGCAGTGTATGGCAAGCGCCGGAATAACAGAAGGGCCGGCGGCGGAGATCGCCCGGGAGGACACCATGAAAGAGGCGCCATTGTGGCGTTTCGCGTTACGGCTGTGGCGCGACAAGCGTATCGAGCGGGTGTGTCTGCGCCTGCAGGACGAGCACGGCGTGCCGGTGGCGGTGCTGCTCACCGCGCTCTGGCTCAGCGACGCCGGGCGCCGGCCGGACCCGGCCCTGGGCCGTCGACTGCTGGCCTACGCGGAACAGTTCGAGGCCGACTATCTGCGGCCGCTGCGCGCGGTGCGCCGCCGCGCGGCGGACGGGCAGGGCACGGTGGAGCTGAAACGCCAGATTCAGGAAGCGGAACTGGAAGGCGAGCGTCTGTTGCTGGAGCAACTCAGCCGCCAGGCCCAGGCGCAGCCCGGCGGGCAGTCGGTGTCGGCGCTGAGCTGGTTGTTCGTGGTGGTGCCGGAAGCCGGGCAGTGCGAGAGCCTGCAGGCCGGGCTGGAAGAGCTGGCGGCGCTCAGCGAAAGCCTGGCAGTGTCTGAATAAGGTGCCGCTGCCCCTCCAGCCATTCGCCGATCAGCCGCCAGTGCCGCTGGTCCACCTGATGCCGCGGGTCTTTCTGATCAAGCATGCTTTCCCCGTGGCTCATTGACTGCACGTACTGCTGGGCGTCGCGCAGCGTGATCAGGTAGGGAATCTTCAGGCTGGCGAGAAACTGGCGCAGGGTTTCGTAGGTGCGCGTGCGGGTACGCGCCCGGTTGGCAATCACCGCCAAGCGTCGGGGGCGGCGCTGATAGCTGGGCGCCAGCATCACGTTCTGCACGAAGCGGGTGGTGGCGCGGATGTCGATGGGGCTGGGCAGCACCGGGATCAGCACGATCTGCGACACGCGCAGCACATGGTCCAGGGTATGGCGGTCCATGCCCGCCGGGGAGTCGATCACCACCACGTCGCGGGCCTTCTGCATCTGGTCCTGCAGCCGGCCCAGCGACACCGGCTCGTCCGCCGGCCAGCCCAGCGCTTCCACGCGCGGGTCCTCGCGCAGCCGCACCCACTGGGTGGCGGACTGCTGCGGATCCAGATCCAGCAACGTCACGGCCTGCCCGGAGTGAGCGAAATACGCGGCCAGGTTGGTGGCCAGCGTGGTCTTGCCGCACCCGCCCTTGCTGTTGGCGACCAGGATCACCAGGCGCCGGTCGTCCTGACGCGCCACGCGACGCGCGGAAGCTGGAGCCAGAGTAGGGTCGATACTGTTATTTGGCATAGTGGTTTGCCCCCTATCCAACACTATAACCCGCTGATGGACGTTTTCGTGAATCCCGCTTTTGACAGAAACCTCCGTACAGGCACAATGAAGCCCTCTTCGACGGGGAATCGGAGGCCCGGCCGGGATATCCGATGGCCGGCGAGGGAACCAATCGCGGTGAAACGCGGTCAGGCGTTATCTGAGCACCTTTCATTGTTTTGGCTGGCGCGACGCTACGCGAAGCTGGCAGTATGGCCAGATTCCGCCGCCGGGTGTGGAGGTGCAGTCCGTTCATGCAGTAGCGCCGACCGTAATGACCGCGAAGGAAATGCGTGGGGAAGGACCGCCGGCGCAGAAAAAATAAACGTAAGCCAATGGAGGCATAATGAAAAAGTTCGCAATCGTGCTCGCCGGTACCGTGATGCTGGCGGCTTGTGGTGGAGAAAAGGACAAGAGCGCCGACGTGGAGCTCAAGAGTGAAGACCAGAAAGCGTCCTACGCGCTGGGCTTCCGCAGCGCTGAGCAAATGAGCGCCATGGAAAATCTGGACCTGGACGCGATGGTCGCCGGTCTGCGTGACGGTTTCGGTGACGAGCCGGAATCCCGCCTCGGCGAAGACGCGGACATGGACCAGCTGATCCGTGATTACCAGACCCGCATGATGGAAGCCCGCCAGAAGAAGATGGAAGAGCAGGCCCAGGCGAATATGGAAGAAGGCCAGGCCTTCCTCGATGAGAACGCCGACAAAGACGGCGTCGAGGTCACCGACAGCGGTCTGCAGTACCAGGTGCTGGAATCCGGCGACGAGGGTGCCCAGTCACCCACTCTGGAAGACACCGTGGAAGTGCACTACAAGGGCATGCTGCGCGACGGCACCGTGTTCGACAGCTCCATCGAGCGTGACAAGCCGGCGGTGTTCGGTCTGAAGCACATTATCCCCGGCTGGCAGGAAGCACTGCCGATGATGAAGGTCGGCGATAAGTGGAAGCTGTTCCTGCCGCCCGAGCTGGGCTACGGCGAACAAGGCGCCGGCGGCGACATCGGCCCCAACGAGGTGCTGATCTTCGAAGTCGAGCTGCTGGACGTGAAAGACCAGGGCGACAAAGAGAAGCAAGCCGAGGAAGGCGCCGACGCGGCTGAATAATCCGCGCTAGCCCGACCCGAAAAAAAGCCACGCTCCCGCAAAGGAGCGTGGCTTTTTTGTGCCTGGCCGATGGCTTAGGGCGAGAAATTTTGTGGGAGCGGGCCTGTGGGAGCGGGCCTTGCCCGCGAAAGGGAGCGAAGCTCCCGGCAGGATTCCAGAGACATCTCTAACACCGGCACCAACAACGCCTCTGGGATCCTGCCGGCCGGCTAAAGCCGGCCTTTCGCTTGCAGGGCAAGCTCGCACTGGGATTAGAAGTTAAGGACGCGGGCGCGCTCGGCGGTGTCGCGGCTGTGCACGCTGAGGATCAGCTGATCTTCCAGGGCGAAGCGCTCCTCGAGCATTTCGGTGAGCCGGGTCAGCCGTTCGGGCAGCACCTCCAGCTGGCTCAGGCAGTGGTCGTCGGTGTCGAAGTCCTCGTTGAAGGCCAGCGCCTCCTCCGTGGAGGGGTCCAGCTGATGCAGAATCCGCGAGGCCAGATTGATGGTCCCGCCGCGGTGGGCGGCGCCCAGGCGCGCCTCGCGGACCAGTTCCTGGTAGATCTCGAAGTGGCCGGCGCTGATGTAGTCCATCAGCAACTGGCAGAATTCGCGCACCTGATTCTGGATCGAGCCGGGGCGCTGGAAGCCCTCCAGGCCCTGGATCGAGCAGAGCAGAACCAGCAGGCGGCGGCGTTGCTCCAGCCAGGCGTGCAGCAGGGCTTCAATGCGCCGCCAGCGGTCCAGGGCGGCGGACGGGTGCAGAGCCGGGGAGTGGGGCGTGGCCATGGGGTCGCTCCTTGCGGTATCGCGCGCTTTTCATTGGACGGGTATTGAGGCTAGCGCCGCTGTTCGCGGCGAGGCAATGGCGATCTCCCGGCACCGGCGGCGCCGGCCGGCGCGGCGGGAGAAAACGGCTTTTCGATCAGAGGCTTACCGTGAAAGACCGTTTCTTCATTAGAGGCGGGGCTTTAGGAGAGCGGGCGAATAACGCCGCCGGCCGCGGCGTTCAGCCCGGGAACAGCCAGGGGCTGATCAGCGGCCACAGCCAGGGCAGTGCCAGCGCCGTGACCAGGCCGGTCAGGCCCAGGGCCAGGCCGGCGAAGGCGCCGGCTTTCTCGCTGAACTCGAACGCCCGGGCGGTGCCGATGGCGTGGGCCACCAGGCCCAGCGCGAAGCCGCGAATGCGGTCGTCCTTGACCCCCAGCACGCGAAACACCAGGCCGCCCACCAGCGCGCCGACGATCCCGGTGATGGCCACCGCGCCGGCGGCCAGGGACACATAGCCGCCGGTGCTTTTCACCACCTCCACCGCGATCGGCGTGGTGATCGATTTCGGCGCCAGCGAGCCCACCACCGTCTCCGGCGCCCCCAGCAGCCAGGCCAGATAGATGGAAATGCCGGCGGCCAGCGCCGCGCCGATAAAGGTGGTGATCAGGATCGGACGCCACACGCTGCGCACCGTGTGCAGCTGGCGATAGAGCGGCCAGGCCAGCGCCACGGTGGCCGGCCCGAGCAGGAAGGAGAGCACCTGGGTCTGGTCGCGGTACTCGGTGTAGGACACGCCCACCAGGGGCAGCACCACGATCACCGGGATCGAGGCGACGATAAAGGGGTGGAACAGCGGCAGGCTGTGCACCTTGCCGTACAGCCAGGTGGCCATGCGGTAACTGGCCAGGGTGAGCAGCAGCCCGAACAGCGGCGAGTGAACCAGATCAGCCATCGGCACGGCCTCCTCGCTGGCCGGCTTTGCCGCGCTCGCGCAGCAGCAGCTTGAGCAGCAGGGTGACCAGCACCAGCGCCAGGATAGTACCCAGGATCACCGCCACGGTGAGCGCCAGCGCGTAGTCGCTGTAGCGCTCCCACTGCAGCACGATGCCCACGCCGAGCGGAAAGATCAGCAGGCTGATATGACGGATCAGGGCGCCGGAGGCGTCCGCCACCCGGTCGCTGTAGGGGACGCTGAACATCAGCGCCAGCAGGAGCAGCACCATGCCCACCACCGGGGCGGGCAGCGGCAGGCCGGTGAAATGAATCACCAGCTCACCGAGAAATTGAAACAGAAGCAGAATCAGCAGGCCGTCGACCATCGGGCGGATCTCCCAAACGCAAAGACCCGCGCCGGAGGTGCGGAGAAGGCGGCTCGCTCAGCCCCGGCGCGGGCGCAGCAATTGTATCAGAGCCACCACCAGCACGCCCCCGAACACCACCAGCGACCAGCCGGGGATGGTCAGGCCGAGAAAACGCCAGCTGATCTCGGCGCATTCGCCGGAGCCGGACAGCACCTGGGTGAGCACGTCGGTGAGCGGGAAGGCGTCCAGCATGTAATCCAGGTTGGGGCCGCAGGCGGGCACCTGATCGGCGGGCAGGCTTTGCAGCCACAGGTGGCGCAGGGCGATGCCGGCACCGGCCAGCGTGGCGATGGCGGTCAGCAACGCATAAATACGTACGCCGACGCCGCGCGGGCCGTGCAGGGTGGCCACCAGCAATACCGCCGCCACCGCCATCAGCGCAATGCGCTGAAAGATACACAGCGGGCAGGGTTCCAAGCCTTCGAAATGCTGCATGTAAAGCGCGCCGGCAAGCGCCGCCAGGCAGCCAAGCAGGGTGAGTCCGTTAAGCGCACGGGGGCTGGGAAGAAGGGACGACATGTTTTTTTCCTTGTTTGAATCCGGCAAGCGTCAACGCACCCTAAGCAAAACCCCGCCGCCGGACAAGCGGCCCGGCGGCGGGGTTTTTTGGGGGCTCCGTTACCTTCAGACGCTGCGCGAGGCGGCGGGTTCCCGGTGATGATGCCAGGCGGCGGCGCCGGCGTCCCAACCTTGCACCCACCATTCCTCCAGCGCTTCGTCCTGGTAAGGACACTGGTCCACGCGACCGCCGGCCATGCCCCACATGCAGCCGCGGTTGTAGGCTTTCTCGAACGGGTCGGATGTCGGATCAAACATAACTATCCCTCCTTCAACGGGGGCAGACTAGCACCGCCGGGGATAGCCGCTAGTACCATTGATGTACAAAAAACGACCATTCGTCAGAATATAGGCTTAGCCGCGGAAATAGGCCTCCAGGTACGCCTCGAACGGCATCTCCGCTTCCGCTTCCGCCGCCTGTTGCTCCGCCAGGCTGTCTTCGGCGAGGCGCCGCCACTCGGCTTCCAGGTTGGTGTCCAGCGGCCGCGAACGGAAGTGATCCCGGTGCGCCAGGGCCTGGTTCATGGCGAAGCCGAAAAAGCTCTGCTGCCGGCTTTCCAGCTTGTCGAGAATGCGCCCGGACGGGGTGGCGTCGGGCTCCAGCAGCTTCTCGCGCTGCTGCTCCAGGGCGTCCCGGTAGAGCCGGCCGTGCTGGCCGTCATGGCCGTGGCAGCGGTCGAACAGCTCGGCGATGGGCAGCATCTGGTCGAGCTTTTCCAGCCCCCAGTTACGCAGCGAGACCGACTTGCCCCAGTTGTTCAGCTGCACGCCGGTGTTGCGGCCGTCGTAGACCACCCGGCGCAGGTTTTCCTTGCTGGCGTCCAGGTCGCAGTGTTCCAGGCGCGGCGATTCGCGCAGCAGGCAGTAGGTGGCGAACAGGTCCAGGAACCGGATTTCCTGCTGATTGATGCCCACCGGCTCGAACGGGTTGAGGTCCAGGGCGCGGATCTCGATGTATTCCACGCCGCGCCGCTGCAGCGCCAGGGTGGGGCGCTCGCCGCTGTTGATGGTGCGCTTCGGGCGGATCGACGAGTAGTACTCGTTCTCGATCTGCAGGATGTTGGCGTTGAGCTGCTGGTAGTGGCCCTGCGCGTCGCGCACGCCCAGCTTCTGGTACACCGGGTCCGGCGTCTTCATGGCGTGGGTCAGGGTGCGGACATAGTCGTCCAGATTGTTGTAGCTGATCGCCAGCGACGACTGGGCGTTGTTCTGGTAGCCCAGGTCGCTCATCCGCAGGCTGGTGGCGTTGGGCCGGTAGAGGCTGTGGTCGAAGCGTTCCAGCAGCTGGTGTTCGCGGCCGGCCAGGAACGACGAGCACAGCGCCGGCGAGGCGCCGAACAGATACACCAGCAGCCAGGAGTAGCGCTGGAAGTTTCGGGTCAGGTCGAAATAGCGCTGCGAGATATAGTCCCGCAGCGGGGCCTGGCTGCCCTCCAGCTCGCGGTTGATGCGCCAGAACTCATCCGGGAACGAGAAGTTGTAGTGGATCCCGGCGATGGTCTGCATCTTGCGCCCGTACCGGTGGCCCAGGCCGATGCGGTAGATGTGCTTCATGCGGCCCACGTTGGAGCTGCCGTACTCCGCCACCGGCACGTCGTTGTCGTTGGCGATCATGCAGGGCATGGAGTTCACCCACAGCAGTTCGTCGTCGATGTGCCGGTAGGCGTAGCGGTGCAGATTCTCAAGAAACTCGATCGGCTGCTGCAGGTCGGTGCTGGGCGGGGTGATGAATTCCAGCAGCGATTCGGAATAGTCCGTGGTGATATACGGATGGGTCAGCGCCGAGCCCAGCTCCCGGGGGTGCGGAGTGTGCGCGAGCAGGCCCTGGTCGGTGATCCGCAGGCTTTCCTTCTCGATGCCACGGCGAATGTGAGCCAGGGTGGCGGCGGCTTCGGAATCCAGCAGTGCCTGGATTCGCTGGCTGAGCGTATCGGTCATGGGCCTATCCGACAGGGAGGTTGATCGCGCGGCCTGCCAGTATGGCAGGCCCGGGGCCGGTTAACATCAGGGTCAGCCGCGCTTGTTCTTGTCTTCGAACGCCTTCGCGAAGGCCGCGCCCAGGGCGCCCTGCGCCGCCGGTTTCTGGCCGCCGCCCGACTGGCCGCGACCGCCGCCCTTGGGCTTGCCGCCCCGGCCACGGGGGCGGCCGGCGGGGGCGTCGGCGCTTTTCGGCTGGTCCTGGTGGCGTTCGTCCAGGCGCATGGTCAGGCTGATGCGCTTGCGGGGCAGATCCACCTCCATCACCTTGACCTTGACGATGTCGCCGGGCTTGACCACGTCGTGGGGGTCTTCCACGAACTTGTCGGCCAGGGCGGAGACATGGACCAGGCCGTCCTGGTGCACGCCCACGTCCACGAAGGCGCCGAAGTTGGTGACGTTGGTCACCGAGCCTTCCAGCAGCATGCCGGGTTTGAGGTCCTTGAGTGTCTCGACGCCTTCCTTGAACTCCGCCGCCTTGAATTCCGGGCGCGGGTCGCGGCCGGGTTTTTCCAGCTCGCTGAGAATATCGGTGACGGTGGGCAGGCCGAACACGTCGTCGGTGAAGTCCCCGGCGTTCACTTTCTTCAGGAAGGGCGCGTCGCCGATCAGGTCCTTGAGCGGCCGGCCGTGCTTCTCCGCGATGCGCTCCACCAGCGGGTAGGCTTCCGGGTGCACCGAGGAGGCGTCCAGCGGGTTGGCGCCGCCCATGATGCGCAGGAAGCCGGCGGCCTGCTCGAAGGTTTTCTCGCCCAGGCGCGGCACCTGCTTGAGCGCGCCGCGATCACTGAAGGCGCCGTTCTTCTCGCGGAAGGTAACGATGTTGCCGGCGATGGTGGTGTTGAGGCCGGCGATGCGCGCCAGCAGCGGCGCGCTGGCGGTGTTCACGTCCACGCCCACGGCGTTCACGCAGTCCTCCACCACCGCGTCCAGGGAGCGCGACATCTTCACCTGGCTGACGTCGTGCTGGTACTGGCCCACGCCGATCGACTTCGGATCGATCTTCACCAGCTCCGCCAGCGGGTCCTGCAGACGCCGGGCGATGGACACCGCGCCCCGGAACGACACGTCCAGATCGGGGAACTCCCGCGCCGCCATTTCCGACGCGGAGTACACCGAGGCGCCCGCTTCCGACACCATGATTTTCTGGATATTGCGGTCGCTGAGTTGCTTGACCACCTCGCCGGCCAGCTTGTCGGTCTCGCGGCTGGCGGTGCCGTTGCCGATGGCGATCAGCGACACATCGTGCTTGGCGCAGAGTTTGGCCAGCGTCGCCAGGGACTGATCCCACTGCTTCTTCGGCTGATGCGGGAAAATCGTGGTGTGTTCCAGCAGCTTGCCGGTGGGGTCCACCACCACCACCTTGACGCCGGTGCGCAGGCCCGGGTCCAGGCCCATGGTGGCCTTGGGGCCGGCGGGCGACGCCATCAGCAGGCTTTTCAGGTTGCGCGCGAACACCTGGATCGCTTCTTCCTCGGCCATTTCGCGCACGCGGCCGAGCAGCTCGGTTTCCAGGTGGGTGTTGAGTTTGATCTTCCAGGTCCAGCGCATCACCTCGCCGAGCCAGTCGTCGGCGGCGCGGCCTTCGTGACGCCAACCCGCCACCTCGGTGACCATCGCTTCGCAGGGGTGGGGCTGGGCGCTTTCCAGCTCCTCGGGCAGCACCATGGAGACGTGCAGCACGCCCTCGTTGCGGCCCCGGAACAGCGCCAGCGCGCGGTGGCTGGGAATGTTCTTGAGCGCTTCCTGGTGTTCGAAGTAGTCGCGGAACTTGGCGCCCTCTTCTTCCTTGCCGTCGGCCAGCTTCGCCTGCACGTGGGCCTTTTCCCACAGGAAGGTGCGCAGCCGGGTGAGCAGCTCGGCGTTTTCCGCGAAGCGCTCCATCAGAATCTGCTTGGCGCCGTCCAGGGCGTCCTTGGCGGTGGCGATCTTGTGCTCTTCGTTCAGGTAGCCGGCGGCGGTCTGCTCCGGATCCTGGCCGGGATCGTCCAGCAGCGCGTCGGCGAGCGGTTCCAGGCCGGCCTCGCGGGCGATCTGCGCGCGGGTGCGGCGCTTGGGCTTGTACGGCAGGTAGAGGTCTTCCAGGCGGGTTTTGGTGTCCGCTTCGTGGATCGCCTTTTCCAGTTCCGGGGTCAGTTTTTCCTGTTCGGCGATGCTTTTGAGGATGGTCTCGCGGCGCTCCTCAAGCTCGCGCAGATAGCGCAGCCGCTCTTCCAGTGTACGCAACTGGGTATCGTCCAGACCGCCGGTCACCTCCTTACGGTAGCGGGCGATGAACGGCACCGTGGCGCCTTCGTCCAGCAGGGCCACGGTGGCCGCCACCTGCCGGGGCTGGGCGTTGATTTCCTGGGCGATCAGTTGTTCGATGCTTTGCATGGAAGAGTCCTGGCTTGCACGGCGGCGCGCGCGGTTATGGCGCCGCTTTATAACGAAACGACCGGAATCATAGGGAATGACTCCGGCCGTTTATAGATTGACGTGACGGGGCGGGCTATGGTTGCTGTGGGGAGCGCCGGGCTTCAGCCCAGCACGCGCTTGATCATCGCCGCCAGTTCCGGCTCCTGGGCCGGCTTGACGATGTAGCCGGCGGCGCCCTGGCGCTCACCCCAGACTTTGTCGGTTTCCTGGTCCTTGGTGGTGACCAGAATCACCGGAATCCCGCCCAGCTCGGCGTCCTTATTGATCTTGCGGGTGGCCTGGAAGCCGTTCAGCTCCGGCATCACCACGTCCATCAGGATCAGGTCCGGCTTCTGCGCACGGGCCTGTTCGATGCCCTCCAGGCCGTTGCTGGCGGTGATTGCCTCGTGCCCCTGATTTTCCACCATCTTGACCAGGTTGGTCAGTTGCGTGGGTGAGTCGTCCACCACGAGAATCTTGGCCATCTTTGTCTCCTTCGGAACCCATCGGCGGGCGCATGATAGCAGGCCCGGGGGCAAAGGTAAGCCGATCCGTTCCGCCACCAAGCGCCGCATGGCGTCACCGGTTCGCGGCGGCCGGTAATCTTTCTATACAATCCAGATTTGCCTGCCGGACGCGCGGCGGGTACACCGGGCCTCCGGGATCCATTCCCGTAGTCCTTTCGGCGAGGAGCACCATGAGCGAACAAGTGGAAAAGATTCTGGTGGTGGACGATGACGCCCGCCTGCGCGGTCTGCTGCAACGGTTCCTGGAAGAGCAGGGCTACGCCGTCAAGGCGGTGGCCGACGCCGACCAGATGGACCGGGCGCTGTCCCGCGAGATCTATTCGCTGATGGTGCTGGACCTGATGCTGCCCGGCGAGGACGGCCTGTCGATCTGCCGCCGCCTGCGCGACGACGACAACCGCCTGCCGATCATCATGCTCACCGCCAAGGGCGACGACGCGGAACGCATCGAGGGCCTGGACGCCGGCGCCGACGACTACCTGCCCAAGCCGTTCAACCCCAAGGAGCTCAGCGCCCGCATTCGCGCCGTGCTGCGCCGCCATGTGCGGGAAGTGCCCGGCGCCCCCAGCAAGGACGAATCGGTGGTGCGTTTCGGCCCCTGGAGCCTGGACCTGGGCAACCGCACCCTGGCCCGCGAGGGCGAGCCGCAGCCGCTCACCACCGGCGAGTTCGCGGTGCTCAAGGCGCTGGTGCAGAACGAGCGGGAACCGCTCACCCGCGACAAGCTGATGAGCCTGGCCCGGGGCCGCGAATGGTCCGCCATGGAACGCTCCATCGACGTGCAGGTGTCGCGCCTGCGCCGCCTGCTCGAGGACGACCCGTCCAAACCGCGCTATATCCAGACCGTCTGGGGCGTGGGCTATGTGTTCGTGCCGGACTGAACGCCGGCGGGTAGAATCCCTCCATGCCCAACTTCCTGCCCAAAAGCTCGTTCGCCCGCTCGGCGCTGATCATCGGTCTGGTGATCGGCCTCAGCCAGGGCATCACCCTGTGGTTTTTTGCCCGCAACGCCTATCTGCCGGGCATCCGGGAGTACGCCCGCCTGACCGCCCTGCAGGCGGAGCTGGTGTTCCAGAGCGAGGGCGACGCCAGCCTGTCACGGCGGCTGGGCGAGACCACCGGCATTAACGCCGGCACGCCGCCGGAACTGCGCCGCCCGGAAAGCCTGATTCTGTCGCGCCCGGTGGTGGAGCGGTTCCGCGATGAAGTCTCCGAGCTGCTCGGCGAGGCCGCCACCGTGCGCCTGGAAGACGAGCGCCAGCCGGTGCTGTGGGTCACCGCGCCGTCGTTCGGCGACCGCTGGTTGCGGGTGCCGATGGCGTTCTTCCGCGACTACGACCGCTACCTGCTGCTGGGCTGGGGTGTGACGGTGCCGCTGCTGGCGGTGATCGGCGGTCTGCTGATCGCGCGCAGCCTCAACCGGCCGCTGCGGCGGCTGGCGCGGGTGGCGCTCAAGGTGGGGCGCGGTGAAGCGGTGCCGGTGCTCGACGACAGCCTCGGCCCCACCGAGATCCAGGCGGTGAACCGCGCCTTCAACCGCATGACCAGCCAGCTTCAGCAGTCCCAGCGCGACCGCGCCCTGCTGCTGGCGGGGGTGTCCCACGATCTGCGCACGCCGCTGACCCGGCTGCGGCTGTCGGCGGAATTCCTCAACGACGAGGAGATGTCCCAGGGCATCATCGCCGACATCGAGGACATGGACGCGATTCTCGATCAGTTCATTTCGTTTATCCGCGACGGCGCCGACGAGCAGCCCGACTACGAAAACCTCAATGACCTGATCGACGAGGTGGCCGCCAAGTACCCCGGGGAGCAGCTGCGCATCCGGCAAAAAGACCTGCCGCGGCTGATGCTCAAGCGGCTCACCGTCAAGCGCATGCTGTCCAACCTGATCACCAACGCGCTCAAGTACGGCGCCGCGCCGGTGGAGATCGACACCGCCCTGGACGACAACGCCCTGGTGCTGGTGGTGCGCGACCACGGCAAGGGCGTGCGCGAGGAGGACATTCCCTTGCTGCTGCAGCCGTTCTCCCGGGGCGAGAAGGCGCGCACCCTGAGCGGCAGTGGTCTGGGGCTGGCCATCGTCAAGCGCATCGTCGACATGCACCACGGTGAGATGGCATTGGACAACCACCCCCACGGCGGCCTGCGGGTGACCATCCGCTTCCCGCTCACCGGGCAGCTGGTGCAGCCGGAGACGCTCTCCGCCGGGGTGCGCTAGCTCAGTCCGGGCATTCCGCCGGCGCCGGCTCCAGGGCACGGCCGGCGAAGAAGATCAGCAGACCGCCGGCGGCCAGCGCCGCCCCCACCAGGCCGCTGCTGGACCAGGGTACGCCCTGGGCGATCACCACGCCGGCCAGCCAGGCGCCCAGGGCGTTGGCCATATTGAAGGCGGCGTGGTTCAGTGACGCGGCCATGGTCTGGGCGTTGCCGGCCACGTCCATAAGCCGGGTCTGAATGGTCGGGCCCAGGGCCATGCTGGTGCCCACCAGGGCGACGAACAGCAGCCCCGCCCACACCTGATTGGCGGCCACGAAAAACAGCGCCTGCACCACCAGACACCAGATCAGAATCAGCGGAATCGCCTTGAGCAGGTTCCAGTCCGCCACCCGCGCGCCCACCAGGGTGCCGATGATGGTGCCCACGCCGAAGATCGCCAGCACCACCGGCCCCAGGGATTCCGCCATGCCGGCCTGCTGGGTAAGCGTCGGCATCACGTAGCTGAACACCGCGAACATGCCGCCGAAGCCGATGCTGGCGATGCCCAGGGTGAACAGCACCTGCTGGTTGACCAGCGCGCCCAGCTCGCGCAGCGGGCTGGCGTCCGGGTCGCGGGGCACGAAGGGTACGAACAGACGCACCATCAGCGCGGTGGCGAGGGCGATGCCGCCCACGGCGGCGAACGCCACCGGCCAGCCGAACTGGTTGCCGGCCCAGGTGCCCAGCGGCGCGCCCAGCAGGATCGCCACGGTCAGACCCATCATCACCCGGGCCACCGCCCGGGCACGCTGATCGGAGGGCACCGCGGCGGCGGCCACCAGCGCCGCCACCCCGAAATAGGCACCGTGGGGCAGCCCGGCGATAAAGCGCAGGCCGACGAACGACCAGAACCCGGGCGCCAGGGCGCTTGCCAGATTGCCCAGCGCGAACACCAGCATCAGACCGATCAGCAGTTGCCGTTTCGGCACCTTCGCCGCCAGCGCGGAAATCAGCGGCGCGCCCACCACCACGCCCAGGGCGTAGCTGCTGATCGCGTAGCCGACCTGCTGCGGCGACACCGACAGGTCGCCGGCGATGCGGTTCATCAACCCCATGATCACAAATTCGGTGGTACCGATGGCGAAGCCGCCCAGCGCCAGGGCGAGCTCGGCAAGACGGGGGTGTGAGGCGACCGGCCGGGTGGCGGAAACGGACATGCGCGGGCTCCGGATGGGTGGAAAGCCGCGTATTGTCGCAAAGCGGGGTGAACAAACGAAGTCGGTTTTGTCTATCGGTGAAACAGCCCGCCGCGACCCGCGGCCACGGCGGGGCAGGGCTATTGCAGGGCGTCCGCCGGCACCAGCGGGATGTTCACCCGCGACGGCATCGCCGGGGTGCTGTACACGGTGAGCAGGCCGAGCAGCCCCTGCAGCAGGTCCGGCAGCGGGCTCAGGCCGTGGGGCAGGTCGCTGGCGCCGACGCTGACGCGCAGCCGGTGGCCGGCGGGGATCACGGCGCTGGTGGGGAACACCTCCACGTCGGCGCGGAACGGCTGCAGCGGCCCCACCGGTTGTTGCGATTCGGCGGTGAACGGGTGCCAGGGTTGCACCAGCTTGCCGTTCATAAAGCGCGAGCGGGTGGCGTCGAAATCACTCATCGAGGCCATCTGGATGCCGTTGCTCAGCTCCCGGGACAGGCCGTTGGGGTCCACCACGCTGACCCGCACCACCACGTTGCTGTCCAGCGCCGTGGTGGAGGCCCAGATCTGCCCGCCGATGGGGCCGTTGATGGCCATGTCCTCTTCCATGGGCTCGCTGGTGTAGACCGCTTCCAGCAGCTCGGTGACGTTGTTCTGCGCCTGGCACGGCGGCGTGATCAGGCCCAGCACGCCGGCGGTCCACTGGCTGGCGCTGGCCGAGCACAGGCCGTTCACCGGGGTTTGCAGCAGCGAGGTGCGGCTGTCACCGGTGGGCGCCTCGCGGCGGATCTCGCCGAACAGCGGCAGGCCCGGTTTGCCGTGCAGATAGAACACCTCGGCGCGCGCTTGCGGGTGGGGCCAGTCCTCGGCGGTGACGTAGCGCTCCGCGCCGGTGTAGTACTGGGTCACCGGCGGGTAGTCGCCGGCGCCGGTGTCCATGCCTTTCAGGTACTGGTCGAACCAGGCCAGGCGAATGTTGGCCAGGGCGGGCACGCCGTCGGCGGGCAGGCCGGCGCCGGAGGAGCCGTCCAGATGTTCCCAGGGGCCGATCAGCAGCTTGCTGGTGGTGCCGTTGTTCTTGAGGCCTTCGTAGATCAGCGGTTCGCCGCGCTGGAAGATGTCGCGCAGGCCGCCGACCACGAAGGTGGGCGCGGTGATCTTGTCGATCTGTTCCAGCGGCGAGCGCTGGCGCCAGAAGTCGTTGTCGTACTTGTTGTCGTCGCCGATCAGGGCGCCGCCCACCACCGGCACCGGGAACTCGGTGAGGGTGCCGGTGAGATGATCCAGCAGGGTGTTCAGGTAGTAACCGGGCTCGTCGTTCTCCAGCCCCACCGGCGTGGGAATGATGCCCAGGCTGGTGACCAGCGCCACCCACAGCGGAATAAAGCCGGCGTTGATCTGGCCGCCGCTGAACACGATGTCCCGGTAGGCGTCGCCCATCGGCACGATGGCGAACACGGCGTCCACGCCGTCCGGGCGCTGGGCGCCGGCCAGCAGCCCGGTGATGCCCATGTAGGAGGCGCCGTTCATGCCGATGGTGCCGTTGCTCCAGGGCTGGTCGTCGATGTAGTCGAGCAGCTCGCCGATGTCCTGGTGGTCCACCTCGCTGAACGCCTGCCAGGTGCCCTCGGAGGCGCCGGTGCCGCGCATATCGACAATGATGTAGGCGTAGCCGCGCTTCACCAGATAGGGGTCGGCGGCGCCGATGGCGCCCAGGAACTGGTTGTAGCCGGTGAAGGTGGCCACCACCGGGAAGGGACCGTCGGCGGGCTCGCCGTTTTCGTCGGCGGGCAGCGTCACCGTGGCCGACAGCCGGATGCCGTCGCGCAGGGTGATCAACTGCTGGGGCAGGTCCACCGTGCCGGGGTATTCCTCGGGGCGCTCATAGGGCGCGTCCCAGGTCAGGTTCACCGGCTCGGGCTGCGGGTCCGGTTCGGGCTCCGGCGCCGGCGGTGTGGTCGGCGCCGGTGCCTCCGGGTCGCCGGCGTTCGCCGTTTGCGGGCCGGGTCCGGCGCTGTCGCTGCCGCCACCGCCGCAACCGGCGAGCGCGAAGAGGGTCAGGAAAAACAGAACGGGCAGCGGAAGGTGCTGCCCCGCGTGGCGAAGAAGAAGCATGCTGGTGTCCCCTGGCATTATTGGATTAATGGGGAAGCCGACCGGCCTGGGCTAGTCAGTTGTTTGTCTATGCAAGGTTACCCAGTGGCGGCGCCGGCCACTGTTGGCACGATGGTGCGAATCGGTGACGAAGCTTGGGTTTATGTGGCGCTGTGTAACAGCGGGATCACTGGTATGCTGCTTCGCCACCCGTTTCCGCTTTGCCGACAGGAGAAATCCGATGACCGACGACCACGCTTCCGATCCCCGCCGCCGTTATTCCGCCCCGGTCGTGGACGGCGTGGGCAAGGCACCCAGCCGCTCCATGCTGCGCGCCACCGGTTTCACCGACGAGGATTTCACCAAGCCGCAGGTGGGCATCGCGTCCACCTGGAGCCGGGTGACGCCGTGCAACATGCACATCAACACCCTGGCGGACGAAGCCGGCCGGGGCGCCGACGCCGCCGGCGGCAAGAGCGTGATCTTCAACACCATCACCGTGTCCGACGGCATCGCCAACGGCACCGAGGGCATGAAGTACTCGCTGGTGTCCCGGGAAGTGATTGCCGATTCCATCGAGACCGTGGCCGGCTGCGAGGGCTTCGACGGCCTGGTGGCCATCGGCGGCTGCGACAAGAACATGCCCGGCTGCCTGATGGGGCTGGCGCGGCTCAACCGGCCGTCGGTGTTCGTCTACGGCGGCACCATCAAACCGGGCAAGAACCACACCGACCTGATCTCCGTGTTCGAGGCGGTGGGCGCCCACGCCAAGGGCGACAAGTCACTGATCGAAGTGAAACAGGTGGAGGAAGAGGCGATCCCCGGCGCCGGCTCCTGCGGCGGCATGTACACCGCCAACACCATGGCCAGCGCCATCGAGGCCCTGGGCATGAGCCTGCCGGGCAGCTCCGCCCAGAACGCCGAGGACAACGACAAGCTGGAAGACTGCCGCGCCGCCGGCGAGGCGGTGCTCAAGCTGCTCGATCGGGACATCAAACCCCGCGACATCCTCACCCGCGAGGCGTTCGAGAACGCCATCACCGTGGTGATCGCCCTGGGTGGCTCCACCAACGCGGTGCTGCACCTGATCGCCATGGCGCACACCGTGGACGTGGCGCTGTCCCTGGAGGACTTCACCCGCATCGGCAAGAGGGTGCCGGTGCTGGCGGACCTGCGCCCCAGCGGCCACTACATGATGAGCGAGCTGGTCGCCATCGGCGGCATCCAGCCGCTGATGAAAACCCTGCTCGACGCCGGTCTGCTGCACGGTGATTGCCTCACCGTCACCGGCAAAACCCTGGCGGAAAACCTGGAAAACGTGGCGCCCTACCCGGAAGAGCAGGACATCATCCACGCCCTGGACCAGCCGATCAAAAAGGACAGCCACCTGCGCATCCTCTACGGCAACCTGGCGCCCACCGGCGCGGTGGCCAAGATCACCGGCAAGGAAGGCACCTACTTCAAGGGCAACGCGCGGGTGTTCCACTCCGAGGAAGAAGCCACCGACCGCATCATGGACGGCACCGTCACCGCCGGCGACGTGCTGGTGATCCGCTATGAAGGGCCCAAGGGCGGACCGGGCATGCGCGAAATGCTCACCCCCACCTCGGCGATCATGGGCCGTGGCCTGGGCCAGGACGTGGCGCTGATCACCGACGGCCGTTTTTCCGGCGGCAGCCACGGTTTCGTGGCCGGCCACCTGACCCCGGAAGCCCAGGAGGGCGGCCCCATCGCCCTGGTGGAGACCGGCGACGAAATCATCATCGACGCCGAGGCCAACACCATCACCCTGAACGTGGAGGAGGCGGAACTGGAACGCCGCCGCGCCGCCTGGACCGCGCCGCCGCCGCGCTACACCCGGGGCGTGCTGGCCAAGTACGCGAAAACCGTCAGCTCCGCCTCCCTGGGGGCGATCACCGACGGCGACTGATCACGTCGCCGCCGGCGAGCCCGCGGGCGGGCTATTCCGGCTCGCGCCGGAAGCCCACGCTGAAACGGTTCCAGACGTTGATCATCGCGATCACGTAGGTCAGGTCGGTGCGCTCTTTCTCGGTGAAGTGGGTGGCGAGCCGGTCGTACTCGCGGCTGCCGTCCAGCCGTGTGCTGGCGGCGGAGCTGGGGGTGTCCCGGCGGCTGGTGGTGGAGGCCTACGAGCGGCTGGTGGCGGAAGGGTTTCTCGGTGGTGCTCCCGGCCGCGGCACCTTCGTGTTGCGGGTGCCGCCGCCACTGCCCCGGGAAGCCGAGAGGCCCGGCCCGGGCCCCGGTGCCCACTGGCGCCCGTTGCCGGACTGGGGCGGCCGGCGGGCGCCGGGCCGGCATAACTTTCCCGGCGGCGTCACCGACCGGGCGCTGCTGCCCTGGGCGGCCTGGCGCCGGGCCATGATGGCGGCCCTGCGCGAAGCGTCCCGGGACATCGGCCTGTACGGCGACCCGCGCGGCGAGGCGTCGTTGCGCCTGGCCATCGCCCGTTACCTGGGCTACAGCCGGGGGCTGGCCTGCGACGGGGGGTCCCTGTTGATCACCCAGGGCGCCCAGCAGGGCCTGGATTTGCTGGCCCGGGTGCGGGTGGCCCCCGGGGACACGGTGGCCGTGGAGGAGCCGGGCTACCCGCCGGCGCGGGCGGTGTTCGAGGCCCGTGGCGCCCGGGTGGTGCCGGTGCCGGTGGACGACCAGGGCCTGTGCGTGGAGCGCTTGCCGGAGGCCGCCAGTCTGGTCTACGTGACCCCGTCCCATCAGTTCCCGCTGGGCATGCCCATGAGCCTGGAGCGGCGTCTGGCCCTGCTCGCGTTCGCCCGCCGCCACGGCGCCCTGGTGGTGGAGGACGATTACGACGGTGAATTCCGCTTCGAGGGGCGCCCTCTGGACGCACTGAAAAGCCTGGACCGGGAGGGGCACGTGGCCTACCTGGGGTCGTTTTCCAAGGTGCTGCACGCGGACCTGCGGCTGGGCTACCTGGTGATGCCGCCGGGGCTGGCCACGGCGTTGTTGCAGGCCCGGACCTTCAGTGACGGCTACCCGCCCCTGGTCACCCAGCGGGCGCTGGCCAGGCTGATGATCGACGGTGATTTTGCCCGCCACCTGCGACGCATGCAGCGGCTCTACACGGCCCGGCGCACCCGGCTGGGCGACGCCCTGGCGGCGCATCCGGCGCTGTGGACACCACTGCCCCAGGTGGCGGGCATCCATGTGGCGTTGCGTCTGAGGTCGCCGGTGGCGGACCTGCCGGCGCGGCTGGCGGACGCCGACATCCGCGCCAACCCGCTGGCGTCGTTCTACGCTGGCGAGGCCTCCCTGGACGGGGTGCTGCTGGGGTTCGGTGTGATCGACGGCGAGGCCATCGACCGGGGCGTCGCCGCCCTGGCCGAGGCGATCACCCGCTGAGTGCGTTTGCCTATTGCTTGGAGGCCCAGATCGCCAGCTTGTGCTGCATGGACTGCTGCGACACCTGATCCTCCGGCAGCGGCTGGATCAGGTTGTCGTGCACCAGCAGCCGGTAGATGTATTCCACTTTTTCGGCGGCGGAATCGGTGGGTTCGAATTCCACCACGCCGCGCTTCTCGCCGTACTCCATGCCCAGCGCGATGGCTTTCTTGACCAATTCCTTCTCGTTCTTGAGTTTCTTCATGACGGTGGCTCCACACGCAGCAGCTTGCCGTCCGGGGCGTCGGTGAGCAGATAGAGGTGCCCGTCCGGGCCCTGGCGCACGTCGCGGATGCGCTCGCCGCGCTCTTTCAGATAGCGGGTTTCGCCGGTGGGCGTGGTGCCGTCGAACGCCACCCGGTTGAGGTGGGTGAGCTTCAAGGCGCCGGACAACACGTCGCCCTGCCAGTCGGGGTAGCGGTCGCTGGTGACGAAGACCATGCCCGAGGGCGCGATGGAGGGTACCCAGTAGTGCAAGGGCTGGGCGTAGCCTTCTTTCTTTTCCTGGCCGATGTCCGGGCCGTAGTACTCGTTGCCGTAGGTGATCACCGGCCAGCCGTAGTTGACGCCGGCCTCCACCACGTTGATTTCATCGCCGCCGCGCGGGCCGTGCTCGTTGAGCCAGGGCTCGCCGGTTTCCGGATGCAGCGCCAGCCCCTGGGGGTTGCGGTGGCCCCAGCTCCAGATCGCGGTCTTGGCGCCGTCCTGCCCCACCAGCGGGTTGTCGGCGGGCACGCTGCCGTCGTCGTTGACGCGGATCACGCTGCCGCCGTGGCCGCCGGTGTCCTGGGCGCGCTCGCGCTGGCCCCGGTCGCCCACGGTGATGAACAGATAGCCGTCGTTGTCGAACAGAATGCGGCCGCCGAAGTGCTTGGCGGTGTCGGTGCAGGCGTCGGCGATGAACACGTCCTGGAACTGCTTCAGCTCACCGTCGGCGTAGAGGCCATGGCCCACGGCGGTGGTGGCGCCGCCGTCGCAGGCCTTGGCGTAGCTGATATAGAGACGCCGGTTATCGGCGAAGTGGGGGTGCGGCACGACGTCGAACAGGCCGCCCTGGCCCTTGGCCACCACCTCGGGCACCCCGCTTACCGGGGCGTCGCGCAGCTCACCGTCAACCACACGGCGCAGGTCGCCGCTGCGCTCGCTGATCAGCCATTCGTCGGTGCCGGGCACGAAGGCCAGCGACCAGGGGTGGTTCAGACCTTCCACCAGGGTGGTGGCGCTGACGGAGGGGTCGTCGTCCGGCTCGATCGGGCTTTTGGCGTCCGCGCAGGCGGACACCAGCAGCGCGCCGACCAGCGGCAAATAACGGGACAGTACGGAGGCGGGCGTGGGTCCAATCATGATCTCGGGTCTCACCGGCGAATGAATGACACCAGTGAGCATGCCATGACGACATCGGACCGTGAAGGAAGGCGCCCGCCGTCCGCGTGCTTATTTGCCGCCGCGGGCGTACTTAAGGAACTTCTCCATGGCCAGATCCCGTTCGGCGGCCACGCTTTTGGCGCTGTCGCGCTCGTTGAGGCGCGCCAGGAGCTCGGCGCTGCCCGGCGCCTCCGCCAGCAGGTCGATGCCGAACAGCTTGCCGGCCACCGCTTTGGCCAGGTCCGCGCTGTACAGGAAGAACACATCCGCGGCGGTCAGCCGGTCGCCGGCCAGGAACGGCTGCCAGCGCGCCTTGCGGGCCAGGGCACGGATGCCTTTGAGCAGGGCCTCGCGGGTCTGTTCCTTGGTTTCGTCACTCACCTGGCCGCCGAAAAAGACCTCCGGATAGCAGCGCCGGGCGGGCAGTTCCAGGTACAACTCGATGTGTTTGACGAGCTGCTTCACCTGAGCCTTCTCCAGCGGGTCGGCCGGGTACAGCGCCGGGCCTTCGGTGGTCTCGTCCAGATATTCCAGAATCACGTTGGTTTCCGACAGGAAGACGCCGCCGGTTTCCAGCACCGGCACCTTGCCCATGGGGCTGACGCTGAGTACCGCGTCCTCCTGGCTGGGGTACAGCGTGGCCTGCTCAAACTCGAGGCCTTTTTCGCGCAGCGCGAATTTGACCATGTTCACGTAGTTGCTGGCGTCGAAGCCGTGCAATGTCAGCATTATTGTTCTCCCGAAGAACGATTCATTGGTAAGCCGGTGTTCAGAGCGCGGTGAGGCCGCCGTCCACCGCCAGCTGGTGGCCGGTGACGAACGACGAGGCGCCGGACAGCAGCCAGATCACCGCCTCCGCCACTTCGTCCGCTTCGCCGACCCGGCCCAGCGGGTGCATGGCGCGGTGGAACTGGCGCTGTTTTTCTTCACTGGCGTAGCCGGCCTTCGCCGCCTGCTCAATGGCCCGTTCCATCATCGCGGTACGGATGATGCCCGGGCAGACGGTGTTCACGCGGATACCCTGCAGGGCGTACTCGGCGGCGACACTCTTGGTCATGCCGATCACCGCGTGCTTGCTGCCGGCGTAGGCGGCGCGGCGGGGCGCGCCCACCAGGCCCGCCACCGAGGCGGTGTTGACGATGCTGCCGGTCTTGCGCGGCGCCATCACGGCGGTCTGGTGCTTCATGCACAGCCACACGCCTTTGACGTTGATGGCCATGACCCGGTCGAACAGCGCTTCGTCCACGTCGGCGACCTTGTCGTTCTCTTCTTCGATGCCGGCGTTGTTGAAGGCGCCGTCGAGCTGCCCGAAGGCGTCCACGGTGGCGGCCACCAGCGCCGCCACCTGGTCGTCGCGGCTCACGTCGGCGGCCTGGGCGCGGGCCTCGCCGCCGGCCCGGCGGATCGCGTCGGCGGTCGCCTCGGCGGCGTCCGCGTTGATGTCGGACACCATCAGACGGGCGCCGTCGCGGCCCAGTTTTTCCGCCGTGGCGCGGCCGATACCGCCACCCGCGCCGGTGATCAGCACCACTTTATCTTTCAAGGAATGATCGCCCATGTCCCCTCCCGAGATTAAAAAATAATAGGGGAGCATACCCCACCCGGCGGTGGGCGCCGAGCCTGCCGTGCCCGGCCGGTTAACGGCCGGCGGGGTCCTCGAGCATCTGACGGTGCACCCGGACCGCCGTGCGGCTGGGGCGGATGGTGATGCCCCGCGCCTCGGTGTGGGCCCGGGTGATGGCGGCGCCGAACAGCAGAATCAGCGAGGAGTAGTAGACCCACAGCAGCAGCAACACCAGTGAGCCGGCGGCGCCGTAGGTGGACGCGGTGGCGGTGTGGGACAGATAAAAAGCGATCAGGAAGCGCCCGAGAATAAACAAAAGGGCGGTGACCAGGGCGCCGGAGAGCACGTCTTTCCAGCGCAGTACCGCGTCCGGCAGCACCTTGAAAATGGTGGCGAACAGCAGCGTGACCACGACCACCGAGAGCAGGGTTTCCAGGCCCACCACCAGACCCGCCGGGATCGGCAGCCAGTCCCGGGCGAACACCATGATCGCCTGCAGCACCACGCTCAGAAACAGCGACACCATCAGTACGAAACCGATGGACAGCACCACGGTGAGCGACATCAGGCGGCTTTTCAGCAGCGCCAGGATGGTGTTGCGCGAAGGGCGCGGCGCGATGTCCCAGACGTTATTGAGGGAGCGCTGCATCTGCGCGAACACGGTGGTGGCGCCGACCACCATGGCGCCCAGGCCGATCAGCGTGGGCAGGATGCCGCCCTGGTCGATCTGGTTGGCGGCCACGGCGGTGCGTACCGTCTCGGCGGCGTCGGGGCCGATGGTTTCCTGCAGCTGGGTCATGATCCGCGCCATGGCGGCGTCGGTGCTCATCACCAGGCCGATCACCTGCACCGCCAGGATCACCACCGGGGCGATGGAGAACAGGGTGAAAAACGCCAGCGCGCCGGCGTAGCTGACCGCGTTGGCTTCCAGCCAGAAGCCCACCGCGTTCCTGGCCACGCGGTACACATATTCGGCCGCCTGAATGAGGGGGTTAGGCAGGTTCATGGGCTCCAGTGTAGCGGTTGGGGGCGCCCCGGCCTATCGCCGCGAGGAGCTCGGTTGTTGACGTATTCCGCGCCGAGGCGGAATCTGCAAGGGCAGGTCACCGGCATCAAGGAGGAAGGCCATGACACGGAAACGCTTTCGCGCGCGGGCGCTGGTCGCGGCGCTGGCGATCTTGCCCCTGTGCGCGCCCTGGGCGGCGGTGCGCGCGGCGCCGCTGGACCCCGGCGGGGATTACGCGCTGGGGGACTGGGCCGGCACGCGCACGGACCTTGCCCGTCAGGGGGTGCGGTTTGATCTCGGCTACGTCGGCGAGATGGCCCACAACCTGAGCGGCGGGTTCCGCGAGGATGGCCGCCTCGCCTACGCGGACCAGTTCCATGCCTCGCTATCCTTGGACCTGGAACGTCTTGCCGGCGTGAACGACGCCGACTTCAAGGTCACCCTGACCAACCGCAACGGTGAGAACCTGACTGGCGAACGGCTGGTGGACCCCGCCACCGGCGGCGTGTCGTCGGTGCAGGAGGTGTTCGGTCGCGGCAACGTGACGCGGCTCACCCAGCTCTGGTTTCAGCAGGGGCTGTTCGGCGGGGCGCTGGAGTACAAGCTCGGCCGCATTCCGCTCAGCGACGACTTCGCCACCCTGGAGAGCCGCTTCCAGAATTTGTATCTGGGCAGCGGCCAGCCGGGCAACCAGGCCGGCGCGGTCTGGTACAACTGGCCGGTGTCGCAGTGGGGCGGCCGGGTGAAAGTGCAGGACGGCGCCCGGCGCTATCTGCAGGTTGGCGTGTTCGATCAGAACCCGGAAAACCTGGATCCGGATCAGGCTCTGGATCTGTATCGTCACGGCAGCGAAGGGGTGATCACGCCGGTGGAGGTGGGCTGGGTCCCGGACAAGGGCCCCGGCGGCCTGCCCGGCAAGTACAAGCTCGGCGCCTACTACAGCAGCGCCGAAGCCACCGACTATGAGGACGGCGGCACCCGCGGACGTCGCTACGGCGGCTACTTCGTGGTGCAACAACAGGTGAGCGCGCCGCACGGCGACAGGCGCGGCCTGACCCTGTTCAGCCAGGGCAGCTGGCACGACCCGGACACCGCCTATGTGGCGCGCTACCTGTCCGCCGGCGCGAGCTGGCGCGGACCGTGGCAAGGGCGCCCCCGGGATGAGCTGGGTGTGGGTCTGGCCTACGCGGAAATCGGCGACGCCTACGTGGACTCGGCTACGGCGGGCAATCCGCTGGTGGCCGGCCCCGGTGCCGCCGGCTATGTGCCGCCGCAAAGCGATGAATGGAACGCCGAGCTCTATTACGGCATCCACATGACGCCCTGGCTGACCCTGCGGCCCAACCTGCAGTACCTGGTCCACCCGGGCGCCAACGACGCGGTCGATGACGCCTGGGTGGTCGGCACCACGGTGGCGCTGACGCTTTAGTCGTCCTTCAGACCGTAGGCGATGATGGCGTCACCGGCCTTGGTGCCCAGGGAACCGTGGCCGCCGGCCACCACCAGCAGGCGCTGGCGGCCCTGGGAGTCCAGGTAGGTCATCGGCGTGGCCTGGCCCCCGGCGGGCAGGCGGTCTTCCCACAACTGCTCGCCGGTGGTGACGTCGTAGGCGCGCACGTAGTAGTCGATGGTGCCGCTCATGAACGCCACGCCGCCGGCGGTGACGATCGGGCCGCCCAGATCCGGCACGCCCATCTTGAACGGCAGCGGCAGTGGCGACTGGTCGCGCACGGTGCCGTTGCGGTGCTTCCACACCACCTCGCCGCTGCGCAGATCGAGGCCGGCCACATAGCCCCACGGCGGCTGCTGGCAGGGCAGCCCCAGCGGCGACAGGAACGGCTTCAGGGAGACCGCGTAGGGGGCGCCGTAGTTTTCGTTCAGCCCCGGTTTGCCGTCGGACACATAGTTGCTGGTGTCGTCCTGGCGCGGGATCAGCGTGGAAACGAACGCCAGATAGGCCGGCGTGGTGAACGCCACCTGGCGCTCCGGGTCCACCGCCAGCGCGCCCCAGTTGAACACGCCGAAATTGCCCGGGTAGATCAGGCTGCCCTGTTCCGACGGCGGCGTGTAGCGGCCCTGGTAGTTCAGCCGCTGGAACTGGATACGGCAGATCAGCTGATCGAACAGGGTGGCGCCCCACATGTCGCGGCCTTCCAGCGGCGGCGGGTTGAGGCTCAGCGAGGAGCTCGGCTGGGTGTCGGCCACCGGCTGGTAGCCGAGGCTCTCCGGTGCCTTGTCTTCGCTCACCGGCAGCACTGGCTCGCCGTTACGACGGTCGAGCACATAGATGTCGCCCTGCTTGGTGGGCGCCACCAGCACCGGCACGGAGCCGTCGTCGGTATCCAGGTTCATCAGGCTCGGCTGGGCCGGCACGTCCATGTCCCAGAGGTCGTTGTGCACGGTCTGGAACACCCAGCGCAGCTCGCCGGTGTCGATGTCGAGGGCGACGATCGACGACGAGAACGGCGCCGATTCGGTGGTGCGGTCCTTGCCCCACTGATCGGGCACCTGGTTGCCCATGGGCAGGTAGATCAGGCCGAGCGCTTCGTCGACGCTGGACACCGACCAGGAGTTGGGCGTGCTGGCGCTGTACGTTTCGCCGGCGGCGATCGGATCGGTCTGCTCCGGATTGCCCGGGTCCCAGTTCCACACCAGTTCGCCGGTGTCGACGTCGTAGGCGCGGATCACCCCGGACGGCTCGCGGGTGGAGACG
>MDSY01011596.1_pt1 | contig 47670 bp, 35 predicted proteins | sample 811131 | NCBI WGS metagenome assembly MDSY01 (sample SAMN05326643, study PRJNA326480) | marine metagenome | isolation source: seawater | place: Atlantic Ocean: South West | collected 2010
CAACACCTTCAACTCTTCGAGCTGTCCGCTCCTCGCCGCTGCCTGACAAAAGGGATTCCTGACGCAACAGGAGACCTCCCCGTTGGAGGCGCTGCACCGCGCTGAAACATCCGTGGTTCACGGCTTCATCCTCATTAAGCTCCTCAAACTCAAGCCCCGTCCCCGCCACCGCGTCGCGCATCCCACGGCTCACCGCTGGCAGCCGTGCGAGATCTGCGGGATCGTCAAAGTACTCAGATCTCAGGATGTGCGCCACGACGAGGTGGGTGAGGAGGCCGGGGATGGCCTCCAGCGCTAGGCGCGCTCTTCTGCGCGCGCGCTTGGCAGCGTCGCTGAGCGATTTAGAGGGCATGTTGGTAGCCGTAGCTAGGTGTCGTGTGCGGGTGTTGTGTGAGGCTTCCGAGGAAAGCGTTACCGACTTTTTGGCCAAGTGCTTTGGCTGTTTGCCCAAAAAGTCGAAAGCACTCCTCATGGTTTCTGGTTTCGACTCCACGTTTGCACGGTCAACACCAAGGGTCAGGTTCACAAATCGACCCTATCTTCCACGAGGTTGACCGGTATGCATTGTTTTTTTCTGTGCAAGCCATTTCGCACTTTTTGCCGCGAACTCTCGACCCGCGTTTGGTTCGTCTGAGCGGGAGCTTGGAATCTGTGCTGTTGAAAATCACGCCGCCCCGTGCTTGCATTGAGCGCGGCGCCACTCCCACGTTTTCGTGTTTGGAGTCGGGAACTTCGTGTGTGTTCTTACGCACGCCTTGCTCTCGCCAAGTCGATCGTTTGCGCATCGAACGGCGTCGTGCACGAAGAGCGCGCGCGGCATCCGGGACTAGGGACGGCGTCCATCTCGCTTTTCGTCTTTGAAGCATGGCTCTTGAGGCGCCCAGATCGGTAGAGGACGTGGCTGCGAACTTCGAAAATCGAAGGGAGGGGTTGATATTAGCATTGACTTCAGGTGCGCGAAAAAAAACTGTGTTTCTCCGCTCGCACGCGACGCAACCGCCCATATGCCGGCGTTGCCAAACCTTCGCTTCGCGTTTCCAATTCGTTGGTTACCCCACCGGCGTACCCCGCGAACATGGCGCGCGAGTGGTACAACAATGTTTTTTCAACACAACACCCCCCCATATAACGTTGCTGACACCCCCCCCCTCCATTTCCGGCCGTTCCTTAGACGTTGATGCCTTCTATGCGGAGTCTGACCCAGGTATGTTTGTCCTCTGCAATTCGTTTCTCTCGCTTCAATACTCACTTTACTGACATCGTCTCTCTCTCGATCTCCAGACAAAGAGAACCTATGCTTGTACGGCAATCCAGATGGCACATGGGAGGTCCAACTTCCAGCCGAAGAAGTCCCCCCTGAGTTACCGGAACCAGCCTTAGGCATCAATTTTGCTCGCGACGGGATGCAGGTGCGCGCGGAGACGGCCAACCCGAACTACGGGAATATTTTCCTTCTCGTTCTCGCACGCGTTTTTCATTCACCACCCCTACCCGTTACTCACCTCCACTCTCCCTCCTCGACCCTACAGCGCAAGGACTGGCTGGCTCTAGTTGCGGTGCACTCCGACGCGTGGCTCATGGCCGTAGCATTCTATTACGGCGCCAAGTTCGATGCCAAGGAGAGGTACGTACCGGGACACCATCCCACCCTTTTTGCAACTACCATTCATTCATTACCTTGGAACTCGGGACGGTCTAAAAAATCGACCCTAATCCCGAAAAGCCGCTAACCGTCTCCCTTCTCGTAAACGCAGGGAGAAACTGTTCAAGCGCATCAACGCGTTACCCACGGTGTACGAGATCCTTTCAGGCAAAGCCACGGCGAAACCCAAGGCGAACAAAAAGCCCCCGGCTGGGGTGGCGCAGGTACGTGAAGAACACCGAGTACCACAGCTGCGAAAATCGTGTCGCATTTGCTCATTCCCCAAGCGGTGTGCCTAACCTTTTCTCCCTCCTCCCCTCACAGCCTCCCGCGAAAAAGCAAGCCACCGGCACGGGAATGAACCCCGCTGGGATCAAGAAACCCTCCCCCGGGTTCATCTTGAAAAAGGATGCGAGTTTAGCCCCTCTGAACAACGCACAGATAGAGGTACGCGCCCGGTACCGACCTTGCACGCGGAGCCGTTTTCGGCTTTCTCGAGCGCACGCAAACACCACCATTCTCCTGCGAAAGGCGGCTCGCGCCATTTTTGTGCATCGCTGTCAATTGATTTTTTGCTGAATTGATTGATGTCGTTGATGCATCACCCTCTCCCTTGTTATCATCCCTGACCTGTTCCCTCCTTTTCAATCAAATTCAGCTCTACTGGCCCGACGACGGTATGTGGTACAAAGCCGAGGTGGTTTCTTTGAACCAGCGCGCGCGGACGGCGAAGGTGTTGTATGCGACGGGCGATGTAGAGACGCTTTCCGTGGACGAAATCGCTGCCGACGGACATCTCAACGTGTGCGCGTAGATGGAGACGTATTAGTGAAACGTATGGGTAATTAGTCTCCACGGAAGCGAGCAAGCGACTATCAGACGAAGCGTCGGAAGAAGAACAGTCCCTCAATCGTCTCGATGTAATATCAAAACACTTAATGCTTTTGCTATGTCTATTGGTCTTTGTGTCACCGCGCCGTTCGCGGTACTAGTAACTTTTGTTTTTGGCCGGGCGGTTTTTGGCCATTCATAGGCGCGGCTTGGGGGATGTGTAAAGCCCGAGGGTTAGGATTTAGGAAATTAGGGTTTATCACAGGTGGGTGGATCGTAACTCCTAAACCCAGCCTTTGCAGCCCTAACCTCTGTCTGTGGTCCACCGCCATGCCGCCCAGCCACTCGCTGACGCGGTCGTTGTGCGCAGGCGCGCCGCCGTCTCCGTCTAAATTGATCCCACCCATGGACGGCAACAAATCCTGCGGTCGTACCAGCGGTCGTGTAAGTGGTCGCACCGGTGGCTGTACCGGTGAATGAACCGCATGTGCTACTGGAGGGGCGATTAACGTCGCGACCGGGATGGTGCCGTTCGGTTTAGGGACGCCGTACGCTCCTTTTTCTGCGGTGACCTGTGGTCTTTCCCTGTCTTTGCCTCTCCCTGCGTCCTGTCGCCCACCCCCTGCCTCTGCCGTGTTCCCCCGTCCCTTCCGCCTCCCCCCCTTTCGTCCCCCCCTAAGCGGGTCGTGATACACCTCGGTTTCATCCACCCCCGGTGCGAACCGCGTGGCACCTCGGGTGAAGTCCGGATCTCGCAAATCAGCCTCGCGATTACGCACGATGGCGACGTTTGGCCGAGGAAGATGCGATTGCCGTTCACCAGGTCCCGTAACAGGACTAGTGCTCCGCGAACTCGAGCATCCCGAGACTTGCGATTGCCTCGAAACAGGCGAGTCCTCACGTGACCTGTCATCACCGAAAATCCTCTCCCTCGCCCTCGTATACGCCGCGCTCTGTTTCCGATCCCTGACGAATAATTTCGCCGTCTTTTCCTTCGCAACGCCACGACCTCGCCGGGACGTCCCCTCACCACGACTCCGTACAGCGACTCCTTCAAGGTTACGACTCGACGCTTGACCTTCCCCACCTCTCCGCACATCCTCAGCACTCCCCTCCCTGCGGAACACCACCACGCGGGCAGGCCCCTTGGCGCCACCCATGGGCGCGAATATCTGAGGCAAACGTGTGTTGCCACCAGTCGTTTCGTCCAGGCTTCTCGAGAGGGCCGGAGCTCCTATTTTTGTGTGCAACCGACCGCTCTCTCTCCTCAGCTTCATCCGAACCGAAAAGCAGGGCAACCGGAAAGGCACCCTCGAGTTGAGCTCGAGTTGAGCTTTCCTTTCGCGTGTTTTGGCCTTTTTTTGGCCATCCCCAAATTTCGATTCTGACTGAAACACACACGCGACCCATTTCAATGACAACAAAGTTGAGCCGAGTTGAGCCCGTGAAAACGCGGTCGCGGGGCACCCAAACTGAAATGAACGCAGGAGCACCACTGATTTACGCGGGCTGCCACCTGGGCGGCGACCCTACCCGTATTTTGAGCCATTACGGACGAACCTCTTACTCACTATTCCGCACGTCACACCCTACAACAACATGTTCGCTGTTCGCTCCACCTCCGCCGTCGCCGCGTCCGCCGTGGCTGTCCGCCGCGTCGGCGCCAAGAATTTCAACCCTCTCGCGGCGCACATCGCGCGCAAGGCGCCCGTCGCCAAGGCTCCCTTCTCCGTCAAGGCCAACTCCTCCTCCCCGTCCCCCGACGGCGAGGTGGACATCTACCGCGACACCCCCCTGCGCTACATGGGCTACTCCAACGAAGTTGGAGAAGCCTTCGTCGCGTTCCTCCCCGGCTGGGGTGTGCCCGCCTCCTACGGCGTTGCCGGTACGTACTGCTAGTGGACGAAGCGCAATCAATCCCGCGCGCGCGACATGGTGACTTGTCAATTTTGTGATCGTCACGCGGCACCCATGGGTGCCCCGCGGCAAAACCCCGATCCAGCCACACGAATAACTCAAAAATGACCATCCCTACCCCACTCCCCCTCCCCGATCAGCGCTCTACGTGCTCGCGGACACCCTGGACAAGGGCAAGAAGGCATACGACGGCGAAGAAGGTGCGTGTCCCCGAACGTTTAAAAACGTCCTCAAACACGGATAGCGCATGACTGTACAGAGGAATTTTACGAAACTGCAAATTGGTTGGTTGCACGAGCGCAACGAACGCATCGCTGACCCTTTCTATCCCTCAATCTCCCTAAAACCACAGACGAGTCCCAGAAGACCAAGCGCGGCGCGATCGTCACCCTTGACACCTTCACCTGGCAAATGCTCGCCTCCGTGTTCTGGCCCGGTTCCTTCATCCGCTGCGTGGTGAACGCCACGTCCACCGCCCTGGCGCTCGGCCACATTGACGGCGACGTCGCCAAGGCTATCCCCACCGTCGTCGGCCTCGCCGCGATCCCCTTCATTGTCAAGCCCATTGACGGCACCATCGACACCGCGATGGAGATGTCCGTCACCAAGGCGCTCAACGGCAAGCTCGAAGGCCCCGCCGACGCGGGTGTCGCCCTCGGCGTCATCGCCGGCTGCCTCGTCGTCCCCCCCACCCTCTTCTCCGTCGCCGCTGCCATCAAGGACATCGCCGCGTAAGAGGTGAGTTACTTAAGGTGGAGGTACTAGGTACTATCTATACTATCAGGGTATGTCGGGTATATCGCACGACACATAGACGGGTTATTTTTTGAGAAACGTGAAGAATCGAGGTATCGATGACTTTGTAATTGAAGACGATCACGCGAAATGAATATGTTTGTGTTAGAGAATGAGTCACGACAGGAATCTTGGTCTATTACTGGTCTATCTCACAAGTGTCACTTCACACCTTATCACGCCATTCCAGCCTTCCCCCTCCCTATGGGCATCTTCAGCCCCCCCGCCCTATCCTCTATTTCCTTCTTTTTGTAATAGTGCGGCGCGATCTCCACGAGCCACTCGGGTTTTATTTCCACGACTTGGCGCATATACTCTTTTGTCGTGAACACTAACTCGTGGTACACCACCCACCGCGGTAGTTCCTTCGATAAACCACTCCCAGGGTGAATATTAACCGTCTGCGGGTTCTTGACGGTTCGGTAGCTCCCGTTATTTTGTAACTTCGCAGTGTGGTAGAAGAACCCGGCGGTGATACACTTCCTGATTGTTTCCACGTTACTTTTGTCACTCTTTAAATCAATCTCCACACGCTCGAGAAGCGAGACTAGTTGGTCCCTGATGTCTCGGGCTCGCTTCATACTCCTTACCTGTACGAAGTTCTCGTAGCACCACTGTGTCGAAAACTCACTCTCTTTCCACTGGTTGTACACGTTCAGAAGCGCGATGTGGTCCCCGACCGCCCCTAGGTGAAACGTCGCGTGCGCGTGCTGCGCCAGCTCCAGCTTGTCCTTTGGTCGGTAGAAAATCGTGTTCCCAGAACTCAACATGCAACAAATGGACGCGATCTCTTCACTACACCCGTACTTATCAGCAGCGACTAACGTCTTACTCAACATAGGGTCTAATGGGAACTCTGCCATGCGTCTGCCCAGCTTCGTGAGCTCGCCTCTGTCATTCAAAGCCCCTAAAGCATACAACTGTTCCAGCGCTCTTAACAAAGTTTCCGCCGGCGGAGCGTCCATAAAGTCGAAGTGCATCAGGTCGTTTATCCCCAACGACTTCAACATCAGCACTACGTTGCCTAGGTTTGTTCTTTGGATCTCCGGGACGGTGTTTGGGTCCAACTCGTTCTGGAAGCTCCAGGCGGTGTACAGGCGGAAGCACTTGCCGGGCGCTGTTCTGCCGGCTCGCCCGGCTCGTTGCAAAGCTGACGCTTGACTCGTCGGCGTCACCATCAGCGACTCCATCCCGGTTCGCGGATTATAACTCTTCTGCTTACAGAACCCGGGGTCGATGACGTACTTGATGCCGTCGATGGTTAGGGACGTTTCCGCGATGTTGGTTGCTAACACAACCTTCCTTCCGCCAGGAGGCGCGGGTTCGAAAATCTTAGCCTGCAAATCACTCGGAAGACTCGCGTAAATAGGCGCCACAACCAACTCCGGGACCTTCCCCTTCATCCCTTTAATCCGTTGTTTGATAACCTCCTCCGCGGTTTCAATCTCTTCTTGCCCAGTGCAAAAGACGAGAATATCGCCAGGGGGTTGTGTCACGTGAATCTGCAACACCGTAACCACCGCGGCATCCAAAAAGTCTGCTTCAGGCTGCCTGGTGTACAAAATATCCACCGGGTACCGCCGCCCCGGAATCCGAAAAATAGGCGCAAAGTCGAAATACTCTGAAAACTTTTCCGCGTCCAACGTAGCGGAAGAAATCAAGAGTTTGATTTCTGGTCTAAACCGGGCAATGTCCTTCACCAGCCCGAACAGTATATCGGTATGCAGCGTCCTTTCATGCGCCTCGTCCACCATCATCACTGCGTACGACGCCAAGTCCGGTTCCCCAAGAAACTCCCGCAGCAACATCCCGTCCGTCATGTACTTAAGCTTGGTTTTTTCGCTCGTGCAGTCTTCGAACCGAATAGAGTACCCGACTTCATTTCCAAGCTTGCACCCTGCTTCCTCCGCGACTCGGGCTGATACGCTCATAGCCGCTACTCGTCGCGGCTGCGTACACCCGATTCTCTGTCCCTCCTTCGCGAATCCCGCTTCCCACATGTACTGCGGGATCTGCGTGGTTTTGCCGGATCCGGTCTCGCCGACGATCACCACGACTTGGTGGTCCTCAACCGCGGATATTAAATCCTGTCTGTAGGGGTAAATAGGCAGCGAGGCTCGGTTCTTGGCCATGGCTTCGCGTTCCGTTAAGTGTGCATCTGCCTTTTGCTGCTCCAGCATCGCCTTTTCTGCTTTTTGTGAATCCCTCGACGCTTTGCCGGAGGTCTTTTTCTTTTTCTTCTTCCTTCGTCCGTTTGAATCGGAATCTGAATCCGAACTCGACTCCCAAACCGTCCCCCCCAGCACTTCATCCTCCACGAACTTTATTTGGTCCTCAAACACGAAATCGTACGTCTTTTGGGTATTATCCACACCGTCTTTCGCCCCATACCTCGTCGTCACTTTGTCAATCTGGTGCTTCTCCCACTGCTGCTGCTCGAAGTTCGGGTTTTGCGATTCGGCGTCGGGGTCTTTGTACCTCTGAAGGGCAGCTTCAAATCTACTATCCTGCCCTTCTTTCCCATCATCATAACTCGCCGGCAGCTTGTACCTATCTTCCATGACTTTATCGATATCACGAATCTGTTTCGTCGCGAGCTCGTATACTTTTCGGCGGTACTCGATGTCTCTTTTTTCCGCGTCGGTCAACTCAACGCCCTGAAACAGAAACTGTTCGTCCTCGATCGAGTCTTTCAGCTCTTCCAGCTTTTGCTGTTCGCGTTTACGCAGGTACTCCTCGCGGGATACCTTGCGCAAATCATCAGGAGCCATAGATTCCGGATTAGTACCTCCTGGTATATTCTTGAGTTCTTTTCCGTCATCGTCGCCCGCCAACTTTTTGGTGCTTTTTTCGTCTCGCCGGCGCAGCCGATTGGCGAACGCGTCCCGTTCCTCCAAATCCAACAGACGCGCTTCCTCTTTTTCTCGTGCAAGCTTCGTTTCAGGGGACTCATTGTGGTGGGTATCGTCTCTGCCGCTGGATCCCGCGGGGGCACCTCTTGCGTCGTCCTCGTCTGATTCTGATGCATTCGTTCGCCTCAATCGTTTCCCATCCTTGGTGGTCTTCACCCGCCGACTCTTGGATGTTTCTTTCCCGTCCGGTACAGCGCCTTCGTCCTCGTCGTCATCCAGCATCGCGTATGACCTGTTCTTCTGTGCGAGCGCCGCCGCTTGTCGCTCGTCTTGTTTGTATTGGCTTGGTTTGCCCCCGCCACCGCCGCCTCCGACTCGTCCCGTTTTTTCAATCAACGTACTCGCGAACGAACCGGTCGCGGCTGTGTCCAGCAAACCCTGCGACACAAGCTGCGCAGTGAGCGCGCTCGCATTGGTGGCTTTTTTGCCTGTTTTGGGGGAGAAGGCGGGCGTGAGGGGTTAGGTCGTGTATGGGAGAGGGATGGAGCTTCGAAGCGGGAAGGGGGTGGGGTCACGAGAAAAACGATCGATGGAGGCGAAAAAGGGGAATATGATGTTGGTCATCGTGCTGGTCGTCAACGCACCTAACCCGACGACATAAGACGCTAAGTTCCCCTCCGCGAACCCTAATAGCCCGTGGAGCTGATCGCTGACCCACGACTTGAGCGCGCGGTCGTCCGACATCGCGCCCGGAGCGCCGCAGACACTGCCAGATTGGACCGCCCAGTTTCTGTTCTTTCTTTTTCGTCAAAAGGAGTGACGAGGTTTTCGCGCAAGTTGTCTGCACTGTGTCCTCATCGGGCGTCGCGCAGGACCTGGACGGCCTGGCAGGAGACGGTTTCACGGGAAATCCAACCTCTCTTGATTGGGAGTCGTGGGACTGTTGGTAGGATACACGCTCATCGTTGCGGCGATGCGCGCGCGTCTCGCCTTTGTCGCGGCGGGGGCGACATCTGCGGTCGGGGTGCCGTCACTCGTGTTTTCCGAGTCAGACCGACGATCAGGAAGCGCCAACGCGAGCGGTGGCAACACTTCTGGTAAAAGTGAACACGACGTTCACGGCGGAGGTGTTGTGTTCGCCCCCGCCACGCCTCCAAGGGCGTATCCACACGCCCGGTTAGAGTTCGTACAACTGCTGTCCCGACACGGCGACCGCACATCCATCAACCCATTGCCGTTCGAAACAAAATTGCAATGGAAACCTTTTTTGCTCGACGACGTGGCGGATCGGCGGTTAGCTAAATTCGCGGAACCCTCGCCGCCGAACCCAACGTTACTGGACAATAAACGGACGGACGCGCACGGCGCTGACGCGTCGTGGCACGGCCAGCTCACATCGCAGGGCGAGACGCAGCTTAAAGGAACAGGGGCGTCGCTTCGAAGGTGGCTGGTTGGAAACGGTGAAAATAATATCAATGGACACGTGCTTCTTCCTTTTTCCCTGCGCCAAGCCGTTGCCACCGGGGCTGTCAAGATCAGGAGCACGAGTACCCGAAGAACCGTGCAATCATCGCAGGCGTTGGTTTCGGGTCTGTATCCGGAGGATGAACAAGAGGAAGACGATGGTGACAAATATTCCTCAAATAATAAAAACCCTTCCCTCCCCATCGAGGTTCGCGACCGGTTCCGCGAATCCATGTTCCCCAACCCCGGTATGGCGTGCGTGCGGCAGACTGAGCTCATGAGGGCGCTTGACGGTGACAAGCTGGTGATAGACGCTGAGGAAAGGGCTTGGCAATCAGAATATCTAGCTTCTGTCCGTCAAGAAGTGCACTTGCGGAACTTGGAACGACGCAAGCGACATGAGAAGACTAAAATGAAACAGTCGATCGAAAGTTCAGGCGGCGAAGCCACGGTGGCGGATGATACGAGTACTTCGAACGATTCAAACGCGCTTCCAAGTAACCTGCGTCAACCGAGTGCTACTAGCGTGTGGGAGCCGTTACAAGCGCGGGCGAACCACGGGCTACCGTTACCGACCGGCGTCACGGTGAGTGACGTGTCGCTGATTCGAAACGCAGCGGAGGTTAGATATGTCAACAGGTCGAGAAACGCAGAGGGCGCCGGGTTAGCCGGGGGGAGGCTGCTGAAGGAGCTCAGTCTGGAAATTGCTGCTAATATCGCTGACTCAGCAAAACAAGATGTGAAACGTCACCGGCTCTCCATATATTCCGGGCACGATTCCTCGATCTTGGCGTTACTCGCCGTGCTGCACGCGTTTCCGGGGGAGTGGCCGCCCGTCGCGTCGACGGTGGTAGTGGAGACCTGGAGCGTGAGGGAATTAATCGCAGGCGATCGCAGCAGGGGAAGCGGGCGACGGCACTGGAGCGATACGACACTAGGAGAGGCGTTACATAAAACGGCTAGTGACACGACCGGACCGCAAATCATGGTCCGTGTTCTTTTCAACGGCCGGGTGTTGGCGTTGGACGGGTGTCCTTCGCAAGATTTACTTTCAAACGGCGGGCTGTGTTCGCTTCACGAGTTTATAGAAATGGCCAGGGAAAGGGACCCGATTGATTTTAAACTAGCCTGTCAATCCAAGCTGTAGAGTGGGTTGTATTATATTCATATGAGTATTTAGAGTTAAGGGACTACTTCTTATTACTCTTGCACGCCTTTTTCTTGAGGTGCTTTTTAATCTTCGTCTTCCGTTTTTCCGCCGCCTCGGCCTTGACTTCTTGTTTGTTTGCCTTCCTAGCCGATTTCACCGCGGCTTTGTCCACGGGAGGCTTGTACCGCTTGCGCTTAATCGGCTCGCCGTTCTCGTCGAGCTCCTCCTCCTCGGAGGAGGAGTCATCGGAGTCGTCTTCAGAGTCACCCTCATCTTCGTCGTGTGCGTCCTTCCCTCCGGTCTCGTCGCCGCGCTCGGCGCCGCTTTGCCCTTCCCTGCGTCTAGCAATAGCGCTAGTAGTAGCCGCAATACCAGCCCACCCCAACCCCTCTGCATCTTGTTTAGCTCGTAAAATCTTCGGCGTGGTTTCCACGCCTGACAAGTCGCTTTTCATACCGGTGATGCTCTGGTAATAAACCCCCTCACTTACGCCTGATCCGTTGATTACCCGCTTCTGATCCCGCTCAAACGTATCAACCTCATCAAGCCGCTTCGGAATGAACGCTTGTTGCCACACTTCATCCACCATACCGTCGACGTCTGCTTGATTGCCCTTAGATGAGCCGAATCCAATGCCACTTAACGCTCCTACTTCAGACGTGCCCTCGCCGCCATCCCCTCGGCCTCTCCTCACTTCTCGCGCTGTAGCGCTCTCGTTCAGCGCCTCAAGACACGAATCGATGTTCCCCTCCGTGATCGCCGGGTCTACCACGAAATCAAACATCTCGCGAACGGTCGGCACGGCGACGCCGTTTTTCGAAAAGAATTGTCCTAAATGTAACAAGTCCTCTCGCAGGAAATCAAGACACCGTGGGTGGTCTAAATCGACGCTTTGCGACACGTCTATGATGTGCGCGTGTCCGTCGTGGTACAGGATGTTGTACTCGGAGAAATCCGCGTGCACCAACCTGCATTCAATGTACATGCGCCTGACGTCAACGAGTAATTCTCCAAACAGCTGTCGGTACTTCGAGTTTGATAGGGTAGCGTCTTTTAAACGTAAAGCAGCTTGACCGTCCTCACCTATGAAACTCATCACAAGCACGTGCGAACGCAACTGCACAACGCTCGGCACCTTCAGCCCGCACTCCTTCAGCCGAATCAAATTGCGCATCTCCTTCTCCGCCCAGGTTTGCACCATCTTCCGCGGGTTTTTTTTCGAGTACCCGTTGCGCCAGCGCCAGTCCCCGGAAACGTACCGGTCCCTGTCCTTGAACACCAGGATTGACGTTTTGTATACCTTGATTGCGAGATCTGTACCGTCAGCTGTGACGGCGTGGTACACGTTGGCTTCCTTCCCGGTGCTTATACACCCGTGCATCTGTTTAAACACGCCGCTGGATAGCATTTTGAAAAGAATCAATCTGGTTCTCGGATCCAACGCCTGCTCCACTGTCGCCCTGTCTTCCTTGTCCTTGGTCAAGTTCTGCGCCTTGCCCAGCTTGCGGTCGGATTCCTTTAAGGAATTGCTCACCTTTTGGCCCAGGTTTTTGCCGCTGTTACCAGTAGTGAAGTCGTCGTTCAACTTGTCAGCTTTGAAGGAAACCTTCGCCACCTTTTCTATTTTTCCCGTTTTTAGCATTTTGTTTAGCCTGCCGTTTTCGTGCTGCATCCGCGTCTCGTTGTTTTCCTTTGTTTTACTTTGTCCCCTCTTGCCTCCTGCACGAAAGCCGTGGTTCCCCGCGCCTCCGTTCGCGTTCGGTCGCCACATTGAGGTCGCTAAACTGCCCCCCGCGCCGACCCCGCCCCGCGCCGCGTAGTCATCGCGCATGTCCAGAGATTCAAGAGCGGCCGTGATGTCATCGTCATCGTACTCCACGTCGTACTCATCGTACTCCGTTGTTTCGGTTGGGTCATCGTCCGGGAACTCGTCCATCCTGTCGGCCCAGCCGCGCTCACCGGGGTCGTTCTCTGAGTGAATGTGCGTGCGTTGCTCTGCGCTACCATGTTCCGCAGTCGCTCCCGCATCGTCGCAAAAAGTCTCGGAAGTTCCAGCAGCCGCCGCCGCCGCCGGGTTCGATGGACCTCCCTCGTCGTCATCGTCGTCGTACCGGTTGCTCAGCTCAGCCTCGAATTTCGCGTCAGCATTATCCTCGAGGCTCACCTCGGGGTCACGACCCAGCGTGGTCATGACCTGCGTGGAGAACGGCGGCGTCCCCACGCGGTCCGTTATGATGAGATGGCAAAAACGAGTTGAGCGTGCCGTGTCGCAACTGCAAACTCGAACCGGAAATAACCAGCCTTTTTGCCCTACAAAATCCGCGTCATCTGTCATCCTCAGTCACTCGCTCTGGCGCTCGCGCGCGTGGGTGTGGGTGGGTTCCGGGTATCGCTCCACGATGGCGGGTGTGAAGGACATCAAAGACATGGCGACATCTCTGAACGTCGGGTTGGCGAACCTCAAGGAGGGTAAACCATTGCACAAAAAAGTCGTGGCGAAGGTTCGCGCGCGATTGCATTTCATCGTGGCGCTCGTTGGGCTCGGCCTGGTCGCCGCGGTCGGCACGTACGTCGCGAAGAAAGGGTTGCCGGACATAGACCCGGTGAAGGTACGGGGTGCGGGAAGCACTGCAGGCGATATCACACACATCCACCTACAACGAAGCAAGAGCATTGCCAATCACATGACCAACCACGCGAGCCGCGGGGTGAACTTCTTTGAGAACCTTTTTGCTCGAGGTTCAATCATTAAATGAGTTCAACGTGTCCATTGCATTCGCCCAGTTTGACTGACTATAACTGACTCTCATCCCCATCTAATCCCTCTCTCCTATAGATCCACAAAGCCATCGACAAGGCCGGCTACATGGGAATCGCGCTGTACATAATAGGCTTCGGTCTTTCCGAGTTGCTCCATCTGCCGGGCATGGTGTTCGTCGTCGCGGGCGTTTTGTGCTGGGGCCATTTGAAAGGCTGGCTGTTAGCGTTGGTAATGGCGCCGTTATCCTGCTCACTGTCCTTTTTGGTAGTCAGAAAGATCGGAGGCCAAGTGTTAGCCGACTCGCAGTGGAGCTTCATCGTGAAGTTGATGGCGAAACTAGATGAGTACCCCGTGCGGACGGTGGTGACGTTGAGAGTGTGTTTTTTCCTAGCCCCCGCTATCAATTATGTCCTCGCGTTATCGAGCATCTCGTTTCGCAACTTCGCAATCGGGACGTTCTTCGGACTCGCGGGGCCCCTCACCGTCGCGGTGTTCTTTATTGACCGCCTAATTGAGTACATGGGGTGGAGTAAAGTGCAGAACGTGGAAATAGGACAGGCGCTGCACGAACTAGGGGACGAACTGGGGGGGGTCGCGCACCGAGGGTTGTTTTTTTAACAGCTGTGTGCTTCTTGTAATAAAAGGTAGACTTCCAACTTTTCGCGAGGCATTTCACGGCGTCAGCTCGCACTTCTTCTGGCGCGCGTCATCCTTACTCGGTCGATTCACTCGGCGCGTCTTGCACTTCCGTCCGTCCGGCGCGTGTATGTCTCGCTCGGCGACGCCTTGGGCTTCCACTGGCGTTGGCGACGACCCGGTGGGTTCGGACTCGGAAGGGCCCACGCCTCCGACCGTGAAGCGGCCGAGGCGGGCCTTGGCCACGGTCACGCCCTTCCCCAGCCCTGCTGGTCCAGCCACTCGGTCGGGTCGCGGTTTGTCGGGTACCACGCCCCACCCCGTTGCAGCCCCCCCATCCCCCCCGTTCCACGACCCCGCCTCCTCCCCCGGTCTCGACGCGCTTCGACGCGAGCTCGTGGACGAGCTGAAACGGGGGTTCCCCCGCGGACGCGAGCTCACAACCGCTGACACCTCCGCGTTTGGCGTGGTCCTGGTGTGCGGGGACATGTTAGTTGAAACCGAGGACTGGCTCGCGCTGGTGCTCGCGATCGACAAGCTGGAAACCGACGGCGTGCTATTCGTCAAGCCCCTGGAGACAGAGGAGGGAGGCGTGGACGACCTAGAGGGAGGAAGGGAAGAGGGGGTTTCAAAAAATCAGACCCCCACGCGTTTGCGAATCGCGACGCAGGCTCCTATCGAGTTGCTGGACGCAGCCGCGGTGATGGACTGTTTACAGTTCGAAACGCCTACTGACGGTTCGGGTGAAGGCATGACCGGCACGGTGCGCGACCGCGGTGTAACTCAAAACCCTCTGCCCTCTTTGCTTCAAAAACAGTACGTGTTAGTAACCACGGCTGAAACCGAGTGCGAGACTGGATTGGATACGACTGATGGTCAGACTGGGCTGCTTACGACTAAAGCAAACCGCGATACTCCCCCACGTGACTACATCGCAACCCACGACTCCAATGACAACTCGGGATTCATGAACCCGTGTTTCGAAAACAGCCCGTCCACGGACGCGGATGACCACAACCGACACGTGTTAACCGAGGTTTCAGAGAAACTCACGTTGCACGTCTCTGAAACACACACTCGCGACACTTCTGAAAACGAAGTCAGTGAAGATGCTGTGACTGTGACTTTTGTCGGGACGAGTAGGCACACGCGGGCGACACAAAAAGGGACCGCTAACCCAAGACGCCAGAGTTCATTCTCCGTGGCGCCCACACCGGTGGCGATTGACATGTGTAACTGCGTGGGATCCGCCGCGCTCCGGGACGCGCTTTCTGATGCGAGCAATTCAAAAGCGCTGACTCTGAACGTTCTAACCAGCGATGTTTTTTTGACCCTGCAAGAGCTGGACGCGTTGAGGTTGTTTTTGGATGAGAAAGAAAACGAGAAGTCACACACGGGGAAAGGGAAGAAACGAGCAGAGAACGACTAAGCGCGTGAATCGACTTACAAAAAAGAGAGACACTTTAGAACTACTGACGATACGATGTATAATACTTCACCCAATACTGGATTCACAATTCAACCCTATCCCACTCCCCCTCCTGCGGGTCTCCTCGTACCAGTTTTTTCCAGTCCTTCCCTAACAATTTCTCCATGAACCTTTCGTCCGCGATCGTGTCCATTTTCCTCTCCGCTTCCGTGGCGAGTGCCCAGGCGTCGCGCACCTCCCGCCCTTTCTCGCCTCTAGCGCTCACCGCGAGGTGTGCGCCCTCCCGTGCTAAAGCCCACAGGTCCATGTCCATCAGCCCCTTCGCATGCGCCAGAAACACGGCATGGCACTCCTCAGGTGGCCTCTGCTCATCACAACGGTCCGCGATGTTCGCGGCGTTCAACGCGTCGTTCCAACGACCATCAGTAGCAGCGGCGTGAGCTAACGTCGCAGCGGCCAGGTTCGCGTGCCGCCGCCGCGTCGGGACCATCACCAGCGCCTCCACGCAGTTCATCGCGGCTTCCTTCGCGCGGGCGACCGCCATGGCCTTTGCACTGCTCAACGCGCTTTGAATCTCTTCGATTCGAGAAGGCGAGAGATGAGCACCGGTATCAGACGTGTCTCCATTCAAATCTCCTTCATCTTCATGAAGCGCTCTTTCCATGGTTACCGAAAATCCCGCCAACCGATGCGCCGCCGCCGACGCCGTCCCCCCCGCTCTCGTGGTCACCTGTGCGGACATCTCCCCGTGGTACGGCAAGTGGTACAATGCCTCTGTGTACTCGTCGAACGCGGCTTCTGGGTCGCCTGACGCGGCGTACAAATCAGCGAGCACTAGTCTTGGAGTAGGGTCGAACTGCCGCGAACGCGACGCCCTTCGCGCCGCCAATGTCGCCACTTTCAATCGCGAGTCCTTGGATCGCAAGGATACTGAATCATACCCGTACAGGCTGTACGCGTATACACCCTCAGTACTGCTCTCACCACTATACTGTTCCTCGTCCTCGTCAAAATTCTCAAGCCCCATCCCTTCGTGGTTGAACCCGGGGTGCTCCGCGACCAGCGATCTCGCCGCTCTCACCGCCGCCGTCACGGCCTCGGGTGACCCTTCCGGAGCCGATTGCTCGGCTTTGGCGTACCACAATAACGCATCACGAAGCATTTCTTCAAACCGCTTTGAATCTTTCGCGGATAACGCGGCGGAGGCGGCCCGTGCGGAGTGGTCGCCGCGTTTTGTGGCGGCGCTGGAAGCGGTGAGACACTTTCGGGACAACGACGAATCCGAGGTTGATAACCCGAAGGACGGGTCGTTCGAGGTGGATACCGAGCCTTGTGCAGCGGTACGTGTTATGGTACTCAAACGTGGCATCTCAGAAACGCACGTTTCAGTTAACATCAATAGGGATTCAATCTCGTTATCCTCGTCGCTCTTTTCCAAGTCTTTGGCTGACAAATATTTTTCAACCGTTTCCGTTTCGTAGTTAACAGCGGCCATCACGCTCGACGCTTTCTGTCGAATCTTAGACTCTTGACACGGAGGCGCTTTCACTTTGCCCTTCTTCGCCCTTTTCCTATCGACACATAAAGCATACGCAAACGCTGCGGAGTTCTCGTTGAACTGGTGGTCACTGTTGGGTGAGTGGTCATCTGATTCAATCGCAACGTCATCGTCATCATCATCTTTTTCAATCTCGACATCCGTGTCGTTGAACAGCTGCACTAAAAACCCCGAATCAACCCTATGTGCTTCCTCGACGCACCGCGCGCGTAGCACGTTGGAGAGCTCTATGACTCCACCCTCGTCGTCCGGACGAGTTATCCCGGGCGCGGCGTCCGCGTCCATGCCCGGTCCGCTGAGTACGAGAAATTCATTCCGTGAAACAGGATCCAACATTGAACGCATTGCGAACCGTAACCAGTGCCCGCGCTTCGCACACGCGCTTTCCACCGCGTTCACTGCGTATTTCTCGTAATCACTGGTATCAGCTAACCTCGTATCGGACCCCAATTTCGCCCTCATCAACGTCTGTTGGTACGAAAGCGAGTCGAACAACGCGTACCCCGCCGCAGCGCACGCATCGCAGTCGTCCACGAAAACAGGACGCGGGTTTCGCTGTTGTGTTTGTGTTTGTTCATATGGGGTATCGGAAGGTGAAAAGGTCGACGTCTCCTTATCGTCAGCACCGGCGTTCACAAACACCGCGGTGACAAGCAACGCACGCACCACCAGCGCCAGCGCAGGGCGTCGCGCACGCATCGTGCCCCGAGTTGTGTCGGAAGCGATCGTGATGATCGTGAAATATTTTCTCGGAGCGCCGAGAAAATAGACACGACTTTCGATTCGCTTCCATTCGGGAGCGCGCCGTCGGGGCGGGCGTGCTTGGCGATGAAGATCCTGGCGCTGCATGGCAATGGGTGCGTATTTACTACTTCACATCGTTCAGCACGTGCTTGCTATCCCCGGAAGAGACCCGCCGCCTTCCGCGGTTGAACACGGCGCTGTCCCATTTCTCACGTTCTAAGGTCGGCACCCACCGAAAGCCCTCGCTTCATCTGACCCTTGCCTCCCTAACCTCCCTCCAGGCAAAACGGCGAGGTTTTCTCGTCTCGACTCGAGAGGCACATAAAGAAGCTAAAAGTTAATTGTCCTGACCTAACGGTGGTGTTCCCTGATGCGCCGCTGGAGCTCCACAAGCGAGCTGGGGATTCGATTGCAATGAGAACCTGGTGGAAAAATGATGATACCTCGAACAACTCCGCGCGTTACGAAGGGTGGGACACGACTCTGAACAGTTTAAAACGTATTTGGAAAACCCAAGGCCCTTTTGTTGGGGTGATTGGGTTCTCGCAAGGCGCTGCGGTCGGGTTCTTACTAGCGCTGCTGGCGGAAACCGCGGACCGAGACGCGATTGAAAACGGCGCGCGACGAGCTGATGGAAATACTCCAAATCAAAATGAAAATTTATCAGATTCTTCCCTTTTCTGTTCGCTCGATTTTGTGGTGCTGTGCGCCGGGTACGTCCCGACGCCTTTGCCCATACGAGTTCCAGGCGTAAGGCCCTCCCTTGGATATCGCATAGGTGAGGATACTTCCCCACGGGCTTGTTTGGTTTTTGCGGGTGTTAACGACGAGGCAGTACCCTTTATTGACGCCACGCAAAGCTCGCGTTGGTTTGTGAATTGTGAAATTTTAGAGCACGACGGGAAACACGAGTTTCCGAGAAAGGCGAATCTGGTTGATTCCTTCGTTCGGTTCATTGCGAATCGAGTGGAAATACTGTCTGGAAAAGAATTCTTCGATGCAGCACAACCCTCCGAACCGTTCTCGGAAGTTGTGTCCGAAGAGCTTGAAGCGTTACACTCGATTTTCGACGGCGAGATGACAACGGAGGGGGTGAGAGCGTTTGCGTTTTCTTTATCAAACGTTTCTGAGGTTATAGGACCCGACCTTTGCGTAAATCCCGCGTTCGTGTTGGAGCTCCCAATAGGGTACCCGGAAAGGCGGTCTCCCATCGTTCGCAGGAAACGGGGCTTGATAGGTGTGCCTCCACGGGTTGCCGCGGCGTTGCGAGATGGATTGGACAGGTGCGTTTCAGATGCCACAGCCAACTTACTCGGCGAGCCGTGCGTGTTCAGCGCCGTGACAGAGGCGCGGGAGTGGCTCGAGAATGCGATCGCAACGTACTTGGAAGAAAACAAAATCGTTACAGAGGATGTGATCATCAGTGATGACGCTGAGGCGATAGGAGTCATCGACGACACAAATGGCGATGATAACGAAAATGTGTTCGAAGTCGAAACCCGGTGGTGGGAAGACGAGGACGAGGACGAGGAGGATGATGAGTTCGTGACTTCTGCAAGCGAAGCAGCAGTGCCATTTACACAAGAAGAACAGACTACTAATACGGGTTACACTGAAAGTACTTGTACATCAGAAAGTACTACATCATATCAATCCCAGGCCGGCCGGTGGAACTACGTAATCGGTTTAGTCGGTAAACCGTCAGCCGGTAAAAGCACGTTTTTCAACTCCGTTTGCGAATTATTTCAGGATGACTTAAAATCAGCCAAGGTTGCGTCGCATCCGTTCACGACGATTAAGCCGAACATCGCAAAGGCGTTCGCAGCTGTGCCTTGTGTGTGTCACGAGTTTTCAAATGACTGGAAAAACACGTGTTCCCCTATACACGGTGCTACAACAATCGACGGACCCAATACGAGTCTAAATACTCATACACGCTCAGTCCCCGTTACTGTCAAGGACGTCGCCGGCCTGGTTCCCGGCGCGCACAAGGGCCGAGGCCGGGGAAACGCGTTTCTCAACGACCTGTGCGACGCGGACGTGTTGGTGCACGTCGTGGACGCGTCAGGGAGGAGTGATAGGGACGGGGTGGACCACACGGGGGGGGTTGGTGGTGATGGGGAGGTGGGTGATGGAAGTGGTGCTACATGTGACGCTACAGGTGATGATAACACATCCGTCTCACCCGATGATCCTTCCCGCGACCCTTCCGGCGACGTCGCGTGGGTCCGGCACGAGCTCCACCGGTGGATCTTCGGGAACGTGAAAAGGAACTGGCACACAGTACGCAGGAAACCAGAACACTTACGAGAGCTGTTCACGGGGTACCACTGTTCGCCGTCCGTCGCGGACCAAGCGTTACTAAGATGCGGGGTAAGCGACAGCACTCGCCTCGAGTCCAACGTTTTCCTAACCTGGCAGAAGAAAGACCTCCATTTGCTAGTCGCGCACTTTTTACGCATACGGTTTCCTGTTTTGCTCGCGCTGAACAAGTCGGACTTGCCGGAAAGCAAGGGGCACGTAGACAGAATACGTAGACAGTGGCCTGGTGAGACGTGCGTTTCCATTTCAGCGAAGCTGGATCTGAACAGCGTGCGGGTAGCGGTCGCGTCGGCTGTGGCGCTAAAACCGCCCACGCTCGGATTTCCAGTGGACGACTTGGACCTAGGGACCAGTAAGAGTATTACTGATGGCACCGAGAATTGTGTTGCAGAGACCAGCACTATTGAGGACACTTCTGTTGGGTCTTTGCGTCACTGCGTTTTGCTGAAACCTGGTTCATCGGTGGGTGATTTTTTCACGGAAGCGATCCGGTCCAAGCTTTGCGTTTCGGGGGAGTTGGTGAGGTGCGAGACTGTGGATGAGGGTGGAAAGAAACGCGTGGTTCGGAAAAATGAATTAGTAACCGACACCAAAGGTGTGGTCAAGTTCTTCGTCAACCGAATAGTGAAGTGGCAGGGGGGCAAGGGAAGTAAGTGAGGCGAGAGCGTCATCAGTAGTCTATAGACAATAGCTTGTAGTGGAAACGCGTTAGTCGGTAAAGCCGAAGTTGCACGCCACGCAGTGGCGCTTCCGCTTGCCGTGGGGGCAGCCGCTGCACTCTGCACGGTTGCTCTTCCGCTTGCCGTGAGGTCAGGGGGTGCATACCACGCAGTTGCTTTTCTGCTTCCCGTGGGGGCAGGGATTGCACTCTTTGCATTTGTTTTTGTCCCTCCCACGCGAGCACCGCTTTTTTCCCATCACTCCCGGTCAGTCGTCGCGTGCCGCGCGCTACGAGGTGTGCGCGACCACGCAAGACCAGAGTTGTAGCTTTTTGAGGTGACGTTTTTCGTTTCGGTCGGTCCCAGAATTCTCGCGCCTTTTTGCTAAGTTGCACGCAAACTCGTCTCGCCAGATCTGACACGCGCAGCCTACGGCGATGACGTCGCCTTCGAGCGACGCTGCGCTCGCGAAGGATGCGAAAGGTAGGTGAAACCTTATTGATACCGATATCGTATTTCCCAAACCAGACAATCTCCATAGACGGAAGCCATCAAGTAGATGGCGCGTTCGCGTTTTCGCAGATCTGCAGATGCTTTAAATCTGCATCGAGCAGACGAGCGATCGACGGACGCACGGACAAGCGAAACGCGTCATGACGTCCCGCGATCGTATCTATAAACTACGTAGAGGTGACACTAGGTATCGCTCACAGTACTACTGTACATATATACTGACCCTCTCAACCCCCTCTCCCTACTCGACAGTACTCATGGTAGGCGCCGGAGGAATCGGGTGCGAGCTCTTGAAAACGCTAGTCCTGAGCGGCTTCAAAAACGTATCCATGATCGACCTGGACACCATCGACGTCTCCAACCTAAACAGACAGTTCCTGTTCAGAAGGAAGCACGTCGGGATGTCAAAGGCGTTAGTAGCGAAAGAAAGCGCAGAGAAGTTCCGGTCTAACGTCGAGTTACAAATCGATGCGCATCACGGCAACGTCAAGGAGACAAAATTCAATCCTGAGTTCATTAAGAATTTTGACGTCGTGCTGAACGGCTTGGATAACTTAGAGGCCAGGAAACACGTCAATCGTTTGTGTTTAGCCGCGGAGGTGCCTTTAGTTGAATCCGGCACCACCGGGTACCTAGGCCAAGTCACTGTGCACGAAATCAACAAAACCGCGTGCTTCGAGTGTTCGCCGAAGCCAGTTCCAAAGTCGCACCCGATTTGCACGTTGCGGGACACGCCGGAAAAGCCGGTGCACTGCGTCGCGTTCGCCACGGATTTGTTATTTCCAAGACTGTTTTCTTCCCAGCGAGACAAAACAAGCGACCTGGATGAAGAGGATGCCGTGGAGACTGGCGTGTTTTCGATAAATACGGCTAATAACGAGTCTTACGCTGAATTCGCAGTCAGGGTGTACGAGTACGTGTTCCGTCAGAAAATTAACACGCTCCTCGAAAAAACCGAAATGTGGGAAAAGCGAACACCGCCGATAAGTTTGCCGAGTTTTTCTGAGTTAATGAATGACCAATCTGCCGACACTGTAGCCGCCGGTTCGGATCCTTCTTTGACTCAAAAGACAGCCTGCGAAGCTGTCATTCCCGGGTACTCCGCGCAAACTGTGTTGACCATGGAGAACGCCGCGAAGGTGTTCGTGTCGTCAATCGCACGCATCTTGACCAGAGACAACGCGAACAAAAATGGCGAAAAAGATGCCGCCCCAAGCGGCACTGATAAGTTCGACAAGGATGATGCGTTGGCGGTTGATTTCGTGTCAGCGGTAACGATGTTACGGTCCACGAACTACCACATACCGCCATCCTCGCCTTTCGACATCAAAGGCGTCGCGGGGAATATTGTTCACGCGGTGGCCACGACCAACGCCATCGTAGGCGGACTCATCGTGCTCGAGGCGGTTAAAATTTTGCGCAAAAAGGATGCGATAAAAAAAGGAAAAGAAATTGAATCCAATGAATGCCCAGGTCGGTACACGTTCGTCAAGCAGCGCGCCACGAACAACCGTTTGTTAGAGCCGATCGAACCGGATACGCCGAACAAGAGTTGTGCGGTGTGTCAATCGGCTAGGTTGGAGCTCGTTTGTGACACTTCCAAATTCACGCTTGGAAGATTAGTGAACGATGCTTTGAAAAAGAAACTGGGCATGCACGCCCCCGAAATCGAAGCGCCGGAGACGACTTTGTTTTTGACGCTTGAAGATTTGGACGACGACGAAGCAGCAATTTACAAGGGCAACTTAGGTAAGACGTTGTCCGAGTTACCCGCTGGAGGTGTGCAAAGTGGCATGACGTTACAGGTAAGTGACTTTTCTCAAAAGTTTGATTTCGATTTGCTCATCATGCACAAAGCCGAGTGGGACGAAGAGGAGGATCCCGACTTGTTTATGTTGCGAGGGGATTCTAGTTCGATTGGGAAGGAGAAAGATGACGAGAGTGATAAAAAAGAAGACGAACCGTCGGCGGATGATGACGACGACCTTGCGATTATCGAGGAGGGGGACGACCTTGAGATTGTTGAGGTTCCGACCACTAAGCGTAAGAGGGATGACGCTGGCGATGAAACGAAGGGTAAGGCGGCGAGAAAGTGAAAATTCCCGATGAAGATTGTTTACTAATCAGATCATCAGTCTCTGACCACGACCAGCGTATCCCCCCTACTGTCCCGCGCCACTCTCATTGTTTCATCCACATATACGGTGTCGAACCACCCCTTACCTACTGGGGGAAGGTTTAGGGTTGTGTTGATTGGCTTTTTTAATTTGAGAGATGCATTAGTGAATTGAAACGCGACTCGTTTTTTGTCTTCGATTTCGATTCGCGAGTCGACGTCAAATCGATTGCCGTTGCAGAACACCACTGAGTTGATCAACGTTTTATTCCCCACGTCTATGATTTGGTACGCCGTGGTGGTCTTAATGGGATCACTTTTTTGTACCACGCTTCCCGGGCCTGGCCACGTTTTCAACAAAAACAGCGTCTCTTGTTCCGACGTCCAGGCAAGACGCCAACGCGCGCTGAGAAGTTCGGGGGTTGTGTTATCCGGAATGTCATTCAACTCATTCGCCACGACGTCTATCAACGCATCCACCGCGAGTTCCATCGCCTTTCGATCGCCAGCAGAGTGGTCGATACCGCAGTTCTGCGTATTCGCGAGTCGTAAAACCTCGTCTCGCTCTTTTATTGGACCTTTACGTTTGCCAGACCTCAAAGCATGACACGGAGTTGGACCGCGTTCAGATTTGGATTTAGATTTTTTGGGAGCGACACACCTCGCGGGGACAGCGCGGGACAGACGCCGAGAGTCGCTCGTGTACGGCGGTCCTTTTGAACCGCGAAGTGCCCTGACCCTAGATCCGAACGCGACGCAGGAGGACATCGTCGTACCAGTGGGGGGCGAGGGTAGCGTGCGTGGAAATGACGACGATTTCGTGATGACGACATCATTTCGCGAAATATGTTTTGCTCTTCTCTTGAAAAGCGTTTTTGAGAGGGGGACGAAATCGATTCATCACTCCGTCGGCGCGCGGCGTCATGGGTACGCCGCCTTCCTGTACGGCGTTTAGTCACCACTCCGTGGAGTGTACGGCGTATAGCAGTGACTGGCGGTCGTGCGGGTGGGAGTGGGGTGTAGCTTTAGGGCCATTTCCTGTCTACGTTCCGCTGTGTTTAGGGCATAGGCCGTCCGGTTCAGTGGCGTGGCCGTTCGTCCCGAAACGGAATCGCGACGTAAGCGCGCCGCACAAAAACGACCTGTTGCTCGGTGCGCTGTGTTTAGGAGCCGTGTGCGGTGCGGGTGCGGTGTTTAACGCGGCGTGCGGGGGCGAGCTCATGAGCAAGGGCTTAGCGAAATCCTTGCGTCTGGACAAGCTCTGGAGGAACAACCAATCATCCATCTTGAAATCCGCCGCGGTCGGCGCTTCCCTCGGGGGAACCGTTTTCCCCATTCGGCGGTTCTGGGCGGAAACCAACTTGGTGGGTTTGCGGTACCAAGGGACGACGTGTACTGGGGCGTTTCCGAAACAAAGCAGACCTGCAATCACCCGGCACAATCCTTTGAGAGATCCAGTAGGGTTCATAGTCAGACTCGTAACGTTCAAGTGGGCCCCTCAACTCGGCACCATCGCGGCGGACACGAACGTGTTCCCCCTGAAGTCGAAAATGCACGTGGACGGGTACGGCTGGGGGATGGTGGAAGACCGGGGCGGGGCGATTAAGGGAAACGACCGGCTAGATTTGTACTTTGATTCGAGGAAAGACGCCCTGAAATTTGGCAGAAGGAGGGTAGACGTACAGGTAGAGAATTTGTAATACAGTATAGCGTAGAATGCGACGGAACAGAAAATATAAAATTACTTATAGCATGAACTCCCTACTTATTGGCGAACCAGCCGTACGAGTGCAACCCCACGCCCCACAAGTTCACGCCGACGTAGCACACCCATACCACGATAAACCCCAGGCTCCCGATAGTAGCAACCTCCTTTTTACTCTTTCCCGCGACTAGCCGGCTGTGCAAATACGTGGCGTACGTGAACCATGTGATGAGCGCCCAGGTTTCCTTCGGGTCCCAGGACCAGTACGATCCCCAGGCTTCGTTCGCCCAGACCGCGCCTGAAATCAAACCAGCGGTTAACAGCGCAAACCCAGCACCCAAACATCGGTACGATAGGTTGTCCATTTCTTTCAACAAACGGTCGCCGCTGTCTAAAGGGGTTTCGGGGAACTCAGACGCGACGGAGGATGCGGACAACTCAGATGAGCTTAATTTCTCGCCATTAGCATTGAGTTTTGGTCGATCTCTGTTCCTGACTTTGGAAGTAGCATCTCCTGTTTCCAAAACGCCAGTCGCCGACGTCGCGAGCACCAAGTCCTCCACGCTCCCCATTCCACCCTCCTTGGGTGTCACCAAGTCATCCAGGAACCCCAGCGTTTTCTTAGCCCCCGCGAAGCCTTGGCTCGCGTCGACTACCAAAAACGACATGCACGCCAATGACCCCACCAACAGCGTCGCGTAGCTCAACATCATCACCGAGACGTGCATCATGAGCCAGTTGGATTTTAACGCCGGGACTAACGCGCTTGCACGCTGAAGCTCAGCGGGAAGCGCCAAGGTGGCCCCTGCTACGACCATCGCGGCGGTCGGGGCGGCCAAAGCGCCCGGCACGGCTGATTTGGAAAACCCGTCCCGTTCAGTGACCACTAAATGCACCCCCGTTATGCCCCACGCCAGGAACAGCAAGGACTCGTACATGTTCGAAAGCGGGAAGTGCCCTGATTCGACCCAGCGCGCGGCGAGCAGTGACGCTAGCGATAAGTTGCCGCCCAACATGGCGTACTGCTCGAGTTTGCCAGCGCGCTTCTCGTCCGTGAAGAAAGCCTGTGTTTTTGGGAAGTGGGTCAGTTTATGTGTCTGGCTGGATAACGAGCATTGAGGGTTTCGTGTTTGTTTGTGACGTACCTTGTACTCGTAGATGCTTGTGGCGGTGAGTAGGGAGCCGAAGGACACCTTCCCGAGCACAGTTTCCAGGCCGGACAGGGTGAGCAAAGTTGACGTGGCGAGCTCGTTGACTTCGTTCGGACCGAGAGACGCGGCGGGGCGCACGTCTCGTTTGGGTTTGGATCGAGCAGTGACGTTGCGCAACTGCGCCGAACGCGCGACGTATGTGCGTCTCGCGGAAATGCGAGCGGAGCGGGGGGAACCCGCTGCGGGCGCTCGGACGGGCGCGATGTGCGCGGCCATGGCCATGGCGGCCATCACGGTGTGTGTCTCGGTGTGCTCGCCGCGTGCCGCGCGCGCCGAGAAATGACGTGCCCACCTACGTCACTCGAACCTGAAAAAATCCGGCCACGAACTTTTATCCATCGTATGTTTTGTCGAACACCGAGACTCCTTTAGCACTCCATCATGCGCGCTGTCCACGCCTCCGCCTCGCTCGCGGTCGTCTGCGGTGCCGGCGCGACGCCTGGTTTGCCGCGGGCACACGCTTTGCCCGGCATCCGCGGTGGACGGTTGTTATCATCCACGGTGGTCCGGTCTTCATTTCGATCGATGTTCTCCAGCGCCTTGCCGCCACGAAACTGGCGCGCGTCTAAAATAACGCGCCTCACGCCCGCCGCCGCTTTGACTCCCGCCAGCGCGTTCGCCGTAGGGAGCCTGTTCGATGGCGCCGTGGGCGTTGCAGTGGCTTCGGTGCTCGGGGGAGCTATTGCGGCACTCGCAGAACGTTTGTGGTCCAAAAGACATTTATCGGAACTGGACATCACGCACAGCGACGCGCCCGGCAATTTAGAGTTACTCAATGCGTGCACTAAATTCCACACCCAGTACGACGCCGTGGACGCACTACGCAATAAACACGCGTGCACGATAGCAGTTAGTCTATTCAGGCAGGATTTAAGAATAGAGTACCAGCGGGAAGTGCTTCGGATGCCGGACGGGGGGCACGTGACGCTTGACTGGCCGATTGAAGTGGACGGCAAAGAGATTGTTGGAGCCGGTGTTGGTACCGCAGTGCCATCATCCTCTGAGGAATCCTCTAAGGAATCCTCAGATCTATCCGACACGATCCGCCAGCTGCAATACGGGAACGGTGACGTGCGTTCCAGTGATGCAGCAAACAGTCTGAACGTTCTCGGATCGGAGGGCCCCGACGGCGTCCCCGGTGTTATTGGCATCTCCGGCGGCGGAGGGTCGGACGGGTGTGGCTCGGGCGGAGGAGGCTGTGACCCTTTGGCGAATGCAAACACCTCTGCTACCGGCCCTCACCGCAAATCAATCCCCGACCAGGGCAAGACCATTTTACGAAAACGCTTAGCGGAACACTGGCGACAGTTACCGGACGATGCGCCTGTTTTGATTTTAATGTCGGGCATCGCGGGCGGGTCGCATGATAAATATTTGAAGCACTTTTTAAAGAGAGCGCACTTTGGGGGGTACCGGTGCGTCGCGTTCAACTGCCGCGGTACGGCGAACTCGCCGTTAACTACGCCGCAGTTCTATAGCGCATCGTTTACTGGGGATATTCGAGAGGTGGTGGATGAGTTGAAAGGGCGGTGGCCTGATTCTAAAATGTTCGCCACGGGGTGGAGTCTTGGTGCGAATATCTTGACCAACTTCTTGGGAGAGGAAGGGGTTGAATCTAAACTGGACGGTGCCGTGGCGATGTGTAACCCGTTCGACTTGAACGCGTGTGACGACGCGTTACAAGACGGCGTGTTTGGCACGATATACAGCAGAAGCATGGCCAAGAACATGCGGTTACTGTTTTCGCCGCACGCGCATTTGTTCGCGGGGTTGCCTAACTATAAAAGAGAACTAGTCGAAGCCGCCACGACGGTGCGCGATTTCGACGAAGCCGTGACCCGCGTGACGTTTGGGTTCCCCTCAGTGGATGCGTACTACGATGCGAGCAGTAGTAGAAGACTAATCGGCAACGTCAAGGTTCCGCTTTTAGTGGTGCAGGCGAAGGATGACCCGATCGCGGTGCACTCGGCGGTCCCTAGAGAGGTCATTCGGAACATGTCAAACAATTCAAACGTGCTTCTCGTGGAAACCGAGAGTGGCGGGCACCTCGGGTGGTCAGCGGGTGCGGAGGCGCCGTTCGGAGCGCCCTGGCCTGATGAGGGGGCTATGCAGTTTTTAGAAGCGGTCAGGGGCGGAGCGCACTTAGTGACAGCGGATAGGAACGAAGCGGAAGCGGTACAAAAAAAGGAGGTAGCGTCGGCGCGGTGACGATATTTAACACGACAGACTACTTAGTATTTCCCGTCTTGTATTCTATGTACGTACCCCACAATAATCCGGTCATCGCTTCCTCTTCAAATCCGATTTCTTCATAGTGTTCGATGACATCGCGGGTGCGTTCCACGGGTGGTCCTTTGCGTTGCTCCAGCCCGCTTTGATTTCGGAAAGCAGCTCGTTTAAACTCCACTTCGCGCGCGCGTCTTTCGCGTCAAGGTACCGACGCGCCAACATTACGTCGCGCGTTTCGTGCTTACTTGCCTTATAAAGCCCATCCCACTCATCGTCGAATGCGTATCGGTAGCCGGAAACGACACCCGCGGAGATGAACGGCCCGAACTCGTTCCTGCCCGCGGCAACGACCAAATTCTTTTCCACTCTGATGACGATATTCTCGTCAGTAAACCAAGTCAAGCCATCGCCGTTGTCCAGCTGCCATCCAATGCCTTTAAGCGGGTTCATCGGGTCGTCGTCTGAATTGCCTCGATTATCGATATCTGGGTTGGAGGAATACTCACGGTCGAACCCTCCCTCCACATCTGCCACATCCGCCACGTTCCCCAGGCCCTCGAACTTGGGGAGTTCTGTGTTTGCGAAGTCGGCAGTTTTCGGTGCTTTGGCATCAGCCTCACCTCCAGCATCCACGCCGATCCACCTGCCCTTCCATCTCCACATGTGAATCGGTTTAATATCACTGCTTTCCGCCTGCGCGAGTTCTCGCGTAAACGGGCCGCGCCATATGAACAACGTGTCGCGCCACGACATCGAAGCGCGCGGGAGGAAGTAGAGCATTGAGAAAATAAACAACGACGTTTTGTGAATAATTCTTGGCACACCATCAGAAACACGACGCGCGGACCCTTCGACGCGTTTGTGTCCGCGCGTGTGGCGGACCATGTCGGCCACGTTCGAGTTCCCCGAGTTTTTCGAGTACCCGCCGTATTTCACGTGCGTCCCCGGAATCATTTGTCCCACGAGTAGCGTACACGGCCCTCGGACCTCGCTGCACGATTTCGTGAAGGTTCAAACGCTTCATTGCATCCATCAGCGCAAAGAGTCAGCACGTGACCTTTCCTCACGCTGACACCTCCACCCCCCCCACGTACACACAAAGTGTTCAACCAAACCCCGATACCCAGCGCAAGCAAACTGAGCTATGGAAATCCTTGATCCTAGGGTACGTGGAGGGAGTTGATCCTGGAATCGGAAGTAGGCACAATGGAAAGCTTCTGATTCGGTTTCTCTTTCGAAAATTTCTCGCAACTCTTCACTCACCTATCAACCCTGTATATCCCCTATTACCCCCTATCACACAGTTGGTGCCAGCACCACAACTCCTGGACCTTGCGTCTGGACGACGAGACGCACGTTTTGTTCCGCAACGAGTCCATCAACCGAAAACTACCAGCCGAGGCGAAGAGACTATTTATAGATGCGCTCGTGAATGATAATGCCGCGCTGTGGCTCGACGACTCGGGCCCGAAATCAAAATGCTTAGTTCTTTGGAAAAGCCTAGACTCCTGGTGTGATGAGTTAGTGGAGTGGAGTGCGAATAATGGCCTTGAAGGGCAAATCGTGACAGTGGATGAAGTGACGCAGAGCGCAACTGGACCTTCTGGGTTTAAACAAGCCCCTATTGAGCTGATTAAATCCGTGTCGATAGTTTTGGAAAAAAGAGGGAAAGGCGTGTTTATAGAATCGAGCGGCGCCGACGACGCGGGGATCAAGCTTTTTTAATTCACTAGAGTTATTTTTAGCCTTCGTATCGTGTTCCTTGTATGTCAGTGTAGTGTGAAGTGCCTAGCGAAAGATCGAACGCGTCCATTTTGTTTTTTGGCTATGGTTTCTATCAATATTTCAATGAATCAATGATCCAAATGGATCGCTAGTTTGCTACTACATCCGTCTCGTGCCGCGCCTCACCTTTACCCGTTCTATTTGTTGATCTTCTGTTCTGTGAATAACACGTGCCGTTTGACTCGCGGGTCGTACTTCACGAACTCAAGCTTCACCGGGTTCTTCTTCGGGTTCCGCCGCTTGACGTAGAAAAAACCAGTCGCCGCGGTGGACACGAGCTTTACTAAGATGGCGCCAGCCTTGGTGGTCTTGGCCATCGTGGGTTGGTCGACTTTGGGACACGCACTGAATGCAACAGTGAAACGCGCGGTTTGCACAGCGTCCACACAACAAGTGCCTGGGATTGCGTGCGCCGTTGTGGCCCGATCTTGCGCCAACCCTACTATTTTCACTTCGGGGGGGCTTTGGCATTTTGGTCCGTCCGGGATTTCGGGCTTCTCGTAAAGGCCGACGTCAAAGCAACGACTCCGGTCTTCGCGTGTACGCGCACACTCGAGGCGCGCGTCTCGCGACGACTTACCTGGAGTGATAAGATTAAAGCGATGCTCGCACGGAAGGCAGAAACACCACTGCTAGGATTGTAACCCGTGTCCGCACGGCAAGGTGAAACAGAACTGTGTGGAGTGCATAGGCTGCCCTCACAGGAAACTGAAATACGCCTGCAAGGAGTGTAACCCGTGTCCTCACGGCAAGGTGAAAGGCAAGTGCAAGGAGTGCAACCCCTGCCCGCACGGTAAGCGGAAACACGACTGCGCAGTGTGCAACCCCTGCCTTCACGGCAAGCGGAAAAGCAACTGTGCGGCGTGTAAGAAAGCACGCGCGGATCCGCCGAGTTCGAAGCGAGTCAAGCGCGAGAAAGAAAGTTCACCCGAGGTCAAGCAAGAATCGGAGATCAAGCAAGAGCCCGAGCCCTTCACCATTCAAGGCTACTTCCGCTTCAACGACTAACGCGAGTTCATTGGGGAGAGCGCTTGAAATAAACTACAGCTTTTAACAATACTTTAGTCGCTCAGCTCCGCCGGGTCAAAGTCCTGGTTACTTTTCGCGTTCTTCACCTGGTTCTTCGCCGCGCCTCGTCCCCTTCCCCGTCCACCGCCTCTTCCTCTTGATTTACCTAGTTCGTACTTCGGGCCTCGTCCGCATCGTCCGCCTCTGCCGGCGGCCGGCGCGTTCGGCGCAGGGGCATACTCTCCCGCGGGCCCCTTCGTGTTCGCGTCCAGTTTCGCCGGAGGCTGGGGAGGAACCTCCACCTGGGGAGTAGGAGCAGGTTCAGGTTCGGCTACAGCTTCTGTTGCTACAGGTTCCACTGCTACAGGTGCTGCTGCCAGAGGTTCTGCTATGATGGCTACTACTGGTTCTACTTCCGTACCAGCTACAGGTTCCGCCGCCGCCACCGATTGCTTCGGTGTCTCCTCTGTGTTAACGTCGTCACTCTTCTCCCCGTCCTTTTCCTTTTTCTCATCGCCCCCCCCCTCCATCGCCCCCGCTTTCCGTTTCGCTGATTGGTTCGATTTCTTCTTGTTTGTCTTCTGCTTAGCTTGGAACACGGCTTCCCACTTCCCAGCATCTTTCCTCCGCGCGTGTTCTATGGAAGACACAACCTGCTTCACCGGCAACATCCGAATCCAGTTTTCCATCGTGTTTTCTGATTTTTCGGTATCCGCCATGTGCGGGTAAATAAACTTGGTTTTGAACGCGTCGACCTTGTCAGAGTACTTGTCAAGAGTCAAAGGAGTATGAGTGTCCCCAAACCGGGTGTTATACGCGTGGTAAATGCACTCGCATAGAAACAGCCCTAACTCTGGAGCCATGGGGGTCCCGCATGTTTCCTTGGTGTTCAGCGCAAAGATCTGATCGCGTTCGCTCCAGGATCCTCGCACCACCCCGAGCATCATGCCGATCAATTTCCGAATCTGGTGTAACATGAAGGACTGCCCGACGACTGTTGTTTTCACGAACTCAACGCCGTTCACGGTAAAGGGCATGGAGCAGTCGAAGGATAAGATGTACCGCATCGCCGCGGGGTCGTCCGGGCTCACTCGAACCGTGTAGTTGTGGAAGTTGTGCGTCCCGACGTAGTTGTTCAGGATCTTTTCGACTTTTTGGCGCATCGCTTCGTCGAATGTAAGTGGAACAGAATTCGATGACTGATTGTTCCCTTCACTGCCATCCAATAGTTCCCTCTCCCCTTCGATATCCGCCCGAGGTCTACATTGAGTAGTGTCAAACGCTTTCGTTGGAATAACGTACTCGTACCGCCGTCGGTCGCACATGGTCTTGGCGTTGAACCCGCCGGTCACGCGCGTGAACCCGAACATCTCAAATCCGGATGGGAGCTTTTCGTTTATTCGTTCGATGACGTCGCGTTTGTCATCTGGATGCTCTAGCATCATGCGAAGGCTAATCGACTGGCCCACTGCGGAGACGCCCTTGTCTGTCCTAGCGGCTCGTGTCCAGCCAACCTTGGAGAAATCACCCGCGTTGTCTGGGCTTATGCCGCCCGCCGCTACGATCGCGCGCTCCAGCTCATCTTCAATAGTCACCGCGCCTGGGTTCCGCTGGAATCCTTGGTAGCCCTTGCCCACGTACGCCAGGAAGATAGAGACTTTGCGTTTCTTGATCCTACTGCTGGAACCTGGTTCAGGGTCTGTGGCGTCGGGTTCGGTTTTGGGGGCATCAGGCGCATTGGTAGTGTCGACACTCACCATGGGTTCACTCACTCCAGTTTTAACATCGACGCCATCAACAGTGTCGGCGGGCGCTTTCGCGGGCTCGCCATCAACCGCGGTTCCCTCGACGCGCGCGCGTTTAGACGGGGGTTCCGGGGGCAACATGTCCGCGGAAGTACGGGATGCGAACGGTCGTGTCGGTCGCGCGAAAGGAAAACCACTGACTGCCCACACGCGTGCCTGCTTCGCGAAGTTGCGGCGCCGCGAATGGCGCGCTCGGCACGGCGGCGGTCAAAATTGTTTCGGTTGCACCTATGCCGAGAATATATGATGCGAATCTTGCCATGTTGATTGAACCCCACCACCTCGATTGACAGACTGGCGATGAAAATGTCGAACAAGATACTCAGCGTGTGTGTCAACGCCGACGTCGTCAAGAACCAACTCGCGTTTGGCCACAGCTTGGCGCACCCGGGACGTCGTCTTGTGGAAGATACCCTCGTTTGGTCTTCCACAAGTGGCGTACGTCCGTCAGGACTGCGCGCGTGGACGTGTAGTTCACGTCCGTTCCCGTGCGGAGCGTGGCACGGCACCTTGGTTGCCACCTCACTTTTCTTCCAAGCGCGTTCGCGTGTTGAATCCAACCACGATGCGGTCCCGACCATCTTTAGACGAGCGCAAAGCCGCTGCGTTCCGGCTACACGTCATCGAGAGCTGTTTGCCGCTACATATTCTCGGCACCACATCAGCTTTGGTGTGCGCCGTGGTGAGCAAGATGAAAAATGACGACTTCATGGCTCTGTTCGACGTGCTTCCGTGGAGCGACTTCCGCGAGGTGTTCGCCATTGTGAGTTTCATCTTGATGAGCGCCACGCAGCACGCGCGGGTGTTTTACGTCACGCACTTTGAACTGGCTTGCGATTTGATCAACTGGCTCGGGATGTTAGCGCGGCTGTCAATGACGAGGTACAACACCACGATGCCGTGGGCCCTGCTGCGGCCGATTCCCGTCGTCGCGGCGGCGATTGGAGAGCGTTACGAATTTAGGAAACAGTGGAAACACCACGCGGCGCGTTTGTTTCTCTCGAGCGCCATTTCGGTGCGCTTGAAACGCGAGATACAATTCGGCGAGGATGCGGATCCCGCGCTTCGACACAAAACCTTAACCGAAGTCATCTTCTCCGAGGCGTTGCTGTTTTTCCTGTGCCTGCCCCTGTGTTTGGGCACGCAGCTGTGGCTGGAAACGGTCGACGCCAAGAATTTCGAAATCAAGTGGGCCGAGGCGCAACGGGGGTTGCGGCGAGCAGTGCGGACGGATGTCCGGCGAACGACGGTGCGGGACAGAGTGGGGGCGGTCCTGGACAAGGATGAGTACGCTCCGATAGACGAGAGTGCGGGGGGTCATGCGGACTAGCGCGAATGCTTTGTATAACACGTATTAACAAGTAAACAAGTATGTATGTATCAACGCGACTACTCGAAACAACTTCCCTTCTCCACTGTAACTTTTTCTCGAACGACACTCTTAATTTGCCGACACGGATATTGACTCCCATTGCCTTGTCAGACTTGTTCACGCGCACGTCTGGACGCAGGCCCTGTGGTGACACCACAGGGCAGTAGGTACTAGGGTGGGTGTAGAGTTAACCCTGAACCCTAACCCCTGTGTCATCGACGGAGAGGGCGGAGCGCGGGGGCGGTTTGTGGCGGAACGTTAATTCCAATCCACAGGGATCCGCCAAGATGCGTTCGGTCCCCAGTCTCGATACCCGCAAGGCGTGTGCGTACCGTTTACACATCATCGAAAGCGCGTTGCCCGCGCACGTTATCGCCACGATGTTAGCTATAATAACCCCTGTCGTGTCAAAATTGCGGTACCCTGATGAGTTTGCGTTGTTCGACAAAGTGCCTTGGCTCGAGTTTCGGGAGGTTTTCGCGGTTGTGAGTTTCGTGTGCATCGCGTGCGCTCATCATTGCAAAACCTGGTACATCGCGCACTACGAAACCGCCAGTAATATAATGAACACCTTGGGAATGCTAGCGCGGTGCACCATGTCCATGTACCGCCCGTCCATGCCTTGGCGATTCATTCGCGTAATATCAGTAGTGGCGAGCTCGATTGGGATGCGGTACGAGCTGAGACGACAATGGCGAGCGATTGTTTTGAGGTTAGCGGCGGCGGGCGTAATAGACGCGTACGTGAAGGTGAAAAGAGACGGGACGTGGGAAAACCAGGACGCACTGCACGATGCGTGTATCACCGAACTTGCCGTTTTGGCGTTCTACACCCCGCTTTGTTTGGGGATGCAGCTCTGGCTGGAGAGAATCGACGCCAAGGCGTTTGAGGCGAAGTGGCGGGAAACGGAATCCGCGGTGCGGGGACGGGTACGGAATAGCGTCGAGGTCCACGCAGCGGCGCAACGCAGGAGCGCGTGGCGGCGAGTGGGGTTCGAAACCAGGGGTGACGGCGGGGGCCAGGACGAGGACGTGCGTGTCTGATAATATTAAGTGTTGTAATAGACTATGATTATGTAAACGTGTTGAGAACGCAAAGAGGCAAAGTCGAGACGCTTTTGATTTCTGCGGTGCCGAAAAAAAGCTTCTGCCACGTCATTGTCATTTTATCTTGTCGTGGCACTCGCGCGAGCACCCGCACGCGTCTTGTCAATTTTCCTTTCTTTCGCGTCACTCCCCACTCACGTTTTATGATGTCGCCGACGTGTTTAGTTTCGAACGTTCGCGTGTTCGCCTCGGCGGGCCAAACGGTCAGGTCATCGTCGAAACAACAATCGGTTCCCCAACCAGTCATTCGGGTTGATGACCTCCCCCGACGCGCTTTGAGTCTCTGTGCGGCGACGTGCACCGCTTTGGTTTTGGGCGCGTCATCCCCGCAAATCCCCACCGCCCTGGCGATCCCTCAGACCTCGGAGTGCGCCACGAACTCGTGCGACGACAACGACTACAGCGGGAAGGACTTGACGGATCAGTATTACACGAAAGGGAGCGTGAAGAGGGCGAAGTTCGTGAACAGCAATTTGGCCGGCGTCACGCTGTTCGGCGCTGACTTGACCGAAGCCGACTTCACCGGCGCGGACCTCACAAACGCGAACATCGGCCAGTGCAACCTGACCGGCACGATATTCACCAACGCCAACCTCTCAGGCGCTATTGTTTCAGGCGCGAACATGGATGACGTCGGGAACATCGATGGTAGCGACTGGACGGATGTGATTGTACGAAAAGACGTTAATGACAAGTTGTGCGCGAAAGGGCCGACTGGAGAGAACCCCGTGACGGGGAACCCCACGGCGATGACCCTGTTCTGCGACTAAAAAAAAGGCAGCTTGAATGAGTAGAGAGACATGTATGAATGTGACAATAAGAAAAATATAACTGCATCTACAATCAATTATACGTCGTGCTTCTTTTGCGCACTCGGCGCCGTGTGTATCGGTAGCACGCTCCCCCCTTTGAAGCTCCCTGACATCTTGGTCAGCCCCGAGAGCCCCCCCAGCCCCCCCAGCCCCGCTTGTTTCGCCTGCTTCCACTTCTGCTCCATGGCTCGCTGGTCCGGCAGGTCCTCAGGCCGCACGCCTGAAATGAAAAGCACGCCGGCCAGAATCAAACTCCAAGATATAAAAAAAACCCCCAGCCTGCCGAAAATCCCAACCGGTAACTTTTCCCCAAGCACGCACACCCCGAAAAACACCGCGACGACCATCTGCGACACGTTGCCTATCGTACACACCACTATCGAGTTGCCATCCTTCAGCCCCTTGGTTTGTGAGACTAAACCCGCCCCGGTTAACAGCACAGAACACCCCAGCCCCACCAACGCGAACAAAACGGAATACCCGCGCTGGTTGAACAGAAAGCCTACTTTGCATGCGCTGGCGCTCAACGAGAAGAACACACCAGATCTGAACCCATAAGTGACCTCATCGCCTCTGTTTGTGCTTGTTGAACCCCCTCTAGTGCTCTCTAATTGCCCATAGGAAGGGTTTTTCAGAAACGCCTCGCGCATGTGGTGCGGCATCCCGCCGCCGACGCCGACGATTTTCTTCCGCCCTCCTGATAATCCTAGCAATCTTTTAGACGCACTTGTTTGGCGACTTATAGACCCTGATTCCTGGTTTAAAACCGTCGTATACACCAACACTGCCAAGATCACCACTGCGCCTAGATATATTCGGAACACGGAGACGCCATCGGGGGGTTGCTCCTCCGCGGTGTACCCTATGCCTACCGTGCCGACCACTGTCGCGCACACGCCCGCCCATGCTTTGTTTTCGAGTTTTTCGTTCAGTCGGAAATGCGAAAACACGGCTAACACGGCGACGCCTCCCGCGGCGACCGGTTGCACCAAGCTCACCGGGGCGATTGATATGGCACACACCATAAGCAAGCCTCCGCACACGTCCACGCCCATGCCGGAGGACCAGGTTGCGTCGTTGAAGTACGTGGTTATCACCCTCCGGTCCATGGAAAATCGGGGCAAACGCTTGGTGCCCTCTTTCTGCAAAGCCTTGCCCACGTTGATACAGGACGCGGCTAAAGCCACGACGAGCACGGCGAAGAGGGTCATAGTTTGTGCGGCTGGGTGCGGGGAGTACGACCTCTCGCCCCCGCGGTGCGACGCCACCGCGGCGGTGCTGTCACGCAATGGCGAGGCCAGGTTTTGGGGCGCTTTCAAAGTGGGGATAAAAAAAGAGTTGAAAAAGCACTCTCATCAGCAGTTCAAAAGTTGGCACACCACTCACCACGTGAGCGTCGACGCGCCGCGATGGCGCCGTCGGCCGCCGGTCATAGACCCATACAGAGTTTCTTCCGTGCGGGGCGGGATGGAACTACCACGGTTGGTCCGTCTTCGGCGCCGGAGGAACGTCCCGGGGATCCCCAGGTTCCCGGGTCGTCGGCCCCAATCCCCAGGGACGCGAAGTCGTGGGATCGTTCAAACGCGCGAACGGTGGTGGCGTACGCGCGGCGAAAAAGAGGAGGCAAAGGTGTGGCTTGCGGAACCGTGAATGACGAATCCGACGAATTACACAGCGTTAAACACCAGCGGGTCTCGGAACGTCGTCCCCGGGACGTCCCCGGGGACGGTGCCGATGAACACGAACCGAGTACATCTGGAGCAGAAGGCTTGAGTATGAACACCAATAACCCGCTACGCTCACAACCTTCACAAACGAAAACGAAGCAGCTGTTCCTGGACCTGGGGCAGAAAAGTTTTGGACACGTCACGTGCGTTGTGTGTGGACTGCTGTATGCGAAGGGCGAACCCGCGGATGAAACCACGCACGCGGCGTACCACGCAAAACACGTGTCCGCGCACGGCGGCGGGATTGTTAATGGGAAGAAGAATGAGAGGTTAAAAAAAGATGATGACTCATCATCACGGCGCGTCGGCGGCTTGCCGTGTCCAATGCGCTGGGGTTTCGACCGAAACTGCTGGGTAAATGAATCGCAAACTGAGTGGATCTCACGCAGCACGAAAAGCGACCACCCACGACGGAAAGAAGTTGTGATTAGGATCGTGGAGCACGTGGAGAGTGAATTGGGATTGGAAAACGGGTGGGCGCTGCAAGGGGGTGAGAAAATAAACGGAACTCAAAATGGAACGTCACCCACTGTTTACCTGTACGTCGTTGGGAACAAAATCACAGGCGCGCTGGTGGTGGAACAAATACAGGCTGGGTACAGAACTGTTGTGGGGACGTCCCCGGGGACGGTTGGGGACGAAGATTCCCCAGTGCTTCGCCGCGGGGACAAACCTGAGCGAGCGACGTTGGGAGTCAGAGCGATTTGGATTCATCGCGGGTGGCGCCGGAACGGGTTGGGGAAACAATTGTTGGAGACTGCGAGGCACACCATGACGGCTGGGTACATAAGCTCACCTATAGAGTGCTCGTTCACGCAGCCCACTGAGAGCGGCACCAAGTTTGCGGTGAGCGCGTGCGCGAGGGACGACGGTACGTTCTTAGTTTACGGGTGATTTTAAGAGTAACGATTTTAGAAAATTCTGTCTCGGGACACCAATCGTCATCTCCCGCATTCGGTCGCGCACGCCGGGGGGTGCCCCGGCGCGATGGCGTTTGGAGGGACCCGGGTTACTTTGGAGCCCCTTGATATTTATCCTTGTTCGGTTCCCGTAACGAAACCCGGGGATGATGTGGACGCGTCGCGGGGCAAACGCGCGCTCACGCCCATCGACCATGTTCTCGGACGACTCGATTCGGCCGTCAACGCGAAGATTGTCGAGAAGACAAGAGTACCTCGGTGGCGTGTCAAAGAGACCGCCCCGCCCGATCCTGATAAGCTGGACAGCACGATCGCATCGCTGGTGAGCGGTATGCGTGGAACGTTTGAATTGATGCATTTAAGACTTGACGTTCCCCACGCCTCTACCACGGGACCCGACGACGATGCGGGAAAAACAAACTTTCGCCAAATTCGGTTCGTGGAGCGTTTCCCCGTGTTTTTTTCAGAGCCCAAAAAGCCTACGCCTACGTTTGACTTCGAAACAAAAACGTGGACCAGGGACACGTTCCCTGGAGTTCACCCACGGGCACGGGAGGACGTATACGCGTTGGAACGGTGGCTGAAGGCGTTTGTGCGGTTGAAGTCGTATGAGGGAGCAATTAGTCACGAGTCTGACGATGAAAAGTGCGAAATGTCGAGAAAACAAAAGTGTCTCCAAAACGCATTAAAAGCACATACGCTCGTGTTTGATGTTTTGGTTCAACACGTGGCGACTGAGTGTCGTGACCGAGCTGACTTACTAACCCGTGTTTTCACACACAACTCAACACTTCTTGAGTTGAAACTTACATTGGATATGGCGCCGAAAGTTGTGGAGGCGGTTGCGGAGAGAAATATCGCGAATAAAAAATTAAAAATCTCAGAAACCGAAAACGAAAACTTGAGGGAAGAATTAACTTTGGCAAACTCCACGATAGAAAACTTAAACACGCAACACGAACTGGAACGAAGCGACTGGTTCACCAAGAACCTAAGCTTGTCTCACAAGCTGCTCACCGTGGTTACGGATGACGTGGAGGCGCGGGAGGCTTCCGCGATGGCGCACAGGCGGGAAAACGAGCTGAGGTTAAAGTTACGAGCGACGAAAAATGACGGTGAGAAAAACAAAAACTCTGCTGTTCTTTTGCGATGGCGGGTTTTGCATGATGGAGTGTGCGGTCGTGACCTGATGACGAGAAGGAATAGGAATCAAGCAGAAATAATACGCCGTATTCGTGACGCTACTGTAGTGGATCTGTTAGTAGATGAGCTTACTGGTGATCAGTGTTTGGCGATGGCGAATGCGGAAATTGAGAAATTGCAAAGTAAAGCGAGTTCCGATAAATTTACCATCGAATCGCTTCGGCGGGAAATTCTTGAGATGACACTTTCCGCGAACGAAGCACGAACAACACATGAAACAACGCTTACCGCCGCGTATGACGCGACTGATAAGGTTACGAAAGAGTTGGGTGAAGCAATAGGCGCTAGGGATGACGCCCGGTTCGCGGCCCGGGAGGCGCGGGGTGAAATTATTTCGCTTTCGGAGAGATTAGGAAAAATAAACTCGGAATTACTCGCGTCACAAAAGGAAACAGCGGCGCTTAGGGAAATTTCTAGTGATGCAGTGGCTAGAGCGGAGCAGATACAGAAGCACTCTGACACCTTGCAAACAGAGTTGAATTTGACAACTGAGACATTACGAGTGAGAGAGCATTTATCAGAATCCGCTCGCGCCGCCACGAAGGGACGGGTGAGAGCGTTCAAAAAACTGATACGCAAAATCGAGTTGGAAACAAAACTAACGATCGATGGAAACGATGACCAAGGTATTGACCCTGTGGCTGCCCCTGAAGATGTGTGTTTAGTCACCGTATATACCAACCTATCTTCAGTGTCACTGAAAGCGTGCGAGCTGCTAAATAATTTACGAAAAGACCGAGATAGAATACTCGTCGAAACGGGATCACTGACGACCCGATTGGCGGTGTGTACTCGCGATGCTTTTACTTCAGCGGCAACCAGTTCAAGATTAAAATCCGAGTTGAAAGACTGTGAGCAGCAACGCGAGACGCTTGATATGAAATCCAGGGCGCTTGAGGATAAGCTTGGGAAACGCGAAGCAGAGTTGAAACAAAGAGCGGATGAGATTGACGATTTGAACACGGAAGTCGGGGGAATTTCGCAAAAACTGGGAGACGTCGAGAGTTTGAGGAGACTGTTTGCGGATACGAGGGATAAATTATCAAACGCAGAGACGACAGTGGTGGACATGACAAGCGAGGGCTTGGTTTCACGAGTGGAGAACGCATCGCTACGAGCCAAGGTTCGAGAGATTGATTACAAATTGAGTTCAGAACGTACTCGAAGACTAGAGACTGATACTGCCAATAAACGTCTCCAAACGACCGTCGATGCTTTGCGCGCGCGGCTTTTGGTCATGAGTGGAGCGAGGGACTGTTTAGCGGCTGAAACGGTGGCGTTGGATCTGAAGCACACCATAGATATTGATGAACGTGACAACGCGATTGAATCAAGAAACGATGCGATAAGCACCTCCGATGCGTTACGAAAGCAACTCACGATACAAAGACAAAAAGCGGAAAAAGAAACGTTGTTGCGGGATATTGCCGACGCCGAGGGATTTATAAAAGCATCACAACAAGAAGAGATACGTGTGCTCGCTGAGTTGAAACAATGCCAGGCTTTGTATGAGGATGTGAACGATACATGGACGGGCGATCGTGGGGCGCTTCAAGGTCTGCTGGAATTCATAACAACGACGCGCGTCGAGATGGACGCTGCTCATAAATCAATCGAGTCCACGAAATGCACCGCGCTTGATTCACTGGCCAAGACACGAAGGAAAAAACTCGTGTATGCGCAACGACAAAAGGACGCTGCCACGCAGTGCGACGAGGGTCACACAAACTGCGGCAGGACGATAAGGCCGACGACTTTAGGGTTTAAAGTGACTCAGTTCAGGGTTTAGGGTTGTTTAGGCTTTACTTCTAGGGTTTATTTCAACTCATTACCCGATATACCTCGCAACCGTGATGTCCAGCGGCATGAGCGCGTCTCGTTTCGTCTTTACGGTTTCAAAGTCTTGTTCCGAAAACCCCAGAACTTTTCCAATCACCGGCACCAACGAATCGTGCGTCTGCCAATCGTCCGTGGTGAGGTACGACCGAACCACGTTGCGGATGTAGTTCATACGGGCTCCGTCGTAGGGTATTTGGTCGGTGGTGGGGGGTGTTGTGGTTTGTGACGGTTGCGCTTGACTTTCAGTTCGCGCTTCACCGGATTCCTCATCAACTGTCTCTGTTTTTGTTTCGGCCACAGAAACGCGATCTTTCGAGAAGCTACCGTTCGGACTGACGTTCGGGATCACCATCGAGTACCCCACGCTCAGTCGTGGCGATGGCTCCACAGGGCGAGCCACGGCCGCATGATCAAGGACAGGCTCCGCACCTCGCCGCCTCGACGCAAACTCCTCAAGCTCCTTGTCCTTCTCTTCCATCATCGCCCGCGCTTTTGATTTGAAGGCGTCGAATTCAGCGCGCGTGGAGGCGACCAACGCGTTCGCCTCACTCGCGGCAAGCTCGTGCTGACGCATCCGACCCTCAAGCGCCTCAACTCTTTGCGCCGCTTCTGTCTCGGTGTCTGATGTGCGCACTGCCGCCTCTGAAACAATGCGTACGCGCGCCTCCTCCGCCTCCTCTGCTCGGCTCACAGCGGCGCGCAGCAAATCGTGCACATCCTTGCGCTGCGCTTGTGCCGATTCCAATTCAGCAACGGCGGCAATAGCACGCGCCTCCGCAGACGCAACAGAAGCCTCCGCGGTGCGCAGCATGACCTGCTGTTCCGAAAGCTGAATTTCAAAGTCAATTTCCCGTGTGCGACACTGTTCTAATTCAACCGTAAGCGCGGCGGCGGCGTCCGCTTCAGACGCGGCCGCGGTGGCTTCCTCCGCCGCGCGCCGCGCGCTGGTCTCGGCGGCGTCCGCTCGAGCCACAGCCTCTTGAGTCAGCCGCGCGGCATTCAAACGCTCGCGCTCGGCGTCATCCCGGGCCAGCTCTGCTGATTTGACACGCTCCGATGCTGTCAGCTCTTGCGCGGTGATGCGCTCCTCAGCTTCCATCACTTTCTCAGCACAGTCATTCGTCGCGGCTCTCGCTTTGGCTTCCGCGGACGCCGCTCGCGTCGCGGCGGTTTCGCACTCCGCCTTTGCTTTTTCTAAAGCAGCGTTTGCCTCTTGCTTAGCCTCCTGTATAGACGCTTCCACGGACTTTTCAAGCGCAACCGCTTTCGCCTCCGCCTCCTGCTTTCCCTGTTCCGCCGCGGCTACCTTGAATTCCACGTCAGCAAGTTGTTTACGCATTTTTTCGTGCGCCAACTGTAACGTCTTGAAGCGCTCGGAAACGGCGTCGCGCTCGGTTTCTGCTTTCTGTGTACAGACGCGCGCCTCTTCCAAATCAACTTTAACCTTCTCGAGCTCTTCTTTCATGGACCCGAAATGCTTCTTCTTCGACACGTGTTGTGCGATTTGCGCCTTCAAATCATCCACAAGGCCGCGTAAATTCTTCTCTTTAAGCGTAGCAGCGGCAGCCTGTTCCTCCGCATTGGCTTCCGCGATTTCCGCTCGCGATAAATTTTCCTCAGCCTTCTTTTGTGAAACAGTCAACTCCTCGACTTGTTGTTTCAAATTTCCGATCTCCACCGCTTCTTTCGCCGACCTTTCCTCGGCGTAAGCCTCTGCGGTTTCTGCTGAGGATTTCGCCTCGATCGCATTCTTGAGATCCGATTTCAGCTGGTCGAGTTTTTCAGTCAACGCCGTCTTCTCGGAAATAGCTGCTTCGAGATCCGCGGTTGTTGCGTCGAGTTTTGCAGATAAATCTGAAAGTTGCGATGCAGATTCAGATCCGACCGCGTCATCTGCTTTTTTCTGTGCCTCGTGTTCCTCCCGAACCTGTTCTAACTCGTTATGAATGTCATGTTTCTTCGTTTGAACCTGTTCCAGTGTCGTCTGAAGCGCATTGAGCTTGTCTTCACTCTCGGTGTGTTCCACACGAAATTTATCGAGCTTCTCCCCGAACTCGGTCTTTTCCGTCTCAAGAGTCTCGAGCTTCTTCTCGAGCTCACCAACCTTCCTCTCCAAATCGCCGTTCTCCTTGGTGAGCTTCTTTACGGTTTTGATTGTTTCTTTGTTTGTGGCGGTTATTTTCGTAAGCTTGTCACGCATTTCGCTTTCGGCGCTTTTCTTTTCCGCAGAGGACGACGACTCTACTTTTAACTTCTCATCCCTCTCAACAATTTCCAAATGCAACGTCTCCATCTCTGACTCGCAACTCGCTTTCTCGGTGCGAAGTTGTTCGATTAGAGTTTTGAATGCACCGGCTTCCGTGATAAGCGTCGCAACCTTGCTCTCCGCTGTTTCTTTATCCTCTGTCAGTTGCTTCAACTCAAGTTCAGCCGTCTGCGTCTCGCGTTTCAATTTCTCAAGCTTCCCCTCAAACTCGGCCTTCTCCTTTTCCAGCACCGCGATTCGGTTCTCACCCTCCGCGTTCCCCACAATGAGCGTTTCTATTTTCGCACGGGAAGACTCCAGCTCGGAACGCGCAGATTCGGCTTCAGACTTTGCAGATTGCAATTCAGACTTCACAGACTGTACTTCGCCCTCCAACGCGCTCTTCACTTTTGTGACCTCCTCCAAATCCAACTGCAAACCCTTCGTCTGGGCAGAGCTCTTTTCTTTTTTCGAGCTGAGTGACGCGGCTAACTCGTCCCGAACCGTTTTCAACTCATCCTCGAGCTTCAAAACTTTTGCCGACAATTCACTCTTTTCCGCCTCGGCTTTTTTCAAAATCCGCTCAGCCTCCTCCACGGCTTCCGACGCCGCGATCTCAGTGACCTCCGCGGCAGATTCAAGCGCAGCCGCCCTCTTCTCGAAAGTCTCGCGTTCTGCGGTGCCTTTGACTTCAAGTTTATTGATTTCAGCATGTAACCGCTCGATGGTTTTGGATGCGCTTTTCAAAGGGGTTTCGGAGGTTGTATTTTCAGAGGTTGTTTTTTCGTCGAGATTTTCGCCACCGTCCTCGTCGCCACTCCACCCGTCGTTGGACCACCCGCCGGTGGATTTTGAAGGTTGTGAAAGCTTGCTCGCCGCTGCTTCTTCCGCCATCGCCTGTGCGTCCGCTAACTTACTCTTCAGCGCCTCAACTTCGTTCAGCGCCGATAAAAGCGTGACGCGGTTCGCGCCGTGCTCAGTTTCCCTCGCATTCTTCGCCGCTTGTTTAATTTCCTCGGGAAGAAGCATGTTGATTCGACGTCGCGCGTCCTCCCTCCCCCCCTCCACCAGGTTATCAATCACCAACAATAGCTTCTCATGTTCCTCTGCTAACACCATCTTCTCCTCCAAGTGCGCTTTGACGATTTCGCCGACGTCCCTGGAATCGAAAAACCGGAGCTTCACCGCAGATTGCTTTGGGACGAAAACTCCATCGGATTGTGATTTGGTTGTGGTCCCTTGAGGTGTTGTTGGAGCTGATGCAGAGCTTTGTCTCGTATCTCTCATCGGAGTCTTCGGAGGCTTCCGTGCGCTTCCCCCGACCGATCCCCCGAACGGGAACCCGTCGTCGTCGCTGTCCTCCAACGTGATTGAGTTATTCACGTTCGCCATGTTGGTTTCGATGAACGCAGCGCCTTTCTCCGCAGCTTCCTTGACCCTCTCCCGTGCCTTCGCCGCCTCCGCCATCGCGCGCATCCCAAACGACTTCATCGCGATAGACTCACGGCCGGTTCAGACAAGTCACCCTGCCGGAGCACCTGCCACGAATCGTAACTGCGCGGGGGCGTCTGGTCAGGGACACGAGGATTCCAATGGTAACTCAGATTCCTTTGGAAACTGCTCTCCGATTTTGATTAATCCGTGCGAAAAGCGAATGAGGAGCGCCCGTGTCTCGACGCCGCCACAAGCACAGCGCGCCGTCTCGTCGCACGCCACGCACCTGTGAGCCTATCCCACCCCCGACACGGGAAGAGACACCACACACATCGGTCCCTCATCACGGCTACCGGTATCCATAAAAATACATTCATCGTCAGATTTGCCACTCGTCAATCGATGAAGTTCGGCAACAAAGGGCTGGACGAGCTTGGTACGCTTGAACTCACGGTTCTGTTCGTCGCCGGGTTACACATCGTCGCGCTGTTGGCCTGGATGTTCTTCACCGCGACGCAGAAACCGGTGAGGGTGGGGGACAGAGTGGATTTAACGAAGGCGGACTGAGATCGGAGAGTTGTGATTGACTGACGGGATGAGAGACGAAGTTAATGAGGCACCTATTCGCGTTTAAAATTAATTCGCTGTCGTATCACACAAGAGCCTAACCCTAATCACGTATACGTATGTACATCCTTTCTCTCTCTCTCTCTCAATCCCTCTTACGCCTCCATCGCGGCCGCGCCTTTGTACGAATCGAGCGCCGCATCGAGGCTCTCCTGCGTGGGCGGCGCGGTTTTCTCCTTCTTCGGTCCTTTCTTCTTCTTGGGCCCCTTCTTTGCTTTGGCACCCTTCGCACCAGCAGCAGCAACCTTGGCCTTGGCCTTGGGGCCGTTCGGTCGGGGGACAACCTTCACCACGACTTTGCGCGCGCCGCCGCCCATGGATGAGCGTCCGCCGCCAGGGCCGCGCATCCCTGAGACGGTGACGCCTGATGACAGCGTGACGCCAGCCGGACCCGCGCCGCCCACGAGTTCGATCCTCAAAGGCCGGCCATCAAGCTTCACGCCGTTGTACGTTTTGATGGCTTGAATCGCGTCCTGTCGCTTCGCGAGGATAACCTCCGCGCTGCCCTTTGATCGGCCGTTCTGGTCAAAGTTTAACCCAGCCTTCTTGACTTGCCCGACTTGCGTGAACAGTTCCTGCGTGGGTAGTTAGGGAGAGGGTGTGTGTAGGGGACCAAAGAGGACCGTATAACAGTAGTACGTGGTGAGTAAGCATGTCGTCATGATGTCAATGATATCGTAGCGTGTCACTCCATGTCTCCATGTATGAGGGTGCTCTTGCGCGAAAAAAATAAATGCCCACTTCCAAAACAACAAGCAGAATTGACCGACGATCTGGGGGCCGAATGACCACGACGAGTGAGCTGTGTCAATCCACGCCCACACGGCGGTTCGACGCGACACGTTGCCCGTGCGCATAGTAAAACATTTACGGTTTAGCGTGTGCGATCCATCACTCCAAGGGTTTGATCGTGTGTCTCTGCGCGTGCCAATTCCGATCGTCGGGCGAATGGGCGGGAATCGTGTCACGATTGAATCATGTCCAAGATCTGGCATCAGCCGGCACTGGCTATTAGTGTCAAACTCACCTTGATGTCCTGGTTCGTGACGTTGGGGTGCAAGTTGCTGATGATCAGCTTGGCGGACCCTCCCTGAGGGCCCTTGAACTTGTCATGCGCCCACGTATCAACCGCCATGGCGTTGGCTTTTGGGCCGCGCCTCGGCTTGGCGATCACTTTGGTTTTCACACCTCCGACTTTCTTACCGACCGGGCCTTTGCCTTTCGCAGGCTTGGATTTCTTCTTGCCGCCCCCA
>MDSY01130011.1_pt1 | contig 47662 bp, 44 predicted proteins | sample 811131 | NCBI WGS metagenome assembly MDSY01 (sample SAMN05326643, study PRJNA326480) | marine metagenome | isolation source: seawater | place: Atlantic Ocean: South West | collected 2010
ACCGGGGTGGCCGCTGTTGGCTTTCTGCACGGCATCCATGCTGAGGGCACGAATGGCATTGGCACGGTCACGACGACTGGGCATGAACAACTCCTGTGGCTTGCAAGGCGTGGGCTTTCAGTCGGCAAAGCGACTGGCCGGGAAAAAGAGGCGGGCATTTTCGCGCAATCCGCCGTCCCCGGCAACGAAAACCCCGTTTCAGCTGCGCTTATCCCTTTCTTGCCAGACGAACGGCCAGACCTATATCAAAGTATTTTGATATAGCCGTTGCGACACCGGCCGTTCGCTACTACACTGCGCCGCATGAACCAGATTGCGCGCATTCCCGCCGCCAAACCCAGCCAGACCGACGACCTCGCCGCCTTTTGCAAGGCAGCGGGCGATGCGCTGCGGCTGGATATCCTGCGCGTGCTGCGCAGCGATTCCTTTGGCGTCCTGGAGCTGGCGCAGATCTTTGACATGCGCCAATCCGGCATGAGCCACCACCTCAAGGTGCTGGCTAACGCGGGCCTGGTCAGCACCCGGCGCGAAGGCAACTCGATCTTCTATCGCCGCAGCCTGCCGGTCAGCGAGCAGCCCTGGCATCGCCTGCACAGCCAATTACTGAATGAACTCGACGGCCAGCCCGATGACCCGCAACTGGCACAGGCCATCGCCGCCGTGCATGCCCAGCGCGCCGAGCTGTCGCGACAGTTCTTCGCCCGCTTTGCCGACGGCACCCCGGCGCAACAGGACCTGATTGCCCACTTCGGCATCTACCGCGAGCCACTGCTGAGCCTGATCGACGCTCTGCCGCTGCCCGCCATGCACTTGGCCATCGAAATCGGTCCGGGCGAAGGCGGCTTCTTGCCGAGCCTGGCCAGCCGCTTCCAGCGCGTGGTCGCGCTCGATAACGCCGACGCCATGCTTGAGCGCGCGCGCCAGCAATGCAATGAAGCAGGTCTGAGCAACGTCGACTGCCTGCTGGCCGATGCCCTGCAGCCCCAGCAATTGCCTGCTGCCGACTGCGTAGTCTGCAATATGGTGCTGCACCACATGCCGGCACCCGCCGAAGCGCTCAAACGCTTTGCTGCGCTACTCAAGCCCGGCGGCAGTCTGGTGCTGACCGAACTGTGCAGTCACGACCAGAGCTGGGTGCGCGACAGCTGCGGCGATCTGTGGCTAGGCTTTGATCAGGATGATATTGCGCGCTGGGCCGAGGCTGCCGGACTGCGTCCGGGCAACAGCCAGTACATCGGCCTGCGTAACGGCTTTCAGCTGCAACTGCTGCAGCTGGCCAAACCCGATTCTCTTTCTCCCGAGGACAGGAAAGACCCATGAGCGATTATTCGATTTTCACCTCTGAATCCGTGTCCGAAGGCCATCCGGACAAACTCGCCGACCAGATCTCCGACGCGGTGCTGGACGCCATTCTGGCCGAAGACAAGTTCGCCCGTGTGGCCTGCGAAACCATGGTCAAGACCGGTGTGGCAATCGTCGGCGGTGAAATCACCACCAGCGCCTGGGTCGACCTGGAAGATCTGGTACGCAGCGTCATCAAGGACATCGGCTATACATCATCCGAGGTCGGCTACGACGCCGACACCTGCGGCGTGATCAACATCATCGGCAAGCAATCACCGGACATCGCCCAGGGCGTTGACCGTCAGAAGCCGGAAGATCAGGGCGCCGGCGACCAGGGTCTGATGTTCGGCTACGCCAGCAATGAAACCGACGTATTGATGCCGGCACCGATCACCTTCGCTCACCGTCTGGTCGAGCGTCAGGCTGAAGCCCGCAAGAACGGCACCCTCGCCTGGCTGCGCCCGGACGCCAAGTCGCAGGTCACCTGCCGCTACGAAAACGGCATCGTCACCGGCATCGACGCTATCGTACTGTCGACCCAGCACAACCCGGACATCAGCCAGGCGGACCTGCGCGAAGCGGTGATGGAAGAGATCGTCAAGCAGGTGATCCCGGCCGAACTGCTGCACGCCGACACCCAGTACCACATCAACCCGACCGGCAAGTTCGTCATCGGTGGCCCGGTGGGCGACTGCGGTCTGACCGGTCGCAAGATCATCGTCGACACCTACGGCGGCATGGCTCGCCACGGCGGCGGCGCGTTCTCCGGCAAGGATCCGTCCAAGGTTGACCGCAGCGCCGCCTATGCCGGCCGCTACGTGGCCAAGAACATTGTGGCTGCCGGTCTGGCCGACAAGTGCGAAATTCAGGTGTCCTACGCCATCGGCGTGGCGCAGCCGACCTCGGTATCGATCAACACCTTCGGCACCGGCAAGATCAGCGACGAGAAGATCATCCAGCTGGTCCGTCAGCACTTCGACCTGCGCCCGTACGCGATCACCCGCATGCTCGACCTGCTGCACCCGATGTACCGCGCCACTGCCGCGTACGGCCACTTCGGCCGCAACCCGTTCGAGATGACCGTCAAGGGTGACACCTTCACGGCCTTCCCGTGGGAGAAGACGGACAAGGCCGACGCGCTGCGCGCGGACGCCTGACGGCGTCGCGGCAAGCTGGAAGCTACAAGCAGGTTCGGTTGAGCGATGACCCCAGGTGTTTCTGCTGAGGTCCAGTTACTCTCTCAGCCAAAAGAAAACCCACACGATTCGCAACCGCGCGGGTTTTACTTGCAGCTTGAGGCTTAAGGCTTGCAGCTGCAGCTATCGCCGCTCAGCGGCGATAGCTGTCGTGACAACTCTTGCAGGACTCCTGCACCGCGCGCAGCTCATCGGCTGCCTGGTCCAGGGATTTGATGCCGATAGAAGTAACGGCATGCAGCTCGGCGACCTTGGTCTTGAAGTCATCGATGGCCAGGGCAAAGCCTTCAGGGTCGGACCAGACGGTGTCCTTGGTGCGGTTCGGCTCCGGGTCATCGCCCGGCGTCGGGAAGTGCTGCCAGGGCTGATCGGCGAGCTCGGCCAGGGTATCGGCCTTGCTCATGAATTCGCCCATGCTGGGCGTAACGCGGCCAGTCAGCATGCCACTCATGGGCTCGGTCTGGCGCAGCATCTGCTTGAACAGCGCCTGACGCTTGCCTTCGTGCGAATTGGGGTCAGGCTCGTTGCTGCAGCCGGCCAAGGCCGCGCCAAGCAACAGGGCGACAACGAGTTTTCGGTGTGGAACAGAGGTCATGTTTCATCCAGACGACATACAGGAGGGGCGACAGTATCGCCTCTGAACCGATTCCGGCCAAGGCGTCTCCCGTGGGGAGAGCACTGGCCGGGTAACTTCAGCCCCGGACGAGGGGCGCTGCAGCAGGGGCTCCAGCCGCTGCCAGGCTCGTCCGCGGCGTGCGACATTTAACCGCGCCCATTCGCAACCACGAATGGAGAAATCAGATGAGTGCCGTGATCAACAACGCCTTCACCGACTACAAGGTCGCTGACATCAGCCTGGCCGACTGGGGCCGCCGCGAAGTCATCATCGCCGAGTCGGAAATGCCCGCACTGATGGGCCTGCGCCGCAAGTACGCCGGCGAGCAACCGCTCAAGGGTGCCAAGATTCTGGGCTGCATCCACATGACCATCCAGACCGCCGTGCTGATCGAAACCCTGACTGCACTGGGCGCCGAAGTACGCTGGTCTTCCTGCAACATCTTCTCTACTCAGGATCAGGCCGCCGCTGCCATCGCCGCTGCCGGCATCCCGGTATTTGCCTGGAAAGGCGAGACCGAAGAAGAGTACGAGTGGTGCATCGAGCAGACCATCCTCAAGGACGGCCAGCCGTGGGACGCCAACATGGTGCTGGATGACGGCGGTGACCTAACCGAAATCCTGCACAAGAAATACCCGGCCATGCTGGACAAGATCCACGGCATCACCGAAGAAACCACCACCGGCGTACACCGCCTGCTGGACATGCTCAAAGCCGGCACCCTGAAAGTCCCGGCGATCAACGTCAACGACTCGGTCACCAAGAGCAAGAACGACAACAAGTACGGCTGCCGTCACAGCCTGAACGATGCCATCAAGCGCGGCACCGACCACCTGCTGTCCGGCAAGCAGGCGCTGGTTGTCGGTTACGGCGACGTAGGCAAGGGCTCTGCGCAGTCACTGCGTCAGGAAGGCATGATCGTCAAGGTCTCCGAGATCGACCCGATCTGCGCCATGCAGGCCTGCATGGACGGCTTTGAGCTGGTTTCCCCGTACCTGAACGGCATCAATGACGGCACCGACGCCTGCATCGACACCGCCCTGCTCGGCAAGATCGACCTGATCGTCACCACCACCGGCAACGCCAACGTCTGTGACGCCGGCATGCTGAAAGCACTGAAAAAGCGCGCCGTGGTCTGCAACATCGGTCACTTCGACAACGAAATCGACACCGCCTTTATGCGCGCCAACTGGGGCTGGGAAGAGGTCAAGCCGCAGGTGCACAAGATTCACCGCACCGGCAAAACCATCGACGCTACCAACGACGACTACCTGATCCTGCTGGCCGAAGGCCGCCTGGTGAACCTGGGTAACGCCACCGGCCACCCGTCACGCATCATGGACGGCTCCTTCGCCAACCAGGTACTGGCGCAGATCCACCTGTTCGAGCGCAAGTTTGCCGATCAGTCTGCCGAAGGCAAAGCCGCCGCACTGACCGTTGAAGTGCTGCCGAAGAAGCTTGACGAAGAAGTCGCACTGGAAATGGTCAAAGGCTTTGGTGGCGTTGTCACCCAACTGACCAAGACCCAGGCCGACTACATCGGCGTCACCGTCGAAGGCCCGTTCAAGCCGGACAGCTATCGGTACTGATAGCTGATAGCTGGAAGCTGGAAGCTGGAAGCTGGAAGCTGGAAGCTGGAAGCTGGAAGCTGGAAGCTTAATCAGATTGAGTCAGGAGCAAGCCCCCGACAAGCGCGAGCTGAAGCAGTAACAGCTCTCGCCCAGCACCCGGGACTGCTTCAAGCTTTCAGCTTCAGGCTTCCAGCCGCTTTTACAACACGTTTGAGTGACCATCTGCGATGACCAACAGAAACATTCCCATCAACTTCGAGTTCTTCCCGCCGAAGACCGAAGCAGGCCAGGCCAAGCTGGTTGCGGTAGCCAATGTGCTGGCCGATGAGCAGCCCGAGTTCTTTTCCGTCACCTACGGTGCCGGTGGCTCGACCCGTGACGGCACGCGCCGCACCGTGCTGCAGTTGAACAACGAGGTTGGCGTGCCGGCGGCGCCGCACCTGTCCTGCGTGGGTGACTCGCGCGAGGATCTGCGCACCCTGCTGAACGACTACCGCGCCCAAGGCATCCAGCGCATTGTTGCCCTGCGTGGCGACCTGCCCTCCGGCATGGGGCACGCCAGTGGCGAGCTGCGCTACGCCAATGAGCTGGTGGAGTTCATTCGCGCCGAGACCGGCGATCACTTCAAGCTGGAAGTCGCCGCCTACCCGGAATCCCATCCGCAGGCGCCGAACTTTGAGACCGACCTGAAGAACTTCATCCGCAAGGCCCAGGCCGGTGCCGACAGCGCCATCACCCAGTACTTCTTCAACGCCGACTGCTACTTCCACTTTGTCGACCGCGTGCGCCAGGCCGGCGTTGATATCCCGATCATCCCGGGCATCATGCCGATCTCCAACTACAGCAAGCTGGCGCGCTTCTCCGACGCCTGCGGCGCCGAGATTCCGCGCTGGATTCGCAAGCAGCTGGAGGCCTACGGTGACGATAGCGACAGCATCAAGGCGTTCGGGACCGAGGTGATCAGCCAGCTGTGCGAGCGCCTGATTGAGGGCGGCGCACCGGGCTTGCACTTCTATACCCTGAATCAGGCTGAACCCACCGTCGCGGTACTGCGCAACCTGCGCGGCTAGGCAGGCGCGGACAGGCAGGGCCAAGCGTTTGTTATGTAACGCAAAGGCCCTATACTGCCCCCATGAAGCCAACAGCCCAGCTGCTGTTCGCATTTGCCCTGCTGTTTTGCGGTGCGCTGCGAGCAGAGCCCATCACCGTCGTTACCGAACCCTGGCCGCCCTATGTCTTTGTGCAAGACGGCCAGCTGCGCGGTATCGACTACGAAGTCAGCCAGCACATCTTGCTGGACCTTGGCTATCAGCCCGACTGGCGGCTAATGCCCTGGAAGCGCGCCCAGCATGACGTACTCGCCGGCCAGGCCGATGCGATTCTCGACATTACCGTCAACCCCGAGCGCCAGAGCCAGTACCACTTCCCCGCAGAGCCCCTCTCAAACAGCGAGTCGGTGCTGTTTTATCGCACCAGCGACCCCTTCCCCTACAACAATCTCGAGGACTTGCGCGGCCTGCGCATCGGCGTATCGGCCGGCTACAGCTATGGCAACCCCGAGTTCAATCAGGCCGACCACCTGACCCGCGACCCCTGCCCCTCAATCGAATCATGCCTGTTGATGCTGCAACGTGGCCGGGTCGACATGACGCTGATCAATCGCCAGGTCGGCCTGTATACCTTGTCCCTGCTCGGGCTGGACGGCATCAGCCACCACCAGCAACCCCTGAGCAGCGGGCCGCTGTACCTGGCTTTTGCGCGCCGCCCCGAGCTGGGCGATCTGGCCTTGCGCTTTGGCGAGGCACTGACAACGTTCAAGCAGACAGCCGGCTACCAGCAGATCCTGCGGGCCTACGGCCTGTGAAGCAGAGCGGTTAAACCAGTCAGGCCGCTGCCCCTGCTTGCAGACTCCCCGTACAGCTCTGCTATACTCCGGGCTCCCGTCAATCCCGCGTTCGGATGCCGTATACCTCTTTCGGCAGGCCCGAACGGAATCGCCCCTAGTCCACAGCGTGGCGATTTGTGCCTGACGATATTCTCTTGATTACATCAACGGGCCTCGGCCCAACAGGATTGCTCATGTCCTTTGCCTCTCTGGGGCTGTCCGACGCGCTGGTACGCGCGGTGGCGGCCACTGGTTACACCACACCCACGCCGGTACAGCAGCAAGCGGTTCCGGCGGTTCTCGAAGGCCGCGACCTGATGGTTGCCGCCCAGACCGGCACCGGCAAAACCGCCGGCTTTGCCCTGCCGGTCATCGAACGCCTGTTCCCCAACGGCGAGTCCGACGGCCACCGCGCCAAGCCCAAGCAGGTGCGCGTTCTGGTCCTGACCCCGACCCGCGAACTGGCCGCCCAGGTGCACGACAGCATCCGCGCCTACGCCACCGAACTGCCGCTGAAATCCGCCTGTATCTTCGGCGGCGTCGGCGCCAACCCGCAGATGAAAGCCATCGCCCCCGGCCTGGATATCCTGGTCGCCTGCCCTGGTCGCCTGCTGGATCTGGTGGGCCAAAAGGCCGTCGACCTCTCGCAGGTCGAGATTCTGGTACTCGACGAAGCTGACCGCATGCTCGACATGGGCTTTGTCCATGACGTCAAAAAGGTCATCGCCAAGCTGCCGGCCAAACGCCAGAACCTGCTGTTCTCGGCCACCTTCTCCAAGGACATTGTCGATCTGGCGAACAAGCTGCTCGATAACCCGGCCCGCATCGAAGTCACCCCGCCGAACACCACGGTCGAGCGCATCAACCAGAAGGTTTACCGCGTTGCCGCCGGTCACAAGCGTGCACTGGTTGCGCACCTGGTCACCCAGGGCGCCTGGGAGCAGGTGCTGATCTTTACCCGTACCAAGCACGGCGCCAACCGCCTGGCCGAGTACCTGGTCAAGAACGGTCTGCCGGCTGCCGCGATTCACGGCAACAAGAGCCAGAGCGCGCGTACCAAGGCACTGGCCGACTTCAAGGCCAACAGCCTGCGCATTCTGGTCGCTACCGACATCGCCGCCCGCGGCCTGGATATCGACCAACTGCCCCACGTAATCAACTTCGAGCTGCCCAACGTGTCGGAGGACTACGTCCACCGTATCGGCCGTACCGGCCGCGCCGGTCGCAGCGGCGAAGCCGTTTCACTGGTCAGCCCTGACGAAGAGAAACTGCTGCGCGCTATCGAGCGCATGACCAAGCAGCGTATCGACGAAGGCAGCCTGGACGGCTTTGAACCGCCCGCTCAGGCCGAGCTGAACAACGACCGTCCGGAGCGTCCGCGCGAGCAGAACGGTCGCAGTGGCCAGCAGCGCAACAACCGCGGCCAGGGCCAGCAGGGCAAGCGCGCCGGCAACGGCCAGTCTGCCCAGAAAAGCGGCAACGGCGGCAACGGCGGCAATGGCAATGGCAATGGCAATGGCCAGCAGCGTGGCCAGCGCCGCAACGAACGCCAACGTGGCGAGCAGCGCCCGCACCAACAGCGCCAGCGGGCCGCCGCCGGCCAGCCACGCGTGATGCCGGGCATCCATGAGCCGGAAGATCCGGTCGCCATCGAGCGCCGCCGCCAGGCCCTGGGCAACCGAATTGAGGTGCCGGAAGAGCACAAGCCCGCTGCTCGCAAGCAAAACAACGGCAACGGCAACGGCAACGGCAACGGCAATCGTAGGCCCAACGGTGGCGGTAACCGCAAGCAACGGGAAAAGCCTGCGCTGCTCGGCGCACGCTAAACCACGCTTGACCAGAAAACGGGGCCTCGGCCCCGTTTTTTATGGCTCGGCGAAAACAACCTGAAGCAGCACTTGGCCCGCGCGCTCTAATGGCGGAGAGAGTACCCGGCATACTCCCCTTTACGCGGGCGAGCTGCAGACTGCTTGCTCCACCTTGTGCGCTTGATCAGCCCGCCTTTCGCCTGTCAGCCCTCTGCAAAGACGCTTTTTTTGCGATACCTCGCATCCCCGCACTTGCGCACAGCACAACCTTGGCAACAACGCTATAGTCACAATCCTGCACTCGCTACCAAGGACTGTCGTATGCACCTCTCTCGTATCGCCCTGTTTTGCTCACTCAGCCTGAGCGCCCTTGCCACTCACGCTGCCAGCCTGGACACCCAGCCCGAGCCGGGCCTGTGGATCAGCGAAAGCACCACCCTGATCAACGGCATCGACATGCAGGCCCGCATGCGCGAGATGCGCGAGAACATGCTCAAAACACTGCCACCGGAGCAGCGCGCCCTGGCCGAAGACATGCTCGGCAGTGAGGGACAGGTCGGCGAGCGCCAATGCATCACCGCCGAGACCGCGCAGACCATGGCCGACCCCGACGCCCTGCTGGCTGACGCCCGCGAGAACATGCCCAACTGCGACCTCGAGGTTGAGCAGTCCGGCGGCGACGCCCTGCAATTCTCCGGGCACTGCAATGACCCGGACGGCTTCTCCGGCGACCTCAGCGGCAGCGTCGAGATTGTATCCAGCCGCGAGATGCGCTCCACCTTCAACGGCAACGGCAGCTACGCCCTGCCGGCCGGCCTGCTGGGCGAGAACGCTGGCGCCAGCGATGGCAAAGTGAAGCTGGAGCACTCGCAGGTCAGCCGCTGGAGCGGCGCCGATTGCGGCAACACCCCGGCGCTCTGAAAAGGCACCTGCCGGGTTTGATGCGCATCACAGCACGCCAGCCTGAGACTCGCCAGCAACGGACTTCCGGCGTAAGCTGACGGGCCGCACTGCCGCCACAGGGACGTCCATGCAGCCAACCGCCGCTTCCTTTGCCAATAGCCTGGCCGGGCGCTTGCTCGCCGCCGCACTGGCCTTCGCGCTGTGGGGCGGCTGGGCGCTGCTGGCCAACTGGTCGAGCGACCCGCAGCACGCCCTGATCGCTGGCCTGCTGCAGGGTACTGCCAGCGCCTTGATGACGCTGGTCATGGCCATCGCCGCCAAGGCGCTGTTCTATCGGCTGCCCGCAGGTGCCGCGCGCCTGCTGCTGCCAGCCGTACTCATCGTCAGCGCCAGCTTCACCCTGCTGTATCTGGTGCACAGCTGGCACCAGACCCACGCGCTCTGGCAGACCATTGTCCCGCCGACCTCCCTGGCATTCATCTACTGTCTGTTCCTGTGTCTGCGCCTGCAGCGCGAACAGCTCTGTAACGAGGCCCCATGACCGACAATCGCCGCCCCCTGAAGATTCGCGATCAGCGCATCATGACCCGCTTTGCTGCCTGGCTCAGCCAGCGCAGCGTGACACCCAACCAAATTTCCGTACTCAGCGTGCTGTTTGCCCTGGCCGGTGCCGCTGCACTGGTCTGCTCGGGTCAGCAGTTGGGTAGCGAGCGCTCGATCTGGCTGGTCATAGCAGCGCTGTGTATCCAGCTGCGTCTGCTGTGCAATCTATTCGACGGCATGGTAGCGATGGAAGGCGGCAAGCAGACGCCGGCCGGTGAGCTGTTCAACGACGTCCCCGACCGCATCGCCGATCCGCTGCTGATCGTTGCCTGCGGCTTTGCCGTACCCGGTTTTGAGTCAGCCCAGTGGCTGGCCTGGCTGGGTGCGCTGCTGGCGGTGATGACCGCCTATATACGCGTACTGGGTGTCTCGCTTGGCCTGCCGGCGGACTTTCGCGGGCCGCTGGCCAAGCAGCAGCGCATGGCGGTGCTGACCGGTGCCTGCGTGTTGTCGGCATTCGACCCGCTGTGGCACCAGCCGGGCCTGATCCTGTGGATCAGCCTGATCATCATCGCCGTCGGCAGTGGCCTGACGGTTGTGCGCCGCCTGGTAGGCGCCTATCTGCGACTGCAACGCCGGGGGATTGAATAATGGATATCGGCCTGCCCTTCATGCTCGACCTGACGCCCAACACCCTGTGCGCGATGCTGGTGGTGGTGGCCATGCTGGTCATCGCCAGCGTCACCCAGCTGCTACTGCGTTCGCGCCTCAGCGCCGATGGCTACCTGGAGCTGAAACAGCGCATCAACTCCTGGTGGGTGATGGTCGGCGTGGTGTTCACCGCGCTGATGATCGGCCCCAACGCGTCGCTGATCTTCTTCACCATTCTGAGCTTTATTGCGCTGCGCGAGTTCTTCTCGATCCTGCCGGTACGGGTCACCGACCGCCGCCTGATTCTCGCCCTGTATCTGGCCGTACCGCTGCAATACTACTGGGTCGGCATGGGCTGGTATGGCATGTTCATCGTGTTCATTCCGGTCTACCTGTTCCTGCTGATCCCCTTTGGTCTGTTGATGCTGGGCGAGACCAAGGGCTTTATCCGCGCAGTCGGCTCCTACCAGTGGGCCACCATGACCACGGTGTTTGCCATCAGCCACGTTGCCTACCTGCTGATGCTGCCGGCCGAAGAAAACCCGGCCGGCGGCGGGGTTGGTCTGGTTATCTATCTGGTGTTCCTGACCCAGTTCAATGACGTCGCCCAGTACATCTGGGGCAAGAAGTTCGGCAACCGCAAGATTGTGCCGGCCATCAGCCCGAATAAGACCTGGGCGGGCTTTATTGGCGGCGTGGCCACTACCACCCTGTTCGGCGCGCTGCTTGCGCCCTGGCTGACGCCGCTGCCCTGGTGGCTGGGCCTTGGCGCAGGTCTGTTGATCGGCCTGGCCGGTTTTATTGGCGACCTGACCGTGTCGGCAGTCAAACGCGACCTGCGCATCAAGGACACCAGCCAGCTGATTCCGGGCCACGGCGGTATTCTCGACCGTATCGACAGCCTGATGTACACCGCGCCGCTGTTCTTCCACTTCCTCGTTTACACCACTTACTGAGGCCGCCATGTCCGTGATCAAGCGCCTGCCCAAACAGCTGTTCTTTCTGCTGATCGTCAAGCCGGTGGTGTACCTGCTGCTTGGCCTGAACATCTACAACAAGCAACGCCTGCCCAGCCACGGCCCGGCGATTCTGGCGGCCAACCACAACAGCCACCTGGATACGCTGGTGCTGATGGCCCTCTACCCGCTGGGTGAGCTGCACCGGGTGCGCCCAGTGGCGGCGGCAGACTACTTCCTGCGCAACCGCTTCACCACCTGGCTGTCACTCAACCTGATCGGCATTATCCCGCTGGATCGGCAGGGCCAGGTAGACAAGGAGCAGGTGTTTGAACAGTGCCAGCAGGCCCTGGCCGACGGCCAGATTCTGCTGCTGTTTCCGGAAGGCAGCCGCGGCGAAGCAGAAGAACTGCAGCCACTGCGCAAGGGCATCTATCATCTGGCCCGCAGCCACGCAGGCACCCAGGTGGTACCGATTGCCATGCACGGACTCGGCCGCGCCCTGCCCAAGGGCGGCTCGATGATTGTGCCGTTCAATGCCGACGTAGCCATCGGCGAGGCGCTGAGCGCCGAGCAGGAATGCGCGCCCTTTATGGAGCAGCTGCAGGCCTCATTGGAAAGCCTGCTGGCTGCCTGCATCACCCGTCGCGACGCGCGCTGGGAGGATTAAGGGTCCGACGCCTGCACGGGCTCAGTGCCCGTGCGGCTCCTCATGCCCACCACAACACTCACCCCAGCCACGCTGACGTGAGGTATGGCCGATGCCGGGGTTGAAGCTGTTGGTCGGGTCCAGCTCCTTATAGAAGCCAGCCAGCGCCGGCTTGGCTACATACAGATGGCCAACGTTATGCTCGGCCGGGTATTCGGCGCGGCGCTCATCCAGCAGCGCCCACATGCGGTGCTCCATCGCCAGCGGATCAACGCCCTTGCGCACGATGTAATCCTGATGGAAAACGTGGCAGAAGAAGTGCCCGTAATACAGCTTGTGCACCATATCCTTTTCCAGCTCGGCCGGTAGCGTTTCCACCCAGTCCCGATCATTACGGCGCAGGGCAATATCCAGCGCCACAATGTCTTCCACCTCGCGGCGGTGCACCTCACGGTAGCGAATCGCGGCACCGGCTACGGCAAAGCGGTGCAGAAAGGCGCGCCGGCCCTCGTCTTCGTCACACTCGAAATAGTCACCGGTATCGCGTCCGGCAAAGAAGGTGCTCAGGTGCTCACGGGCCTGCGCAGCGGTATCGTTGGACACGCGCAGCAGCAGGTGATGCTCAAAGCGATTACGGTACTCGCGCATACGCTCGGGCAGGTGACTGGGCAGCAGGTTCATCACCGCCTGAATCACGCGATCACTGACGCCGCGCAGGCCCAGGCGCTCGAAGAAGCCGTCAACGCGGCTCTTGATGGCAAAGGCTGCCGGCACCCGGGCGGTGCCAAAGCGATCGATGATCAGATAGGTATCCTTACCGTAGCGCTCACCAATATCAAAAGCGGTACGGTGAATGTACTCACCGGCAATCGGCAGGCTCGGCAGACTGGTCAGCAGGTGCCGACGCAGGTCGGTCAGATCCTGCGGGTCGTTGCTGCCGATGTAGAACACGGTGCTGGCTTCCTTCACAAAGGTATCCAGTCGCACGGCAAACAGACACAGCTTGCCAGCCGACCCGGAGGCCTCGAACAGGCGCGAGGGGTCAGCATTAAAGCGCGCCGGGGTATCGGCATCGACATCGCGCACGTGCTCGGCGTAGCCAGCATCGGAGGCCCTGGCGGACTCGTTGAGCACGGCATCAGGCTGATAATCGCCACGCTGCAAACGCGTCAGGATCTCTTCCGGGCTGTCGCCCAGCTCGATACCCAGGTGGTTGACCAGCGTGAGCGTGCCGTCGGCCTGCACCTGCGCATAGAGCGCCAGCTCGGTATAGGCCGGGCCGCGCCGCACCAGGGCGCCGCCGGAGTTGTTACATACACCGCCCAGCACCGAAGCACCGATGCACGAGGAGCCAATCACCGAGTGCGGCTCACGGCCCAGCGGCGCCAGTTCGCGCTCCAGCCGGTCCAGCGTGGCGCCCGGCAGACACACCACCTGCTCGCCCTGATTGATCAGTTGCACACCATCCAGACGGCGCGTACTGATCAGCACGATATCGCGGTCGTAGTTATCGCCATCCGGGGTGGAGCCACCGGTCAGGCCGGTGTTGGCGGCCTGCATGATGACGATGCAATCGGCGGCAACAGCAGCGCGCAGCACCTGCCACTGCTCCAGCAGGGTGCCCGGCTGAATCACGGCCAGCACCCGGCCCTCACCGGTACGGTGGCCCTTGCGAAAACGTCGGGTCTGCTGCTCACCGGTCAGCACATAACGGCGGCCAACCAGGCTGCGTAGCTGCTCCAGCAAGGCGTCACGCTGATGGGTTTGCGCAGCACTCATGACGCTGCCACCAGCAGGTCGGCATTGATCTCACTGATCGACTTGGCGCCGGTCAGCACCATGGCGACGCGCATTTCCTTCTCGATCAGTTCCAGCAGATTGGTTACACCGGCCTGCCCATCGGCAGCCAGCGCGTAGATGAAGGCACGGCCAAGCATGGTGCAGTCGGCGCCCAGCGCCAGCATGCGCACCACATCCAGACCGGTACGAATACCCGAATCGACCAGAATCTTCAGCTCGCCCTTTACCGCATCGGCAATCGGCGGCAGCGCGCGCGCACTGGACAATACTCCGTCCAGCTGGCGGCCGCCGTGGTTGGACACGATGATACCGTCAGCGCCAAAGCGCACCGCGTCGCGGGCGTCCTCGGGGTCGAGAATGCCCTTGATCACCATGGGGCCGTCCCAGAGCTCGCGAATCCACTCCAGATCCTTCCAGGAGATGGAGGCATCAAAGTTGGCGCCCAGCCAGCCCATGTAGTCTTCCAGGCCGGTCGGGTTGCCACGGTAGGCGGAGATATTGCCCAGATCGTGCGGCTTGCCCAGCAGGCCCACGTCGAAGGCCCAGCGCGGATGCATGACCGCCTGCAGATAACGGCGCATAGCGGCATTCGGGCCACTCATACCGGAGTGCGCATCGCGATAACGCGCGCCCGGCACCGGCATGTCGACGGTGAACACCAGCGTGGTCACACCGGCGGCCTTCGCGCGCTCCAGTGCGTTCTTCATAAAGCCGCGATCTTTCAGCACGTACAGTTGAAACCACATCGGGCGGCTGATGGCCGGGGCGACCTCTTCAATCGGACACACGGACACGGTCGACAGGGTAAAGGGAATACCCTTATCGGCAGCAGCGCGCGCCGCCTGCACTTCACCACGACGGGCGTACATACCGGTCAGACCGACCGGCGACAGCGCCACCGGCATGCTCAGGGTTTCATCAAACAGGCGGGTTTCCAGGCTCAGCTCCGCCATGTCTTTCAGCACCCGCTGACGCAGGGCGATATCGGCCAGATCTGCGACATTGCGCTTGAGCGTGTGCTCGGCGTAGGCGCCACCATCAATGTAGTGGAACAGAAAGGGCGGCAACCGGCGCTGGGCGGCGGCACGGTAATCGGTCGAGGCAGAAATGATCATCACGGAGTTCCCATCGAATCTTCAACGGACGACGCCCCGGCACCAGGCCGGGGCGACAGCAGTAGGGTATCAGCCCGCCATCAGCGGGTCGCGGACGCCCATAACATAAGCAGCAAAGAGCGCAATCAAACCGGTCATCAGCACGTAATAGAGGGTCGGCCAGATGGTACGGCGCAGAGTCGTACCCTCGCGGCCAAGCAGGCCAACAGTAGCCGAGGCCGCCACCACGTTGTGAATGGCAATCATGTTACCGGCCGCAGCGCCAATCGCCTGCGCCGCCACGATAAGTGCCGTGGACAGACCGAGGTTGCTGGCCACACCAAACTGGAACTGGCTGAACATCATGTTGGACACGGTGTTGGAGCCGGCCAGGAAGGCACCCAGCGCACCGATGGTCGGCGCCAGCAGCGGATAGATACCGCCCACGCTGTCAGCGACATAACGGGCCATGACAATCGGCATGCTCGGCAGGTCGGCGGCGTTGACGCCGGAGTTGATCAGGATACGCACCATCGGCACGGTAAACAGCAGTACAAAACCGGCGCTCAGCAGCACGCCAAAGGACTCGCCCGCCGCCTTGCCCAGCTCGCTGGCTTTCATGCGATGCAGGAAGACGGTCGCAATCACCACCATGACCAGAATACCGCCCGGCAGGTACAGCGGCTGTACGCCAGCGCTGACGCCAGCTTCACCCAGGATATCGGTAAAGTTGACGGCAACCGCCTTGAACGCGGCAGTGACCTCGGGGAAGACACGGCTGATTACCAGCAGCACACCGACCAGCAGGTACGGCAGCCAGGCGCGGAAGCTGCTCATGGGGCGCGCGGTCAGCTCTTCCAGCTTCATCTCGACGGTACCCATCCAGGCCGCCGGCCAACTGTCACGCGGTGCAAAGTCCCACTGACGCTTGGGCACCAGAAAACCTGCGCGAGCGGCGGTGGTGACGATCGCCAGACCGACCAGACCACCAATCAGCGACGGGAATTCCGGCCCCAGAAAGACACCGCTCAGCACATAGGGGATGGTCATGGAGACGCCGGCAAACAGGGCAAACGGCAGCACTTCAAACACCGCGCGCCAGCTTTTGTCCTGGCCAAAGAAGCGCACCAGCATGATGACCATCACCAGCGGCATGGCAGTCCCCACCAGCGCGTGAACAATCGCCACCTGGCTGGTGATTAGCTGCAGATAGGCCTCCCAACTGGAGCCCGCGACCGCCAACTGCTCACCGATTGCCGCGTGATCCAGGCCGGTGTTCACACCCACGATGATCGGCGTACCCACCGCACCAAAGGAGACCGGTGTGCTCTGCACCAGCATGCCCATCAGCACCGCCGCCATGGCCGGAAAGCCGATGGCTACCAGCAAGGGCGCAGCGATGGCTGCCGGCGTACCGAAGCCGGAGGCGCCTTCGATAAAGCAGCCAAACAGCCAGGCAATGATGATCGCCTGAATACGGCGGTCCGGGCTGATGGTGGTAAAGCCGGCGCGAATGGCAGTAATGCCGCCGGAATGCTTGAGGGTGTTGAGCAGCAGAATCGCGCCAAAGATGATCCAGAGAACGCCGACAGTGACTACCAGCCCCTGCAGGGTCGAGGCCAGCACCCGGTTGAAGCTCATATCCCAGACAAACAAAGCGATACCGGCGCTGAGCAAATAGACCAACGGCATGGCGCGACGCGCCGGCCAACGCAGACCGATCAACAAGATGCCCGCCAACAGAATCGGGGCAAAAGCCATCAAGGCGAGAAAACCGGAAGACATGAAGCGCTCCTGTAGTTGTTATTGGCGATCGAGCACCAATTGGTAATACCAATTTACAAAAATGGATGCCCAGATTAAAAAAGCACCAGCGGCATGTCAAACCTGTGACTGTAGACTTTGGTATATGCGACAACGCGACGGTTGATCGGCGCTACCCCGACCGCTACCCTTTCGACAGGATTGGTAAGACCAAAGGAACGTCGTGTGGAAATAGGCCAGATCAAACAGCGCAGGCTGTCCGATAACATCGTCGAACAGCTGGAAACCATGATTCTTGAGGGTACGCTGCAGCCGGGCCAGCGCCTGCCCGCCGAGCGCGCGCTGGCTGAACAGTTCGGTGTATCGCGTCCTTCGCTGCGCGAAGCCGTGCAGAAGCTGGTTGCCAAGGGCCTGTTGATCAGCCGCCAGGGTGGCGGCAACTATGTCAGCGATACACTGGGCTCCAGCTTCAGCGATCCGCTGCTGGCCCTGCTCGAAGGTCGCCCGGAAGCCCAGCGCGACCTGCTGGAGTTCCGCCACACGCTGGAAGCCGACTGTGCCTACTACGCCGCCCAGCGCGCCACCGATCTTGACCGCCAACACCTGCAAGCAGCCTTTGATGCGCTGCAGGCGTGCTACGCCCGCGCGGGCAAAGCCTCACGCGCCGAGGAAGGCGCGGCCGACGCGCGCTTTCATCTGGCCATTGCCGAGGCCAGCCACAACCTGGTACTGCTGCACACCATTCGCGGGCTGTTCGATTTGCTCAAACGCAACGTGGTGACCAACATCGGCGGCATGTACGCGCTGCGCAGCGAAACCCGACGCATGCTGGTCGAACAGCATCAGGCGCTGTTCGACGCCATCATGCAGGGCCGTGCCGACGACGCGCGGCGCATTGCCAGCGAGCACATCAGCTACGTGCAGGACGTCTTGCAGCAGAGTGAAGAGGAAAGCCGGCGGCTGGCCCGCGCCCAGCGACGCGAGCGGCCGGTCAGTCGCTGAGCCAGTCGGCCAGCACTTCGGTGTTGTGCTCACCCAGCAGCGGCGGTGGACGGCGGTAGTCGACCGGCGTGCGTGACAGCCGGATCGGGTTGGCAACCAGGTCGACCTCGCCAGCCAGCGGGTGCGCCATGCGAACACGGGTGCCACGCGCCTGTACCTGCGGATCGGCAAACACCTGCGCCAGATCGTTGATCGGCCCACAGGGCACGCCGGCCTGCTCCAGCGTGGCAATCCACTCGGCAGTGGTGCGAAACACCGTAACCTGGCGGATCAGGGGCACCAGCTCAGCGCGATTGGCAACCCGAGCTGAGTTAGTGGCAAAACGCGCGTCAGCCGACCACTCCGGATGCCCCGCCACCTCGCAGAACTTGCGAAACTGACCGTCGTTACCGACCGTCAGAATGAAGTCGCCATCGGCAGTTGGAAAGTCCTGATAGGGCACGATGTTCGGGTGCGCGTTACCCAAACGCTTGGGTGGCACACCGGTGGTGAGGTAGTTCAGCGCCTGATTACCGAGGCAGGCGATCTGCACATCCAGCAGCGCAAGATCAATGTGCTGACCCAGACCGCTGCGCGCGCGCTCGGCCAAGGCAGCGAGAATGGCATTGCTCGCATACAGCCCGGTAAGAATATCGGTCAGTGCCACGCCAACCTTGACCGGCCCTGCACCCTCCTCGCCGTCCGCCTTTCCGGTGATGCTCATCAGGCCGCCCATGGCCTGAATCATGAAGTCATAACCTGCCCTTTTGGCATAGGGCCCCTGCTGACCAAAGCCAGTCACCGAACAGTAGATCAGCCGTGGATTGAGCGCCTGCAGGCTGGCGTAGTCCAGCCCATAGGCCGCCAGCCCGCCAACCTTGAAGTTCTCGATCAGCACATCTGCGCGCTGCACCAGCTCACGCACCTGCTGCTGCCCTTCGGGCTGAGTGAAATCGATGGTGATCGAGCGCTTGTTGCGGTTGGCCGACAGAAAATACGCCGCCTCGGAGGTGTCGCGACCATCACCATCTCGCAGGTACGGCGGCCCCCAGGCCCGGGTATCGTCGCCCGCCCCCGGCCGTTCAACCTTGACCACATCCGCCCCCAGATCCGCCAGCATCTGTCCGGCCCAGGGGCCAGCCAGCACACGGGAGAGATCGAGGACGCGTAAACCGGATAATGCACTCATGTCTTTAGCTCCAAGCGGCAAGCTTCAAGCCACAAGCTGGCCGTGCGGGATACGAAGATAAGGGGACTGCCGGTACGCCAATGCAGCGTAAGGAAAGCGCAACAAGCCGCCCCCAACTCAGAGCGGCTTGTCGCTTGCAGCTTATGGCTTGCCGCTGCCTTCAAGCGTTAGAAAAACGCCTGCAGGCCAGTCTGCGCACGGCCGAGGATCAGCGCGTGCACGTCGTGGGTACCTTCGTAGGTGTTGACCACTTCCAGGTTGACCACATGACGGATAACGCCGTACTCGTCGGAGATACCGTTGCCGCCCAGCATGTCGCGAGCAATGCGAGCGATGTCCAGCGACTTGCCGCAGGAGTTGCGCTTCATGATGGAGGTGATTTCAACGGCAGCGGTGCCTTCATCCTTCATGCGACCCAGACGCAGGCAGCCTTGCAGAGCCAGAGTGATTTCGGTCTGCATGTCAGCCAGCTTCTTCTGCACCAGCTGAGTCTGCGCCAGCGGGCGGCCGAACTGCAGACGATCCAGGGTGTACTGACGGGCGGTGTGCCAGCAGAACTCGGCAGCGCCCAGCGCGCCCCAGGAGATACCGTAGCGAGCAGAGTTGAGGCAGGTGAACGGACCTTTCAGACCGGTTACGTGCGGCAGCATGTTCTCTTCCGGCACGAATACGTCGTCCATCACGATCTCACCAGTGATGGAGGTACGCAGACCAACCTTGCCCTTGATGGCAGGCGCGCTCAGACCTTTCCAGCCTTTTTCCAGAATGAAGCCGCGAATCACGTCATCATCGGTCTTTGCCCAAACAACGAAAACGTCCGCGATGGGGCTGTTGGTGATCCACATCTTGGCGCCCTTGAGCAGGTAGCCACCTTCGGTGCTGCGTGCACGGGTAACCATGGAGCCCGGGTCGGAACCGTGGTTCGGCTCGGTCAGGCCGAAGCAACCGATGAACTCGCCAGAAGCCAGCTTGGGCAGGTATTTCTGCTTCTGCTCCTCAGAACCGAATTCGTTGATCGGCACCATGACCAGCGAGGACTGCACGCTCATCATTGAGCGGTAGCCGGAGTCAACGCGCTCAACTTCACGCGCGATCAGGCCGTAGCAGACATAGCTCAGGCCGCTTCCGCCGTACTCGGTGGGGATGGTTGCGCCCAACAGGCCCAGCTCACCCATTTCACGGAAGATTTCCGCATCGGTCTGCTCGTTGCGGAACGAGTTCAGCACCCGCGGCATGAGTTTGTCCTGGCAGTACTGGCGCGCGCTGTCACGCACCATGCGCTCTTCTTCAGTCAGTTGCTGGTCCAGCAGCAGCGGATCTTCCCAGTTGAAACTTGCCTTGGATGCGGCCATGAGCACTCCGATATTCGATTTTGTTGGGGGTCAGGTTCCGACGAAGAACCCTAAGTTGCCAGCGACTCTACGCACAGAGAAAACCACAAACAAGCGTCTTTTATGCAGACACCTGTGCTAAATTGGAACTCCGAACAATTACATAGCGCCAAGCCGCAAGCTTCAAGCTGCAAGCAACCCCGGCTCAGCGCACGGTCAGCTTGCAGCTTGATACTTATAGCTTATAGCTGCTCCGAAGGAGCCCCTCCATGCGCCGCAAGATTCCCCCTACCCAAGCCCTGGTCTGCTTCGAGTCGTCCGCTCGCCACGAAAGCTTCACCAAGGCTGCAGAAGAATTGTCGCTGACCCAAAGTGCAGTCTGCCGGCAGATCGCCAACCTGGAGGCCTTTCTTGATATCCAGTTATTCCGCCGTACCCGCCGCGGCGTGAAGCTGACCGACGCTGGGCATATCTACAGCCGGCGCATTGCCAGCCGACTGGACGCCGTGGAGCGCGACACTCTCTCGGTCATGGGCAACCAGGGCACGGCGACGCTGGAAGTGGCGCTGGTGCCGACCTTCGGCACTCAATGGCTACTGCCACGGCTCGGTCACTTTCTCAGCCAGCATCCGCAAATCACGGTCAACCTGACCAACCGCACGCGGCCGTTCCTGTTTGCTGATACAGAGTTTGATGCGGCCATTTACTTCGGCGATGGCGACTGGTCCGGCACCCAGACCCACTACCTGATGCCCGAAGCGCCGATTCCGGTCTGCAGCCCGGCATTGATTGGCCCTGCAAGCGAACTCACGCCGGAAGACATTGCCCGCCTGCCGCTGTTGCAGCAAACCACCCGCCCCTACGCCTGGCGCCAGTGGTTTGCCGCCGCCGACATGCGTGTAGAGCACGACCTCAACGGCACCCGATTGGAGCTGTTCTCGATGCTCGCACAGGCGGCAATGCACGGCATGGGCGTTGCGCTGATTCCGCCCTTTTTGATTCGCCAGGAGCTGGCCGACGGCCGACTCATCAGCCCCTGCCCGCGCAGCTTTGAAACCGATAACGGTTACTACCTGGTGATCCCCGAGCGCAAGGCGGAATCGGCTGCGCTCTTGGCATTCCGCGACTGGATTTTGCAGCAGGCGCACGCTTGGGTTAAAGAAGCGGCAAGCCTCAAGCTCTGAGCTTCAAGCTTCAAGCTTCAAGCTTCAAGCTTCAAGCTTCAAGCTTCAAGCAGGATGGCATTGACGGCGGCTTTCTGGGATTTTCCGCAGCATCGAGCAGCTATCTCAGCCCAAAAGAAAACCCGCACGACTCAACACCGCGCGGGTTTGGCTTGCCGCTTGCCGCTTGCCGCTTGAAGCTTGCAGCTCAAAAAAAAGGGGCCCGAAGGCCCCTGAAGCACACATGAAGCTTGTTGCGATTACTGGCGAACGCCTTCTACCGTGAGGATCAGCTCGACGGTTTCCGAGGCGGGGCCCAGGTTGTAGTCGATGCCGAAGTCGGCCAGTTTCAGCGTTGTGGTCGCGTCAAAACCGGCGCGGTAGCCGCCCCACGGGTCATCGCCTTCACCGATAAAGTTGGCATCCAGTACCACCGGCTTGGTCACGCCGTTCAGGGTCAGGTCACCAGAGACCTTGGCACTGTTGTCACCCGTCACTTCAACACCGGTCGAGGTAAAGGTGGCGGTAGCGTTCTCGGCCACATTGAGGAAATCTTCGCTACGGATGTGCTTGTCGCGCTCAGCGTGGTTAGTGTCGACACTCTCAGTGTTGACGGTCACGTTGATGGCGCTGGCTTCCGGCTTGTCGGCATCCCAGCTGAAGGTGCCTTCGAAATCGTTAAAGCGGCCATAGATCCAGCTGTAACCCAGGTGGCTGATCTTGAAGTTGACCGAGGCGTGCTGCCCCTGCTTGTCGATCTGGTAGTCCGCCGCCTGCGCCGCGCCACCTGCCATCATCAGACCACCGAGGGTGGCTGCTACCATCAGTTTCTTCATTTGCCGTTCTCCGTTGCGTTGAGCAGCCGCATGCCCAGCATGCGCCGCAGAGTGTTGTCCTTGTCGATCAGGTGATGCTTGAGCGCACCCAGCGCGTGCAGACCGGCCAGAGCGAGCAAGCCCAGCGCCAACCAGTAATGCACAGCACCAGCGACATCGGCCTGCTCGGGCAAGCCGCTGACCAGCGCCGGCACCTCAAACCAGCCAAACAGGCTGACACCGCTGCCCTTGGCGGTTGAAATAAGATAGCCGCTGGTCACGATCAGCAGCATGGCGGCGTACATCAGCCACTGCGCACCGGACGCCAGCAGGCGCTCCCAGCGCTGATGGCTCGCCAGATGCCCTGGCGACGGGGTTGCCGCACGCCAGATCAGCCGCAGCACTAACAGGGCAGCAAACACCAGGCCCAGGCTTTTATGCCAGAACGGCGCACTGGTGTAATAAGGGCTGTAATAGGTCAGGCTGGTCATCCACAGCCCCAGCGCCGTGAGGCCGATCACCAGTAGTGCCATCAGCCAATGCAGGCTGCCGGTTACCAGACCAAATCTGTCGCTGCTGTTACGCCACTGCATCATGACCTCGCTTTCGATGGGGCGATAATCCCATCGAGTAAGTGAGATAAAAAGCGCAAAATTTGGTTCACTCCAAACAGATTTCTCGATATTTCCTTCCGCCACGCAGCCACCCTGCAGGCACAAAAAAACCTCCCGAAGGAGGTTTTGTCACAACCAGGCAAACCGCATCAGAAGAACAGACGCTTGAGCTCCTGCCCCGGATTAGCCGCACGCATAAACGCCTCACCAACCAAGAAGCCATACACCTCATGCGCCAGCATCAGCTCGACATCGGCGCGGTGCAGAATGCCGCTCTCGGTTACCAGGATCTTGCCCTGCGGAATCTGCGGCAGCAGCTCGAGGGTGGTATCCAGAGTCACCTCAAAGGTGTGCAGGTTACGGTTATTGATGCCGATCAGCGGGGTATCCAGCTTGAGACCACGCTCCAGCTCGGCGGCGTCGTGCACTTCGACCAGCACATCCAGACCGTGCTGATGCGCGGTCGCCGCCAGTTCACCCATCTGCACGTCATCAAGGCAAGCCGCGATCAGCAGCACACAGTCGGCGCCCAGCGCACGGGCTTCGACAATCTGGTACGGATCAACCATAAAGTCCTTGCGGATGACCGGCAGCGAGCAAGCAGCGCGCGCCTGCTGCAGATAATCATCGTGACCCTGAAAGAAGTCCACGTCGGTCAGCACCGACAGGCAAACTGCACCGCCCGCCTCGTAGCTGGCCGCGATTTCGGCCGGCTGAAAGTCCTCACGCAGCACGCCCTTGCTCGGTGACGCCTTCTTGATCTCGGCAATCACGCCGGGGCGACGCGCTGCTGCGGCATTCTGGATAGCCTTGGCAAAGCCGCGGGTGGGCGATGCCGCTGCGGCCAGTTGCTCCAACTCGGCCAGACTGCGGCGCTGGAGGCGCTCTGCCACTTCCTCGTGCTTGCGCGCGACGATGTTCTGCAAAATAGTCGGCACACTCATTGTGCTGCTTCCTCCCGGAATACCTCGGTAAAGGCGATGAGTTCGTTGAGTTTTTCCCGCGCCAGCCCTGAGTAAAGCGCATCGGAGGCGAGCTCGACACCCTCGCGCAGACTGCTCGCGTGATCCGCTGCGTACAGCGCGGCACCGGCGTTGAGAATAATAATGTCGGCAGCCTTTTCACCGGCCTCGGTTTCGCGCTTACCCAGCGCGTCGCGAATCAGCTTGAGCGAGGCGGTTGCATCGTCGACGGTGAGGCCGATCAGTGAGCGGCTCTGAATGCCAAGCTCTTCCGGGCTGACCTCGTACTCGCGCACTTCGCCGTCTTTCAGCTCGGCAATGTAGCTGGTCGACGCCAGGCTCAGCTCGTCCAGACCATCCTTGGAGTGCACCACCAGCACATGCTCACTGCCAAGGCGCTTGAGCACCTCGGCAATCGGGCGGCACAGCGCCTGGGTAAACACACCGATCACCTGGTGCTTGACCCCAGCGGGGTTGGTCATCGGGCCCAGCATATTAAAGATGGTGCGCATGCCCAGCTCACGGCGCGGGCCGATCGCATGCTTCATGGCGCCGTGATGGGCCGGCGCGAACATGAAGCCCACGCCAACGCTTTCCACGCAGCGCGCGACCTGCTCAGGCGTCAGATTCAGATTTACGCCTGCCGCTTCCAGCAGATCGGCGCTGCCGCTCTTGCCGGACACGGCGCGGTTGCCGTGCTTGGCAACCTTGCCACCGGCAGCGGCCACCACCAGCGCAGCGGCGGTAGACACGTTGAAGATATTGGCGCCATCGCCGCCGGTGCCACAGGTGTCGACCAGACGCTCGGCATTGATCTGTACGCCGGAAGCCAGCTCGCGCATGACCATGGCTGCGCCGGTAATTTCGTCGAGCGTTTCACTCTTCATGCGCAGGGCAACCAGAAAGCCACCGATCTGCGAGTCGGTGCACTGGCCGGTCATGATCTGGCGCATGACGTCCTGCATTTCCTCGGTGGACAGATCCAGCTGATCAACCACCTTGCCGAGGGCTGTCTTGATATCCATTCCGTCTCTCCTTGCTGATCAGCGGCGCAGGCCGCCCTGCTGCTTGAGGAAGTTGGCGAGCATCTCGTGTCCCTGCTCGGAGAGGATCGACTCGGGGTGAAACTGCACCCCCTCGATCATGTATTCGCGGTGGCGCACACCCATGATCTCGTCGACGCTACCGTCGTCGTGCTGGGTCCAGGCGGTCAGCTCCAGGCAATCGGGCAGCGTATCGCGGCTGATTACCAGCGAGTGATAACGGGTCACCGTCAGCGGGTTGTTCAAGCCGGCGAACACGCCCAAGCCTTCATGGTAGACCGGGCTGGTCTTGCCGTGCATGACCTGACGGGCACGCACCACATCACCACCAAAGGCCTGACCAATGCTCTGGTGGCCAAGGCAAATGCCGAGAATCGGCAGCTTGCCGGCAAAGTGCTTGAGCACCGGCACCGAGACGCCCGCCTCATTAGGCGTGCACGGACCGGGGGAGACAACAATGCGCTCGGGCTTGAGAGCTTCGATCTCGGCGACGGTCAGCTCGTCGTTGCGCACGACCTTGACGTCGGCACCCAGTTCGCCGAGGTACTGCACCACGTTGTAGGTAAAGGAGTCGTAGTTATCGATCATCAGCAGCATGGCTTTTCTCCTTTACCGAGCCGATTGTTCAGCGAGCGCAATCGCACGGAACATGGCGCGACGCTTGTTGATGGTCTCTTCCCACTCCAGCGCGGGCACCGAGTCGGCCACGATGCCGCCACCGGCCTGCACATGCAGCTCACCATCCTTGATCACCGCGGTACGAATCGCGATAGCGGTGTCCATGTTGCCGTTCCACGCCCAGTAACCGACCGCGCCGCCGTAGACGCCGCGCTTGACCGGCTCCAGCTCGTCGATGATTTCCATCGCGCGAATCTTCGGCGCGCCAGACAGCGTACCCGCCGGCAGAATAGCGCGCAGGGCGTCCATCGCGGTCAGTTCCGGTTTGAGCTGGCCCTGCACGTTGGAGACGATGTGCATCACGTTGGAGTAGCGCTCGATGACCATCTTCTCGGTTACCTTGACCTTGCCGACCTGCGCCACGCGGCCCACGTCGTTGCGGCCAAGGTCGATCAGCATCAGGTGCTCGGCAATTTCCTTGGCGTCGGACAGCAAGTCCTGCTCCAGCGCCAGATCGGCCTCCTCGGTCGCACCGCGCGGGCGCGTACCTGCGATCGGGCGCACGGTGACTTCACCCTCTTCAACACGCACCAGCACTTCGGGCGAGCTGCCGACCACGTGAAAATCACCGAAGTTGAAGAAGTACATATAGGGCGTCGGGTTCTGACTGCGCAGCGCGCGGTACAGATCAATCGGCTCGGCCTTGAAGTCGATGCTCATGCGCTGGGACGGCACGACCTGCATGCAGTCACCGGCAAGGATGTATTCCTTGATGGTGTCGACCGCCCGCTCGTAGTCTTCGCGGGTGAAACTGGCGCGGTAATCCAGATCGGTGTCGACCGGCGCGGCGAGGTCCAGCAGCTTGCGCGGCGGCGTCGGCAGGCGCAGTTGCTCCAGCAGTTGATCCAGCCTCGCATTGGCCTGTTCGAAGGCATCGTCGGCGCTGGGGTCGGCCAGCACGATGGCGTGCAGCTTGCCAGCCAGGTTATCGAATACAACAACCTCGTCGGACACCATCAGCAGGATGTCGGGCGTGCCCAGCACGTCCGGATTGACCGTCGCGGCCAGACGCGGCTCGACATAGCGCACGCAGTCATAGCCGAAATAGCCGACCAGACCACCATTGAAGCGAGGCAGGCCGGGGATGCTCGGCACCCGGTAACGGGCCTTGAAGGTTTCGACAAAATCCAGCGGATCGGCACACTCGTGACGCTCCTGCTCGACGCCGTCGACCAGCACGGTGGCGGTGTGCCCATCGACGCGCAGCACAGTACGCGCCGGCAGGCCGATAATGGAATAACGCCCCCATTTTTCACCGCCCTGCACTGATTCGAGCAGGTAGGAGTAGGCGCCGTCGGCCAGTTTCAGATAGGTAGACAGCGGGGTTTCAAGGTCTGCCAGCACCTCGCGTACAACAGGTACACGGTTGCAATCCTGGGCAGCCAGGCGAAGGAATTCGTCTCGGGTCATGATCAGCCTCAAAGGCAGGGTAAGTCACACGCAAACAGGGGTGCTCGCACTCAGGGGCGAGCGAGACAGTTCAGGTACGCCAACGCCAGCGGGCGAGCGCCTTGATAACTCTCATCAGTTTGCGGTTGCTGACAAACACGGCTGATCCATCACTGGAGGGGATACTCGGGCAAGCCTATATGAGCGCGTCTAGCGAATCAACCAGCAGGTCGGGGTTTTCGGCGGCAATCGGCTGACCATGGTTGTAACCGTAGCTGACCGCCACCACCGGCACCCCGGCTGCCTTGGCCGCCAGCACGTCGCTACGCGAGTCGCCAACAAACAGCGCTTGCGGCGCGGCCACGCCCGCCTGCTGCATCACCCAGTTAAGTGCAGCCGGGTCGGGCTTCTGCACCGGCAATGTATCGCCGCCCACCAGCCAGCGGAAATAACCATCAAGCTGTTTGTCGGCGAGCAGCTCGGGCACAAAGCGACTCGGCTTGTTGGTGACCAGCGCCAGCGGCACGCCGGCCTGCTGCAGGGCATCAAGAAAAGGACGAACGCCCGGGTACAAGGTGCTGCGCGAATGGTCGCCGGCATAGGCCTCAAGAAACAGCGCCAGCGCCTGCTCGGTCTCGCCTTCGCTGATGGATGCGTGCTCGATGTCGTCGGCCAGCGCCCTGCGCACCAGTACCCGCGCGCCGTTGCCGACCCAGTGACGCACCTTGCCGACACCCGCCGGCGCGCGCCCCAGCTGGCCCAGCATCACATCAACCGCGCCCGCCAGATCCGGCACCGAGTCGATCAGCGTGCCGTCCAGATCAAACATCACCAGCTTTGGCAGCTCACCAGCAAACAGATCGCGCAATAGCATCTCAGCGTTTTACCTGCGCCAGCTCCGCACGCATGGTGTCGATCACTGCCTTGTAGTCCGGCTTGTTGAAAATCGCGGAGCCGGCAACAAAGGTATCAGCGCCCGCTTCAGCGATGGCGCGGATGTTCTGCTCGTTGACGCCGCCATCGATTTCCAGACGAATCTCGCGGCCGCTGGCGTCGATCAGTGCGCGGGCTTCACGCAGCTTGTCCAGCGTGCCCGGAATAAACTTCTGGCCACCAAAGCCCGGGTTCACGCTCATCAGCAGCACCATGTCGACCTTGTCCATCACGTACTTGAGCGCATCCAGCGAGGTCGCCGGGTTGAAGACCAGGCCGGCCTTGGCGCCGCCGTCCTTGATCAGTTGCAATGAGCGGTCGACGTGCTCGGACGCTTCCGGGTGGAAGGTGATATAGCTGGCACCGGCCTCAAGGAAGTCGCCAATGATGCGGTCGACCGGTTTGACCATCAGATGCACATCGATCGGTGCGGTGACGCCGTACTTGCGCAGCGCCGAGCAAACCATCGGGCCGATGGTCAGATTGGGGACGTAGTGGTTATCCATGACGTCGAAGTGCACGATATCGGCGCCGGCTGCCAGCACCCGGTCGACGTCTTCACCAAGACGGGCAAAATCGGCAGACAGGATGGACGGCGCGATGGCGTAATCAGGCATGGCAAACCTCGGCAGAAGCGAACACGGAAAAGGCCGCCAGTGTACCCCATCCGCCGCTGTTATACTCGGCACAGACCCGAGCGCTGTACCGTCAAGGTCCAGCCGGATGACATGCCAACCGCCCGACGGAACCTGCCCATGCGCCTGCCAGCCCTGATCGCGCTGCTCTGCCTCGCCAGCCACGCTGCCGCACAGGAAGCACCGCCAACACCTGATGCCGGCAGCGCTGCCGCGCCAAGCGAACGCGCCGACGCCCTCTCTCGCAGCGTCCAATACCGTAACGCTCTGCAGCGCGAGACCCCGACCGATGAACAACGTCAGCTGGAGTTTAACGGCGAGTCACTGTTTGGCCTGTTTCTGCCTGCGGCCCGACCGGAACCACTGGGCGGGGTACTGCTGATTGCCGGCTCCGGCGAGCACGCCGACTGGCCCGAGCTGATCGGCCCTGCGCGGCGCCAGCTGAGCGACGCTGGCTGGCACACACTGTCCCTCACCCTGCCCGACGCCCCGGATGGCCCGACGATTATCAGCCCGCCCATCGCCGACCCGGATAACCAGCCACCCGGCGAGCCCGAACCAGGCGCCGAGCCGGCCCTGCTGGCCGGCAGCGAACCCGCTGATGCACCAACAGAGCCGGCTATCAGCCTGGACTACGGCACGGCTGCCGGCGGGCTGATCAACGCCGCGCTGCAGGTACTCAAGGCCGAAGGCGCTGAACAGATCACCCTGATCGCCCGCCGCGACGCCGGCTATTGGGCCCTGCTGGCCACCGATAGTACGCCTGACGATCAACCACCGCAGGCAATGGTGCTGTACGAGGTGCGCCAGCCAGCTGCCGCCGAGCGCCCAAGCCTGGGCAGCCTGCTGGAAGGCTGGGACAAACCGTTACTGGAAATGCTCGACCGCGACAGCCCGCTGGGCCAGGCCCAGGCCGCAGCCCACCTGCGCATCGCGCGGCGCGCCGGCCACAACGGCTACCGCCAACTGGACCTGGCGCCCATACAGCGCTCAGCCGTCGCCCAGGAGATGATCGGCAAGCGCCTGCAAGGCTGGCTGGAAGCCAACTATCGACCAGCCCACCCCCAAACAGAGGCCGAGGCGAGCGAGGCCCCCTGAAGGGTCGACAGAGGGAACCTCGTTAACGAAACCCCTTATGCCGACGCAGCAGCTCATACGCTTCCTGAATCTGGCGGATACGCTCGCCGGCATTGCCCTGCTCGGCACGACCGGCACCACGGGCTGCCAGCTTGTCGGGGTGATGCAGACTCAGCTGCCGTCGATAGGCACGCTTGATTACCTCGGGGGTGTCGCTCAGGTTGACCTTGAGCAGCGCTGCAGCGCGATTCAGCGCGTCCTGACGGGGCACGGCGGAGCGACCGCGCGGTGGCGGCTGGGTGCGCTGGTGGCGCTGATGCATGCGCTGCTGCTCGGCCTGGCCAAGGCCGGCCTCAGCCGCCCAGCCCGCCAGTAACGAGCGCACCTCATCATTCAACTGCCCCGGCACCACTGCCATGCGCCAGCAGCTGTCGAGCAACTCGGCAGCGCGGGCCGGCTCGCGCTTGCGCAGGGCGCGCACCAGCGGGCCAAGCTCCCCTGCCGTCTTGCCTTCGTTAAAGTCACGCATGGCCGCCAAGCGCGCGGCCTCATCCAGGCGGTACTGCTGCATCAGATCACGCGCCAGCTGCAAGTGCTGCTGGCTGACCCGACCGCTGGCCTTGGCCAGCCGACCAAGACAGAGAAACAGCACCCGCTCGAAGCCGCTGTCGCCTGTGCGCAGGTCGGCCAGACGCGCCGGCAGGTCGCTCCAACGGCGCAGGCGCCAGTGACGATCCAGCGCATGCCCGACCACAGCGCCCAGCAGCGCACCGGGCAACGCACCGCCCAGCCCGCCGACCAGCGCGCCCACCACCGTCACCGGCCAGAGCATGCTCAGGCCCTCGCCTGCCGGTCGGCTTCGGCCAACCGCTCGGGGGTGCCAACATCAATCCACGGGCCGCGAAAGTGCTCACCACTGACCCGCCCCTGATCCGCCGCCTGGCGCAGCAGCGGCGCCAGTGCAAAGGCGCCGGCAGGCTGTTCGGCCAACAGCGCCGGATGCAGCACCGCAATGCCGCTGTAAGTTAGCCCCTTCTCGCCGCTGCCGGGATTACCGACGTCGCCGGCCGTGAGCAGAAAGTCCCCGTTGGGGTTGTGCGCGGGGTTGTCGATCAACACCAGGTGCGCCAGCTTGCCGGGCGGCAGGCTCAGGTGGGCAAAATCAAACCGGGTCCAGACATCGCCGTTGACCAGCACAAAGGGGCCATCGCCCAGCAGCGGTAGCGCCCGATGGATGCCGCCCCCGGTTTCCAGCGGCTCGCCCTCGGCCGACCAGGCAATCTGGACGCCCAGCGCCGCGCCATCGCCAAAGGCGCTTTCGATCTGCTCACCCAACCAGGCGTGGTTGATCACCAGCTCGCGCAGGCCCGCTGCCGCCAGCGCCTCGATATGCCACTGCAGCAATGGCTTGTCGCCCACCTTGAGCAGCGGTTTGGGAGTATGCAGGGTCAGCGGGCGCATGCGCTCGCCCTTGCCCGCCGCCAGAATCATCGCCTTCATGCCGCAGGCATCCCCAGGCTATCAAGTAGCTCGGCCAGCGGCTGCAGCCGCACATCATCGGCGCAGGCCTCGCGCAGGTAACGCACAAAGCGCGGCGCGTCAGCCAGATAGTGCGGCTTGCCGTCGCGATGACAGATGCGGGCAAAGATGCCGAGCACCTTGAGATGGCGCTGCACGCCCATCAGGCGCGCCTGATCCAGAAACGCTGACAGTTGCGCGGGAACCGGCAGTTGCGCTGCAACCGCCTGCTGCCAATAGCGCGTCAGCCATTGACCACGCTCGGCAGCCGACCAGCTGTAAAAGGCATCGGCAAAGAGCGAGGTCACGTCGTAGCTGACCGGGCCGTACAGCGCATCCTGAAAGTCCAGCACCCCGGGTTCCCCGTCGGCCACCATCAGGTTGCGCGGCATGTAGTCACGATGCACATAGACCTGCGCCTCGCCCAGGTTGCTGTCCAGCAGCAGTTGCTGCACGGCATCCCACAGGCGCTGCTCGTCGGGGCTAAACTCGCGCTCCAGCACCCGCGCAACATACCAGTCGGGGAACAGCGCCAGCTCGCGGCGCAGCACTGCCTCATCGTACTCGGGCAGCACACCGGGCCGACTGGCCAGCTGCCAGCGGATCAGGCTGCTGATGGCGCCAGCGAACAGGCGCTCGCGCTCTGCATCACTTACCCCCTGCTGCAGATACTGCAGGTAGGTCTGAGCGCCCATGTCTTCGAGCAACAGAAAGCCCTGCTCCAGGTCCTGGGCAAAAATGCGCGGCACACGCACACCCGCCCCTTGCAGCAAGCCGGTAATGCGTACAAAGGGTTCACTGTTCTCGTGCACCGGCGGTGCATCCATAATGATCAGGCTGCGCTCGCCCGCCTGCCAACGAAAGTAGCGGCGAAAACTGGCGTCGGCGCTGGCTGGCGCCAGCTCGCCCTGGGGCAGGTCAGCCCATTGCAGGGCTGCTGCCGCCTCTGGCAGTGCCTGGGTCAGCCACTGCTGCATCTGCTGCTGTCGTGAGTCCATCAATATCCCATTCTCGCCTGTCGGTTGCCGTGCCAATTCATACTCAGGCATCGCTCAATGCTTTATTATCCGTTATCTTGCAGCACTGACACAGCATGCAGATTGCATTCTCCTCGCACAAGGCGTCGCGAGCACGCACCGACTGGAAGCCCGGACAACGACATAATGGCCTACCGTACTCCACCCTTTCGCACTTCTTTTCCCATGTTGCTGGCCAGCTCCTTGCTGCTGGCCCAACCGCTGAGCGCTGTTGCCAACCAACAGGTACAGTGCCGCCCGGCCGGCAACAGCTGGGCATGTGAACCACTGCAAACCCGCGGCGAGCTGCCGCCCAGGCCGCCACGCCCGGCCCCAACTCCTGCACCGATCAGCGAGACCGTGGTCGCCTCAGCCAGCACCGCATCCCGCTCCGCCGACACCAGCATGGACTTCAGCCGTCTGGACTGGGTCCCGCGTGAGCAATTGAGCGCAGAGCAGCAGGCCGCGATTGCGCCGTACTGCGGCGGCGCTTATGTCGAGCCGGAACGCACCGGTCGCGACGACTCGACCCCGTTTGACCAACTGCCGGTCTATGCATCGGCCGACAGCAGCCGCTTTGAGCAGGGCAACCAGACCGGCGTACTGGAAGGTGACGTACTGCTGCGCCAGGGCCGCCTGCAGGCCCGCGCCGACCAGGCCAGTTTTGACCAGGCCAACGCCCAGGCCATGCTCGAAGGCAACGTACGCCTGCGCGACCAAGGCGTCCTGGTGCTGGGCGACTCTGCCAGCATGCGCATCGACAACGGCGAGACCCGCATCGACGGCGTCGAGTACGTAGTACATGACGCCCGTGCCCGCGGCACTGCCAGCAAGCTGATGCGCCGTGATGACGCCATCATCGTGATCAGCGAAGGCAGCTACACCACCTGTGAACCAGGCCAGAACACCTGGGCGCTGCAGGGCGACGACATTGAGCTGGACCGCGAGAAAGGCTGGGGCGAGGCGCGTGACGTTACCCTGCGGGTCAAGGATGTCCCGGTGTTCTACACGCCGTATATCTACTTCCCGATTGATGACCGCCGTCAGACCGGTCTGCTGCCGCCGAGCTTCAGCCACTCGACCGACAACGGCACCGAGATCGAAACGCCGTACTACATCAACATCGCGCCGAACTACGACGCCACCCTGTACCCGCGCTACCTGTCCGAGCGTGGCCTGCAGATGGAAGGCGAGTTCCGCTACATGAAGCCCGACAACGAGGGCACGCTGACCGCCTCCTTCCTGGATGACAGCGAGTACAAGGAAAACCGCTGGCTCTACGGCTGGCAGCACCAGGGTGGCCTGCAGAGCCGCTGGAGCACCGACGTCGAGTATGTCGACATCAGTGACCCCTTCTACTTCCAGGACCTGAACACCGCACTGGACGCCCGCTCCGGCACCTACGTCAACCAGCGGGCCGGCATCACCTATCGCGGTGACGGCTGGCGCTTCCGCGCCGGCGTACACGCTTACGAACTGGCCACCATTACCTCGCTGACGCCCTACGAGCGACTGCCGCAGCTGCGCCTGGATGGCGCCAACTGGCTGGGCGACACGGGCCTGCGCTTCGGTTATGACCTGGAATACGCCTTCTTTGATCGCAACCTGGGCGACGGCTTCATCACCGGCAAGGATGGCCTGCAGCTCGACAGCCTGGGCAACCCGATTCTGACGCCGGATGAAAACCTGACCGGCCTGCAACGCGCCACCGGCCACCGCGTCAGCGTCAGCCCCAAACTCAGCTACCCCTGGCGCAACAGCTGGGCCTTTATCACGCCCAGCGTACGCACCCAGACCACCTACTACGACCTGGACTTCGATGCGCGCGCCGACGGTTTCAACTACGCCGACGCCAACACCACGCCGTCCAGCACCGTGCCGGTGGCCGCGCTGGACGCCGGCCTGTACTTCGACCGTCAGACCAGCTGGTTCGGCAAGGGCCTGCGTCAAACCCTGGAGCCGCGCGCGTTCTACCTGTACGCGCCGCATGAAGACCAGGATGATCAGCCGCTGTTCGATACCAACCAGAACACCTTCAGCTACAGCTCGCTGTTCCGCGACAACCGTTTCAGCGGCCGCGACCGCGTAGCCGATGCCAACCAGCTGTCGCTGGGCCTGACCAGCCGTGCACTGGAGTCCGACGGCACCGAGCGCGCCCGCGCCAGCTTTGGCCAAGTACTGTACTTCCGCGACCGCGAAGTTCAGATGCTCGACGCCAACGGCGTCGCGCGCAGCGCAGATACCTCGTCGTCCTCCGCCTATGCCGCCGAGGTGATGTACCGGGTCAGCGACGCCTGGCGCGTCAATGGCGACATCATCTGGGATCCGGATGACAGCAACAGCGACGCCGGCAGCGTCTTCGCCCACTACCAGCCCGAGCCGCGCAAGGTGCTGAACATGGGCTATCGCTACCGCAACAACATCAACACCTACAACGCGCTGACCGGCACCTTCCAGCACGACCCGGACAGCCGTATCGACCAGTCCGACCTGTCCTTCATGTGGCCGCTCAACCCGCAGTGGAGCCTGATCGGCCGCTGGCAGCACGACTTTGCCGAAGATCGAACCCTCGAAGCCTTCGGTGGTCTGGAATACGACAGCTGCTGCTGGAAGCTGCGTGTGATCAACCGCTACTGGGTCGACTACAACGAGTTTGAATCGGTCGCCCGCGACGAATCCAACCGCGGCATCTTCCTGCAGGTCGTCCTCAAGGGCCTTGGCAGCGTCAGCGGCAACGAAGTACACAGCCTCCTCGACGAAGGCATCCCCGGTTACAGAGAGCGTGAAGATAATGCATTCTAAGTTTGTTACAGCCCTCAGCCTGTGCGCGGGCCTCCTGTTCAGCGCCAGCAGTCAGGCGGCCGTCGAGCCGCTGGACCGCGTTGCCGCCATCGTCGACAACGACGTGGTCATGGCCAGTCAGGTCAATGACCGCATGGCCTCGGTACGCCAGCAGCTGGCGCAGAACGGCGCCGAGGCACCGGCCGACAGCGAACTGCGCAGCCAGGTGCTCGACCGTCTGATTCTGGAGAGCATTCAGCTGCAGATGGGCGAGCGCGCCGGCATGCAGATCGACGACGAGTCGCTGAACCAGACCATGCAGCAGATTGCTGCGCGCAACGGCGCCACACTGGAGCAGTTCCGCGCCGCGCTGGAGCGCGACGGCATCAGCTTCCAGCAAGCCCGCGAGCAGATCCGCCGCGAGATGATCATCAACCGGGTGCGCCAGCGCCGGGTCCGCGACAACATCCAGGTCAGCGATCAGGAAGTGCGCAACTTCCTCAACTCCGAGGTCGGCAAGTACCAGACCTCTGCTGATTTCCGCCTGGCCATGATCGTCTTGCCGCTGGCCGAAAATGCCAGCCAGGCCGAGGTCGAGAAAGTCGGTCGCGCCGCCACCGATATCTACAACCAGCTGCAGCAGGGCGCGGACTTCAACACCCTGGCCGCCAGCCGCTCTGCCGGTGACACCGCGCTGGAAGGTGGCGAGCTGGGCTGGCGCAAGGCTGCCCAGCTGCCGGGCCCGTTTGCCTCGGCGGTCAACGCGCTGGAGATCGGCGGCATCACTCAGCCGATGCGCTCGCCGGCTGGCATCCACATTCTCAAGCTGCTGGACCGCCGTGGCGGTGAAGGTCAGATGATCGAGGAATTCCACGTTCGTCACATCCTGATCAAGCCCAGCGAAATTCGCACCGACGGCGAAGCTGCCCAACTGGCCCAGCGTATCTACGAGCGCATCCAGAACGGCGAGTCCTTCGCGACCCTGGCCAAGTCCTACTCCGAGGACCCGGGCAGCGCATTGAACGGCGGTGACCTGGACTGGGTGACGCCGGACGCCATGACCCCGGAATTTGGCGAGATGATTACCAGCACGCCGCTCAACACCCTGACCCAGCCGTTCCAGAGCCAGTTTGGCTGGCACATTCTGGAAGTGTTGGGGACCCGCGACGTCGACATGACCGATGAGATGCGTGAGCAGCAAGCTGCCAACCTGATCCGCAGCCGCAAGTACGAAGAAGAGCTGCAGACCTGGTTGCTGCAGATCCGCGACGAAGCCTACGTGGAGATCAAGAACGGGTGAGTCCGGCACGCCTGGCCATCACCGCCGGTGAACCGGCGGGTATCGGCCCCGACCTGTGCCTGATGCTGGCCCAGCAGCCAGCCAGCTGCGAGCGGGTGGTAATCGCCGATCCGCAGCTGCTGGAACAGCGCGCCGCCCAGCTGGGGCTGCGTGTGGAGCTGCAGCCCTTTGACCCGGACGCGCTGCCGGCGGCCCAGGCCGCCGGCCAGCTCAGCGTGCTGCCCGTATCCCTGGCAGCCGAGTGCCGCCCGGGCGAGCTGAACCGCGCCAATGCAGCCTACGTGCTGGACACCTTGCGCCTGGCCGGTGCCGGTGCGCTCAACGGCACCTTTGACGCCATTGTCACCGCACCGGTGCACAAGGGCATCATCAACGATGCCGGCGTGCCCTTTTCCGGGCATACCGAGTTCTTTGCCGAACAGACGGCCACCGAGCAGGTGGTGATGATGCTCGCCTGTCCCGGCCTGCGCGTTGCTCTGGCGACCACACACCTGCCCCTGCGGCAGGTTGCCGACGCCATTACCGGGCCGCTGATCGAGCGCGTTATGCGCATTCTGCACAACGACCTGCTGAGCAAGTTCGGCATCGCCACGCCGCGCATCCTGGTCTGCGGCCTGAATCCGCACGCAGGTGAAGACGGGCACCTGGGGCGCGAAGAGCTGGATATCATCATCCCGGCACTGGAGCGCCTGCGCGCCGAAGGCATGCACCTGATCGGCCCGCTGCCCGCCGACACCCTGTTCACCCCCAAGCACCTTGATCAGGCCGATGCCGTACTGGCCATGTATCACGATCAGGGGCTGCCGGTGCTCAAGCACAAAGGCTTCGGCAACGCCGTCAACATTACCCTGGGCATGCCTATCATCCGCACCTCGGTTGATCACGGCACCGCCCTGGACCTGGCCGGGACCGGCCAGGCCAACCCGGGCAGCCTGCAGGTTGCCCTCGATACCGCCATCCAGATGATCGCCGCCCGGAGGGCAGTATGAGTCAGTTTCCACAACACAAGGCGCGCAAGCGCTTTGGCCAGAACTTCCTGCATGACGCCGGCGTGATCGACCGCATCATCCGCTCCATCCGCCCGCGCGAAAGCGACCACCTGGTCGAGATCGGCCCGGGTCAGGGCGCCATCCCCTCCGGCCTGCTGGCCAGCGGTGCGCAGCTGGACGTAGTCGAGCTGGACAAGGACCTGCACCCGATTCTGATGGGGCAGTTCGGCTTTCTTGACCGTTTTCGCCTGCACAAGGGCGACGCGCTGAAGTTCGACTTTCGGCAACTGGTTGCCGGCGACGAGAAGCTGCGCGTGGTCGGCAACCTGCCGTACAACATTTCTACGCCGCTGATGTTCCACCTGCTGGAGCAATCCGACTGCATCGAAGACATGCACTTCATGCTGCAGAAGGAAGTGGTGCTGCGGCTGGCCGCCACCGCCGGCATGAACCACTACGGGCGCCTCGGCATCATGGTGCAGTACCACTGCCGCGTAGAGCACCTGTTCGACGTTGGCCCCGGCGCGTTCAACCCGGCGCCCAAGGTCGACTCAGCCATCGTCAGGCTGGTGCCGCACGCTACCCTGCCGCACCCGGCCGATGACGTCGACGTGCTGGAGATTCTGGTGCGCGACGCCTTCAACCAGCGCCGCAAGACCCTGCGCAACACCTTGAAAGCGCTGCTCAGCGCCGAAGAGATCGAAGCCGAAGGCATCGACCCCGGCACCCGCCCCGAGCAGGTCGACCTGGCGGGTTTTGTCCGTCTGGCCAATCGCCTGGCCCGCAAACGCAGCGCCAACGCATGAACGATTACGCCATCGCCGTGAGCGTGCAAACCCGCTACCTGCCAGAGCAGTCAGACCCGCAGAAAAAGCGCTTTGCCTTTGCCTACACCATCACCATCGCCAACCAGGGCTGCGTCGATGCGCAGCTGCTGTATCGGCACTGGCTGATCACCGATGGCAACAACAAGCAACAGCGCGTCGATGGCCCCGGGGTGGTTGGCGAACAACCCGTCATTGCCCCCGGCGCCAGCCATACCTACACCAGCGGCTGCCTGCTGGAGACCCCGGTGGGCACCATGGAAGGCAGTTACGATATGCGCGCCAGCGACGGGCACAGCTTCAGCGCCGAGATAACCCGCTTTCGTCTGGCCCAGCCACACGCACTGAATTGACGCTGCTTTATGACTACCTATGCCGTTGGCGACATTCAGGGTTGCCTCAAGCCCCTTCAATGCCTGCTTGCCGAGGTTGACTTCAACCCGTCAAAAGACGTGCTCTGGTCGGTCGGCGACATGGTCAATCGCGGCCCCGACTCGTTGGCCACCTTGCGCTATCTCAAGCAGCTTGATAACGCCTGCATAGCCGTGCTCGGCAACCATGATCTGCACCTGCTGGCAGCCAGTCGCAACGGCAGTCGTGTGCGCAAATCCGACACCCTCAAGCCGCTGCTCAAGGCCGACGACCGCGACAGCCTGCTGGACTGGCTGCGCCGCCGTCCACTCGCCCACTTCGATGCCGAGCTGGGCTTTGTCATGAGCCACGCCGGCATCCCGCCCATCTGGACCGTGCAGCAGACCCTGGAGCTGGCTGGCGAGGTGGAACGGGTGCTGCGCAGCGACAAGCGCCTGCCGGACTATCTGGACGAGATGTACGGCAACGAGCCAGCGCGCTGGAAGCCTGGACTCAAGGGCATCGACCGCCTGCGCGCGATCACCAACTACCTGACCCGCATGCGTTTCTGCAAACCCGACGGCACCCTGGAGTTCAAATCCAAGGAGGGCCTGGATACCACGCCCAAGGGCTTTGCGCCCTGGTTTCGCTATCCACGCAAAGACCCGAACATCCAGATTATCTTTGGCCATTGGGCGGCCATCGAGGGCCGTACCGGCACCCAGGGCGTACACGCGCTCGACACCGGCTGCGTCTGGGGCAGTCGCATGACCCTGATGAATCTGGACACCCACGAGCTGCATCACTGCGACTGCGATCACTGACCCGGCGAGGACACCATGAGCGATTTCAAACGCATCGACCCGCACACCGCCAGCCAGTTGCTGGACAACGACGCCCAGCTGGTTGATATCCGCGACCCGCAGAGCTTCGACTTTGGCCACATCCCAGGCGCTATCCGCCTGGACAACGACAACCTCGCCGACTTCGTCGCCAACGCCAACCAGCAGGCGCCCTTGATCGTCTGCTGCTACCACGGCAATTCCAGCCAAGGCGCAGCCGCCTACCTGGCCAGCATCGGCTTTGCCGAGACCTACAGCCTGGATGGCGGCTTTGACCTGTGGCGCCAGACCTATCCGGAGCGCGTCAGCGCCGAATAAGACACCAACCTCTTGCCCGCCCAGTAGGGCGGGACTAAGCGCAGCGTGTCCGCCGGCGTTATCACACCAGCCGTTACTCACAGGCACCGCCGGGGCCACGCCCATCCGGTGGAGACGCTGCGCTTTCTCCCCCCTACAGTCCCGCGCCCCTCACCCGACCTACATTGAACGAATAGCCCGCAAGCCCCGCCAGCCGCGCCTTCACACTCTTGCAACAAAAAATCCTGAGAAAACTTCTGTTGCACCGCGCATTTGCATCTATCCTGAGTTCAGGCGAATCAAGAAAGAGAACGTCGGTCTGCCGGCTTCCGATAAACACGGGAGCCTGCCGGATCCACCGTCCGACCAGTCACTGATTGGCCGCCCGGCGCCTCCGACAGACTCCTGACCATGCTCGCAGTTGCGTTTTGGGGGATTCACGCATCAGGACATGCCGTCGCCCGGTAAAGCGCGTCGTGCGGGCTGCTGCCCGGAAGCGCCAGACCTCATCCCGAGGGTCTGTACCCACCTGACTTGCGCCACAGGCGGGTGCGGCCTCAGCTGCTGCGAGGTCGAGTCATGAGCATTTTCAGTCATTTTCAGAACCGCTTTGAAGCCACCCGGCAGGAAGAGTACAGCCTTCAGGAATACCTGGAACTGTGCAAAACCGACCCGACCACCTACGCCACCGCCGCCGAACGCCTGTTGATGGCCATCGGCGAACCCGAGCTGATCGACACCTCCCTGGACTCGCGCCTGTCGCGCATCTTCTCCAACAAGATCATCAAACGTTACCCGGCGTTTGCCGATTTTCACGGCATGGAAGACGCCATCGAGCATATCGTCTCGTTCTTCAAGCACGCCGCCCAGGGCCTGGAAGAACGCAAGCAAATCCTCTACCTGCTGGGCCCGGTCGGCGGCGGTAAATCCTCACTGGCAGAAAAGCTCAAGGAGCTGATGCAGCAGGTCCCGTTCTACGCCATCAAGGGCTCGCCGGTATTCGAGTCACCACTCGGGTTGTTCAATGCCGCCGAGGACGGCGCCATTCTGGAAGAGGACTTCGGCATTCCGCGGCGCTACCTCAACAGCATCATGTCGCCGTGGGCGGTCAAGCGCCTGCACGAGTTCAATGGCGATATTTCCCAGTTCCGCGTGGTCAAGCTTTATCCCTCGGTCCTGCAGCAGATCGCCGTTGCCAAGACCGAGCCGGGCGATGAAAACAACCAGGACATCTCCTCGCTGGTGGGCAAGGTGGATATCCGCAAGCTGGAAGAATTCCCGCAGAACGACCCGGACGCCTACAGCTATTCGGGCGGCCTGTGCCGCGCCAACCAGGGCCTGCTGGAGTTTGTCGAGATGTTCAAGGCGCCGATCAAGGTGCTGCATCCGCTGCTGACCGCGACCCAGGAGGGCAACTACAACAGCACCGAAGGCATGGGCGCGATCCCGTTCAGCGGTGTGATTCTGGCCCACTCCAACGAGTCTGAGTGGCACAGCTTCCGCAACAACAAGAACAACGAGGCGTTCATCGACCGTATCTACATCGTCAAGGTGCCCTACTGCCTGCGTGTCACCGACGAGATTCAGATCTACGAAAAGCTGCTGACCAACAGCTCGCTGGCCGCCGCCCACTGCGCACCCGACACCCTGAAGATGCTGGCCCAGTTCACCGTGCTCTCGCGCCTGAAGGAGCCGGAGAACTCCAACATCTACTCGAAGATGCGCATCTACGACGGCGAAAACCTGAAAGACACCGACCCCAAGGCCAAGTCCATTCAGGAGTACCGTGACACCGCAGGTGTGGACGAGGGCATGAACGGCCTGTCTACCCGCTTCGCTTTCAAGATCCTCTCCAAGGTTTTCAACTTCGACACCACCGAGGTGGCTGCCAACCCGGTGCACCTGCTTTACGTGCTGGAGCAGCAGATCGAGCAGGAACAGTTCCCCAACGAGGTCAGCGAGCGCTACCTGCGCTTTCTCAAGGAGTACCTGGCCACGCGCTACGTCGAGTTCATCGGCAAGGAGATCCAGACCGCCTACCTCGAGTCCTACAGCGAATACGGCCAGAACATCTTCGACCGTTACGTGCTGTACGCCGACTTCTGGATTCAGGATCAGGAATACCGCGACCCGGAAACCGGCGAAATCCTCAACCGCGCCTCGCTCAACGAGGAGCTGGAGAAAATCGAGAAACCGGCCGGCATCAGCAACCCGAAGGACTTCCGCAACGAGATCGTCAACTTTGTACTGCGCGCCCGGGCCAACAACAACGGCAAGAACCCGAGCTGGCTGTCCTACGAAAAGCTGCGCGTGGTGATCGAGAAAAAGATGTTCTCCAACACCGAAGACCTGCTGCCAGTCATCAGCTTCAACGCCAAAGCCTCGACCGAGGATCAGAAAAAACACAACGACTTCGTGCACCGCATGGTCGAGCGCGGCTACACCGAGAAACAGGTGCGCCTGCTGTCGGAATGGTACCTGCGGGTGCGTAAAGCCCAGTAGCGGCGCTTCGCGAGCTGGAAGCTGGAAGCTGGAAGCTGGAAGCTGGAAGGATTGGAATTGGCTGACGGATCAGCCTCAAGCCTTATAACTGCACGGGCGGCTTCAAGCTTTCAGCCTCAAGCTTCAAGCCGCCCCGGAGGGGCTAATGAGCTACGTGATTGACCGCCGTCTGAACGGCAAAAACAAGAGCACCGTGAACCGTCAGCGGTTTCTGCGGCGCTACAAATCACATATCAAAAAGGCGGTCGAAGACGCCGTCGGGCGGCGCTCGATCACCGATATCGAGCACGGCGAAAGCATCAGTATCCCCAATCGCGATATCGACGAACCCATCTTTCATCACGGCAAGGGCGGCCGCCAGACCCAGGTGCACCCGGGCAACCGCGAGTTTGCCAGCGGCGACCGCATCGCCCGCCCGGAGGGCGGTGGCGGCGGCCAGGGCGGCAGTCAGGCCGGCAACAGCGGCGAAGGAATGGACGAGTTCGTCTTTCAGATCACCCAGGACGAGTTCCTGGACTTCATGTTCGAGGATCTGGCCCTGCCCAATCTGGTCAAACGCCAACTCACCGGCACCGACACCTTCAAGCCGGTGCGCGCCGGCATCAGCCAGCAGGGCAACCCGTCGCGCATCAATATCGTCCGCTCCATGCGCGCGGCCCAGGCCCGCCGCATCGCGCTGGGCGGCGGCAGCCGCAAGCGCCTGCGCGAAGCGCGTGCGGAGCTGGAACAACTCAGGCTTGACCACCCAGATGATCTCGGCGGTATCCAGCGCCTGCAGGAGGAGATTTCTGCGCTGCGCAACCGCATCGAGCGCATCCCCTTCCTCGATACCTTTGATCTGCGCTACAACCTGATCGTCAAACAGCCCACGCCGTCGTCCAAGGCGGTGATGTTCTGCTTGATGGATGTGTCCGGCTCCATGACCCAGGCCACCAAGGACCTGGCCAAGCGCTTTTATATCCTGCTGTACCTGTTCCTGCGGCGTAACTACGAACGCATCGACGTGGTCTTCATCCGCCACCACACCAGCGCCAAGGAAGTGGATGAGGAAGAGTTTTTCTACTCACGCGAAACCGGCGGCACCATCGTCTCAAGCGCCCTGCGCCTGATGCAGCAAATCATCGAGGAGCGCTACCCGCCGGGCGAGTGGAACCTGTACTGCGCACAGGCCTCCGACGGCGACAACTGGAACGACGATTCGCCCATCTGCCGCGACCTGCTGGTGCGCCAGATCATGCCGGCGATGCAGTACTACTGCTATGTCGAGATCACCCCGCGCGAGCATCAGACGCTCTGGCACGAGTACGAGGCGGTTGCCGAGCACTTTGCCGACAGCTTCGCCCAGCAGCAGATCGTCGACGCCGGTGACATCTACCCGGTGTTCCGCAAGCTGTTCCAGAAGAGGATGGCGACATGAGCCGCACGCCCATTTCCACCGGCTCGGAGTGGACCTTCGAGCTGATCCGCGAGTACGACCAGGAGATCGGCCGTATCGCCCATGACATCTACGGGCTGGACACCTACCCCAACCAGATAGAGGTGATTACCGCCGAGCAGATGATGGACGCCTACGCCTCGGTCGGCATGCCGCTGGGCTATCACCACTGGTCCTACGGCAAACACTTTCTCGCCACCGAAAAGGGCTACCGTCGCGGTCACATGGGGCTGGCCTACGAGATTGTCATCAATTCCGACCCCTGCATCGCCTACCTGATGGAAGAAAACACCATGTGCATGCAGGCACTGGTGATCGCCCACGCCAGCTACGGGCACAACTCCTTTTTCAAGGGCAACTACCTGTTCCGCAGCTGGACCGACGCCAGCGCCATCATCGACTATCTGGTGTTCGCCAAGCAGTACATCACCGAATGCGAGGAGCGCTACGGCATCGACGCCGTCGAAGACCTGCTCGACTCCTGCCACGCCCTCATGAACTACGGCGTAGACCGCTACAAACGCCCCTACCCCATCTCCGCCGCCGAGGAGCGTCAACGCCAGCGCGAGCGCGAGGAGCACCTGCAGCGGCAGGTGAACGAGCTGTGGCGCACCATCCCGGTCAACCCGCACCACCATGCAGAAGCCGAAGACGCCGCGCGCTACCCCAGCGAGCCGCAAGAGAACCTGCTGTATTTCATCGAGAAGAACGCGCCGCTGCTCGAGCCATGGCAGCGCGAAGTAGTGCGTATCGTGCGCAAGATAGCCCAGTATTTTTATCCGCAGCGCCAAACCCAGGTGATGAATGAGGGCTGGGCGACCTTCTGGCACTACACCCTGCTCAATCATCTGTACGACGAGGGCAAGGTGACCGACGGCTTCATGATGGAGTTTCTGCAGTCGCACACCAGCGTGGTCTACCAGCCGCCGTTCGACAGCAACTGGTACAGCGGCATCAACCCCTACGCACTGGGCTTTGCCATGATGCAGGACATTCGCCGCATCTGCGAAAACCCGACCGAGGAAGATCGCCGCTGGTTCCCAGACATTGCCGGCAGCGACTGGCTGGAAACCCTAAAGTTCGCGATGCGCACCTTCAAGGACGAAAGTTTCATCCTGCAATACCTGTCGCCCAAGGTGATTCGCGACTTCAAGTTGTTTGCCATCGTCGACGACGAAGCCGACGACCACCTGGAGGTCGCCGCCATTCACGATGACAGCGGCTATCGCGCCGTACGCGAGTTGCTGGCAGCGCAGTACAACCTTGGCAACCGCGAGCCGAACATCCAGGTCTGGTCGGTGGACCGGCGCGGCGACCGCTCCATCACCCTGCGCCACCAGCGCCACCAGGGCAAACCGCTCGGAGATTCAACCGAAGAAATGCTCCGCCACCTGCATCGTCTGTGGGGCTTTGACGTGCACCTGCAAAGCCTGGACGGCAACCGCGTGGTCAGCGAAGCCCACATCCCCCCCCGCCCCGAGCCCGAAGAAGAACGGATACCCAAGTTTGATCTGAATATACCGCCGATATAGCCGCAAGCCGCAAGCCGCAAGCCGCAAGCCGCAAGCCGCAAGCCGCAAGCCTGATCAGGATGAGTTCGACCGCTAGGCCGTCAAGTGTTTCTCAAGATTCTGCTGCGATGCACAGCCAAAAGAAAACCCGCGCGACTCAACACCGAGCGGGTTTTGCTTGCAGCTTGAAGCTTGAAGCTTGAAGCTAGCTCCCTTTACCCAGAGACCCTGTCAATGCCTGCGAGTTACTCCACCTACCTGGTCGGCGGCGCCGTCCGTGATCGATTGCTGGGCCTGCCTGTGACAGACCGCGACTGGGTGGTGGTTGGAGCGACGCCGGAGCAGCTGCAGCGCGATGGGTTTCGGCCCGTGGGACAGGATTTTCCGGTGTTTCTCGACCCGGTTTCGGGCGAGGAATATGCCCTGGCACGCACCGAACGCAAAAGCGGTGTCGGCTACGGCGGCTTTGTGTTTCACACGAGTCCCGACGTGACTCTGGAAGAAGACCTGATCCGCCGCGACCTGACGGTCAACGCCATGGCGCAGGCCGAGGACGGCCAGATCATCGACCCCTACGGCGGTCAGCAAGACCTCGACAACAAGCTGTTGCGCCACGTCTCCCCCGCCTTTGCCGAGGACCCGCTGCGCGTATTGCGCGTCGCCCGCTTTGCCGCGCGTTACGCCCGTCTGGGCTTTCGGGTGGCCGATGACACCATGGCACTGATGCGCCAGCTGAGCGAGTCGGGCGAGTTGAAGACGCTGACGGCAGAACGCAGCTGGATGGAAATCAGCCGCGCCCTGATGGAGCCGAACCCGGAGGTATTCATCCAGGTACTACGCGACTGCGGCGCGCTGGCCGAGTTGCTGCCGGAAGTCGACGCCCTGTTTGGCGTGCCGCAACCCGAAGCCCACCACCCGGAGATCGATACCGGCGTGCACGTACTGCAGGTGCTGCAAATCGCCGCCCGCGACCAGCTGCCACTGCCCGCCCGCTGGGCCTGCCTGCTGCACGATCTGGGCAAAGCGCTGACGCCACCAGCGCACTGGCCCAAGCATCACGGTCACGAGACCAGCGGCTTGAAGACCGTAAAAGCGGTCAACAAGCGCTGCAAAGCACCGCGCGACTGTCAAGAACTGGCGTTGCTGGCGTGCGAGTATCACACCCACTGCCATCGCGCGCTTGAGCTGCGCCCGCAGACGCTGCTCAAACTGTTCAAGGCGCTGGATATTTACCGTCGCGGCGAGCGCTTCGAGCAGTTTCTGGCGGTATGTATTGCCGATGCGCAAGGTCGCACCGGGTTTGAGACGCGCCCCTATCCGCAGGCGGACTACCTGCGCGGCGCGGCAGAGGCTGCGCGCGGCGTGGACATTCAACCGTTGCTGGAAAAGGGGCTGCAGGGTGCAGACATGGGCCGTGCGCTGGAGCAGGCACGGCTGGAAGCACTAAGCGACTACAAGGCCTCGCGCGGCTGATGCTCAGCCAGCAGGTGAGCAGGCGTCAGCTCACGCTCACGCCAGCTAAACGCCACCGGCCACAGTGACTGGCTGCCCTGCCAGCCCGCCCACAGCTGCGCAAAGGTCTGCTCCGCTCCCGGCAAGCGCTGCTGCGGCGCCAGCAGGGCCAGCGGCCAGAGTACAAAGGCGTTACGGGTGACCTCAGGGCGCGGCAGCACGATGCCCTCATGCACGCCGCTCAGGTCGCCATAGCACAGCACGTCGATATCCAGCGTGATACGCCCCGGCAGCGGTGACTCACGACGACCGCACGCGGCTTCAATCGCCTTGAGGGCGGCATTCAGGTCCGCCAGATTCAGGTGCGTTTCGAGCCCGACCACCATGTTGTAGAAACGCTTGCCCAGCACACCGACAGCATCACTCTCGAACAACGGCGACAGCTGCAGCTCACCGCACAGCTCGCTCAGTGCATCCAGCCCGCGCAGCAGGTGATACTCACGCCCGGTATTGGTGCCGATGCCCAGATAAACCATGGTCACGCTGTTTTGACTCCCCGCTCGATGATCACGCCAACCCCGCCCGCAGCCGCCGGCACGGCGCCCGGCTTGGTTATCTGCAGGCGCAGCCAGGGGATACCGAATTCGCTCATCAGCAATGCAGCCAGCTCTTCTGCCAGGGTCTCCACCAGCAGATAGCAGCTCTGTCCGACAAAGCCCTGCAGCCGCTCGCTGATAGCAGCGTAGTTGAGCGTATGTGCCAGCTCATCCTCAGCGGCCGCCGGGCGAATGTCCCAGCCCATGTCCAGGTCGAACACCAGGCGCTGGGTGATGGTGCGCTCCCAGTCGTAGACACCGATCACCGTGTCCACCGCCAACCCTTTGATAAAAACCTGATCCACAGCGCGCTCCCGTGTCGACTACAATCAAACGTCATTTTGCCCGGGGCAGCTGCATGCATACCCACTTTCTGTTCTGGCTGGTCATCGCCTACCTGCTCGGCTCGGTCTCCTTTGCCGTGCTGATCAGCCGTGTGCGGCACCTGCCCGACCCGCGCAAGCTTGGCTCGGGTAACCCCGGCGCCAGCAACATGCTGCGCCTGGGCAACCGCTCCTTGGCCCTGGCCACCCTGGCTGGCGACCTTGGCAAAGGCGCGCTCGCAGTCGCCCTGGCCCGTTACGCCGAGTTGTCCAGCCTGCAACAGGGCTGGGTCGGCCTGGCCGCTGTTGGCGGCCATATCCTGCCCATCTTCCAT